>UMJI01031469.1_pt1 | contig 51071 bp, 45 predicted proteins | sample 1965991 | NCBI WGS metagenome assembly UMJI01 (sample SAMEA4836140, study PRJEB28245) | human gut metagenome | biome: gut microbiome; material: fecal sample | place: Denmark | collected 2008
CCGGCTCAATTTAACATATGCACCGCAATTTCGGTTTGACCCAAATAAATCTGTACGATTAACTTTTAAGATATTGAGTTTTCCCACTTTATTCATTATGTCATGAAAAAGCTTGCTATTATCTCCAATTTTTTGATTTAAAGCACATAGAAATTTGTAAATATTAGAAACTCCCGGCAATAATTTGTCGAATAAATTGGCCTCCGATTCAAACTCTTTATATATAAATTCCACCGAGAAAGATGTTTCAATTCGGCCATTATCTTTTAAAAGCAGACGTACATCTTCAATAAGACTTGAATAATCTACATCATCTTCTGCTGTGAATTTTTGTGACGTTATCTTTAACGTTGAAAGGCTATCGTATATGGTAACTTTTACTACCTTTTAGGTCGTAAAAGGGTGTTCTTTTAAGACTTCATTTCTCTTTCCAACAAACCATTTTCCTAAATCTCCACTCAAAAATTCATCACGAGTTTCTTCGTAAATAGAAAGTAAATTTGTATGTGCTAAAGATTTTTGAATGACAAATGTTACATTACGATATTCAGACAAGAAACTGTCTAATGACGAATGCTCCTGTCGATGATTTGGAGTTTGGCTTGCGACGGCTCTTCGTAGGCGTTGCAGGCGGCGAGATAGTTTTTCAGTTCGGTGAAGTCTGAACCATAGAGGTTGTCGCTGAACTGATGGAGTTTGGTCATTACGTTGATATATGCCATCGGGTCTTTGTGACGGGTAAGTTTGCGTAATGCCAATATGTAATCCTCTCGGAACACGGTCGGCACGATTATTCTTGACTGGTCGGCACGAACAAACTCGGCATTCATCATCACACGGGCTATCCTTCCATTGCCATCGTTGAAAGGATGCACTTCGCTAATCATGAACATCATGAATATTGCACGAGCAAACGGGTCAGTCAGGGCTGAATAGTACTTGAAACCTTGTGAAAGCGTACCTTTTACCAATTGATAGTCCACGAATTCAGTCTGACCTGCACGGTTATTTCTCATTTTGAAAACACCGGGATTCATGTGCGGTCGCCCTTCCAACAATATGGTATGGCGATGGCTTAATATTGCGAACAGTTCTTCGGGAGAAGTGGGGACACGCCTCATCTCGGTACGGTTGGAAAGTATCTTGAATGTGCCAAGAATATCATGCGAGTCCTCATCACGCCTCGGCATAGGTATTCCTGAGTCAACGATTTCTTTCGCTTCCTCTATGTCAAACTCTGTGCCTTCTATGTAGTTGGAAAAATAGCTCTCGAAGAATGAAAACAACCGGAACGAGTCCTCATCGGTATTGCGGTTATTTCGTATTACAAAGTAACGGTCTTTTATTGTGTCAAATAAAATTTCAAATAGTCCAACCCGGTTCGCGTCAAACGGATTCCCGAATGCACGGGCTTTTGCCGAATCTGTGGACAATACTCTGGCATCGTGGGTGGACAGCAAAGCGGATATGATGTTGTTGATTTTGGAAAATTCATCGGCCATACCTAATTCGTTGGCTACTTCTCGCAACTCATCGCGGTACTGATTCAACCGTTCTTCGCCTCCTGTCAGCAACAGTTGTTCCAGTTTGTTCTCAATTACGGAAATAGGCAACACCCTCGACTCATCTCCTGATTTTCGAGACAGCTGCATATTTTCGAGCATATAACGGTGTTCTCCCGATATGTGCATACCCATAAACGGTATATCATGCGCTGTCGCTTTCGGACCTTTGACAAAATTGAGTATGATACCCGGTAAATCGGTGACACGCCGTGTTGTCGAGTTTGTAAGGAAGAAATCACCGGTGGATGTAGGGCGCATCTCCTTTGCGCTGCGATGGCTGATCAAGGCGTTTGGATAACGATACGCTAAAATCTCGATAAGATTGCGGCGCACTATATTTGCAGGGCTGTCAATCAAGTTTGTCGTGTATATACGAGGAGCCAGCTTGCGCAACTCTCCGTCTTTCTTCTTTTTAGAAATCACACGGGAAATATTCGGGTCTGACGAACCGAATATAATCTCTTTTTGGGTGTCAACTTTAACTGCCATACAAAAAAACACGATTAAGAGAATACAAAGGTATAAATTTTTGCGATTATAACCTCGCATTTTACAAAAAACTGCGATTACGAAGACTTAAAATTTGGAATTATCTCGATTTTTATTCAATAAAAATGCTGTATTGGATAAAATCGGACTTTTTTATTCATTATAGCTCAAAATTGAGCTGCATGTTTTTCTCGTATTCCTCGGCGGTAGGCGTAACGTAGCATCTACGGTTGGCAGCATCACCTGTGCCAGTGCCTGTAAGTAATCGTTTTCCATACCGCAAAGTTCGGCATAACATTTGGATGCCTAAAATTTATCCCCACTAAATTTCTACTGACCCGTATTAAGAAGGTAAGTGAATAAAAAAAGGGTCGCAAATTGCGACCCTTTGGTGATCCGAATGCGGTCACAAAAATTTTTATAGTCACTTGTGCTACAGATAGTTATGAAATGTGTTTTTGTGATACTGTACCACAAATTGTGGTACACTTTGACCTTTCGGGGGCAAAATCCGGTACAAAAACAGCCTCTTTTTATCGCTCTTGAATACTAAATGTATTTTAACTAGATACCTATATTTGGGCATAAATTAAACACCTGTTAGTATTAATTAAGTTTCTAAAAACAGGGTAGAATGAGCCTTTGATTAACTGCGACATTCCATATCATTAATAGAATGTCGCAGTTAACTTTTCGCAGACGTAGCGTTTGCCACGGATAATGAAAAGGTTCTCTACTGCACTCATGTGTCGAAAATAATTTATACCTTTGCATTCGAAAAACAAACGCTTCAGAATCTGATGGCAAAAATAATCGTTCAAAATACTAATATTACAATCATATCGGTTAATGGCGATGACTATATCTCATTGACCGATTTGGCTCGTTATAAAAGCGACGAACCTAATGCCGTGATTGCTAATTGGATGCGCAATCGTAATACAATTGAATATCTGGGCATTTGGGAACAATTATATAATCCGGATTTTAAACCCACCGAATTCGAGGGGTTTAGAATGCAAGCCGGTCTTAATGCGTTCACTCTTTCTCCGAAGAAATGGATTGAAGCAACCGGGGCAATAGGAATCGTTGCCAAATCAGGTCGTTATGGAGGCACATACGCTCATAAGGATATTGCTTTCAAGTTTGCAAGTTGGATTTCGGTAGAGTTTGAGTTATATATCGTTAAGGAATTTCAGCGACTTAAAACGGCGGAACAGCGGTTGCTGGGATGGTCGGCGAAGCGCGAATTGTCGAAAATCAACTACCGCATACATACCGATGCTATAAAGCAGAACCTCATTCCTGCCGAGGTTACCCCTATGCAGGCTAATATCATCTACGCCAACGAGGCCGATGTATTGAACGTGGCTATGTTCGGTATGACGGCAAAGCAATGGCGCGAAGCTAATCCCGACCTAAAAGGTAACATTCGCGACTACGCAACAATCAACGAACTTATCTGCCTGTCGAATATGGAGAACCTCAATGCTGTTTTCATCGAGCAAGGCATGACTCAAAGTGAACGACTTGTCAAGCTGAATCAAATAGCCATACATCAAATGAGCGTTTTAGAAAGCGGTAGCAATGATAGAAAATTATTGAGATAGTTTGATGTACCATAAAAATAGTCCTGCGGAACCTACACTTGTGAGCTACGCACTTTCCACGTAGCCATTCAGTCACGACAGGATATATTATAAATAGATAATTTGTTTAACCAATTAAAACTGATGAATTAACAGGGTAAAACGGACATAAAAGCACATGAAAAAATCATTTCTTCTTTTAGGGGCAATTATGCTACTTGTTATGTCAGCTCAAGCACAGAAATATAATTTTGAGGATTATGTTTATCCTTTCGGCTGCCGTACATACGCTTCGCCAGATAGTCAAGGAAATCTCTCGTCTGTAACTCAATATAGCTTTGAATCCAAGGCCTATGATAATTATCTTGTAGAAGAAGTCTATATTGGGTATGGAATAATTTCGGCCAAATCTAATTATAGATACCACACAGAAGAAAATGCTGTAATTTCAGATGTTCAACTTCGACAAAATAGATTAACGGGGAGTACGAAGTATCAAGACAAACTAATTCTTTTTGCTTTTCCTGAGAAGGACAAGCCTTTTAAGTGGACTGAGACAGATAGAGGTGATAAGTATCAATGCACATCCGAATATGTGTATATTAATGCTTCCATAGAGCATAATTCGTTATTCCTGAAATCGATTAAAATAACAAGAGATAATAGTTATATTGTCGAAAATGAGAAGCATAGATTTATAGAAACAAGTTATTGGGTAAGTAATTATGGTCGTCTTATTACTTTTGTAGATTGGGATGGCACGAAAAAAGCCTCCTCCAAGTTGGATGTTTTAGATTATATTCAAGAAATATCTGAAGAAGAATACAATAAAATGAAGAAATAACCATATGAGTACAGAATTTATCATCGGAACAATTATTGGATTAATTGGTATCATTCCTGTCATTATCCAAGTTGTCAAATGGGTCAAGAAGCCCAAACTTAACGAGTTGATGAAAAGGCTGGTTGATAACAGATTGTCAACAAAGGCTCACAGGAAAGTCCTTATGAGGATGAACCTGATACTCCTGCGTTCTGGAAAGCATATATCATCTGAATATATCAACAATTTCGTTTTGGAAAAAAGAGGCAAGGAGGCGGTCTTTACAGATTTGTGCCTGAAGCATGACTGGGAGCCAACGAAAGAACTTTGTGAGATGTTTATGAATGGCGATTATCCGTCAATCAGAAAGAAATATTGGGATATGAAAAATGAGCATCAAAAGAAAGACGAATCAACTCCAAAGAATGCCAAGAAAGCAGATGCAGTCCCAGCACAGCCAAAGGGCAAGGAGATTGTATATTTGTCTGGACTTCTGGAAGAACATTTCCCTGAGTGCTTTAATCGGTTGACTTCTATCTTGAAAAAGCATGGTGTAGATTATCGTCTGTTAAAAGGCACGAAGGATATTTGGTGCAGGGATTACATGCCAATCCAAATTGAATCCGGCAAATTAATACAGTTCCGCTACGAGCCGTCTTATTTGAAAGGCAATAAGGAATGGGAAGATTCGCGCTCTGACGTGAGAGAAGTGTGTCGGCTGAATGGATTTGAGCCTGTATTCTCGAATATCAACCTTGACGGTGGAAATGTTTTGCTTTGCTCTGGCAGAGCAATCGTTTCAGATAGAATCTTCACGGAGAATCCTGAATATACAGACAAAGACCAATTGGTCAAAGACCTTTCCGAATTGCTTGAGGCAGAGGTAATCATAATTCCGGCCCAAAACAGTGACATGACGGGACACGCAGACGGTATGGTTCGCTTTATAGACCATGACACTATATTGGGAAACAACCGCTCTGATGAATACAAGTATTGGGCGAATGGCATAGAAAAAGTTCTGAAGGATTATAACCTCAAATATGTTGATGTGCCGTTCTTCTACGGATATAAGGACTCAAGACATCCTAACCATGCCATCGGGGTTTACGTTAATTATCTTGAAGTTAGCAATCTGATAGTCCTTCCAGTCTTCGAGGTTGAGGGGAATAAGGATGCCGAGGCAATTGCAGCCTTTAAACGGATATTCCCAAACAAAATTATTGAGGTTTTAAATTATAACGATGTTGCATTAGAAGGTGGAGTCCTGAATTGTACGACGTGGGTCCATAGAATTAATTCCTAACAATCTATCTAACGTATAGAATGACATTTCAGCGGAACCCATGCGACATCCTCGGTCTCCGGTTCTCAACCTTCATTTCTCCACATTATTATCTCTTATAGACCGCCCAACGTGGCGATCCTATTTTTCTACTGACCCCTTTTTGTATAATTTTAACTATTCAACATACTTTTGTATCAGACCCAAAATAAGAGAATTGTATCCGGATTTTAACATTGGAATTTCAACCCCTATTAGAGAGGAATCCGACAGATGGTTTCAAATTTACAGGCATTGGAGTTTCAAACCTAAGCATCACACGCGCAACCTAACTCGAACAAAAAGGGCAAAAAAATAGTCCTGCGTAACCTACACTTGTGAGCTACGCACTTTTCACGTAGCAGTTAAGTTACGGCAGGATATTTTTCTGATGCAGATTTACAAATTGTTTTGCATCATTCAAAATAAAAACAAAGATTCCTTCAAAAAAGTTTTTATATAACAAAAAATCGCTGATATCTCTATCAGCGATTTCCTTTGGTGATCCGCCTGGGGTTCGAACCCAGGACCCCATCCTTAAAAGGGATGTGCTCTACCAGCTGAGCTAGCGAATCTCCCTCTAACGTCAATCAGTTTCCTGATTGCGAGTGCAAAGGTAATACCGTTTTTTCTATTGTGCAAATTTTTCAGCAAGTTTTTTCAAACTATTTTTCAATCCGTGCCGTCAACCCGCTCGTTTTCAACAGATTCTCTATATCCACCTCCGTACGGCTGAATGGTCCGGAATGCTCCAATTTGAGCGACGACATCGCGGCTGCGAAGCATCCGGCATCGGCTATCGAAGCCCCGCAAGCACGCTTGTAGAGATAACCTGTGGAATACGTGTCGCCACAACCAGTTGCATCGACCACCTCCCGCGTCGGGAATGCCGGAACAATAGCAAATTCGGTGCCGTCATAAATCACAGAGCCATAACTGCCGAGCGTGATGCACACTTCCTTCACGCCCCACTCCGCAAGCGTGAGCGCCGCCGCCTTCACGTCGGTATGCCCCGTGAGTGACTCAATCTCATACTCGTTCACTTTAAGGATGTCGACATAGCGCAGATAGTCGCGCTTGTTCTTCCAATCGATTGGATACACCTTCTCGCCGCGCACTTCGCGCAGATAGCCCTGGGCATCGACCGACAGCGTGCCTTTTGCCGACAGCATCTCGAACACGTCGAGCGAGAAGTCGTCGGCGAGCAAGGAGCCGAGATGATAGATGTCGGCCTCTATTCCCTGAAGCGACTGCGCCGTGAACGGGTCGGCCTTGGCGAGCACCCGCTGGGTGCGGTTGTTCTGATTCTCGCCGTATTTGTTTTCAAAAAACACGGTGTGGCGAGTGGGCAGCACCACCACATCGACTCCGAGAGCACGGATGTCGTCGACCGACTTCATCTCCGACTGCGCCACCGCCGTGACGAGTTGGAAATTGGCGTCAGGGTTGAGATTGTGGATGCCGTGGGCAAAATAAAACGATGTGCCGCCCGGCATCTCCACTTCCGATTTCGGCGTGATGATCTTGTCGAGCGTTATATGTCCGATACAACAGATTTTTTTCATTCTCAAATATTTATACAGACCGCGCATTGACCACAACACACAGTCGGCTCTATAAGTTGTTATTTAAAAATAGCGTCATAGATGCGGCGTGTGGCGCCAAGATTGTCGCGGATATATCCGCCGGCAATCTCACCATGCTTCTTAAGGTATTCGCCGTCGGAAAGCAGGCGGTTCATCACCAACGCGTATTCATCGCCTCTCGACACCGTAAACGCGCCCTCAAGGGCTATCAAATCGCGTGCCTCCTTAAACTTGCCGTACTTCGGTCCGAACACCACCGGAATACCATAGACCGCAGCCTCGTTGATGTTGTGGATGCCCACACCGAATCCTCCGCCGACATACGCCACCGTGGCAAAACGATAGCTCTTCGACAGGATGCCATAGCAGTCGATAATCAGGCAGTCAGCTTCGGCTGCCTTTTCGGGCGTGGTCTTGGTGTAGCGCACGGCGGGACGTTTCAACCCAGTCAGAATGCCGGATATGCGGTCCTCTGAGATCTCATGCGGAGCCAGCACCATCTTCATTTCCGGATGCTTGTTGAAGTATGGGATAATGAAATCCTCATCAGGCTGCCACGAACTTCCGACAAACAGCGTGAACGCACCGCGGGAGAACGACTCCACGACCGGCAGGTCGGTGTGGTCCTCAAGGATGTCGGTCACACGGTCGAAACGCGTGTCGCCGGCAACAACCACATTGTCAACTCCTATCCCAGCGAGCAGCGCGCGCGACTCCTCGTCCTGCACAAAAAGCATGTCGTAGCAGCCAAGCATGCGGCGGAATGTCGCTCCATACCATTTGAAGAACGCCTGGGTGGAACGGAAAATGGCTGAAATGATATATGTCGGGATGCCCCGGCGCTTCAACTCCGAGAGATAGTTGCCCCAAAACTCATACTTCACAAAAAACGCCTTCTCTATCTTTACCGCGTCAAGGAAACGGCGCACGAGCGACGGCTTGTCCATCGGCAGATAGCACACCACATCGGCGAGAGGATAGTCCTTGCGCACCTCATAGCCCGACGGCGAGAAGAACGTGAGCAGAATCTTCTTTTCCGGCGTATGCTTTTTTATCATTTCCATCAGCGGTCTGCCTTGCTCGAACTCGCCGAGCGACGACACGTGAATCCAGATGTATGACGCCGACGTGTCGACCTTTTCGGCAAGGATGCCGAAGGTCTGCGCCTGACCGGCCTTCATCAGCCGTGCCTTGTTGTTTCGCGTCGCCGCAATCCCCACGGCTGCGGAATAGAGCGAGATGCCGAGATTGTAAAATAGATTCATGCCTTTTGGTGTAAGTTGTGTGTATATAACGACAACGCCTTGCGCAGCCAAACACTGCACAAGGCGTTGATTGAAAAATCGTTTATTCCGGTTGCTTTATGTTTTCTATGCCGCGACGGATACGGCGGATTGTCTCCTCCTTGCCGAGCAACTCTGTGATGTCAAACATGTGCGGACCTTTACATTCACCAACCACCGTGAGGCGGAAAGCGTTCATCACATTGCCCATATGGTAGCCGTTGTCGGTGATCCATTTAAGCACAATCTCTTCCGACGGTGCCGATGTGAAGTCACTGATTCCCTCAAGCACGCCGATAAGTTGTTCCATCAATTGTGCCATACCGTCTTTCCAACGTTTGCGCACGTCCTTCTCGGCATAGGTTGTCGGAGCCTCGAAGAAGAAGCGTGACTGCTCCCACAAATCGCGCACAAAGTTGATGCGGCCTTTCACGAGAGCCACCACACGAGCCACGTAGGCGGCATCGGCGTCGGCATGCCCGTGTTCGGAAAGAATTGGCATATAGAGCTTCGCCAAATCGGCGTCGCTCATCTCCTGCAAGTATTTATGGTTGAACCACTTGCCTTTCTCAAAGTCGAACTTTGCGCCACTCTTCGAGCAGTGCTCGAACGAGAACAGGCTGATAAGCTCGTCCATCGACAGGATTTCCTGGTCATTGCCCGGATTCCATCCGAGAAGAGCGAGGAAATTGATTACAGCCTCAGGAAGATAGCCCGACTCGCGGTAGCCTGAAGAAATCTCACCTGTCTTAGGGTCTTTCCATTCCAATGGGAACACTGGGAAACCGAGACGGTCGCCGTCGCGTTTCGACAGTTTGCCCTTGCCGTCGGGCTTGAGCAACAGCGGAAGGTGAACGAACGACGGCATAGTGTCAGCCCATCCAAACGCCTCGTAGAGAAGCACGTGAAGCGGCGCCGACGGCAACCACTCCTCGCCACGGATCACGTAGGTGATTTCCATCAGATGGTCGTCGACGATATTGGCAAGATGGTAGGTTGGCAGATCGTCCGCCGACTTATAGAGCACCTTGTCGTCAAGAATCGAAGAGTTGATCACCACTTCGCCGCGCACAAGGTCGTTGACTTTCACGTCACGGTTTGGCTCGACAAGGAAACGCACCACATACTTTTCTCCGCCGTCAATCATGCGCTTCACATCTTCGGCAGGCAGCGTCAGCGAGTTGCGCATCTGCATGCGGGTGTGCGCGTCGTACTGGAAATTCTTGATTTCCGCACGCTTCGCCTCCAGTTCCTCCGGAGTGTCGAAAGCCACATAAGCCTTGCCGTCGTCGAGCAGCTGCTTGACATACTTCCTATAGATGTCGCGGCGCTCCGACTGGCGGTAGGGACCGAAATTGCCGCCCTCGCGGACTCCCTCGTCAAATTTTATTCCCAACCAGGCGAATGCCTCGTTTATATAATCTTCCGCTCCAGGCACAAAGCGATTGGAGTCGGTGTCTTCGATGCGAAGTATGATGTCGCCGCCATGACGGCGGGCAAACAGGTAGTTGAACAATGCCGTGCGGACTCCTCCAATGTGGAGAGGACCCGTTGGCGACGGTGCAAAGCGTACTCTGACTTTTCTTTCCATTTTGCTGACTGTTAATAAATATAATGCAAAATTAGCAATTTTTTTTCAGCCATTACCTATTATGCATTCAAAAAGGCCATACGGCTTCCGTTTTCACGATTTTTTCTTACCTTTGCCACATGAGAATTTTCATTACATTTCTACTGGCAACAGTCATCGGAGCAACGGCTTACGCTGTCGATTTCCGTCTGCGCGACTTCAACGACGACGACTTCCGCATCGCACAGGTGAAAACGGAGCTGACACTCGTGTTTCTTTACAATTCCGACTGCGACGCATGCCGCAAAGGTGCGGCGCAGATTGAAAAGTCGGCTACGGTCAACTCTCTGACGACGGCAAAAAAGCTGAAGGTGGTGAGCGTGGCAATGTTTGAAGACGGCGACGGTTGGAAACGCAAGGCCGCGACATTTCCCGACTCGTGGAAGCACTGCAGCGACGCCTACGACGAGCTGATGGAAGGCGACGCGCTGGTGTTTGAGACCGTCCCTGCATATTTTGTGCTCGACGCCGCACACGAGGTCGTGGCTTCCGACGTGTCGTTCTCCGCCGTAGAGCGCTTTCTGAAAGAGAAACTATAAAAACACACTTTAGAATCGTCCATAATCGCAAATTTGATTAATGTCGTTTGTCAACAAGCTATTCCACTGAAAAATTTTGTAAATTTGCATTGTCACTTCAATTTTAGAGACCCATGACTAAACTGACCGTACAGGACACCGTTATCAATCTCATCAATGTAAATGGGAATGACTATATTTGCCTTACCGATATGCTCCGCGCAAAAGACGGTGATTTTTTCATCACCGACTGGTTACGCAACCGCAACACTCTGGAATACATAGGAATTTGGGAGAATGTGTACAATCCCAATTTTAATTATGGCGAATTCGCCATAATTAAAAGCCAAGCAGGCCTCAACAGCTTCAAAATAAGCGTAAAGGAATTTGTGGCAAAGACAAATGCCATAAGCCTTCAAGCTAAAGCGGGACGATATGGCGGCACAAATCCAACTCTCAAAGGCAACATCAGAGACTATGCCTCTATAAACGAGCTTATCTGCCTATCTAACATGGAGAATATAAACGCCGTGTTGATTGAGCAAGGGCTTTCGCAAGGCGAAAGATTGGTAAGGCTCAATCAGATAGCCATCCATCAAATGAGCGTATTGGAAAGTGAAGACTCCAGCACGCGAAAATTGCTGAAATAACGCCATAGCTCATAGATTGCAACGCTTATTCTCCGCCGTGAAGCGCTTTCTGAAAGAGAAACTATAAAAACCTACTTTTAGACTACCTTTTAAGTCCCCGCCACAAGATTTTTTTATGTAACTTCGCAGAAAATTATTCACTCTATGAGAAAACTGATTTTCACCATATTGATTGCAGCGGGATGCCTGCAGGCTGCCGCCGAGAGAACTGTACCGTTTTTCGACACGTCGCGCCCCGACAAAGTGATTGCGCTCGGTCTGCGTGCCGGCATGAACTCATCGGGTGTGGCGACCAACTATATGGACAAGCAGCCTGAACTCATACAGAGCAATTTTTATTGGCACTCAGGCGTGCAAGTTGGTGCCATCGCCGACCTAAGCATCCGAAAGTTTCTTGCCATAGAGGTGGGCTTGTTCTGGGAACGACACGGATACGACGCGGCGATGATGGCTGCGACTGCCGAGGAGGACTATATGGGAAGCCAGTTCACGCGCGTGCGCTACAACGATATCCACATACCGGTGCTTATGTCGTGGCGTTTCAACATTCTGCCACAGGCTGTATGGTCGGTCGACTTAGGTCCGTATTTCAGCTACGGTTTGTCGGGAACAAAGAAAGCCGACTCCTACATTGCATTCGGCGAGGAGGACGGACAATTGGTGTTTGACCACAACATCAGCAATCAAAAATATTTCAAAGCCGACCCGAAAGACTTCCTTGCCGTCAACCGCTTCGACGCCGGCTTGAAAGTGGGAACGGGGCTGGCGTTTTTCAGCCACTACACAATCAGCGTATATTACCAACGCAGCGTTAAAAACAATGCCAAGGACTTCGACGGAGGCGCCGACTACCGCCTGCGCAACTGCTCTTGGAGCGTAAACATCGGATACAATTTCTGACAACACTCTTTTTCAACAAGAAAATTTATCTAAACCGGCACATCCTTTTCGGAATAATTTTCTACCGTTTTTCGTATGATAATTCATAACTTTGCCGATGGAAACAATAAAAATCCATTTCAATGGCTAAGATTTATGAAGATTTGACCAAGTTGGTGGGACACACTCCCCTCGTTGAACTTGGACACGTGGAAAAAGCGGAAAACTTGAAAGCCCGTCTGGTGGCTAAAGTGGAATATTTCAACCCCGGCGGCAGCGTAAAAGACCGTATCGCGCTGGCTATGATCGAGGCGGCTGAGGCCGACGGATCGCTCAAGCCTGGTGCTCAGATTATCGAGCCTACAAGCGGCAACACTGGCATCGGATTGGCATGGGTGGCTTCGGTGAAAGGTTATCGACTGACACTGACAATGCCCGAGACGATGAGCGACGAGCGCAAAAAGCTGCTGCGCGCCCTTGGTGCAACCCTGGTGCTGACTCCGGGCGCTGACGGAATGAACGGCGCCATCAAGAAAGCCGAGGAGCTGCGCAATGCCAACCCCGGATCGGTGATACTTCAACAATTTGAGAACGATGCCAACCCCGCAGCGCACCGACGCTCAACGGGCGAGGAAATCTGGACGGACACCGACGGAGAGGTCGACATCTTCGTTGCCGGAGTAGGAACAGGCGGCACCGTAAGCGGCGTGGCAGAGGCTCTGAAAGCCCACAAGCCGGAGGTGAAAGCTGTGGCTGTGGAGCCAGGATCGTCGCCGGTGCTGTCGGGCGGCAAGCCGGGCCCTCACAAAATCCAGGGCATCGGCGCCGGTTTCAAACCCAAAAACTATCACAGCGACGCCATCGACACCGTCATCCCCGTCTCAAACGAAGACGCTTTCAGCGGTGCGCGCCAGTTGGCTAAACAGGAAGGTCTGCTCGTGGGCATATCTTCAGGAGCTGCATTCTCTGCAGCTTTGAAACTCGCCAAGCAGCCCGAAAACGAAGGAAAGACAATCGTAGTGCTGCTCCCCGACACCGGCGAGCGCTATCTGTCGACACCTCTGTTCGTAACCGAATAGCAGCGACCTCAACAACCCACCGCAGAAACAAAATCGGGCAGACCAAAGTCTGCCCGATTTTGTTTCTGTTTTCAACGATATTATCGCTTCACAAACTTCAGCACATTTTGTCCTGCCTTCACGAAGTAGACTCCTGTAGGCAGACCGCTGACGTCGATGCTTTGGTCTTTGTCGGCTGTCGTGCTGACAACCACTGCTCCTGTAGCCGACATCACTGTCACGCCCGACGTCTCTTCCAATCCAAGGATTCTGAACGACTCTGTCGCCGGATTAGGATATACGCGGAGCGAAACGCCCTTGACTGCCGACACCGACGACTCTCCGACACCGATGCGATAGCCCAGCGGCGAGCCGTTAGGCGCAGTCACATACGTTGTGCCCACCTTCTCGGCTCCTACCGGCTGCTGCGAAGTGGCGTTCATCTGCATTGTATAGACACCATTCTCGGGGAATGTGACAGGCACCGCTACCGTCGCGCTCTCGCCTGCCTTGATTGTCACGTCAGGAATCTCCACTTCAATATATTTTCCACTCTTCTCACAGTAGAACGAAGCCTTGACAGCCCCCTTGAAATCAGCCGTCGCAGTGTTGGCCATCGGCACGTTGAGCGTCTGCTGCTCGCCTTTCGGCAGATATTCCGAATTTGGCAGCTGCGTCTCGGTTGCTGCTATTTTGGGTATGTCGGCATATTCCGTAGGCAGAATCGTGATTATCTGTCTCTCCGCATCCGGGTTGAGCAAACCGCGCTCGCCGTCGAGAGTGGCGTAGCGCATCGACAGTTCGTAAGCGCCCTCCAACGGATAGAGGCTGTTGGGCACATAGAAATAATATTTATCGTCAGACGGCACCGGCACATCGGCAAACGTGCAGAGGCGCACCTCCTCGCCTGTCTCGACCGACTTTGCATAGACGCTCATATTGACATTGCCGTCCATCTTGTTGACCGAATTTCTTGCTGCCCTGTTCCACAGCCACACTTTAGAGCCCCAATAATACGTAGTGCTCTTTTCGGAATACAAGTCCTTGGCGCTGTCGAGAATCGGATAATCCACCGCCGGCTTCACATCAATTTGAAACTCCTCGGCGTACGTATATTCACGGCTGTTGTCGTTCTCTACCCGGACTTTATATGTACCGCCAGGCAACATAAAACCTTTTTCATTCGTTGCACTTATGCAAAACGTCTTCTGCTCCAGAAGGTCGGAATAATATCCGTCAAACGTATATATGCTGCCACCGGCTTCGTAGACAGCTCCTGTCTCCGTGTCGGTAAATGTAAAACCAAGCGCTCTCTTTACGCCGGGAAGACGATGCGAATCGTCCTGTACGGCTACCGTAAGATAAAGCGGAGCCTTGCCTATGAGTTCTGCCGCCGGCTCTATGGAAAGAATTTTTCCCGACTGAACGGAATACTTTTCAAGCATCGGAGCCGTGCATGTCCATTCGCCGCCATTTAGATTCATTATTGTGCGCATACCCTCGCGGGCAGGCAGCGCCGTCCACGGATTCTCCGTGTCGCGCTCCTTGTAATAGAGCGTCAGCTCATAGTCGCCGTCGGCAAATGTCGGGTTTTCATTGCCGGCAGCGTCGGTCCAGTCTCCGTACTCTTTACCGCTGTTCATATAAGGATAGCAACCCAACTTGTCATATTCGTAATCCTTACGGATATATTTTGTCACGCCGTTCTGCATCAGTCCCATCGTGAACGTATAGCTCTTGTCTGACTCATAGTAGTTGGTCGTGACTGTCCCATAGCTGTTGCCCTGGTTGAAGCCTATCAGCTTTATGCCCTCCGCATACGGAGCGTCGGCTGCCGTACGCGGACGCAGCCCCACGAGCATCTGTTGCTGACAATAATAGCCTCGAGTCTCGTCGGGAGCCTTGCAGTAGGTCACGTCGTAATAGCCGTCGGCATCGCCGCTCCATCCCCAGTTGATATGCACATTGTTCTCGGCGTCGATGCCGTCAATCACGAAGGCATGGCCCGAAGCACCGTTATATCCGGAATAAAGTATCGGACGTCCGGCCGTAAGCTCTTCCTGTATGACAGTCATCCAAAGCTTTGTGGGAACATATTCGCGCACCCAAATCTCGCAATTGTAGTCGTAATAGCGGTTGAAGCCAACGTATGGGATAGCGGCGCTCGTCGCACCCGACCCCGACCATGTCACATCGTATTTCGCCTTGCACGACACTCCTGCCTCATACATCAGCTGCGCCACGGCGTCGGCCTGTGCGTCGGTATAGGAGCCTTCCTCATAAACATCGAGCATATTGGCCCAGTCGTAACTTATTTTTGTGAAATCAACAGAGATTTCCTTGTTGCCAACACCCTCGTTGACATATTCCAACACATCATAGCCCTTAGAGTTCGACTTGTAGTAGTTAAGAATCTGAGCCATAGCGGTGGCGGTGCAGCCCGTGAGCATAGGATTGCCGTTGTATTTCGGGCATTTGCGGTTGAACGGAGCGCCCTGTCCCCATTTTGTCTTCAGCAACGGAGCCACCGGAGCCACTGTAGGCGTAGGATAAGAGTTGCTGAAATCAGAAGAGGCTGTGGCTGCCTTGTAAGCCACCATCCATTCCTGCAACGCTTCCGGCATATTGTCGAACGACAGCCCGGCATCGGTGGAGTAGCCCATCACCCGCAAATCGTCGCCGTTGGCCGACATAAGCACGAAACCGCCTTGCGGAGCGTTATAGGCATAGAACTCTGCCTTTTTCAGCGATTTGGTCTTTTTCACAGCCTTGTCGGATGTCGACATGACAGCCGCCGTCAGCGAGCCGCCATCGGCGGTCTTTCCGCCCATTTTCTGGGAGAGAAACTGCTCTGCCATAGCCGCTGCCTCTTCGGGCAGACTTGCAGCCGACGCGCCAGCCCCTATCGCAAGCGACGCCAACAAGATGTATTGAATCTTTTTCATGCAATTATTGTTTTTTACAATTATTTCGTAAAGGTAATGCAAATTTTTTCAACTTTCACAAGATATTATCGTTTTTATCTATAAAAGAACTCTTTTTTTTGCTTTTGAACCACAAACCACACGCAAAGCGGTAATCCATAGAGCCGTAGCTTGCAGCCAAGGTGCTATTTTTCAATTCGGATGTGAGTCTGCGCAAGCTGCATCTAAGGCTGCCGAAAATCCGCATAACATAGAAAAGCGACCGCTCCGCATACTGTTAGTCAGCACACGGAGCGGTCGTTATTTTTTTACGGCAACCTTCTTGTTACTGCGGAATCTTCAGCGACTGTCCAATCTGGATGTTGTTGCCCTTGATGCCGTTGGCTTTTTTAAGTTTTGAAAGTCCGACACCGTATTTTTCTGCAATCTCTCCAAGCGTCTCGCCTCTCTTCACCTTGTGGGTTTTCTGCTTTTTCTTGCTCTTCTTGTCGGTTTTATCTGTCTTTCTGTCCACTTTCTTGTCGGAGTAGACCTTCAAATTCTGACCTGCGGCAATATTGTTGCCCTTGATGTTGTTCCACTTGCGCAGATCGTCGACCGTCACGCCATATTTCGTAGCAATCTGCCCGAGTGTCTCGCCTTTCTTCACCTTGTGGGTCTGCTCTGCCGCTTCATTGTCGCGGCTGCGCGATGATGTAGAGGTTTTGCCGTCGGCTTTGAGTTTCAGTTTGTCGCCCACACGGATATTGTCCGACTTCAAGTCGTTCCATTCGCGAAGGTTGGCAACCGAGACACCATATTTATCGGCGATAGCCGACAGATTCTCACCCGACTTCACTGTGTGGACTGCAGGAGCGGCAGGCGTGTCGTTTTTCTTCTTTACAGCCTTCTTGGCATCAACCACAAGCACCTGTCCAGCCATAATGTTGTCCGACTTCAAGTCGTTCCACTCACGGATATCGGCGATTGTCACGCCATACTGTCCGGCAATCGAAGCCAACGTCTCGCCACGCTGCACCTTGTGACGCTCAGGATTGCGCGGAGCTGTTGTCGTGGTCGTTGTTTCTTTCTTTTTCTTCTCAGGAGCTGCCACTGGAGTTGTTTCAGCCACAACGGTTTCCTCTACGTCAACCGTTTCTTCCTCTTCGGTTTCGGGCTGCTCAACACGCACCTTCTTGTAGGTGTTGATTTTCAGCGTCTGCCCACGTTTAAGCCTGCTGCTGCGCAGACCGTTCCATTTCTTTATCGACGACACCGACACGCCGTATTTGCGCGCCACCATCGAGATTGTCTCGTTGCGTCTCACCTTGTGATACTTCACCACAAGCTTCGTTGTCGTCTCGCCATCGTCGTTGCTGACTGTCGACGGATCGACAGGCACCACCACATCACGGCGGGCATAGAGCGCAGCATTGTGGGCAACGATGCTGTCCTCGCTGACGATGTAGCTGTAGATTTGCTGCGACGGCAGTGTAAGCGCATACGGACGGATGTCGCCCGGAATCTCATCCTTGCGGTATTGCGGGTTGAGCACGCGGAGCTCCTCCATCGGGATGTTGAGCACCGCCGATATCTGCTCGAAATGCACTCGCTTGTTCACGTGGATTGTGTCGGTAAGAATAGGCCGACGTGCAAGCGACTTTCCGAGGTTGTGGTCCTTGTAATAAGTCATCACATAGTTTGCCGCGATAAACGCAGGCACATATCCGCGCGTTTCCTGCGGCAGATAGAAATATATGTCCCAGAAATCCTTCTTCTTGTCAGCTGTTCCTCCGGCGCGGCGCAAAGCCTTGTTCACATTGCCCGGACCGCAGTTGTAGGAAGCGATGGCAAGCGACCAGTCGCCATAGATGTTGTAAAGTTGCTTAAGGTATTTTGCAGCCATTTCCGATGAGCGGATAGGGTCGCGACGCTCGTCGATGATGGAGTTCACCTCCAGCCCCAAGCCCTTGGCGGTGGTCAGCATAAACTGCCACAGACCGGTGGCGCCCACGCGCGACACAGCATCTGGATTCAGCGCCGACTCAATCACCGGCAGATATTTCAGTTCCAAAGGGACACCCTCTTTCTCGAGTGCCTGCTCGAAAAACGGCATATAATAGAGGCTCAGTCCGAGCATCTCCTCCACCAGCTGGCGACGGCGCTGCGTGTACATATTGATGTAGCTGCGCACCACTCCGTTGTATGGCATCTCAATGACTGTGGGCATCTTCTGTAGCCGTGCGATGAAATCTTTGTCAGACGTAGGCACATCGCTGAGGTTGGCACCCGAACGGTCAACCACTGCGTAGTTCTGAAGATACCAGTTCTTCATCAGTTCCTGAGTGTCGGTCTCAAAACTTTGTGGATAGACGATAGTGCTGTCCTGAATGTTCTCCTTCAGCGAAAGCACAGTAGGCCGGGCGAACGACGTCAACGCCGCGCCGGCAATCAGGCACAATGCCAATATTTGTTTCTTCATCTGTTTCCTTTCCGTTTTAGCGGTTCAACTTTTAAAAAGTGAAAGCACAGCCCACTCCAAAAGAAGGTTTCGTGTCGTTCTGCTCAATCGACGGGTAAATGCTCATCGAGAGGTCAGGCGAAATGTCGAAATGCGACAGCGAAGCGTCGACGTAGGCATCAATAATGCAGACGGCATAAAGTCCGACCATACCGATGATACACAAGTCGCGGTTACGGCGATAGAAGTCTTTTTTCGACTTCAGAGCCTTCGTAAGCCACGTTTTGTCGATGTCCTCCTCCTTTGTGGTGGATGGATAGAAATCCATATAACTTTTTGTGTTCGGATCGCTGTCCATGATGTCTCTATAAGCTTTCGTATAGTCAGAGAGCATCCTGTTGTTCCAAGATGTGGCGTATGCCAGACCGACGTATCCACCCACCACTATCGGCACTTTCCAATAGCGGCGGTTGTAAATCTGCCCCAGACCCGGACAAAGGACAGAAAGCCACAGCGCGCGGTTGGGGTCGGGATTGAATATGCGCTTCACGCCTATCGGCGATGGCACGGAGTCGGCGGCTGCCACAAGAGTGGAGTCAGCAGCCATGTCAGTGCGGACAAGAGGCTCGGCTATCGACATCGAGTCGACAGCAACCACAGCGTCGGGAGTATCCGTCCCATCAACGGGCGCCATCCCTTGACCATCCGGCTGACTTTCATCAGCAAAGATAGGAAATGAGAATGAGAAAGCCAAGCATAGCGCCAATGCTATACTTTTTTTTAATATTTCGTTGCCTGTGAACGCGGCTTTTGACAAAAATTTCAATTTTGTTACTAAATTTTCTAATCCAAGTTACCTTTTACGCGGTCAAAGATAGTAATTAATCTGGCAAGTTCTTCCTCATTCTTGAAAGGAAATGCTATTTTTCCCTTGCCTTGCTTGTCGCAGGAGAACTGCACTTTGGTCTGGAACGCCGACGACAGGTGTTTCTTCAGGCTTTCAAACTCCTTTGAGATGCTTGCCGAAGCCGCCTTCTTCGGCGCTTCTGTCGCCGAAGTCTCGTTGTATTCCTTTGCAAGCTCCTCAACCTGGCGCACCGACAATCCTTTCTTCAGGATTTCGTTGTAAAGGCGCAGTTGCAGTTTCGGGTTCTCTACTGCCAGAAGCGCACGTGCATGACCCATGTCAACGCGGCGGTCGCGCAGACCGAGCTGCACCTCTGCCGGCAGTTTGAGCAGACGCAGGAAGTTGGCTATCGTGGCGCGTTTCTTGCCTATACGCGTCGACAGCTGCTCCTGTGTGAGCCGATATTGGTCGATGAGTTTTTTAAACGTCAGCGCCACCTCTATGGCATTCAGGTCCTCGCGCTGAATGTTTTCGATGAGCGCCATCTCTGTCAGCTCGCTGTCGTTTGCCGTACGGATATATGCCGGCACCGTTGTCAGTCCGGCTTTCTTGGCGGCGCGGTAACGGCGTTCGCCCGAAATTATCTGATATTGGTCTGCTCCGAGTTTGCGCAGCGTGAGCGGCTGTATGATTCCAAGCTCGCGTATCGAAGAGGCAAGCTCTTCAAGCGACTCCTCGTCAAACCATGCACGCGGCTGTTCGGGGTTTGGAGAAATCTGCGACAGTTCAATCTCATTGATAGCCGACGAACCGCTGGTCTGGATGTTGTCCATCGAAATCAGCGAGTCGAGTCCACGGCCGAGTCCCATAAGTTTCTTTGACATAGCGGTTACTGTTTGTTGCGTTTGAGTAATTCTTTGGCGAGCTGCATGTGGCTTGTGGCGCCACGGCTTGTCGAATCATAAAGGATGGCTGGAAGCCCGTGGCTCGGAGCCTCCGACAGACGGGTGTTGCGCGGAATCACCGTGTCAAACACCATGTCGCCGAAATGCCCTTTCAGCTCGTCGAAAATCTGGTTGGCGAGGCGCAGACGCGCGTCGTACATCGTCAGAAGGAAGCCCTCGATTTCCAATTGCGGATTGAGCTTCGATTTGATGATGCGTATCGTGTTGAGCAGTTTGCTGATGCCTTCCAATGCGAAATATTCCGCCTGCACAGGAATTATCACCGAGTCTGACGCCGTGAGCGCGTTGACCGTGATGAGTCCGAGCGACGGAGAACAGTCGATGATCAGGTAGTCGTAGTTGTCTCTCACCTCTTCGAGCAGTCCCTTGAGCACCCGCTCGCGGTTCTGCTTGTTGATGAGTTCAAGCTCCGCGCCCACAAGGTCGATGCGCGAGCCCACAAGGTCGAGTTTGTCCACACACGTGCTGCATTCGGCGCCGCGCAGAGGATAACCGTCGACAAGACACTCATAAATCGATGAAGACATTTGTTTCGGATCTACGCCCAGTCCCGACGTGGCATTGGCCTGCGGGTCGGCATCGATGATGAGCACCCGCTTGCCAAGCGTGGCGAGCGAGGCTGCAAGATTGATGGATGTGGTTGTTTTTCCGACGCCACCTTTCTGGTTGGCGATAGCAATAATTTTACCCATAGTCTATTCGTTTTACGAATGCAAAGGAATTACTTTTCGTTTCAACGACAAAACGAAAAACGGAAAAACTGCCGGAATTGTTGATAACTTGCCCTTTTTGTTAATAACTCCATTGTTCCACGCATTATCGGACAAGTTGTTAACAAGTTATGCCATGTGGAACATTTTCTAAACACCGCTAAAAAAAGCAATACGCCCCGCAAGCTGCGGGACGTATTGTCTTTTTTTCATTCTGTCAAACCGTGTGCCGACAGTCAGAAAATCCAATTATAGATGTAGCGCACGTTGACTCCGTCTTCGCCCGACGGCTCAACGGTGATATACCGTCCACTATTTTCGTCCTGCCCCGCCAGTTTAAAGTTGCGTGTGTCGCCACTGACACCGTCGCTGACGAAGCCAAGACCGGTGATTTTCTTGCACAACTCATCCATAAACTTGTCGCGCTGGTTGGCAAACTGCGGTCCTACCGACACAACCGCTTCCGCCATCATTGGTACAGACGACTTGTTGAACTCATAGCCCACGATGTTCTCGTAGTTGTACCAATATCCATACTCAATCTCCTTAATCGGTGATGTGATGCCGTCGGTAAACGTGATTGAAGCCTCCACGCTACCAAGCATTCCAAGCTGGCGCGTCACGCAGAGCACCGATTGGAAACTGTAGTTGGACGCTTCGCCAGTGATGTCGGTCACTCCCGACGCTATCAGGTCGGCGGCAGTAACACCTGCCTTCACTCCGAAAAAGCTGTCGCCGGTGATTTCCTTAGCCACAAGCGCTGCATTGCCTTCGGCATCGAAATAATTGCTGCGCACAAACATCCGACTCGGATACTTTCCCGACAATGCATAAGACACGGCGTCGTAGGTGTCCTTGGAAATCTCCTTGCCCTCTTTATTGACAAGCGCCCACGTTTTGCCTTCCTTTACCAGCATGTTGCCTGTGCCCATAAGCGGACGGATATCGTCATAATCAAATGGAAGCACTTCTTCGCCTTTGTCGTCAATTATGCCGTATCTTTCCTTTTCGCCATCTTTAAGGCAAGCCACAATAGTTCCGTCCTGACTTATCCAAAGTTCTTCATATTTCGAGCGCACAAGCACTTCTCCGTCGACGTTCATCAAACCCAATTCGCCATCTTTGCAGAAAGCGAACTTGCCGTCGCAAACTATGTAGCCACCATAGCCTTCCTCCATTTTGGCGTTTTTCACAGCCTCGTTGCCTTCCTTGTCGAGCAGCACGATCTTTTCATTCTTCACCACCGGCAAATAGCCTTCTCTGAAATTTGAGTCGTAAAGCTTATACTTTTCTTTCTTAATGGTGAATTTCACCTTGTTGTCCTTGTCGATGAATTTCACAGTCATGTCATCGCCTTTGCCAACACCCACGGCAGCCAAGCCGTCGGTGAAAAATTCAGCGGCATCATATTTGGGGTTGATAACCACCTTGCCTTTCGTGTCGATATATCCCCACAAGGAATCTCCCTGGCAGAACGGCGCCAGCCCCTCACAGAAGTTGCCCACCTGCGTCACTGAATTCGGCAGCTGCGCCACCTGTTTGCCTTCGCGGTCGATGATACACGGAGCCTTGCCTTCCTTCACAGCCACCGTCACGTCGTTGCCGTTGAAAGGTGCCACATCGACAAGTTTGGAAGCAACCGGAGTTTTCACGTTGTTGATGTTGTAGACTTCCTTGGTGCCGTCTTCAAGCGACAGATAAAGCATCTCGCCATCGGTCATCACCCCGGATGCCTTGAACTCATCCTTGCACACCACCTCGCCCGACTTGGCGTCGATGATGCTCCACAGCTCAGAGCCGTCGATTTTTACTGCGACATACTCCACCGGGCGTTCCACGCCTCCGCAACTCCATAATGCAGCCGTCGCTACGGCAAGCAGCATTTTCCCTAAAAGATTTTTAATCATAGATATTAGTTTTTTGAGTTTTATATTAGATTCGTTTCTTTGTTTTTCAGCTAAGTTCCTACAGCATAAGGATGAGCAGCTGCGCGATAATCACGCGCACAAACATGCCCAAAGGATAGACAGTGGCATAGCTCACCGCCGGCGCGTCGCCCTTGATGTTGTCGGAGGCATAAGTGAGCGCCATCGGGTTGGCCATGGCGCCGCAAAGCATGCCGCACGTCTCCCCGAAGTTGAATTTGAACCACCGCATCGCCATTATGCCTACGATGATTGTCGGCACAACGGTAAGCACAACTCCGAGCGAAATCCAGGCAAGTCCCTGCGGCCCGACAAGCGTGTCGAAGAAATGTGCGCCGGAGTCAAGGCCGAGACAGGCAAGATACATCGACAAGCCTATGCCGCGGAGCATCAGATTGGCAGAACGCGTGGTGTAGGTGACCATGTGCAGACGCGGTCCGTAGCGGCCCATCAGCAGTCCTGCCACAATCGGTCCGCCGGCAAGTCCGAGACGCACAGGCACGTCGGTCGACGGCAGGCTGATTGGAATCATTCCCAATGCGAGTCCGAGGAAGATGCCCACAAAAATCACCGCAAGGTTCGGCTCATTGAGCGAGCCGGCACGGTTGCCTATAAGTTTCTCGGCATTCTCTATGTCGGAAGCGTTGCCCACCATCGTGAGCCGGTCGCCCATCTGCAACACGAGGTCGGGGGTGGCAAGAAGCATCACGCCGCTGCGCAGCACACGCGACACCGTGACGCCAAACGTGTTGCGCAAACGCAACGAACCAAGACGTTTGCCGTTGATTTCCGGACGCGACACGATGATGTGGCGCGACACGAACTGACGGTCAAGCTTGTTCCAATTCACGTGGTGGTTCCAGTCGCGGTTCTCGCGTTCTCCGAAAAGGATTGTGAGTGCCTCCACGTCTTTCTCCGTAGTGACAACGAGTATGCGGTCGCCTTCCTCAAGTGTGACACGCGACGTGGGCATTATCAGTTCTTTGGCGCGCCACAGACGGGAAATGATGAACTGCGACGCCGACGACCGCTGCACATCACCGATTGCATAGTGGAAGATTGCCGGATTCTTGATTACGAACGTGGCGATAAACGTATGGTCGGAATGATTTGCCTCGCGCTCTTTCAAGTCGCCGGGGCGGGTGAAGAACTTGCGCAGAACGATGATGGCGAAAATCACGCCCACCACACCGAGCGGATAGGTGACGGCACAACCGAGGGCTGCCGTTTCTGCCGGAAGCCCAAGCTGCACAAGCGTCTGCTGGGCAGCGGCAAGCGCGGGGGTATTGGTCGTGGCTCCGCACAGCACGCCTGTCATGTCGCCGATGCCGTATCCAAGTCCGAGGCTCATCGCCACGGCGGTGAGCGTGCCGAGCAGAATCAGCACCAGTCCGGCGAGGTTCATCTTCAGTCCGCCTTGCTGGAACGCGCTGAAGAAACCCGGTCCCACTTGCAGACCGAGGGCGTAGACAAACAACACCAATCCGAAACTTTCTGCATAGTTGAGCATCTGATGGTCGATCGACAAGCCGAGATAACCGGCGAAAATGCCCATAAAAAACACGAATGTGACACCGAGCGAAATGCCAGCCACACGAATGCGGCCAAGCGCCAGTCCTGAGAATATGATAAGAGCCATCACGACAACAGCCTGTATTGCCGAATGCTCAAAAAGCACACTGTTTATCCATTCCATGCCACAAAGGTACGACAATTCATCCAATTTGTAATAATTATTTAGACTCGGAGAGCCGCAGACTCCTTAATTATTGTGTGGCGGGCGAACGTTTTGGCGAAAGATTCATCGTTCGGAAGGACAGCGACCGCGCCAATGAATGCCAGACATATATAAAAAAATAATCCGACTAATCTCTCGATCCGTCGGATTCCTTAACCTATGATTCACTTATTTGTTGTTGTTGCTTTTTCTTATAACAATAACGCAAAGATTTAGTTCATATTGTATGCTGATAAAAATTTTTTTTATCGGATAGGATGATATTCTACAAACGCCTCCATTGCCTCATAGGATGCAAGGCCAAGACTGCTGTAAAGTTGAGCAGTGGCACGGTTGCGGTCTTCAGCACGCTGCCAGAACAAGCGGTCGTCGTCGCCAAGGAACGGAGCGTTCTCCATCTGCGACTGGTGCTTGAGGATGGTGTTGCGTTTGAAGCGGAGCTGCTCTGGGCTCATAGGAACTGCCATCTCGATGTGGTCGATTTCCCATTCTGCCCATGCGCCGCGGTACATCCAGATGCGGCATTCTTTCATCCATTCTGCGCCATCGTCAAGAAGTTCGTCAATAGCGGCGAGAACAGCGTCGGTGCAGACACGGTGAGTGCCATGAGGGTCGGCAAGGTCGCCAGCCACGAAAATCTGATGAGGCTTGACTGAAGAAATCAAATCTTTCACGATTTTCACGTCGCGCTCAGAGAGGTCGCCCTTCTTGATTGTACCCGTTTCGTAGAACGGTAGGTCAAGGTGGTGTACGTTCTCTGGCTTAACACCCATCCAGTTGCAGGCTGTTTTTGCCTCAGCACGGCGGATGCGGCCCTTGAGCATACGGAGATCGAGAGAGTCAACGTCGCCAGGATGTTTTGCGGCGAGGAACTTCTTGATTTCCTCTGATTTCTGATTATAAAGTTCGGTGTCGAGACCGAATTCTTTCTTGATTTGGTCCATAACGAGGATGTAGCGGAACATATCCTCATCACCCACTGCGATGTTGCCCGAAGTTTCGTAAGCCACATGCACATCGTGCTTCTGGTCAACGAGACGCTTCAGCGTGCCGCCCATAGAGATTACGTCGTCGTCTGGGTGCGGGCTGAACACAATCACACGCTTTGGATATGGTTTGGCGCGCTCCGGACGGTCGGTGTCGTCAGCGTCGGGCTTGCCGCCTGGCCATCCTGTGATGGTGTGCTGAATGTCGTTAAACACCTTGATGTTCACGTTGTATGCCGAGCCAAACTGTGCTGCCAGTTCGTTCAAGCCATACTCGTTATAGTCGTTGCTTGTAAGTTTCAAAATTGGTTTGCCAGTCTTCTCGCAAAGCCATGCGATGGCGCGGCGGATCATCTTGTTGTTCCACTCGCACGAAGTAACAAGCCATGGGTGGCAGATGCGGGTGAGACGCTCTGCTGCCGACAAGTCGACAACAACTTTGGCGTTGCGGTGCATCTGAAGGAATGACGCAGGAACTGTCTCGGAAGCTTTGTCTTCAACGGCTGCTTTCACAATCTTGGCCTGGTTTTCGCCCCATGCCATTGCAAGCACTTTCTTTGCTGCAAGGATGTTGCCGATGCCGAGGGTGATTGCTGTGGCAGGGGCCACATCAAGGTCGTATGCGCTCGACACGCTGCGGCGTGTAACGCTGTCGATGAGGGTCATGCGACATGCTGATGAGAATTGCGAACCTGGAGCGTTGAATGCCAAGTTGCCTGCAGCACCGATTTCGCAAAGCACGAGGTCAAGACCTCCGCATGCGTCGATTTCTGCCTCATAAGCGCGGCAGCCTTCGTAAAGGTCGGCCTTTTCCACTTCCTGGTTGAATGAGTGCACATTCTCTGGCTTGATGTTGACCTTGCTGAGGAGCAAGTTGTTCAAGCGGTCGAGCGTTGAAGGTGCGCCAGCTTCTGTTGGATAGAACTCAAACAGGTTGAAAACCACGACGTCCGCGAAATCAACCTTCTTGTTCTCGTAACGGTTGATGAGCTCCGCATATACCGGAAGCACGCTGTTGCCTGTGCCTAACGCAATAACACATTTGCCCTTTTTCTCGACATTCTTCTTGATTGTCGCAACAACCTCGTCAGCGAGCAGTTTAACGCCGTCGTCGGTTGTCTCTGATATATGGGTAAACACTTTCTCTTCCCGGCACAAAGATGCATATTCAATCTTGTTTTCCGGTGCATAGTATCTCTTTGGAACGAGATCCAGTTTGATTTGTGAACTTAAATTAGTTTTCATTTTTTAAGACCTGTTTTCGGTTGATGCAAAGGTATATGTTCTATCAAAAACAACAAACGTTTTTTATAATGATTAACGTTTAATATCTTATTTTTTGGTTTATGCCGGTTATTTTACCGTACAAAAGTAGTAACATTCTGCGTAATCTCAAAAATAATGCCTACTTTTGTGCAAAAATTCTAACATAAATTTTAAAGATATGCGTCTAATTATCGAACCTGATTATGCAAAGGTATCTGAATGGGCTGCCAACTATGTTGCTTCACGCATCAACGAGGCCAACCCTACTGCCGAGAAACCTTTTGTTTTGGGATGCCCTACAGGCAGCTCTCCACTCGGAATGTACAAACACTTGATTGAGCTCAACAAGGCTGGAAAAGTGTCGTTTGAGCATGTTGTAACTTTCAACATGGACGAGTACTGCGGTCTGCCGGAAGAACACCCGGAAAGCTACCATTCTTTCATGTGGAACAACTTCTTCAGCCACATCAACATCAAGAAAGAGAACGTAAACATCCTCAACGGCAATGCCGAAGACCTCGACGCTGAATGCCGTCGCTACGAGGAGAAGATTGCCAGCTACGGCGGCATCGACCTGTTCCTCGGCGGCGTTGGTCCTGACGGACACATCGCATTCAACGAACCGGGATCATCCCTCTCTTCTCGCACTCGCCAGAAAACGTTGACTCTCGACACGAAGATTGCAAACTCCCGCTTCTTCGACGGCGACATCAACAAGGTGCCTTCAACTGCTTTGACTGTAGGCGTCGGCACTGTCACATCTGCCAAGAGCGTGCTCCTCATCGTTAACGGATACAACAAGGCCCGCGCATTGCAGCAGGGCGTTGAAGGTGCGGTTTCACAAATGTGGACAATCACTGCTCTCCAGCTCCACCAGAAGGCTATCATCGTTGCCGACGAGTCTGCAACAATGGAATTGAAGGTGGGCACATACCGCTACTTCAAGGATATCGAAGGCAAGAACCTCGATCCTGCATCTTTGTTGAAATAACAAACCACAGCATCAACCCCAAAGCGGACACCATCTCGGCGTCCGCTTTTTTTTGTCTGAAATTTTCCATTTCGTGCAGTTTGAAGGGGCAAAAACTTTCCATTTTATGCATTTTACTATGGCAAATGCTTGATTTTTAACAACTTAGCGAATCGAACCTTTCCCATCTAAAAAGCCTATACATTTGAGGCTTTTTTCTCCATCACGCAATGCGGCGGAAGCACAGGCTTTTGCATTTTCCATTCCGCAAAAAAAACGGCAGCTTTCTATTGCTATATTGAATGCCAATCATTAAATTTGTAGTCTACTAACGTAAGAACCATAGCCATGGAAGAATTTACATTTCTATCAAATTGGTTGTTGTGGCTAATTGCCGCAGCCATTCTTGTGATTGTCGAACTACTTACAAACACTTTCGCTGCATTCTGCCTTGTGGGCGGATGCGCACTGGCTCTCGCCACGTCGCTTATCGGTTTCGGCATCGAGGCGCAGCTGACTGCCGCAGCCATAGGCTCCGTGCTGTCGTTCATCGCCTTCAAGCCGTTGATAAGACGCCAGGCGGAGGCGCGCAGGCACCGCGACTGTCTCAGCAACATGGATGCCTTGATAGGCAGGACAACGACGGTGACCGAAGCAATCGGCGGCAATACCCCCGGACGTGTGCGCATCGACGGCGACAACTGGCAGGCTGTCAGCGCCGACGCGTCGCCAATCGACGTCGGGACAAAGGTGCGTGTGACTGGCTACGACAGCATCATTCTCACCGTGGAGCGCGAAGAGGAATAACTTCTTAATCTTTATTTATATGGAATCATTGATTTTTCTCGGACTCGCCATTTTAATTGTGGTGATTCTCGTTATGGCTGGCGTAAAAGTCGTGCCTCAATCGGAAACGCGCGTAATCGAACGCCTCGGACGCTTCCACAGCGTGTTGCCTCCAGGACTCAACATCATCTGGCCTTTCATCGACAAGCCTAAGACAATCTACACCCGGCGTGTGGAGACGGGACTCGGCGGACGCACCATAGTGCGCATGACTGCCACTTCTTCTATCGACTTGCGCGAACAGGTCTACGACTTCCCTTCGCAACAGGTGATCACGAAGGACAATGTAACAACCGAAATCAACGCGCTGCTATATTTTCAGGTTGTCGACCCTAAAAAATCAGTATACGAAATCGACAATCTGCCGAACGCTATTGAAAAGCTGACGCAGACATCGCTCCGAAACGTAATCGGCGAACTCGAGCTCGACGAGACCCTGACTTCGCGCGACACCATAAACTCACGCCTTCAGGCAATCCTCGACGAGGCTACAAACAAATGGGGCGTGAAGGTGAACCGCGTTGAGCTGCAGGACATCACTCCTCCGGGAAGCGTGCGGGAGGCGATGGAGAAGCAGATGCAGGCTGAGCGCAACAGACGTGCGGAAATTCTTAAAGCCGAGGGCGAGAAGAAGTCGCTCATCCTCCGTTCCGAAGGTGAGCGCGAGTCGCGCATCAACCAGGCGGAGGCGGCAAAGCAGTCGGAAATCCTTAAAGCTGAGGGCGAATCGCGCGCCAAGATACTGCAGGCTGAAGGCGAGGCGGAGGCTATACGCCGCGTAGCCGATGCCATCAAGGAAACGAAGACCGACCCTGCGACATATATGCTCGCCGTGAAGTATATCGAGACGCTCGAGAAGATGGTCAACGGTAAGGACGGAAAGACGGTCTACATTCCTTACGAGGCTTCGGGCATCCTGTCGTCTATCGGCTCGATAAAAGATATGTTCCAGAAATAGTGTCCCTACGCGACAAAACAACAGGTTTCCTGCCGCAGGTCGTTGCGGCGGGAAACTTTTTTATCCGCACAGCATCAGCCCAGATGCATATTTTTTTTGTAATTTTGTATAAAAACAGACATATAAAATGGAAGATACCAAAACCGCTAAAGAAGAATTTCTGGAATTGCTGCGCTCCACCGGCCGCGAAGGCGTGGAAGGCGTGATTGAAGACCTGGAGGAGCAAGGCTTCTTCACCGCACCGGCGTCGGCTGGTCACCACTTGAACACTGAGGGTGGGCTTGTGGAGCATTCGCTCAACACCGCCAAGGCGGCGCTTGCCGTATGGGAAGGGATGAAGCGAATAGACGCCTCGCTGGAAACCGAGGTGACGCGCGACAGCGTAATCATAGCATCTTTGCTCCACGACGTGTGCAAAAGCGACATTTACTTCCGTAGCATCAAGAAGCGCAAAAACCGCCTCGGACAGTGGGAAGACTGCGAAGGCTACAAGGTGAGCTACAAGAACTTTCCTATGGGACACGGTGAGAAATCGGTGATTCTCGTTCTGCTCAGCGGACTGGAACTTACCGATGCCGAGATGCTCGCCATGCGTTGGCACATGGGCGCATGGGGCGTCAACATGACAAGTTTTGAGGATATGCGCAACTACGACGCCGCAAAGACGCTGTATCCTTTGGTGTCAATCGTGCAAGCCGGCGACAGCCTTGCCGCATCGATTCTGGAGCGCAAAGGAGCCGACCTCGACGAGCTGTAGGGCATCAAGAGGTTTCCTCGCGTCTATTTCTTGCGGAAACAACGGTCGATGATGAGTGCGAGAGCGCCATCACCGGTCACGTTGCATGCCGTGCCGAAGCTGTCCATAGCGATATACAGGGCTATCATCAGAGCCTGGGCGTTTTGGTCGAAACCGAGCATCGACGACAGAATGCCCAGCGCCGCCATTATCGCTCCGCCGGGCACTCCCGGAGCGGCCACCATCGTCACGCCAAGCATAAAGATGAAACCTGCAAACATCTGAAAATCGTACGGAATGCCCTGCATTATCATCAACGCCAGCGCGCACGCAACGATTTTCAGCGTGCTGCCCGACAAATGTATCGTGGCGCACAACGGCACCACAAATCCTGCCACACCCTCATCCACGCCGTTGGCAACAGTCTGGCGCAGCGTCACAGGGATGGTCGCTGCCGACGACGATGTGCCGAGCGCCGTGAAGTATGCCGGCAGCATATTGCGCAGCAGGCGGAAAGGATTCTTCTTCGCCACAAGTCCGGCGACGCTGAATTGAAAGATGAGAAGGAAAATGTGAAGTATGAAAATCACAACTATCACCTTCATAAACGCCGACAACACATGCACCACCTGACCGGAATGCGTCATATTCATAAAAATGCCGAAAATATACAACGGCAGCAGCGGCAAGATTACAGCCTGTATGGTTTTAACGATTATATCCTTCAAGTCGACAAACGCGTCGCGCAGCGCTGTGGATTTCAGATGTGCGAGTCCAAGTCCCACGGTGAAGGCCATCACAAGCGCAGTCATAATGTTCAACGGCTCGGGGATGGCGACCGTGAAAAACGGCTCTATGCCATGCGCCTCGCTTATCTGTTCTATCGAGATGTTTTTGGTGATCAGATGCGGAAACACCACATCGCCCACCCCGAACGACAGGAATCCAGACAGCACCGTGGCGACATACGCCAGCAGCGTTGTTGCCACAAGCATCTTGCCCGCGCCCTTGCCGATGTCAGCGATGGCTGGTGTGACAAGACCTACGATAATCAGAGGTATAATAAATCCGAGAAACTGGCTGAACAGCCCGTTGAACGTGACAAACAAACGCACCACCACTTCCGGCATCACAAATCCTGTGCCGATACCAAGCAAAATCGCTATGATAATTCGGGGCAACAGCCCAATTCTAAATTTCTTCATCACACAATTTTTCTGCAAAGATAGTGCAAGGTGAGCGAAAAACATTCAAGCTTGCTTGACAATGTTTTGCCGAACCGCAGCCTATTTTATTCAAAGATAGTGCAAGGTGAGTGAAAAACATTCAAGCTTGCTTGACAATGTTTTGCCGAACCGCAGCCTATCTTATCAAAAGACAGTGCAAAATCTGACCGCGTGAGCGGTCACGCCTGATGTTAACCCTCGACAACGTCGAGGGACAGCCGATGGCGCAGCATGCGTCGCGTGAGCGCCGCCGCTGATGTCGTATCGTAACAGCCATCATTCAACAATCCGGTCTCCTTGATGCAGAATTGACACATTTTGCAACTTGCCGTCACGCACCACCCATTTTTGCTTGTACGCATTGGAGAATTTGCCAATGCCTGCTGTGCCAAAAAAGAATTTCAGCCAACGGGCCTCGGCAAGATAGTGCTTGCCGTCGTATTCAACCACGGCTTTTATCTGCCTCACATCGAACGTGTCACCGGCCTGCTTGAGATGCGAGGCTTCCTGTCCGTCGGTTCCGGCAACCTTGCGTCCCACCACATTCACGAGCGTGCCGTTGCGCAGATAGAGCACAGTGCGGGTGCCGTCAAATTCCGTTGGCTTGTCTGTTGCGACAGCTTTTATTTCAGAGCTTACAAGGCAGTCCACATCATAGCGTTGAGCCTGTGTCAACGTTATTGTGCATAAGCAGAAAAGCAGTGTCAGGTATCTAAAAAATCCCATATATCGTTAATTGTTTTAGGTTTACAAATTTCGTGTAAATAGTCTGTTTTTAAGCGGTTTCTACAAAGATAACGAATGATGGGTTATTTATAAAGGAAAAAAGGGAATCCCTGATGAATATTATTTCAACCTTGTTTGTTTTGCTCTTGCATAAAACCGGCGGCGCCTCGGAAAAATTGAAGTAAACTTCATTTTTCTCTCGGCTTGCACTATCTTTTCATAAAATAGGCGGCGCCTCGGGAAAGAAATTCGAGCAAGCTCTTTTCTTTCCTCTCGGCTTGCACTATCTTTGCAAAAAACAAACAACATCTACGGCAATGGAGACAATGAAACGTACTGCTGAACTTGACCGCCTGTCGTTCACGATATTGGCTATCGAGGCTTCCGCTAAAAAATTAGGCATAACACCTGCCGAAATGAGACGGAGGCTTGAACGGGCTGGTCTTATAAAAAATTTCATCGTGGACTGCTACGACACGCTGCACACCGAGAGCCGCGAGGCGGTTGCCAACGATGTTGTCGAGGCTTTGGAAAATTGGGAAAGGAGGCGGAATGGATAAATCAATTCTCTACCACGGATCGACTGTCGTGGTCGAAAAGCCGATTGTCAGCATTGGCAGAAAGGACTTGGATTTTGGTCCGGGATTCTATCTTACTAATCTATACGACCAAGCATCCAGATGGGCTAAGCGTATCCAGATGATTCGCAACGCAGACCATGCCGTCATAAACACTTATAAATACGACGAGCCTGTAAATTGCAATGTCCTGAAATTCGATGCTTACAACCGCGAATGGCTTGAGTTTATTGTCGAAAGCCGTCAAGGCAAACAACCGTGGGCTGGCTACGACATCGTGGAGGGTGGCGTCGCCGACGACCGTGTGATTGACGCTATCGAAGCGTTTATCAATGGTTATGCTACTGTGGAAACGACTTTGAGCCTTTTGATTTACCACAAACCTAACTTCCAAATATGCATCTTGAACCAAGACATTGCCGACAAGCATCTGACATTTAAATCTCATAAAATCATTTAGCTTATGAAGGACTTTCTTTTGTGGAACAAAATAGCAAGAATCGTCAAGCAGCTTGCCGACACGCTCAACATCTCAAACGAACGTGCACTGGAGTTGTTTTACGATTCCGAAACCAGCCGTATGCTCCATGATGAGAAATACGGGCTTCACCTGATGAGCGACACATATATCATCAACGACTTGATTGCTGAACTGCGCAACAAACAATAACGCCTGCTTTTTCTGAAGCGCACTGCGCTGAATGCCGGAGAAAACATAAGATAGGCGGCGCCTCGGAAAAATTGAAGTAACTTCATTTTCCTCTCGGCTTGCACGGTTTTTCTCTCGGCTTGCTCTATCTTTTCATAAGATAGGCGGCGCCTCGGATGTGCAAAATCAAACAAGTTTGTTTTGCTCTTCTCTCGGCTTGCACTATCTTTGTACTCAAATGATAGACAATACAACTTTTGACAATAAGAAGGTGGCATTCCACACGTTGGGATGCAAACTTAACTTTGCCGAGACTTCTACCATCGGCAAGTTTCTCGCCGACCGTGGCGCACAACCTGTGCAGGCGGGCGAGACGCCCGACATTTGCGTGGTCAACACTTGCTCGGTGACGGAATTGGCTAACAAGAAATGCCGACAGGAAATCCGGAAACTGTCGCGCCGATACCCGGATGCCGTGATGGTGGTGACGGGATGCTATGCCCAGCTGAACAGCGAGGAGGTAGCCGACATCGAAGGCGTTGACATCGTGGTGGGAAACGACCAAAAGGCAGAAATAGCCGACTTTGTCGACCGCTGGTATGCCGACCATGAGCCGACGGTGAAAGTGACTGCGCTGAAAGACATCAGGCAGTTTATCCCTTCGTGCTCGCGAGGCGACCGCACCAGATTTTTCTTGAAGGTGCAGGACGGTTGCAACTATTATTGCAGCTACTGCACTATCCCCCGTGCCCGCGGACGCAGCCGCAGCGGACGGATTGCCGACCTTGCCGAACAGGCTCGTCGGGCTGCCGCCGACGGTGGCAAGGAGATTGTAATCACGGGAGTAAACATCGGCGACTTCGGATATGACACGGGCGAACGTTTCATCGACCTGCTGCGCTGCCTCGACTCTGTGGATGGCATCGAGCGCTATCGCATATCTTCGATTGAACCCGACTTGCTGACCGACGACGTCATTGAATTCTGCGCCGGTTCAAAGCATTTCATGCCGCATTTCCACATCCCTTTGCAGTCGGGAAGCGACGAGATGCTGAAACTGATGCGCCGCCACTACGACCGTCAGCTGTTTGCCGACAAGGTGGCTGCAATTAAACGCCTTATCCCTGACGCTTTCATCGGAGTGGATCTTATTACGGGTATGCGCGGCGAAACTCCTGAGATTTTTGAGGATTCGCGCTCGTTTGTCGACAGCCTCGACATCACTCGACTGCACGTGTTCTCCTACTCCGAACGTCCCGACACGATGGCGCTGAAAATCCCATACGTCGTGGACCAGCACACCAAGCATCTGCGCACTCGGCGCATGATGGCGCTGTCTGACCGCAAACTGGCGGCATTCACAAAAAAATATCTCGGCACGGTGCGCCCGGTGCTGTTTGAGCACGCTGTCGACGACGACGGACTGATGAAAGGTTTCACCGACAACTACCTGCGTGTGGCGGTGCCTGCCGACACGCGGCTGAGCAACACTATCCTAAACGTGCGCCTTGTGGAGCCTCTCGGACATGACGACCTTATAAAAGCTGAAATCGTATGAGCACGACTCTGCAACGCATAGCATACTCTCCTCTTTGGCTGCTGCTGCACGCTGTGGCTCTGTTGCCGTTCGGCGCGCTCTATGCGCTGTCCGACGCGCTGGCTTGGGTGGCTGCGTCTGTGGTGCGCTACCGCCGGCGGCTGGTCGAAGCCAATATTGCCGCAGCATTCCCCGACAAGACGGAGGCGGAACGTCGCGACATCGTGAAGCGCTTCTACCGCAACTTCACCGACGTGTTTGTCGAAACGATAAAGCTGCTCCATATCAGCGACGACGAGATGCGACGACGCATGGTGTTTGAAGACATTGAGCACGTGGAACGCATCGCCAAAGACGGACGGTCGATAGGCTTGTATTGCTCGCATTTCGGCAACTGGGAATGGATCACGTCGATAACGCTGTGGGTATACCGCGCCGACAATGTTGAGTATTCACAGGTCTACCGCCCGTTGCGCAACAAGTGGTTCGACCGGTTTTGGTTCAATCTGCGCAAGCGTTTCCACTCCACTTCTATCCCGAAAAACGGTGTGCTGCGCGCTTTGCTGCAAGCTCGCCACAACGGCGGAGTATTTGTCACCGGATTCATCTCCGACCAGAAGCCAAGCCATAACGACGGGCACCACAGCATACGTTTCCTCAACCAGGACACTCCGTTTATCTCCGGCACGGAGATGCTGCTGCGCAAACTGAAGGCGGCGGCTATGTATGCCGACGTTGAGCGCACCAGCCGCGGACACTACCGCGCAAGGATTGTGCCTATCGCCGACAATGTGGCGGAGACCGACGAGAATTTCGTGACCGACCGCTACGCCCTTCTGCTCGAACAAACAATACTGCGCCAACCGGACGCATGGCTGTGGTCGCACAACCGCTGGCGCCGCAAACTGAATAAAAAATGAAACCCGTAGGAATAATCATACTCAATTGGAACGGTGCGGCGCTGCTGCGCCGTTACCTGCCGTCGGTGGTGGCTGCCAACAGCAACGATATTGCCGACGTAGTGGTGGTCGACAACGGCAGCACCGACGAGTCGCTAAGCGTGTTGAAACAGGAATTTCCTGATGTGCGCACTCTTTGCTTCGACAAAAACTACGGATATGCCGAAGGCTACAACCGTGCAATCCGCGAATTGGGCTACCGCTACAGCGTGCTGCTCAACAGCGATGTTGCCGCGACACCGGAATGGATACGTCCGCTATACGAATATATGGAGGCACACCCGGAAGTGGCGGCATGCCAACCAAAAATTCTGAGCGACGCCGACCACACGAAATTTGAATATGCTGGTGCGTCGGGGGGATTCATCGACAAGCATGGATATCCTTTCTGTCGCGGACGAATATTCGACACCGTGGAGACCGACAACGGACAATACAACGACATCACCGACATTTTCTGGGCTACTGGTGCCGCGCTGACGGTGCGCACGGAGGAATATCTCGCCGTGGGCGGTCTCGACAAGGATTTCTTCGCCCACATGGAGGAAATCGACCTGTGCTGGCGTCTGCACCAGCGCGGACAGGCGATACGGGTCATTCCGCAGAGCGTGGTGTTCCATCTTGGCGGCGGCAGCCTGCCGGCGTCAAACCCGAAGAAAACCTACCTCAACTTCCGCAACAATCTGTTTCTGCTCTACAAGAATCTGCCGCCGCGCGAAGGCCGACGGATGCTCTTGATTAGACGGCTGTACGACACTCTGGCTTTCTTCGTTTTCATGGCGAAGATGGATTTTGCAAACGCTCGTGCAATCCTGCGCGCGCACAACGACTACCGCCACCAGAAAAGCCGATACGACAACGTGAGGCCACAGCGCAGCATAATGGGCGACTTCCCTTGCTGCCACCGCAACATCATCCTCGACTACAACCTGCGCCGTATACGCCATTACAGCGACTTGGCTTGAAATTGTTGAACAAACAAATAAATGCGCGTCAAACTCCGGGATGTGCCGGCGCTTGACGCGCATCTCTTCTATCGGTTGTACTTATCAGGCTATCTTATAATCACCTTCTTTCGGTTCACGATATACACGCCCGGCTCGAGCGGCTCCGTGCAACGGCGGCCGTTGAGGTCGTAGATCACGCGTTCTCCCGGTGTCTCAGAATCCTCAAAGATGCTTTCAACACCTGTCACAACCGTGGTCGGAGTCACCTTCATTCCGTAAATCTTGAGGCAGTCTGCGGCTGCCGACACCTCTCGCGTCTTTTTCTTTCCCGCAGCCGTATCCACAGCGTAGATATACAGATATTCCGGTGTGCTGTTATCGTAGTTTACCACAACGGTGTTTTCCGAGCTTTGCGTATAATACGCAGGCTCGTCATTGCCCTTTCTCACGGCAAGAACCATAGTGCCGACCGTTTCGCAGGTAATCTCAACGGTTCCTGTTCCGCCGACAACCACAATCATTCCATTGAACCATTCGAAATTGTCGCCTTCCGACGGTGTCGCCGGAGAGTCATTGCCGACAAACGCGTCTTCCGACATCGGTGTGTTGACCACAACGCATTTTCCTGCAGTGTCGTAGCCGTTGCCGCTGTCGGCCGGGAGGTTGTAGTACACGTTGTTGACCACAACGTTTTCCACCGTCAAGGCATTGCCGTCGCTGTCGGTGAGGTCGTTGCCGAAGTCGGTTGTCTGCTCTTTCTCAATCTGCGGCACATTGGGTGCGTATACGTACTCGACCACTGCCGTTTCACTCTGTTCCTTGCCGTCGACAACGTAAGCGTATACCGTCGACGTTTCTTCAATAAGGATGCCCTTGCCGTAATACGGCTGCTCCTTTATGAGGCTTGGGTCGCTTATGCCCGCCGGAACGACTTTATAAATCACCGTGCCACGTTCGTTCTTCTTTCCGTCTACGTTGGGGTTGTAGATGTAAAGCTCAAACGGCTCGGCAAATGTTGTGGCGCGATGCGAGAACATCGGGCTTTGGAGTCCATTGTCGACATAACGGATAACCACATGGGTGGCAACCGCCTTGGTGTTGGGGTCAAACACCGTGCCGCCAGAACCCGTATAACTGAAATATCCATTTTCCGGCTCTACAATCTCCAAGCCGTCTTCAAGCATCAGGTCCGACACATTTTCCATAGCGGCATTGCTGCCGTTGAGGTTAAGCACGGTATTCTTGCCGCGCACGGTCAGATAGCCATCGTCGTGGCCCGACTTCATGGCTATGCCGTCACGCGCACCATTGACAACAACCGTACAGTTTTCGATTGTCACATCGGCAAGATATGCATAGATGCCCATACCTTTGTCGGAGATGTTGAAAGTCAGCACTTCCGAGCCGGTCGTGCCGCGGACAATCAGGTTGCCGCCCTTGCCGCCGATGCCCGGACCTTGTGTACCCATCGTGATGCCGTAGGCTTCGGCTGCGATAGTAGAGTTGCCCACCAGTTCAACAATCAGCGTCCCGTCCATAGCGTTGATGCCTGTGTTGTATTTATTGTCGGCGGCGTTGATGTCGGCATAGCTCAACGTCAGCACGCCGGCATCCTTCGTCTCCCTGTACGCAACACTCTTGCCGAACTTTGCAGCAAACGCCTTGTCTTTGACGTTCATTCCGCAGAATGTCACAAGGCTGCAAGGACTGTTGGTTTTCTTCTCGACGTAATAATGCTGATACGCCTCGGGCGAGCATTTGTCGCCGTTCTCGGCGATTGCATAGATGTCGATGTTGCCTGTTTCCGAAATAGTGATTGGTCCGGTATATTCCGAAATTTCCTTAAACATTTTCCAATCCTTCATGATGTAGTATCTCACCACGGCTCCCTCGTTGCTGTTGTTGATGGTCACCGTGAATTCGCCCTCCTGCATCTCTTCCGTCGGGGTGATTTCCAGGGCGGCAAGCGTTTGCTCGCCGATGCCCACAACTACAGTGCCTTTCGTGAAGAAATCACGCCAATAGTCTGCTTCGTAGTATGCGTCCTTGCTGCCGAAAGGAATCCTCAGCTTGCTGTATGTCGTGTTTGCAAACTGCTCGGAGAGCGGTATAGGAGTAGGATTATGGCAGATTATTTCCAAAATCTTATTTCCTGAATAAGAGCTGCAGTAGAAAGCGTTCCCGCTGATGCTTTCCACCGACTGCGGAATCACCAGTTTTGTAAGGTCGTTGCAATACTGGAACGCGTTTCTGCCCACCGTCTTCAGCCCGTCGGGAAGAATCACTTCCGAAATTCCGGTGCTCCAGAATGCATCTTCTCCGATTTCGGTGAGCGACGACGGCATATTGACCTTCTTTATATCTGTAAGATAGTAGAACGCTTCTTTGCCTACTTTTCTTATCGTTTCCGGCAAAACCACCTCGCTGATATTTGTCTGCAATGTGTATCTTATATTGTTGAGCCTATAATAGAATGCATTGTCGGCAATCTCTACAACGGGCTTTCCATTGTAGGTGTCAGGCACGACAAGCTTACCGTCGGGATATGCGTTTCTAAACAGCTCGCCATAATCGATGCCTGTTGTTGGGTCTTTGACATAATCAAAGAGATTGTAGGTTGCGGAATAGCCGCCCTCAACCTCGGTGTACTTAAACGCTTCCGGGAGTTTGTATTTTTTGAATCGCTGCCACATGTAGTTGGAATAATAGGCCTTCGCATCGGGGCAGTAGACAGTAGCGTTTTCATAGGCAAATTTGTCAAAAGGAGGATTGTTGATAAGTCCTTCCGACACCTTCTGTGTTGGCGGTGTTGCCGCTTCTATATGAAGCTCTTCAAGAGCCGTGCCATAGACAGACCCTGTCTCTATCTCAGTAATAGCATCGCCTATGTAGAGCCTCTTCAGGTTTGTGCAGCCATCAAACATGTAACGGTCTATTTTCTTCAATTTCTTTGGCAGACGGATTTCCTCAAGCGCCGTGCAACCGCTGAACATATACCAAGCTTCATTGAGGTTTTCAATGTCGTCGTGGAAAACAAACGACGTGAGTTTTGGGCAGTCGGCAAATGCAAGGTATCCATAGACGTCCATTTTATGGGTAATCGTGACCGACTCCAGACAATGGCTATGAGTAAACGGGCGGTCCATAAGCTCCATCGACGCCGGCGTTGTAAACGTCTCTATGCCGCTATAAGAAAACGCTTCCTCCCTAATTATTCTCACATTCGACATATCGGGATAATTTTTCAATTTCTCGCAGCTGTTGAACGCATTCTTTTCGATTTCAGTGATTGGGGCATTCCACACCACCTCTTCGAGATTCTTGCACCCGAGGAACGTGCTGGCTGGGATTTTCAGATATGCAGCCGGCGCCGACATGCCGGCGCCGCCTTCCCACACAACGGCTCTCCTCAACGATGTGCATCCTATGAACATTCCGGCGCCGAGAGTGGTCAGCGACTTTGGCAAAGCCACCTCTGTCAACGACGTGCAGTTGGAAAGACATCCTTGAAGATCGGTGACGGACTCTGGAAACACGATGCTCTCCAATCCTTCACAAGACTCAAACGCACTCGGTCCGATGCTTTTCAACGTTCCGGGCAATTCTATATTTTTCAACGCGACACACCCCCGAAATGCCTCCAAGAGAATCTCTGTCAATCCTCCACGGGCAATCTTGACATTGGTCAGATTGGAGTTGCCATAGAAGCTTCCCCTGCCTATTGTCCGCACCGATGATGGAATGTCGATGCTCGAAACCTTAGGGAAGCCAACCCTGTTCGACATCCGGTCATACACTCCGATGTGGCGCACCGGCAGATTTTCAATCTTCGATGGGATGTTGACATGTCCTGTATAATCCAGTGTGCCGTCTGTCAGTCCTATGACAATCGCACGCTTCTCCTCGCCTTCCGGTGGATTCTTAATAGCGATATACTTCAATGAATAGCCGTCGCCATTGTAGACATTGTCTTCGGCTTTCACCGGTCTGGCGACAAACAATGCCAGTAGGGTCGCGACGACCAACAGCCATCGCGCCTGTTTGTGGTTGTAATTCTTTTTCATATAGTTTTTTGTTGGTTATGTTTTAGGTTCTATCCAGGATTCACTCAAGTCTATATCCCTTCAAAATGCAAATCTACACACAATCAGCAGGTTAATTGTTGTAAAATTCTTACAAATCTGCCTGCTTCATTTGTATTTTTCAAGCAGGCGCACCCAGTCCTCGCTTTCCTCTATCCGTTTTTGCTTGCGGAATGCCAACGGGCCGTACCCGCTCCATTTCTTGAATGCCTTCGAGAACGGGCTTGTCTCCTCGAAGCCGCACTTGAATGCCACATCCTTTACCTTTGCGTCGGGATATTCCGACAGCAGCCGCTCTGCCTCGCGCATCTGTATGCTCGTGATAAACTGTTTCGGCGTATATCCGGTGCTGACATACAACCGCCGGCGGAAGGTTTGCTCCGACAGCCCAAGTCTTTCCGCTATGCCCACCACATCGTAGCGATGCGACGGGATGGCATCCGCGACAATCTTGGCAACAAGGTCGACAAATTCCCTGCGTGTCCGCAAAACGTGTTCCGGCAACAGCTCTCTTCCAGAAGTTGCCGATGGCTGGTGTGCATTAGAGTCTTTCTCCATACGATTATATTGTTTGTTGTCTGGCCACAAATTTACAACCGTATGTGTTTCAGAGACTTGTAAATATCTTACATTCTTTTGTAAATACTTTTCAACCCTTGAAAAAAGCGTGTTCAGGCACGTTTCTGGCGAAACTGTGTGGGCGAGCAGGAATATGCCTTCTTGAATGCGTGGGAGAATGCGCTGGCATCGTCAAAGCCGCATGCGCGAGCCACCTCGGCAACAGGCACCGTCGTGTCTGACGCAAGCAGGCGCGCCGCCATTTCCATCTGTATCGCCGTCACAAACGTTTTGGGCTGCTTCCCTGTCTCTGCCACAAAACGCCGGCGGAAGGTCTGCTCTCCGAGATTCAGCCGCGAGGCAATGGCGGAGACACTGATGTCATCTCCGCTTGCCAGTCCTTGCCGCACCGTGTCGACAACCATGCGCTCAAACGAATTTTCTGCCGCTTCAGTCGGCGCTTTTTCCGGTTCGGGCGTGCCGTAGAGGCTTTCCACATCGCGAATCAGCGCGAGCATTTCGGCGCGATAACGGCGCATCCTTCTCCGATGGATTGCGACGGCAGCCAGCACCACTACAGCCAGCACGCAGACGCCAACCACGATGTCGCGGCGACGGGCACTGTGAATCTGCTCCACCTCCTCGCGCAGACGGTCGGTGTCAAACTCTGTCTTGTAGCGGGCGAGAGCGTCGGCGGTGGCGGTGGAATACAGTGAGTCGCGCAGCGCATTGAAATGCTCCAGCTCTATCCGCGCACTGTCGGGGTTTATCAACCAGTAGCTCTCATACAGGCCCTTATGTGAATTCACAAGATTATAGAGGTCGCCCATTTTGCCAAACAACGAGGCTGCCTGGCTGAAATAGCCCACTGCCTCGCGCTCACGGTCCTGTCTGAGCATCAGAAATCCCAACTGGTTAAGGTCGATGGCAAGCGAATGGACGTTGCCCGAGGCCCGCAGCCCGGCTATGGCTTTCAGAAGCACCTGTTCGGCCTCGGCATATTTCTTCAGACCGACAAGCGCGGTGCCCTTCTGCGACAGTCGCACTGCCATCTTCGCCTCGCGCCCTCCGATAGAATCAAGGCGGTAGGCACGGTCGGCATAATCGACCGACTTGCTGTAATCGCCAAGTTTATAATAAATTTCGGAAGCCATCCCAAGCAGCACTGCCTTACGCGATGGATTGCCGGCACGCTCGGCATATTCAAGCCCACGCAGGATGTAGCGCTCGGCATCCTGAGGCTGGTTTGCCGCCATATACGCTCCCGCCAGAGTGTTAAGACTCGACGAAACGCGGTCGGGATCATTGAGGCGAATATCAATGTCGACACATCGCTTGGCATACTCCACCGCCGTCTTGAAATCGCCAAGACGCACATGGATAATGCCGAGAAGATTCAAACAACACGACTTATCAAGGTTTGGCCAGCGCATAAGCGGCAATGCCCGCTTGGCATAGTCCCTGGCAAGTGAATAGTTCTGGCAGTCATAGTACCACTCCGCCGCCCAATACCACGTTTGCTGACGCAGAGAGTCGGCGGGCACTGCATTTGAAAACACTATTTTGCTGTCGGTGAACTCCCGACGGTCGAGAAACTCAAAAAACTTATTGGCAGAAGCCACATCCGCCTTTCTGTCGAAGTCGGCAATAAGGCGGTCGGCATCGTCGGCCGACGCTCCGCCGGCAATACACAGCATAATGACAATAAAAAGCAATCGCAGTTTCATAGCAGATTTAAATTTCACCTAAAGGTAGTGCTTATCCGGAAGAAACACAAACAATTCCTCTCTATTTTCTCTTTTCCAAATCACAAACCGCCTCACATCAACAAGTCTGGGTCGGTCTTTGTGTGGAAATGCTTATGGCAGCGTGGACATTGGTTCAACTCCGACAAATCCTCCCATAAACGCAACTTCACACCGTTCATCAGTTTCTTTCCGCAGAACGGGCAACGATAGCGGTTGGCAATCATCCGCTTATACCTACTGGAAAGAAGTATCAAGCCGAGGAACAACAGGAACAACGCCATCGTAAACCAAATGATAGTCCCAGACAAAGACATTTCACCACGGATTACGCCATACAACAAAGGCGACAACGACATAAAGGCATAACGAGTAGCAATAGAGTAGACCATATCCCACCGTTGGAAACGCTTTTCTATCCCTTGCAGAGCATTGAACTGCCGTTCCTTTTCACGGTCGACAACCATTTGCGGCTCCGTCCACCCAGGAGTGAAACAATTTTGGAAATATTCAAGCGGAAGCGTATAGCGATCAGCAAATGTCACTGTATCATCGACTGATACTTCCGCCGATTCCGTTCTAACCCCGTTCACTTTCATCTTCCCTGTCGGCTCATCGTTATGCGGACGACCGTCGTCTACACGCATCGTGCCGTCAGTGCGCACTGTCAGCGTGCATGCCCAACGTGACACATATTTCAACTTCGTATTTTCCTGAAGCGGAATGTTGAGCCCCACACCCAATTTAAACGAACACGATTCCATAATATTATTCCTTTGTCAACAAATCAACCAACGACAAAATTCTTGCACGGCTAAGAATCAACAACTTTGGCAACAACTTGTTAACGCTCCTGTCAAAAAGACGCAACTCGCCATCAGTCGACAACTCATGGACATAGTCAATGTTAATACAGGTATCGCGAGTGATGCGGAAAAACCTGCCACCCATCTGCGGCTCAAGACGCTCAACCAATTTCGATACAGAGCAATGCACCGAGAACTCACGGCCTCCGGCAATCACCACCTTGCAAGTATTGTTTTTAGCCACATCAACAGTTACCATTATCAAATCCTCCGAATCGAACACACGGATTATTCTGTTTGCATTCAACGCTATCCTCATTTCAGTCTAAGTGTTTGATCATAAATAATGATTTCATCGTCGCGATTCACTCTCTTCACCGCTCCCTGTTCTAAATCCATTCCATTTAGCAAAAGTCCGTTACGTCCGTCCACACTAAGCGCAACCTCTCCGCTGGCATCGCACGACAGCGTGAAATGCACTCGCGACATCCTAAGGTCAGCTGTTTCAAGATGCACGTCAGCTAAACGTCCGCGACCAAACGTCAGTTGCTCTCCGACTGCGAGCTCTGCCAAAGTATTTCCCTTGCCATCAACAACCGCAATTCTGCATTTGTTCAACGATTGTTCGTCCAACGTAATAGTGGTGTCGGTCAACGTCAGCTCCGGTAGAAATCGTTTAAACCGCAAAGCAACATCGTCACGACCGCAGACACCACAAACGAAGTCTGAAAAATTAATCCCGCTGAGATTTGGAACAAACAATTCAAAGCATCCATTGCAACTGGAAGAAAGGTGCTTAAAATATACCGGTGTGCGTTTCAGACTATTTCCACAGTACTGACATATCACATCTCCCGTCACACTACCGTTACACATCGTTTCATTTACACTGCCACAATCAGGACAAGTCCATTTAACTTTTGTATGTTTTGCCATAGACCTTTGCGATTTTCCACATTCAACAGTTTTTGTTTTTTGATATTACAAAGATAGTCAAAATTTGCGAGAAATCAGTGCAACTTACTGAAATACTTGTCGTTTCAATGGGTTTTAATTCCGTCCCGACAATAAAACGGAAATTTTTTAATATTACCAGGTCCTTGTGAGATTAGTTCCGTACTCGTGCACTTCTACGCTAATAGTGAATTTAGAATATGGCTTACTGTACTCAACTTGAGACCATTTTACCATTTTCACTATGTTTGCTATATCTTCTCTTGTAAAAGTGTCCTGTGTGATAGTCCAGACATAAACATCAATAACACCATCAGTATTCTTATGTTCAGTTAGGTCTTTTTCGTGTTCGTTACACCAAGAATAGTATTCATCAGGGATAACGATTGTACTACCGTCATATATCTCAACTACATTTTTTACAGTCAGAACCCAACCTGTTTTATCTTCGTCTTTCATATACTGATACGGATAGTACTCATAGAAAACCGAATAATCGCCATAATTAAGAATGGCGGTAAACATATCAATACTACTTGAGGTATGAATATCCGGAGATTGTATTCGAGTAAAGCTGACAATCCTTTCAACTTCTTTTGTCATTGAAGCCTCCGTCAAACCAGTGTATTTAATGTTTGACCAAATATTTGTCCAGTGATTTGTCTCTGTTGGTGGCTTTTCTGAACAGCAGTATTGTTCATATTGCTTCTTCCAGTTTTGGCACTCTGCCGAATTGTTTGTTAGGTCAATCCAGCCTTCTTCCCACCAAATATCCTCGAAGACTGTTACACTCCAATCACGAGGTTCGTCTTTCACTTGCTCTTCCTCGTCGTCTTTTGTAGGGTCTGTTGGTTCATCAGAACTGCAAGAGAACAATGAGACACAAAGTAATGAAGCGATTAATGCCACATTCCATTTTACTATTTTATTCATAGCATCGCATTTATGCCCTCGCCCACTGAGAGCGAGGGCCAGTGATTATTTTTCGTAGAAGCTAACAGCAGCCTTGATTGCATCTGCATAGTCGTAGATGTCATCGAGGCTCTTTATTTCGTGCTTCGTTTCCTTCTTGTTCTCGTCGATAGTAGCGATGTACTTTGCAGACTTAGCATTGAAGTACATACGACAAATCGGTTTGCGGTTGTTGTCGTCGAGAAGGATACCGAAGTAAGAGAGTGTATCACGATAGTACACGCGTTGGATGTCAACTACCTGTCGAAGTATAGCCTTGACGATGAGGAAAGCATCGATTTCTTCCTGCGTAGTTACGACTCCTGTTTCCTTATCCATTGACACTACTCCTTCGGGAAGTTCTTCCTCTTGAGGCTGCTCGACTTCTTGTTGAGCTGGTGCCGGTTCATCGTTTGTCTTGATTGCAAGATTGAGTTTTTCTGCAATACGTTCTTTGATGATCGATGCGATTGACTTCTTTACAATCGGAGTAAAGAGGTCAAGCACATTCTCCTTGATTTGTCCTTGATAGATTGGGCGGATGATGTATTTCACGAACTCTTTTGACGGATTAGCGAACTCCTTGTTTAGGATTGCCTTTACGTCAGTCATATATTTGAGTTCTTGAGCTGTGCTAAGAATTTCCTCAACGTCGTAGTATGACTTGTGGAATTTTTTCAGTTGCTCAATTTCAGCCTCTGTTATGTCAAGCATATTGACAACAAGGAATGGGCGTTCGTCCATTATGTTTTGCTTGTCGAGGTCAGTGTAGAAGCGGTACTCGATACCATTAGTAAGCACACCGAAGCGAGCATTGCTTGCTACGAAATACTTTTGGAGTTGAGTGTCATGGAGATTGAGGTCCTGGTCTATGTGCTTGCACTCAATCAGAAGAATAGGCACACCATCTTTGATGATAGCATAGTCGATTTTTTCGCCTTTCTTTTTCACGAGGTCGCAGTCCAATTCAGGAACAACTTCGAGTGGGTTGAAAACATCATAACCGAGAGCCGAAATCATCGGCATAATAAATGCGTTCTTCGTGGCTTCTTCGGTCTTGATGTTGTCTTTCAACTTGCTAATTCTATCAGCGAGTTGAAGAATTGCGTCTTTGAAGTCCATAGTTTATGATTGCTTCTTGAATTACTTGTTTTCGAGTTCCTCGATGCGTTTCATTAGCATCTTAATAGTGTCGTCCTTTGTACGGATAGTATCTTGGAGGAGAGTGATAGTGTCGAGCATAGCATTGATGCGTTCAGTTTCTTTAGAACCAGTAACAATCATATCTCCGACATCTCGCAAAAACCAATCGGCAGAGATGTCCGGAAATGCGATTAACGTATTTCTGATTACTTTTGACGAAGGCTCTGTCCCCTTCTGGAACATAGAGCCAATTACTGACTGTGTTACACCTATTTTAATAGCAAATTGCCTGTCAGACATTTTGTAGGTAGAGATAATTTCTCTGATTTTTCCGTTAAGTGTAGTCATTTCTTGAGCGTATAAAAGTTAATAATAGTTAATGACGCCCAAAATAATCGCATATACGTTTGCATATTAACGTAAATACGTTTAACTTTGCATCATCTAAATTCAACATTGCAAATGTATGTATTTTTCCAATAACTCCCAACAATTATACAGCACATATGCAGAAAGGCGCTTTGACCATACATAGACAGTCAAAGCGCATTTTTCTACACCATATCAATATCACCAGGCCAAGCGTCCGTCCCTGCATCATCATCAGGCCAAGCATCTGCTCCTGCATCATCAGGCCAAACGTCCGCCCCTGCGTCATCATCGGACCAGACGTCCACTCCTGCGTCATCATCGGGCCAAGCGTCCATACCAGCATCATTGCCTGAGAAATCCAAATCCTCAAGTTTACCGGCAGACATGTCGGCCTCGACCTGGCTGCGCCATTGGTCAAGCTCTCCATCAAGATTTATTACAACACTCATCGTCCTAACTTTTCTATTGATTTTTTCATACTAATCATTGTTTTTGCATACAAGAACGGATATGCCGCCTGATATTTTCGCATCACCGGAGAACAAAGAGATGCAAAATCCTCAGGATTACACAGCAAGTCGTTCATTACATTACCAGACAGCAAATCTTCCATCGACATATTCTCCACAACAGACTGACGCTTTTTTATCGACGTAACCAACTTACGCCCTGCCGGGGATTGATACAGACGTGTCAATTCATCTATTTCATCGGCGGTAAACATATCCATATAAATGGATGCCGCCCGCACCGTAAACTCTGAATCTGTCAAATCCATAATTTTCTGAAGCAAGTCTTGGTTAAGGCCCAAAAGTGTCATGCTGATTCTCACTGCGTTTTTCAGCTGCTCAACTTCTCCATTGGCAGCAAATAGACGTTCAAGTTTTGCCGTGTATGCCGTATTCGGAACGCTGACGGTTTTAGCCGTAAATTTTTCCTGCATCGTTAGATTCATCACTGCCTGCAAATATGTCGTGCTAAACAGATTTTCCATTATAGACATCCCCAAAAGCACATCTCCATCTGCCGCAGCACCAATTGTCGTTCCGTTAACTGCCGCATACCTGCGGACAGCCGGAGTCCAAGTCCATTTCACTTCTCTCTGTAACGGAAAGACCGCAACATCGTTCAATTCTCGCTTAACTTGAGCAAAAACATTTCCAAGCTCATCAAAGTTGTCCAATAGGCCAAACATTTCAAGCATTTGCTCCGTAGGAGCGAACGATTGATAGAACTCGCGGATATCAGCTTCCGTCATTCCGAACTTTTGCATTGCGTCTTTGTGATACGAGGTTTTGTATCCAAACACGTCAAGCAACGTTTCTATTTTTGACTCTTTTGCCTCAGCACTTGAAAAGGCAAGCAGCAACACCATTGTCAAACTTAAGATTTTCTTTCCCATACGATTATCCTGTTTTTTGTTAGTCCACAAATTTACAAATATTTTTTCAATCCAAGTTAATGTCAGAATCATTTTTTCAATCCAAGTTAATGTCAGAATCATCATTATATTCCGGGTGCGTCAATCTGTTGCCTTCCGCGTCATACTCAAGGGCCAGAACCAACTCTCCGCTGTCGTCATAGCCATATACGCAACGGGCCACACCATTGACCGCAACAGGCTTCCTCCCTACGCCATATTTAATCACATCCCAACCGATTATACCAGGAAACCGGTCCGCCATTGATGGCGAAACCGGAAGATTCACAAACACATCTCCTCCGTCTTCCCCATCTTTGCAATAGTAATCCGCTGCCATGAGCAGAGCTTCTACGGCACATGCATCGAAGACCGCTCCCCTGCTGAACACAGCCGCCAGAAACTGGGGCTTCATCATGCACTTCCACACAAAAGCGTCAAATTCTGAAGTGTCTGCCATAACACCGTCTTCGTCAAGCGGAGTGCACACAATGTCGCTGTAACCAAGGTCCACCGCCACCCTATGGTTGCCGGCGTCGCGGTAGCCAAGACGCACTGTGCCGTCTTGTACCGTCACAAACTTCTTGTGCCACCCCTCCGGACCGTTCTTAGGATTGCCTTCAGCATCGTAGTAGGCTATCGACGGAGGGTCGGAAGGCGTACCTGTGTAGCGGCACACCTCCCTGTCCACCACCTTTCCTCCAGCGTCCTTATACAGCACCTCAACCTTATAGTTTCCCCTGTTGACAGTTATTGACGAATATCCTTTGTCGCAATTCACGTTGCGGCGTCCCTGCTTGTATTGAAGCGTCTGCAACTGGCGCATATCGTTGAACGTGCCTGTGATTTTCTGCCGCCTGCCGGAGGCCATCGTCATCGTGAAGTCATAAACACTGTCGTGATGCACGACATCGAGCGTAAACCGCCGCTTCGAAACAATCCGGGCTTTCTTCAACCAATCGTTTTTCTTCTCAACACTGCTCTCATGCGGACGCAACGGTGTGCCACCGAGGGCAATGTAGATTTGCTTCAGATCCGGCTCAAGGCCTATGGGATAGCGCAATGGCATATCCAACAGGTCATACCACACAGCATCTTCACGTTCCGGATTTTTGCTCCGGTCTATATACAAATTTCTTGACGGGACATCTGGCCATGCGTCAATCCCGATCAGCGCACACACAATCAACAGTATTACCCTCGTAAATCTCATAGTCATCACCTCCTGTTCCTACATTTCATACAAATATCCATCGCTCGACAGATCGTCGACAGCATCGTCTGGAATACCTATCTGATCATCAAGTGGTTCGTCATCAAGTACATCAACAACGCCCTCGTCATCAAGCCGCACTGTGCTACCATCGTCCACCAGCGACAAGTCATTAATCGTATACGTATCATCGTCATAACTCATTGCAATGTCATACACTCCGTCACCATTGACGTCAAGCAGCAGGCTGTGGCCATCCGGAGTGTACATATCCGCCATATATCCGCTGAAAGGCACCGCCGGCGAGAGCACGCCGTCCTGCATGTCGAGCTTCACCGTATGCACCGCATCCACAGGCTGCTCCTGCGGCCATGCCTCGTTGTCTCTGTCATCGGGCCACGCCTCGTTGTCGTGCTTCTGCGGCCACGCTTCGTTGTCATGCTTCTGCGGCCACGCCTCATTGTCGTGCTTCTGCGGCCACGCTTCATTGTCGTGCTTCT
>UMJI01019989.1_pt1 | contig 50214 bp, 34 predicted proteins | sample 1965991 | NCBI WGS metagenome assembly UMJI01 (sample SAMEA4836140, study PRJEB28245) | human gut metagenome | biome: gut microbiome; material: fecal sample | place: Denmark | collected 2008
CAGCATCGCACAGATCAACGTGCAGATGCCCGTAGGTCCGGCACCGACAATCAGCACCGTGTCGTCGGGCGTAATCTCACTTATGCGCGCCGCCCAGAATCCCGTGGCAAGCACATCGCCAACAAACAGAGCCTGCTCGTCGGTCACGCTGTCGGGAATGCGGTTCAAGCCCTGCGACGCCAACGGCACACGCACATATTCCGTCTGTCCGCCGTCGATACGGCATCCGAGAGCCCATCCGCCATGAGGAGAAGTGCAGTTGTTGACATAGCCGTGTCTGCAGTAGAAGCACTCACCGCAGAAGGTTTCCACATTGACGGTCACACGGTCGCCTACCTTCACGCCTTTCACGTCGGCGCCTACTTCTTCCACCACGCCGACCATCTCATGGCCGACAGTGATGCCCGGCACCGCTCTCGGCACACTCCCGTGCTTTATATGCAGGTCGCTTGAACAGATGCTGCCGATGGTCACACGGACAATGGCGTCTGTCGCTTCCTGTAGTTCTGGTTTAGGCTTGTCAATCAAGGCAAACTTGCCCTTCTCTATGTATGTATATGCTTTCATTCTGAATATAATGTTACTGATATTTTGCTCTCACCGCCTTTGGCAGCTTGCTGACTATAAGCTCATACGACTCTTTTATCCACGCCGTTACGGTTTCTGCGGCAAGTTGCCCATAATACACGTCGCTCCAATGCTTCTTGTTCCAATGAAACGCTGGGGTCACCGCCGCATATCGCTCGCGCAACGCCTCGTTTCTCTCCGGAGCCAATTTACATGCAAACCGCGAATTCTCACCCTTCATGCCGAGCCGACTTCCACCCAGCCAAAGGCACAGAAAAATCTTGCCTTCAACACGAAAGGTGACAACGTCGTCGCCAAACGGCTGATCCTCAGTCACACCAAACAAAGACAAAGCGTATTCCCTGACCTGCTCGATATCCATAAAGCATTATTCTTTTCTTTCTTCCGGAGGGACACATGGAGGCTCTTCCTCATATTTCGGCGACGCTCCGTAGCGATTTTCGCCCTCCGCACTGTCCTGGCAAAAGAATATTATCATCACAATCTGATATACAGAAACTATGCCACAGAAAAATATATACTTGCCAAATACCACAAACGGAGTAATGGTGTCCTCAAAATCATCCATCGTCATAAAGCTAAGAACATCCGAGACACACATTGAGACAATAATGATTGTGGCCACTACTGGGAAAAACATCCACCATCCGCTGCGTCCCGTGTCGTGCAACCGTCTGATTGATATAGGTATGGTCACAAGCCAAAACGGAGGAAGGAAATTTGATATGAAATAGGCAACCAGCATAGCCCACCAAAACTCAGACCGGCGGGAGCGTCCCTTTGTTTCAAAAATTCGCTTTGTGGCAAGCGACAATGCATCCTGAAAAGAAAGCTGTTCGTGTACAATCATAATATCACAGATTTTTATGTTTTATTTGCAAATTTAGCACATTTCAGCGATTTTCAGATGTGGGCAGCACCTTTTTTTCCTTTTGTCATTTAAAAGACGTAACTTTGCAGCCGAATTAAATTTAAAAACTAATTGATTATGTCAACTTACACAGAAGACAAACGGAAAGTGACTACTCGCCGCCTGCTCGAAATGAAGCAGCGCGGAGAAAAAATATCTATGCTTACAGCCTACGATTTCTCGATGGCGAAACTCATCGACGAGGCTGGAATGGACGTGATTCTCGTGGGCGACTCCGCCAGCAACGTGATGGCTGGAAACGTGACCACTCTGCCGATGACGCTCGACCAAATGATTTATCACGGCAAGTCGGTGATGCGTGGCGTGAACCGCGCGCTCGTGGTTGTAGACATGCCTTTCGGAACATACCAGGGCAACTCTAAAGAGGCTTTGGCTTCGGCTATCCGCATCATGAAGGAAACACATGCCGACTGCGTGAAGCTCGAGGGCGGCGCCGAAGTGCGCGAGTCGATTGAGCGCATCCTGTGCGCCGGCATTCCCGTGATGGGTCACCTCGGACTGACACCACAGTCAATCAACAAATTCGGGTCATACACCGTGCGTGCCCGCGAAGAGGCTGAAGCAAACAAACTTATCGAAGACGCCAAACTGCTGCAAGAGATTGGATGCTTTGCAATCGTGCTTGAGAAAATCCCCGCCACATTGGCAAAAAAAGTGGCAGAAATGCTTGAAATTCCTATCATCGGCATCGGTGCCGGAGGCGGTGTCGACGGACAAGTGCTCGTGATGCACGACATGCTCGGCATCAACAAGGGATTCTCGCCTCGCTTCCTGCGCCGCTACGCTGATGTGGGCACAATCATCACCGACGCTGTGGCAAAATACATCGAGGACGTGAAGACCTCTGATTTCCCCAACGAGAAGGAACAATACTAATCAGCAACACTCACAAACAACAACCGCGGAAAGCCTATGCCCTCCGCGGTTGTTGTTTTTATACTGTTCCGTCAAATATTGCCCTGTGCCGGTTCCGACGGAATTTCATTGCCGTTGTTGTCAAGCTCGATTTCTTCCTCGGGCATATCAATGTCTTCAACATCGGTGCTGTCAACATCAGTAGTGTCGGAAGGCGCCACATAGCCCTGACAGTTGTACGGGCGGTCGTCGACCCTCAGACCGGGCCACGGCTTGTCGGAAATCTTTCCCCGATATTTCGCAGCCAATTGCGGGTCGCGCAGCACTTTCTCCATAAAATAGCCAAACGCAGGCAGCGCCGTGTGGCTACCCTGCCCCATCCGTCCGCTGCGGAAATGCACGCTGCGGTATTCTCCTCCACACCAGCATCCGGCAACAAGGTTTTTCGTCACGCCCACATACCAGCCGTCACTGTTGTTTGACGTAGTGCCTGTCTTGCCTCCGAAATTGGTGTCGAAATGATGGATGTCGTAGCTCCACAAGGCTTGCGACGTGCCTCCCGGCTCCGTCATACCAGCCAGCAGCATCTGCTGCATCAAGAAAGCCGACTCCTCGCTGATTGCCTGCTCATTTTTCGGTTCAGCCACATAAAGCACATTGCCGTCTTTGTCCTCGATGCGGGTGACAAATTCCGGCACGTTGTGCCTGCCCTTGTTCATCACCGTGCAGTAGGCGTCGACCAGTTCGAGCAGAGTGACATCCTCCGTGCCGAGCGGCATTGCCGGAGTTTCTTTTATCGGAGAGGTGATGCCCAGTTTATGAGCCACGTCGGCAACGCGGTTCAAGCCCACCTCATGCGCCACCGAGACAGCCACCGAGTTGATCGAATTTGAGAACGCGTGCTTCAGCGACATCGCTCCGCCGGTATAGTATCCGTTGGCATTGCGCGGAGTCCACTTCGTCGGCTTGCCGTCTTTGTCGAAAGCGTCATACTGCTTCCACTCGTCCACACGGTCGTCGCACGGGCCGAGTCCAGCCTCCATCGCGGCTGTGTAGACACACAGTTTGAATGTGGATCCCGGCTGACGCTCAGCGGTCACCTTGTCATATTGCCAATAATTATAGTCAATATCGCCGACCCAGGCCTTGACAGCGCCCGTTTCAGGCTCCATCGCCACAAATGCGCAATGCAGGAACTTCACCATATACCTGATGGAGTCCATCGCACTCATCATTTCCGTGCGCACCTGGTCGGGAGCATTGTAGTCAAACAACTTCACGCGGTGAGGCAGATTCATATAATAATTCACCGAATCAGGGTCGTCGGGATAACGTGCCGACAACTGCTTGTAGTAGTCAGTTCTTTTGGCGATGTCCTCAATAAATCCCTTCTTCTCCTCACGGTTCTCGTCGCGCCACGGATTCTCATTGCCCCAGTCGGACTTGAAATTGCGCTGCACCTGCTGCATGTGCTTCATCACAGCCTCCTCGGCATACTTCTGCATACGCGAGTCGATGGTCGTGTAGATGCGCAGTCCGTCGCCATAGAGATCCTTGTCATTGTCCTTACACCATCCATTCTGCAGCTCATCGGCAAGCACGTCGCGGAAATACGGTGCCTTGCCGTCGGTAGGCTTCACAGGCGTATATTTCAGTTCTATCGGCAGCTCGCTCAGCGAGTCATACTCCTCGTGCGTAAGAAACTTCTTGCGCAACAAGTTGCTCAACACCACATTGCGGCGGCTTTTTGAATTCTTCGGATTAAGACGCGGATTGTAGGTCGTAGTGGCCTTCAGCATACCGACAAGCACAGCCGACTCCTCCGTCTTCAGCTGCATCGGCGTCGTGTTGAAATAAGTCTTCGCCGCCGTGCGGATGCCGAAAGCATTGCTGCCGAAATCCACCGTGTTGAGATACATCGTCAGAATCTCCTTTTTTGTATAGAACATCTCCAGTTTGACAGCCGTCACCCATTCCTTCGTCTTCATCACCAACAGACGCACGCCAGGTATAAATCCAGTGAGTCCGGTGGAATACTCCGTGCGTGTGCGGAACATATTCTTGACCAGCTGCTGAGTAATCGTGCTCGCTCCACGCGCCTCGTGGTGCACAGCCATATCCTTCATCGCAGCCGCCACACCCTGAAAATCTATGCCGTGGTGGGAATAGAAACGCTCATCCTCCGTCGACACCAACGCGTTGATGAGCATTGGCGAAATCTCGTCATATTCAACAGGGATACGGTTCTCGCGATAGTAACGTCCGAGCACCTTGCCGTCGGCACTGTAGACAATCGACGCTTCATCTTGTTTGGGATGGGCTATGTCATATAAGCTCGGCGATTTTCCGAAAAGCCACAAGAAATTGATGTCGACCAATATCAAATAAAGGACAAACGACACCACCACCGTGGCACACACAATACCCACTTTTCCATACCAACGCGCCTGCTTGTAAGTGCGCCGATACCAATTCCACATTTTGACGCAGCCGCGCCAAATGTAACGGAGCAACACAAGCACTCGCCTAAGAAGCCCCTTCAAAAAATTTGGTTTCATCCGGTTGTTGTTTTATCAACTGCAAAGATAGTGCAAGGTGAGTGAAGCGCAAAACAAATTTATTTGATTTTGCGATTCCGAACCGCAGCCTATTTTATTGAAAGTAGTGCAAGGTGAGTGAAAAACATTCAAACTTGTTTGAAAATGTTTTGCCGAACCGCTGCCTATTTTTCAATAAAACAATCATCCGCACGCAGCAGTTCTGACTGTTATGCCACATTTCAGTCATATTCGCTTTCTTTTTGCTATTTTCAACGTATTTACAAAACTTTTTTCCACAACAACGGCTATTTTTATCACATTTAGTTTGCAGGCTTGATGTTTTTCCATATCTTTGCAGTCAAAATGTAAGCAAAGAAGAGAAAAAAGCGGGATTATGAAAGAAAATTTGAACAAAAACAATCTTTTTTTCAAGAAGATAGACCAAAAAGACTATCCAAGTCACCAGCCCTTGGGGCTGTATGACTCTTCCTACGAACACGATGCATGCGGTGTGGGCATGCTCGTCAACATCAATGGTGACAAATCCCACGAACTGGTCGATGCGGCCCTGACAGTGCTTGAAAACATGAAGCACCGCGGCGCAGAGGGTGCCGACAACAAGACAGGCGACGGCGCCGGGATTATGATTCAGATTCCACACGAATTCATTCTTCTTCAAGGCATTCCAGTGCCGGAGAAAGGCAAATACGGCACCGGACTGGTGTTTCTGCCGAAAGACGAGAAACGCCAAGCCGCAATTATGGGAATCGTGATTGAAGAAGTGGAGCGTGAGGGACTGCAGTTGATGCACATGCGCAATGTGCCCGTACGCTCAGAGATTCTCGGCAAAGACGCCCGCGAAACAGAACCCGACATAAAGCAGATTTTCATTACCGGAGTTACCGACACCGACACTTTTGAGCGCACGTTATATCTTGTGCGCAAACGCATCGAGCGCCGCATCGACGACAAGGACTTCTATATAGTGTCGCTGTCAAGCAAGAACATTATTTATAAGGGTATGCTCTCGTCAACCCAAGTGCGCGAGTATTTCAAAGACCTCACACAACCATATTTCACAAGCGGGCTGGCGTTGGTGCACTCCCGCTTCAGCACCAACACGTTTCCAACCTGGAGTTTGGCACAGCCGTTCCGTCTGCTGGCGCATAACGGCGAGATCAACACCATCCGCGGCAACCGCGCCTGGATGGAGGCAAGAGAAAGCGTGCTGTCGACGCCGGCGTTGGGCAACGTCAAGGACATACGTCCAATCATCCAACCGGGCATGAGCGACTCCGCCTCGCTCGACAATGTGCTGGAATTCTTCGTAATGTCGGGACTAAGCCTGCCGCACGCCATGGCAATGCTCGTGCCGGAGTCGTTCAACGACAAGAATCCTATCAGCGAGGATTTGAAAGCGTTTTATGAATACCACTCCATCCTTATGGAACCGTGGGACGGACCGGCGGCACTTCTTTTCAGCGATGGGCGTTATGCCGGCGGAATGCTCGACCGCAACGGTCTGCGTCCGGCGCGCTATCTGATTACGAAAGGCGGTATGATGGTGGTTGCGAGCGAGGCTGGAGTAATCAACATCGAACCTGCCGACATCGAAGAAAAAGGACGTCTGCAACCTGGCAAAATTCTGCTTGTCGACACACAGGAAGGCAAGATATACTATGACGGCGAGCTGAAAGCGCAGCTTGCCGCCGCACGCCCATACCGACAATGGCTGTCGACAAACCGCATCGAGCTGCACACGCTACGCAGCGGACGCAAAGTGGACAATGCCGTCAGTCTCTTCGGCAGAAAGCTGCGTGCTTTCGGATTCACGCGCGAAGACGTGGAACGCACCATAAAGCCTATGTGCGTGAACGGGTCGGAGCCTACTGCCTCTATGGGCAACGACACGCCGCTTGCCGTGTTGAGCAGCCGTCCGCAACTGCTGTTCAACTACTTCCGTCAGCAGTTTGCACAGGTGACCAACCCCGCCATAGACCCAATCCGCGAACAGCTGGTGATGTCGCTGACAGAATATATCGGCGCTGTGGGCATGAACATCCTTTTGCCAAGCGAGTCGCACTGCAAGATGGTGCGTCTACCCCACCCCGTGCTGACCAACACCCAGCTCGACATTCTCTGCAATATCCGATACAAGGGATTCAACACCGTGAAGCTGCCAATGCTGTTTGATGCGGCAAAAGGCACCGCCGGGCTGCAGGAAGCCATCTATGAGCTGTGCCGCCGCGCCGAGGCATCGGTCGACGACGGTGTGAACTACATAATACTGACCGACGAGGGCGTCGACCGCGACCATGTGGCAATTCCGTCGTTGCTGGCGGTGAGTGCTGTGCACCATCATCTGATTTCGGTGCAGAAACGTGTGCAGACCGCTCTTATCGTCAAGAGCGGAGAGATCAGGGAGGTGATGCATGCCGCACTGCTGCTTGGCTATGGAGCAAGCGCCATCAACCCTTACATGGCATTCGCCGTGCTCGACGACCTGGTGAAGCGCGGCGATGTGCAGATGAACTACGAAACGGCTGAAAGCAACTACATCAAGGCTCTTTGCAAGGGTCTCTACAAAATAATGAGCAAGATGGGCATCAGCACCATCCGTTCCTACCGCGGAGCAAAGATTTTCGAGGCTGTAGGAGTCAGCGAGGAGCTGCTGCGCAACTATTTCGGGACACAGACATCGTCCATCGGAGGTATCCGCCTGAAGGAAATCGCCGACAGCTACACGCATTTCCACGATGATGGCTTCTCCATTAAAGACGAAGACGAGATTCTGCCAAACATCGGGCAGTTCTCATATCGCAAAGACGGCGAGCGCCACGCCTGGAATCCTGAAACGATTGCACTGCTGCAGCTTGCCACCCGTCAAGGCAACTACAATAAATTCAAAGAATTCACAGCCGCCGCCGACCACAAAGCAGAACCGATATTTCTGCGCGACTTCTTCACGTTCAAGAAAAATCCGATTCCGATTGACGAAGTGGAGCCGGTAGAAGAAATTGTAAAGCATTTCGTAACTGGAGCAATGTCGTTTGGAGCCATCAGCAAGGAAGCCCACGAGGCGCTTGCCCTGGCAATGAACCGACTCGGCGCACGCAGCAATACGGGCGAAGGCGGCGAGGACAGCAGCCGCTTCCACGAGGCGGTCGACGGAGTGTCGCTGTCGAGCAAGACAAAGCAGATTGCCTCCGGCCGCTTCGGCGTCACAACGGAATATCTGGTCAACGCCGAGGAGATTCAAATAAAGGTGGCACAGGGAGCGAAACCCGGCGAGGGAGGACAATTGCCCGGATTCAAAGTCAATGAGGTGATTGCCCGCACACGCCACTCCATTCCAGGCATCTCACTCATCTCTCCGCCACCGCACCACGACATTTACTCAATCGAAGACCTCGCGCAACTGATTTTCGATCTTAAGAATGTCAATCCGCGCGCAGCCATCAGCGTGAAACTCGTGGCGGAAAGCGGAGTCGGCACCATCGCGGCGGGTGTGGCAAAGGCAAAGGCCGACCTGATTGTAATCTCAGGAGCCGAGGGAGGCACAGGAGCGTCGCCGGCTTCATCGATGCGGTATGCCGGAATCTCGCCTGAGATTGGTCTGAGCGAGACGCAGCAGACGCTCGTGCGCAACGGGCTGCGCGGCAAAGTGCGCCTTCAGACCGACGGACAAATGAAAACCGGACACGACATCGTGAGCATGGCGTTGCTCGGCGCCGAGGAATTTGGATTCGGCACGACAGTGCTTATCGTATTGGGATGCGTGATGATGCGCAAATGCCACTCAAACACCTGTCCTATGGGCGTTGCCACACAGAATCCTGAACTGAGGGCTCACTTCCGCGGACATGCCGACCACGTGGTCAACTATTTCCGTTTTCTCGCCGAAGAGGTGCGTGAATATCTTGCAGAGATGGGATTCCGGAAATTCAACGACATCATAGGCCGCACCGATTTGATTGAGATAGACAAAGCAGTCAGCCAGAAGTCAGAACTGCTCGACTTCTCCCGCCTGCTGCATAAAGAAAGCGGAGACGCAAGCATACGCCACACAGAAGCGCAGATGCACGACATCGACAGCGTGCTCGACCGCACAATCATAACAGCCTCCTATCCGGCTATCAGCAACGGCAAAGAAGTGTCGCTCGAATATGCAATCGCCAACACCGACCGCGCTGTAGGCGCGATGCTGTCGGGATTGATTGCCGACAAATTCGGCAACGAGGGTCTGCCCGACGAGAGCATTTCCGTCAGATTCAAAGGCTCTGCAGGACAAAGCTTCGGAGCATTTCTCGCCCATGGCATAAGCTTCAAGCTTGAGGGCGAGGCCAACGACTATCTCGGCAAAGGACTCAGCGGCGGACGCATCGCCGTGGCACCCCCAGTCAGAAGCCATTTCGCGGCAGAGAAAAACACCATTGCCGGCAACACGCTCCTTTATGGAGCCACAAGCGGCGAGGTTTATATCAACGGCCGTGTCGGCGAACGTTTTGCCGTGCGCAATTCAGGTGCCATTGCCGTTGTTGAAGGTGTCGGCGACCACTGTTGCGAATATATGACCGGCGGACGCGTTGTGGTGCTCGGAGCAACCGGACGCAATTTCGCAGCCGGCATGAGCGGCGGCGTGGCATACGTTTGGGATCCCGACCGCAAGTTTGACTACTTCTGCAACATGGAGATGGTTGAACTCTCGCTCATCGAAGACTCCTCGGCACGCAAGGAGCTGCACGAGCTCATTCGTCAGCACTACCGCTACACCGGCTCGGCGCTGGCACGCCAGATGCTTGATGAATGGAACCGGTATGTCGACGACTTCATACAGGTGACACCTATCGAATACAAGCGGGTGCTTGCCGAGGAACAGATGCTCAAACTACAACAGAAAATCGCCGAGGTGCAGCGTGACTATTAACTTATTTTCCCAACCGATAAAACGAAACAACATATATGGGTAATCCTAAGGCTTTTCTTACCGTACCACGCCAGGAGGCGGGCTATCGCCCCATCCACGACCGTATCCGTGACTTCGGAGAAGTGGAACAAACCCTCAACACATCCGAACGCCGCCTGCAGGCATCCCGCTGCATGGACTGCGGCGTGCCGTTCTGCCACTGGGCATGTCCGCTTGGCAACCGCCCTCCGGAATTTCAAGACGCCATCTACAGAGGCAACTGGCACGAGGCTTATGAAATACTGTCGCTGACCAACGATTTTCCGGAATTCACCGGACGCATATGCCCAGCCCTGTGCGAGAAGAGCTGTGTGCTTAAACTTGCCGTCGACGCTCCTGTCACCATCCGCGAAGACGAGGGCGCAATTGCCGAGACAGCATTCCGCGAAGGATATGTGGTGCCGCGGCAGTATCAACGCAACGGCAAAAAAGTGGCGGTAGTGGGCAGCGGTCCTGCCGGACTGGCAACAGCCAACCAATTGAACCGCCGCGGCTACGACGTCACCGTGTTCGAACGCCGCGAGGCTGTTGGAGGACTGCTCCGCTTCGGCATTCCCAATTTCAAGCTCAACAAAGCCATCATAGACCGCCGCGTCGATGTGATGAAGGCAAAAGGCATAACTTTTGAGGTGAATGCCGACATCGACATCCTCAATCTTCCAAAGGGATTCGATGCCTATGCCGTCTGCACAGGCACCCCCCAGGCGCGCGACCTCAACATTCCCGGACGCGACCTCAACGGTGTGCATTTCGCGCTCGACCTGCTGAGCCAACAAAACCGGGTGCTTGCCGGACAGACATTCTCAGCCGACGAGCGGGTGACGGCAAAAGGCAAGCGAGTGCTGGTTATCGGCGGAGGCGACACCGGCAGCGACTGCATAGGCACGAGCATCCGTCAAGGCGCCGTGGCTGTGACGCAGATTGAAATCATGCCGAAGCCTCCGGTAGGCAACAACCCAGCCACCCCATGGCCACAGTGGCCGCAAGTGCTGCGCACAAGTTCGAGCCATGAGGAAGGCTGCGAGCGAAGGTGGTGTCTGTCGTCGACCAGATTCATCGGCAAGGACAACAATGTCACCGGAGTGGAGGTGGAGGAAGTGGAATGGACGCCAAACCCCGAAGGCGGACGCCCGCTGATGAAACCCACCGGCAAAAAGGAAGTCATCGACGCTGACCTTGTGTTGCTCGCCATGGGATTTCTTAAGCCCCAGCAACCCGAATTGCCCGACAACGTGTTTGTGGCAGGCGACGCAGCCACAGGGGCAAGTCTTGTGGTGCGGTGCATTGCCGCCGGACGCCAAGCGGCAGCCGACATCGACAAATATCTTAAAACCAAACAAGTCTAAAAAAAACGATACTATCATGTGTGGTATAGCAGCAATCTTCAACATCAAGAGCGACGTTTTGGCATTGCGTCCCAAGGCATTGGCAATGTCAAAAAAAATACGCCACCGCGGTCCTGACTGGAGCGGCATCTATTGCGGCAAGTCGGCCATTCTCGCCCACGAACGTCTTTCAATCGTCGACCCCGAAAGTGGCGGCCAACCATTGTTCTCCCCCGACCGCAAGCAGATTCTTGCAGTCAACGGCGAGATTTACAACCACCGCGACATCCGCCAGCGCTACGAAGGCAAATACGACTTTGCCACAGGGTCTGACTGCGAGGTGATCCTTGCGCTCTACCGCGACAAAGGCATCGACTTTCTCGAAGACCTCAACGGCATCTTCGCCTTCGCACTGTATGATGAGGAAACCGATGATTTCCTCATTGCCCGCGACCCCATAGGCGTGATTCCGCTCTACATAGGCCATGACAAAGAAGGGCGCGTGTACTGCGCCAGCGAGCTCAAAGCCCTTGAAGGCTTCTGCGACGAGTATGAGCCATTTTTGCCAGGACATTACTACCGCGGCAGCGAAGGCAAGATGGTCCGCTGGTATAAACGCGACTGGATGAGCTACGACGCCGTCAAAGACAACACCGCCGATGTAAAAGCCCTGCACAACGCACTTGAAGACGCCGTCAGACGGCAGCTGATGAGCGACGTGCCCTACGGTGTGCTGCTTTCCGGAGGACTCGACAGTTCGGTAATTTCCGCCATTGCCAAAAAATTTGCCGCACGCCGCATCGAGACCGACGACAAGAAAGAGGCATGGTGGCCTCAACTCCACTCTTTTGCCGTAGGATTGAAAGGTGCGCCCGATTTGGCAAAAGCCCGTGAAGTGGCAGACTATATAGGCACCGTGCACCACGAAATCAACTACACTATCCAGGAGGGTCTCGACGCCGTGCGCGATGCGATATATTTCATCGAGACCTACGATGTCACCACCGTTCGCGCCTCCACGCCGATGTATCTGCTCGCCCGCGTAATCAAGAGCATGGGCATAAAGATGGTGCTCAGCGGCGAAGGCGCCGACGAGGTGTTTGGAGGCTACCTTTACTTCCACAAAGCTCCCGACGCACGCGCATTTCATGAAGAGACCGTGCGCAAGCTGTCGAAGCTGCACCTCTACGACTGTCTGCGTGCCAACAAGTCGCTGTCGGCATGGGGCGTTGAAGGACGCGTGCCGTTTCTCGACAAAGAATTTCTTGACGTTGCGATGCGGCTCAATCCGGAAGCCAAGATGTGTCCCGGCAAAACCATCGAGAAGCGCATAGTCCGCGAAGCCTTTGCCGACATGCTCCCAGAGAGCGTCGCTTGGCGACAGAAAGAGCAATTTTCCGACGGAGTGGGCTACAGCTGGATCGACACCCTCAAAGAAGTGACTGCAGCAGCCGTCACCGACGAACAGATGGCGCATGCGGCAGAACGATTCCCCATCAACCCGCCGCAGAACAAGGAAGAATATTACTACCGCACCATCTTTGAAGGATATTTCCCGTCCGACAGTGCGGCTCGCAGCGTGCCGAGCGTGCCGAGCGTGGCATGCTCCACCGCCGAAGCCCTCGCCTGGGACGCCTCGTTCCGCGGTGTCAACGACCCCAGCGGCCGTGCCGTGGCGGGCGTCCACGACGATGCCTACACAAAGGAGCACACTGAAAAAGCCAACACCATATAGGCGTGGAAAGCCATCGGCCTCCGCAGCTACGGGAATGACTCGTTTTATAGGTAAATACAAAAACCAGCATTCAAGATTCGTCAACGTCAGGAAATAGTTTTGACGATTGCCCTGCGGCAATACTTTTATAACCAAAAGGACTGACACCCCGTGCCAGTCCTTTTGGTTATATATGCTCAACGTAAAAAAGACGGAATACGCGAGCTTTGCGCCACAAAACAATGTCAACGCGCGATGCGGCTATTCTACCACAATCTTCCGTGTCTTGTCAGCCACGGTAACCTCAACTCCGGAAAAACCCTTTATGTTGCTGAATTCATTCCAGACTTCCGCCTGTTTATAGGCGATGACAGATACTATCGGAACAATCAACTTGCAGTTAGTTTTATTGACACCGTCAAACACTCCGGAGCCACACACTGGCGGAATTTCAGCCAACGATGTTATCTTCGACAAATCGCTGCAACAAATGAAAGCACCATCTCCGATGCTCGCCACGCTGTCCGGCAATGTCAGTTCGGTCAAGCCGCTGCAACCATAGAAAGCATAATACCCAATGCTCGTCACGCTGTTCGGTATGACACTGTTTTTGCATCCAACAATCAATGTGTTGAATTCTGTATCAATTATTGAATTGCAATTATCTCGGGAGTCGTAGCAACTGTTTCCACTCTCTACTGTTATCTTTTCTAATCCGCTGCAATATGTGAAAGCAATATCCCCGATGCTCCTCACACTGTTCGGCAATATAAGTTCAGTCAAGCCAGAGCAACCATAGAACGCACAATCCCCGATGCTCGTCACGCTGTTCGACAATGTCAGTTCGGTCAAGCCAGTGCAACCGCAGAAAGCACCATCTCCTATGCTCGTCACACTGTTCGGCAATGTCAGTTTGGTCAAGCCAGAGCAACCATAGAACGCACAATCCCCGATGCTCGTCACGCTGTTCGGTATGACACTGTTTTTGCATCCAACAATCAATGTATTGGTTCCCGTTTCAATTATTGTTTTTATAAAGCGCTGATAATTAGATATATGTAGGTTAAAAGGTAGAAAAGTGACTGTGGGATATTTGAGAGATAGTAAAGAATGTAAAGATTTAATGTTTTTAACGCATTTTAATGGAGATTTGCAAGGTTCGGATTGCATATCCGATGAATTTAAAGAAATAAGAAACCTATTCTGCCTGAGCGTATGCTATATAGAATGCCCTACACATTTGGCTATCGTTTTAACCTTGGGAAAACATCCGAAAGAGCAGAAAACTTGGCGAGTTCCCTCGCCTCTAAATATAGATATTTTCTTTTAATTTGATAAAGAAATGTGATAGAAAATGCTATTTCAAGGGATATTTTTTGCGTATTTTAATAAAAAATGGCAGTTCAAGTAAAGATTTTAGAGCATTTTTTGCGTATTTTCTTGAAAAAATATGTATCTTTGCACCGTCTATACCCACGCTGTGCCAACCAAGAAGGATGACAAATCTTGTTAAGGGTGGCGGGCATCTAGCAGATGTCAGATTATATGGGAAGGACACTACATAATGTAAAAGCGTCATTGATGCTTTGTTTTTGGTTGTATGAACCTAGGAAATTCATAAAGCTGATCAGAAACAATGTCGGAAGTGAATGCTTACGGGTATGGCATAACTATATCCCGGGGTGTGTAGCGAGGGTATATTATATTATATTATATCCTCATGCACACTTTTCCCGGAGATTAGTGCTACATACTAGCGTGGGTATTGCTCTGCTTCGTTCATCAGCAAAGGTTTTCCTAGGACCTATACAACGGACAAGCAGAAGTGGATACCCACCTTTTTGTTATGTGGTCACCAAACTATTCAACAAAATGCCTTATTGGGTATCTATAGGCTGTATAACAACGTATGAAACGTTATAATATAGTTGCCATAGAAATTACAAACGAAGGAAAGGCACCTGAGTTAAAACATCTAACAGTAGGAGGATTAGATTTAGTTCCCCAATCTCAAGGTGAGATTGCTGAGATAGCACTTGCTGCAATCAATGATATTTCTGGAACAAAGGAAGTTAAATTTGTGGCAGATCTTTCCGAGGAAGATTTCAATAAATATTTTCACAATCAATTAATGGACTACATCAATTCAAAGGATTGAGTTGGCTAAACACAGAGAATGCAGATTCGCTGCAAAGGATGTATGCAAAGAGAAAGTCGATTCGCTTGATAGGATGTAGACATGATCTTCTAATACTAATCGTCATGAAAAAGTATCAGAAAGCACAGATGATTGCAAAGAATCTTCCTACAGGTTCTTATGCAGCTGGTTGTCCTGCAGAGAAGGAGTGGGCTGGTCATTGCTCATTTCTCGGAATGAAGAATAATTACTGCAAGGCTTGCGAGCGCACAAAGTAACCAGTCTTAAACAAGGTGGTATGTAGGTTACACAATAAATGTTGTAATCCTGCATACCCCTTCTTCTACAAAAAATCAATTTCAATGAACAATATAAAACTCACAAAAGTTTTTGAAAATGAGTATGGAATCCATGTAATGGTTAAAAGTTCCGCATTTATCAAGATAAATGAATCGGAGTTTTTTCTTATTACTGAATCTACTATCAGAAAAGGAATCAGATGTAAAGATGATCCTGAATTTATAGTTCTTATAACACAAGATTCCGAATTTATGGGGTTATTCAAACGATCACATGTTGCAGATGAAGAGAATAATACTGCAGCCTGCTGGGTAAAAGTATATTAAATTATGTTGATAAAGCAATCGAAAAATGCCTTTATACGCACGACACAACGATATGGATATATCGTCAATCAGCTAACAAGGCACGATAGGACATACGATGAATATGGTGCGGATTTACTAAGGTCAATTTCGCGCGAGCCACAAGATGTTGATGATATAGTCAACAAATTACTTGAAATTTACGAAGGTGTGTCTTTCGACGAACTAAAAGCAGATTTCATGGACTTTGCTAATAGTTTAGCGAGAGATAAATTTGTCGTGATGGGAGATACCGAAGATATTTTGGAACAAAAGGATGACGATTTTACATATGCTATCGATAATCCCAAAACTTTAGTTGACAACTACTATCAAGAGACAGAAGAAAAAGTCGGACAAAATACTCAGGACTTTTTTTACGAAGAGCTTCAAGGAAGACCTCTTATTTCTACTCTTCAATTTGAATTGTCAAGTAGATGTAACGAAAGGTGCATCCATTGCTACATTCCAAATGATAAGAAAAATCATGGTTTTGACATGCCACTTGAAAAGGTCAAGTCTGTAATTGATGAGTTTTCTGCTATGGGTGGAATAAATGTCACTTTATCCGGTGGTGAAGCTTTTTTGCATAAGGACTTGATGACTATCGTAAAATACTGTCGAGAAAAGGATCTTAAGATAAGTATTCTATCAAATCTTATATCACTGAAAGATGAGCATATAAAAGTACTAAAGGAAGCAAATATCTCGCTTATACAGGTTTCTCTTTACTCGATGGATCCTGCGGTTCATGATTTTATAACCACTATACCAGGATCTTGGAAGCGCACAAAAGGCGCCATCGAAAAACTGGTAGCAGAAGATATTCCTGTCCAAATATCTTGTCCGCTTATGAAAGCGAACAAAGTCGGTTATGATAAAGTTCTTGAGTATGCTCGATCTTTGAAAATCAAGGCTCAGACAGACTATATTATTATGGCAAGATCTGATTTAGATACAGGAAATCTTGCAAACAGGCTATCAATAGAGGAAACCGCAGATGTTCTTCGAGATATAATAAACAACGATATAGATTATCGAGAACAAACTCTTACACAAGTTCCTCCGTCAGAAGAAATGGTTCTCGATTTTGAAAAATTTAAGCAGCAACCTGTTTGTAGCGTTGGGTATGACAATTGCTGCATCACCGCGAATGGCGATGTGTACCCTTGCGCTGGTTGGCAAGATTACATACTTGGCAACGTGTACAAACAATCATTGAAAGATATATGGGAAAACAGTGAGAAAGTGAAGGCACTTCGTCAAATTACACAGGCATCATTTCCTCAATGTCTTGAATGTGAAGCTCAGGATTACTGTGCACGATGTTTAGTACGTAATTATAACGAAAGTGGTGGTGATATGTTTGCTGTTAATCATCATTTTTGCGAAGTGGCGTTCTTAACAAAAAAAATTGTTGAAGAAGAATTTGGACCAGAAATTGACAGACGAGAAAGGCTTCTTGTAGAAAGGCTTAAAGCTCAAAAAGACAAATGTTAATCTAATAAACACAATAATATGGGATTCTTTAAATCATTAATTTCAGATGCGGTTGACAGTTTGAAAGATCAGATTGTTGAATCGGTTGGAGAGGCAACTAATATAAATTTGGCCTCTTTAGGAAAGTCAGGTGGGAGTTCTTCCACAAAAGGAGAGCTTAATCATGATAAGCAGATATATGGTGTACGTAGTTTGACTGTCGCATTTAATGGCAGTAAGTATGCAGTGTCTTTTAAGGATGATGACGAAAAACATCAAACGCCTTACATATACGACAACATCATGGCATGTCTCAATATCATGTTGCAACGTCACAAATTCAAGCAGATGGAACTGTATTATATGGCGTAATTACAGGTGGATGGCATTTCCATGATACAGGATGTGAATACAAGAGTGTTGAATTCTTTGATGATGAAGTACTACTTCTTGTAGATGAAGATGACGATCAGTATACTATTAATTCTCGCGGTGAATTAATGCTTTTGGAAAAATACATGAAAGCACTTCAAGAACGTATTGCGGAAGATGAGGAAGACGAAGATGAGGAAGACGAAGATGAGTACTCTGACGATTCTAATGACTTCGACGACAGCGATGATAGAGATGATGAAGACGATTCTTCGTCAGCTTTGAGTACAGGATTAAAGGTTACTGGCAAAATTGTTGGTGGCGGACTAAAATTAATGGGTAAATTATTTGACTAATATGGAAATCGTAGAAAAAGGAAGAGTCGTTGGAATTGACGACTTAAAATTTAGGAAAGCTGATAATGGCAAGTATTCCTTTTCTGTTGATGATGACGACGATAGCTATACAACGTCGTTCATTTTTGATGGATATAAGGTTATGACAAGATATCAATTACGCACGGAATGTAAAGATAATAATGGAACAAAAAAGTATGGGTTGATTGTCACTTGTGGGCACAATTTGGCCTTACCTTGTGTATTTGATAAAATAAAAGCCTACGCTGATGATGAACTTTTGGCAAGTATCGGTGATATACAGTACATCATCAATAGATTTGGTAGTGTTGTACGAAAGGAAATTTACGACATAAAGAACGGAAAATAATTTTGTTTGTCGATTCTCACATTCACGTTGGTCAGTTTAATGACCTCTATATATCTCCCGCCTGCATCAGCAAATTAATGACTGATGTAGGCGTGGATTATTATGCTGTTTCATCAACATCGATGTGTGAGGAAAATTATCCCAAAGTTCTCGAGGAATTGAGATGTTTGATAAAACTTGATGGCAATAAAGTACTACCTATAATGTGGGTAACTCCAGATGGACTTAATGGTAATATTGCATGGTTCCTTGAATCTGAGATAAAGTGGCGATGCATAAAAGTACATCCAGAATTAAATCCAATGGATTGGGACCCATTAGGAACGCAATTTGTAGAGATTATTGACATTGCCTCAGAACTTGATCTTCCTATACTGATTCATACTGGCAATAAAGAATGTTGTGTTTCAAGGAGATACAAGAAATTAATAGAGCAGCATCCCAACAACACGTTTATACTAGCTCATGGCAGACCTATAGAAGAATCTCTACGAATCATTTCATCTTACCATAACGCTTACACAGATACTGCATTCATGCCAATAGATGACATCAAAACGCTAATTCATTATGGTTTAGGCCATAAGATACTATGGGGGACGGATATGTGCATACCTCTATATTTTTCCCCAAGAAAGAATATGATAAAATACTATAATGAGAAACTGAAGGAACTAAGAAGAGTCTGCACCAAAGAACAATTTGAACTAGTAACATCAAGAAACGCAATGAGAGTTTTCAATATCCAATAAAGAAAAATATATGTCTATTTTGATTACTATAATTCTCGAAAGCATAATTTCCGATGCTAGTCACGCTGTTCGGCAATATAAGTTCGGTCAAGCCAGAGCAACCAAAGAAAGCAGCATTTCCGATGCTCGCCACGCTGTCCGGCAATGTCAGTTCGGTCAAGCCGCTGCAACCATCGAAAGCAGCATTTCCGATGCTCGCAATGCTGTTCGGCAATGTCAGTTCGGTCAAGCCGCTGCAACCATAGAAAGCATAATACCCAATGCTCGTCACGCTGTTCGGCAATGTCAGTTCGGTCAAGCCGCTGCAACCTTCGAAAGCATTACCCCCGATGCTCGTCACGCTGTTAGGCAATGTCAGTTCGGTCATGCCACAGCAACCCCGGAAAACATAATCACCTATGCTCGTAATGCCATATTCGATTGTCACTGTTTTTATTCCATAATCCTTAAAAGGCGAAGTGACATAGCCATAGTTCCACATTTCGCCACTTCCTGACAACGTGAGGTTGCCTGAATCGTCGAGAGTCCATGTTATTGAATCTCCACAACGCCCGGATGCTGCGGCAAATACATTGGCATACATTAGCATCGACGATAAAAAGGCTATCGTCAGAATAGTAATTTTCCGTTTCATTACTATTTGTTTTTAGAGTTTTCAGTTGTTTTTAATATCTCCAAATTATAAGTGCCGGCATCAAGGATTATTCCGATTTTCCTCGATTACCGCCACAAAGCGAATGTGACATCGTGTTGGCTCAATCGGCGACAGTGTCGCTAAGTGAAATGTTTAACCATGGATTCTTCATAATTTTGCAATTTGTTTTTCAAATTTACAAATTTAACAAACAAGAACACAATAATCACCCCCACATAGTTAATTTTAGTTAATTATATTGCAAAACATTTTTCCATAGGCTTGGCGTATTGGCGTGTTGTCGGTAAGAATAAATCTGTCAAAGTCAGGAAAGGATTCGCGACCGATTCCATTGCTGCCATGCAAATATAATCATCACTTCTGTTTATATTGATTTTCAGCAAAATAACGGCATAAAAAAGCTTACCAGACAGCAATATTCTGTTATGGGAATAAAAAGCGGAGGCTGCGCGTATTCACTACGGGCTGCCTCCTTAATTGAAGTAAACGTCAATGTTATTATATTTAATCTTATGCGTAACTGTGCATACCTGACAGGAAAAAGTTTACACCGAAATATGTGAACAGCACACTGAAAAAAGCCAACACCATATAGGCATGGAAAGCCATCGGCCTCCACAGCCACGGGAATGACTCGCGGTGGAATGCGAAAGCATAGACAATCATCGTGATCAAAGCCCATACTTCTTTCGGATCCCATCCCCAATAGCGTCCCCACGACACGTTTGCCCAAACGGCACCAAGAAAGATACCTATGGTGAGCAGCATCACAGCCGGATACAGCAACAGTTCGCTGTGCTCTTTCAGCACCGTTATCTCATCTGTGGCAGCGCGGTTGCGCATACGCATCACGAAAGCGGCGATGCCGTTCATTGCCATAAACGCAAGCAGCGCATAGGCAACCATAATCACCGCCACATGCGCACTCAGCAACGGCGACTGCAGCACCGGCATCAGCTGCGACATCCTCGGGTTGGAGATGCCCATCATCGCCACCATCGTCGTCATTCCGCAGAGCAGCACGCCCATTGGCAGAGCCAACGGCATGCGACGCTCGGCAAGCATCGCTATCGGCACTGCGCACCAAGCCAGAAACAGCATCGTCTCATAGCCGTTTGACATCGGGATATGACCGCTCACAAACCATAGAAGAACGATAATAACGGATATATACAGCCACGCCGCCACCGCGATTGCGCGCAGCGTCAACACCGCCCACCGCCGAGGGCGGCCACCGCGTGCCGACAACAGGCAAAACGAGAAGAAAGCCACCAGCCCCACGCACATCAATGTTATGGCAAGCGGACGGGCGTTGCTGACGGTGTTGTAAGTCTTCTCCGCCTTGAAACGAGTGTCGGAAGGCAATGTCGCGCCTCCGTTTTTTCTCTGATATTTGCGCACTTTCGTGTAGAAGTCAGACAAGTCGGTCCATCGTCCGGTCTGCACCAGCTCGTTGGCGTAACTAAGACTCATCTTCACAAACATCCATTCCTGTGTGTCGGTTTCGACAGGGATATTGTCATCGCCCTGCGAGAACCATCCAATTTTGCCTTCAGCATCCTTCAGCGGAAATATTTTCAACGACTTGCCGGTTGTAAGACGGTTTATAATGTCGAATTTCTCGGCAGCCTCGCGCAGCCCCTGAGGATCGGCGAAGCGGTCAATGCCACGGAGCGGTTTCTCGAGCTTATACTCGTTGACATCAGAAAAGAAATCGCGCACAGAAGCATATTTGCCATCAATGCCAAGCAAGCGCCGCACCTCGGCGCTCTTGATTCTGATCATCGGCACCTTGCTCCAATCAGTTGGATAGTACAGCCAGCCAGAAAGCACCTGCTCCGCCGACAATCCGTCGAACGTAGCGTTGCCGCAAAGCTTCTCTGTGAACTCTTTCGCCATAGTCTGCAACGGACAGATGCGGTCGCCGTAAAGCACGTACAGATTGCCCATCTCCTCCGCCTGCTGTTGAGGCAAAGCCGGCAAATCAGAAGCCTGCGCCGACATTGCCACCATCAGTGCTCCCACAACCGCCAACGGCTTTGCCGACAACTTTCTCAACAAACTGCGGAAACGCGATTTTCCCGACATCATGAACCAGCAGATGCTTGCAAGCAGCAGAGCATATCCTGCATAGGTCACACTGATGCCCATCGGGTCGTGAGCCACGGTAAACACCGATCCTCCCTCGCTGTCATAGCCCGACTGATAGAAACGGTAGCCGCGATGAGAAAACACATTGTTCATCGACGCGGTGCCATTCACCTCATCAGCCGACAGATGGCTGACAAAGTCCATCGGCGCCTCCGTTCCGGCATAATATTCAATCTCAAACCGTTGCAGCTTAAGGCTGAACGGCATTTTCGCAACAGAGCCGTCGTCGAGCGTAAACGCGCTTGCCTCCGCACCATCCTTCAGGCGCAGCGTGCCGTGTTCGCTTGTGAGCCACGACGTCAGCGCCCCGGCAAGAATGACGACAAACGATGCATGAACAGCAAAAGCCGACAGCCGGCGATACAGCCTGCTGCGCAGCATATATGCGACAGCCGACACCGCCATCACCGTCCACAAAGCCACGAACCACGGGCTTGTGTAGGCGGCAACGGCAGAGCTGTCGATTTTCTGTAAAATCGTGCCGACGGCAAGCACCACAAGGATGATTGCCATCAGCCCGAATGACGTTTTCTTCAGTACCCTCATCAAAATTATTAGATAGCGTTGATGAATTCAACAACAGCGTCGCGGTCAGCCTTGCTCAGCTTGCGGAATTTCTCCACCGTCCAACGGGCATCGCTACCCGGGCATCCATGCCACATAATCGCCTCCAGCACGTTGCGGGCGCGGCAATCATGCATACGGTCCTGATGACCAGAGCAAACGAGAGCCAGACCACGTCCCCACAGCGGAGTTGTGCGGCACCAACCAGTGCGGATGTCGTTAGGCATCATCAAGCGATGCTGCACCATGTCGGTGTACGGCCAAATCTTCTGGTGCGGATAGCGAGGCAGACGAGCGTCGGCATTCTTGAAGAACCCGTTTGGATCGGTGAAATTGTCGTCGCCCGTAGTCCATGACGGACGGTGGCACGAAGTGCATCCAAGTTCGGTAAACAATTCCTTTCCGCGTTTCACCGTTGGGTTGTCGAGATTGCGCGCCGCAGGCACAGCCAGACCACGATGCCAGATGTAGAAGTTAACATAATCATCGTCGGTCATCTCAACAGGGAGTTCCTTGTTCATAAGATAGTTGTAGATGTCGTTGGCAACGTTTCCCGTCTTGTTCCAGTCAGGGAAATACTCATAGAACTTATCCTGCACGTCCTTGTCGTTCATCGCCTTCTTAGCATAAGCCTCCGTCATATAGTGAGAACGGCGGTCGCTGCGCGTCACGTTGGTAATGTTCCAGATAGCGTTGGCGCCAGGGCCGTCCTGCAACGGGCCACGGGTAAGAGCGTAGGTGTAGCGCAGCACGTGTCCGTCCTTATATTTCTTCACGAAGTCGCCGTTTGCAAAGATAGCAGGATTCAGCTTCGCACCCTTCGCCTCCTCAGCCTTGTATTGCGCAAGGATGTCGGCATCGTCGATAGCATCGAGCAGACCAGTTCCGTAAATACCGATTGTCGACTCAAGGCGCACCTCAACATCGGCATAAGGCAACGGCTTGTTGTTGCATTCGATAGGCACATAGAACGCACTCTCAGGAATCTTGACTTCCGGATATATCAACTCGTAAGTTTCACCGTCGTCAAACTTGTTTCCCCACTCGTCGGTGTAGGTAGGCCATGTGATTTGTATTTTCTCCTCGTCGAGCGGAGCTTTGAACGGTTCCACCGCCTTTGTCTGCGGCATACCGGTCAGCGACGACAAGTAGGCATTCGTGTTGCGGTCGTAGACCACAAGCAGATAGCCGTTTCCCCAGTCGTTTGCACGATAGCGGTCCATGCGGCGGCCGTGGCCGTAGCCAGGGTGGCATGAGATACAAGAGTTGCGAACGTAAAGCGGTCCGAGGCCGTTGAACGGCTTGTTGCTCTGGTTGAACGCACGCTCAAAGAAATATTCGCCATACTTGAACCGGTCGCTCATACCGCCTTCCTCAACAGGGACAGTCGGGTCCTCATAGGCAGTCGCCGACTGGTTGAATGTTGTACCGAGTTTTCCACCGGAATAATACTCTTCACTTAGTTCCTTTTCGTCGCCGGTTCCCGGCTTTGGATTGTCGTCGCTACAAGCGGCAAATGAGCATACCAAGATGCTCATTGCCATATAACGACTTACGATTGTAAGTTGTCTTTTCATTTTGTTGTATATGGGATTGATTTTTTATTTTGCAAGTTCTTCTTTCACAGTAGCCAAAACCTTGTTCAAAGCGTCGCATGCATCCATAGCCTCCTGGCAAGAAGCGTCGGTGTAGTTCTTCACGAACGGAGCCTTCATACCCTTGATTTTGGCAAGAGCATTGTTGATTGCAGCCACCACTTTGGAGTCAAGATCAGCGTTCACGCTCTTGACATAAGCATGAAGCGATTTAGCCTCGTCGCGTTTGCCCTCAATGCCGCCCATGTAAGAATTCTGGATGCTGAGGATGTTGTCGTAGAAGTCGGTGATTGAGTTCTCGCTGTAAGGCGACTCAATGTAGTTTTTGTCTTCACCAGTGTGAGGCTTGCCGATTTTTGAAGTTCCGACCTCATCGCTGATGTCCATACAACCATCGATTATCTGCTGCATGGCTGCGGTCCAAGTCACATACGTGCTTCCAGCCTTTCCAGAGTTCAGCATATTCTCGTTGTAAGAGAACCCGCCGGTTGTAGTCGTGTTCCACTCAAGCTCCTCCAATTTTGCGACACGGTTTTTAGGACAAGCGTATGCGCCAGCCCAAGAAACTTGAAGCTGATAGCATTTGTTGCGCAAGTCGCCTGCAACAGCGATAGCGTAGACCAAATCCTTGTCGGTGATTTCAGAGGCAGGCTTTGCAACGCCGTCCTTGAAGATTATATATTCGATACCGTGGAAACCGAGCAGTTCGGCACCGAGTTTGTTGCCAGCATAAGCATCACCGTCTTCAGAATCCATCGCAGCAATCTGAGCGTCGTTTTTCAACGCCACGAGAAGACCGTCAAGGTCCAAAGGCCAAGAGTCGATGTGCGGGTCGATGCCGAAATCACCGGCAGCGCCAAAAAGGAAAGCCTCGCTCTTCTCCCACCAAGCGCGAGCCTCGAGGAATGTTTTGCATGCAGTCCGCACGTTGGCATCAGTCTTGTCGGCGCGGAGAGCCTTGAGCTGGTCAACGAGAAGTTCAGTCTTGTCGGCAAGGTTCTGATAAGTGATATTGACAGTGTTTGCCAGATATTGCTTGGCGATAGCCTCGAATTGGGCGTCTTTAGCCGAAGAGTCACCGGGTGTTGGGTCGTTGTTGTCGCTACAAGAAGCGAAACCAAGAGTCATTGCTGCCGCAGTAAGGGCAAGCATCGGGAATTTAATGATTTTGTTCATTGTAATTATTATTTGTAGTAGTTGTTGTTGATTTTCGAGTTAAAGGAAGTCGCCGGTGTAGGTTACACCCAAAGAGATTGACGGCTCATCGTTGTACTGACTTTTCAAGAACCGTTTTGAATACTCCGCCTTGATGACGATTTGCTTCATCGGCATATAATTGAGGCCTACGGCCATACGTTTGATTTCCGTCCACGGATAGTCGCGGTAGTTTCCGTTTGCAGGCTTGTAGGCATCGTAAGCCTCATATCTGCCGAACACATACAGCTTGTCGTACTTTATGCTTGAGAACGGGCGCAGGATATTGTAACCAGCCTCTATGCCATAAGAATAAGCCTCCTTTCCCACGAGCGTGCGCTTGTAGGACGACGTTTTCATCTGAAGTCGGTTATAGTCTGAAATTTTATCGGCGTCGCCGAGATGACCGTAAGTAGCGTTTCCTCTGACAATCAAACCATAGCCTTTATACTCCATGTCGAACGAACCGATAGTGACAGCCCCCTTCACGTCCTTGTATTTGCCGTTGAAGTCAGCCTGCAACGTGTTGTTGAACGAGTTGCCGAAATATCCGCTTGCCGACAGTCTCAGCCCCTGCACCGGGAAGAAATCAAGTCTGGCAGCCACGGCGATATTGTTTGCCGGAGTGAATTCGAAAGGAGAAGTTGCGCCATAATGCACCCATGCGTCTTTCGAGAAGAAGCAAGAGTTTAGCGCCGGCAAAGCCATCACCTCATAGCGCATCCATTTGTAATTTCCCCACACGCTGATGCCCGTCTGATGCCAAGTGCTCGGCAGAATCGTAGCCTCGCCCTCCGGACGGTAGACCGTGAAAAACTCATTTGGGAGGTGGTTGCTGTTGAGCGAGCCCACAGGCACCACCATGTGTCCGGCGCGCACCTGAATCCACGGGCGGAACTCCTTGTTTATCCACAGTTGCTCAAGAGCGACCTCACCGCCGCGCTCAATCTCCTTCTCCCATTCGCCTGTTTCTTCCGCCTCCATCTCGACTGCACTCTCCGTGCCGCCGTGTTCAAACTCAATTTCCGAGCCGAAAGTCCAGCCACGGCCGAAGTCGAATCCAAGCATGATAACAGCGTGCGGCAGATCGAAACGGTTGTGACCTTTCGCATCCTTATAGTCCTCCGCCTTAGAGTATCGGTTCACATTGTCGCTATAGAAATTTCGAGTCATCACAGCCTCGCCATATCCTCCAAGAGAAAGGCGCGACTTAAACGAGCGTTTGCCAGGCTGGCTTTCCTGCTCAGCCGGCGTCGATGTTACAGTTGTAGTAGTGATTGTTGTGTCGCCGCGCACCACCGTTGTGGTCGTAGTAACCGTTTTTTCAACTTCTTTGTTATTGCGTCGCGCATTGGCTGGAATAATCGAAGCAACCAAGCAAGCCGACAGTAATAATACAGTTTTGTTCATTGCAGATTGTTGTGATATTTTTTCAACCGCAAAGTTATTTTCACTTTTTTCCTGCTACAATCGCAAAAAAATGGTAAAGAGAATGGGGCGTCTCACAACAATTAGGTATGCACAACCCGAAAACGACGCATAAGGGCATAAAAAAACCTCCGGGCCTATCAACAGGTTAGGAGGTAAAATATAAGATTATGAAAAAGATTTGTGGTCTTGTTATAGACGGAAGGCAATCGGAATTATGCATCTTACAGGCACATCCTCACCTCCCAACCGGCCAGGTTTCCACGCCGGCATATTCTTGACTATTCTCATCGCTTCCCTGTCGAGCGAAGGGTGGACACCCTTTATCACCGACACGTTGCAGACTGAGCCGTCTGTGTTTACGATAAAACTGCAAACCACACGCCCTTGTATATGACTGCGGTATGCGTCACAAGGATATTTGCGCTCATGGTTGATGTAGTTCATCAAGCCTCTGTCGTCGCCCGGGAATTGCGGTTGAACGTCGACGAAATCATATTCGTAGACATTCACATAGTTCTCATGCTGGCAGTGTCTTGTTTCCAAGGCAATGCGCGACACCTGAGCCGACGCCGACGGCGCTGCAACAAAGGCAAGCATGGCAAATATCGAACAACTTAAAATTTTCATTTCATCTATTTTCAGATGCTTTTTGCATCTTGATGGTGCAAAATTATCGTTGAAACTTGAAAGGAGCAAATATTCAGAGCCGGAATTGTGGTTATTTGAATATGTTTTACGAATATTAGCAATTATCGGACTGTTTTGGGTCAACAAAAGGAGCCTTGATGCATTTGTTTGTCTCCTTAATGCGAAAAGTTTCGCAGAAAAAATGTAACTTTGGGGCATAAAAACATAACTGTAATGAGAAAACTGCTTTATATACTCGTGATGCTCGCCGGGGTGCTGTATGCCTGCGGCGATAAGAATAGTTTTGAGATTAAAGGAACAATCGACGGCGCCGCAAACAAGAAAATGGTTGTGCAGCGCACCGACAACGGCGTGTGGGTGAACATCGACTCAATCGAGACCGATGGCGACGGCAAGTTTGCCTACCATGGCGCCGCCCCGGCATTCCCTGAAATCTACCGATTGGAATACAATGGCAGATATGCCTACTTCCCCATCGACAGTCTCGACCATATCGAGCTGAAAGCCGACACGGCTAATTTCGACACCGGCTACACACTGACTGGCTCAGACAACGCCATCTGGCTCACCGAGGTGAACCGCAAAGTCCAGGCATTGTCGGGCAAGGCTGCCGACAGCCAGGATTATGTCAAGACAAAGCGTGAACTCACGGAGCGACTTCTGAAAGACCCGTCGAGCATCGTGGCTTATTATACAGTGGAGAAAATCGTTGACGGACATCGTCTGTTTGACCCATCCAACGCCGCCGACCTTAAGATTATCGGAGCTGTTGCCACTGGCTACGGCACATTCCGCGAGGGCAATCCTTTGACAAAATATATGGAGGCCGAATACATGGCAGGCATGCGCATGCAGCCACGCAATGCCTCACCTTCCGACACAATCCACGCCAACCAGATCGGCTATTTCGACATTGCCCTTAAAGACGCCGGCGGCAAGGTGCGCAAACTGAGTGACGTTGCAGTGAGCGGCAAGGTGGTGCTTCTCAATTTCACCACTTACGCAGCCAAAGAGTCGCCGGAGTTCAACCGCATCCTCGCCGACATCAACAAGAAATATTCCTCACGCGGATTCAGCATCTATCAGGTGGGTTATGACGCTTCTGAATTTTCATGGAGAGACGCAGCTAAGAACTTGCCGTGGACCGCAGTGTTCGACCCCGCCGGAGCGCAGTCGAAGAATCTCGTGAACTACAACGTAGGCTCTCTTCCAGCAATATTCATCATTGACCGCAACGGCACCATAGCCGAACGCGTCATGGACCTCAACGAGCTTGAAATCTCAGTGGCCCGCCATATTTAAAAGACAACGGTAATGGCAGAAGATTTGGATTTTGAGCAGGCGTCAACGGCTGCAGACTATACAAGCGACGACATCAAGACGCTCGACTGGAAAGAGCACATCCGCAAACGCCCTGGCATGTATATCGGAAAGCTGGGCGACGGCTCGCATTCCGACGACGGAATCTATGTGATTCTGAAAGAAGTGATCGACAACTCCATCGATGAGTTTGCCATGGGTTTCGGCAAACAGATTGTTGTGAACATAACCGACGACGGCACCGTGGAAGTGCGCGACTATGGCCGCGGCATCCCGTTGGAGTCGGTTGTCGACGTATCATCGAAGATGAACACCGGCGCAAAGTATGATTCCGACGCCTTCAAGAAGTCGGTCGGTCTGAACGGCGTGGGCATGAAAGCCACCAATGCGTTGTCGACATATTTCGAGATTTCCTCATGCCGCAACGGCGAGAAAAAGAAAGTGTGCTACAGCCGTGGAGAAATCACCGACGACTGCCCAATCTGCCCAACCGACGAGGAAAACGGCACGTATGTCAAGTTTGTTCCCGACAAGGACATATTCCTGAACTACAAATACAACGATGAGTTTGTGGAGACGATGATGAAAAACTACTCGTTTCTCAACACCGGTCTCACAATCGTATACAACGGTCGGCGCATACATTCGCGCAACGGTTTGGTCGACCTGCTGCGCGAGAATATGACCAACGACCCCCTTTACCCGATAATGCATTTCACAGGCACCGACATCGAGGTGGTTATAACCCACGCCAACCAGTATGGCGAGGAATACTATTCGTTTGTCAACGGTCAGCACACCACCCAGGGCGGCACTCACCTGTCGGCATTCAGAGAGGCTGTTTCGCGCACAATCAAGGAGTTTTACGGAAAGAATTTCGAATATTCCGACATCCGCAACGGTATGGTTGCTGCAATCAGCATCAAGGTGCAGGAACCGGTGTTTGAGTCGCAGACCAAGACAAAACTCGGCTCACGCGACATGAGCCCCGACGGCTCGCTGACAGTTGCGAAATTTATCGGCGACTTCATCAAACGCGAGCTCGACAACTATCTGCACATCGAGTCGCAGACGGCAGAGATAATGCTCCACAAGATTCAGGAAAGCGAAAAGGAGCGCAAAGCCATCGCCGGCGTGACCAAGCAGACGCGAGAACGCGCCAAGAAAGCGAGCCTCAACAACAAGAAACTGCGCGACTGCCGCGTGCATTATTGCGATGCCAAAGGCGACAGGCGCGACGACACGTCGCTTTTCATAACCGAGGGACTTTCGGCAACGGGAACAATCACCAAAGTGCGCAATGTTGAGACCCAGGCAGTGTTCTCACTCCGCGGAAAGCCGCTCAACACGTTTGGCAAGTCGCAGAAAGACATCAAGGCCAACGAAGAATTCTATCTGCTCGACGCCGCCCTCGACATTGCCGACGGCATCGAGAACCTGCGTTATAACAAGGTGATTATCGCGACCGATGCCGATGTCGACGGAATGCATATCCGCCTGCTGATGATTACGTACTTCCTTCAGTTCTACCCCGACTTGGTAAAGAAAGGCCACGTCTATATCCTCCAGACGCCACTGTTCCGCGTGCGCAACAAAAACACGTCGCGAGGGAAAAAGAAGGTGAAAGACGAGACATACTACTGCTATACCGACGATGAGCGCGTGACGGCCATCAACAAGTTTGGCAAGAATGCCGAAATCACACGATTCAAAGGTCTTGGAGAGATTTCCGCCGATGAGTTCAAGGATTTCATCGGTCCCGACATGCGCCTTGACCAAGTGAAGCTGCGCAAGGAAGACTCCGTGAAAGAAATGCTGGAGTTCTATATGGGCAAGAACACAATGGAGCGCCAGCTGTTTATAGTAGACAACCTTGTCGTGGAAGACAACGACAATATGGACATGACTCATTAAACGATACGACTATGAACCAACGTATAGCGATTTTCCCGGGTTCGTTCGATCCTTTTACAATCGGACACCATTCAATCGTGGAACGCGCATTGCCTCTTTTCGACAAAATCGTGGTGGCTGTGGGCATGAACAGCAAGAAGCATTCCTTCCTTCCCGAAATAGACCGTCTTGACGCCATCAGACGCCTTTATGCCGATGAACCACGAGTGGAGGTGATTGCCTATAGCGGACTTACCGTCGAGGCAGCCGAACAATGCGGCGCACGCTACATTCTGCGTGGTGTGCGAACAGTTAAGGACTTTGAATACGAGAAAACGCTTGCCGACATCAACCGCAAGATTGCGGGTCTGGAGACCGTGCTTCTCTACACGCTTCCTGAGTATGGCAGCATCAGCTCGTCCATCGTGCGCGAGTTGATAAGCCTCGGACGCGACGTGACCGACCTGCTTCCGCCGGGATACACTTTTGAGATTTAGACAACAATATAACAGACTGCGAAAATGAAAAAAATGAAATATTTAGCCGCCGCTGTGATATGCGCCGCGGCGACTTTTGGCATATCCGCGCAATACTCGCGCAGCAACTCCGCTTCGCGGCAACAACAGAAACTGCTCATGGTGGAAAACATCGTAAACAATCTCTATGTTGACAATGTCGACGAGGAAAAGATTGTTGAAAACGCCGTGCGGGGAATTCTTGAGAATCTCGACCCACATTCGTCATACAGCACCAAAGAAGAGACCACATCGTCGCAGGAAACGATGCAGGGCAGCTTCAGCGGCATCGGAATCCAGTTCAACATGCAGAAAGACACGCTCTACGTTGTGCAGACCATTGCCGGCGGTCCGTCGGAAAAGGTTGGCATACTGCCTGGCGACCGTTTCATCGCCGTCGACGACTCCATCATCGCCGGACGCAAGCTGAAGAACACCGACATTATGAAGCGCCTTCGTGGTCCAAAAGGCACGAAGGTAAACATCAAGGTGAAACGCGGAAGCAATGCCGAGCTGCTCGAATTCAGAATCACGCGCGACGACATCCCACTGAACAGCATCGACGCCGTGTATATGGCAGACGGGAAGACCGGCTATATCCGCCTGTCGCGATTTGCCGCCACTTCATACAAAGAGTTTAAAGACGCCATCACAAAACTCAAGAAACAAGGCATGCAGCAATTGATTCTTGACCTCACCGACAATGGCGGCGGATATATGCAGATTGCCGCACAAATAGCCAACGAGATGCTCAACCGCGGCAACCTTATAGTCTACACCCAGGGACGCAAAAGTCCGCGACAGAACCTTAACGCCGACGGCTCGGGTACATTCCGGACACAGAAGGTTGTTGTGATGATCAATCAGTTTTCAGCGTCGGCAAGCGAAATTCTCTCAGGAGCCGTTCAAGATTGGGACCGCGGTGTGGTCGTAGGCCGCCGTTCTTTCGGCAAAGGCCTTGTGCAACGCGAGTTTCTGCTGCCCGACTCTTCATCGTTCCGCCTCACAATCGCACGCTATTACACCCCTTCGGGACGCAACATCCAGAAGCCGTATGTCAAAGGCGACCGTGAGGACTACGACAAGGACATCATCGACCGCTACAACCACGGCGAGCTGCAAAGCGCTGACAGCATCCATTTCGCCGACTCGCTGAAACATACCACCCTGCGTCTGCACCGCACCGTCTATGGCGGAGGCGGCATCATGCCCGATGTGTTTGTGCCGCTCGACACCACACAATACACCGACTATCACCGTCGTCTTGTAGCCAAAGGCATAATTCCACAGTTCGCACTACGATATGTGGACAAGAACCGCGCCGATTTGAAAGCCCAGTATCCCGACGCGCAGAAATTCATCAAGGAGTTCACGGTGACCGACGAGATGCTCAACAATCTTGTTGACGCCGGCAAAGCGGAGAAGGTTGACTTCGACAAGTCACAGTTTGCCAAATCAAAGGAGATGCTCCGCACGTTTGTCAAAGCGGCGATAGCCAATGATTTGTTCTCGACAGGCGCGTATTTCCAGATTGTCAACGAGCAGAACGACATCTATAAGGAAGCGCTGAGCATTATCAACGACGATGCCCGCTACCGCAAAATCATAAGTCCGCGTACAGAGCAGACACCCGAAAAGAAAAAGAAGAAATAGTCACCACACCTACCTGTTGGCAAGATATTTGCTATAGGAGAGATGAAATTATAGGTTTACAAAATTATGGAAAGAAAATTCAAGACTACTGCCAAATGCGCCGGATGCGTGAAGGCTATCGGAGAAAAATTGAGCAAGGAACTTGCCGCCGACCAATGGTCGATTGACCTGACGTCGCCCGACAGAATGCTGACCGTTGCCGCCGACACCCCTTCGGATGCCCGCATCGAGGAACTGGTGCGAGAGGCTGGATTCAAGATTGAAAAACTGTAACGATATGAACAAGTATTTTACTATAGCGTGTGCCGCCGCACTGTCAACGCTCATGGCTTGTAGCGGAGGCAAAGGAAACGCCGACAAAAGCACCGATTCAACCGCCGCGGCAGAGACTGCCAAAGAGACTGTCCAGGCAGAGGATTCAACGGGAAATCCAAACGCAAGCGTGATGGACCTGACAATCGATGGATTCAACAGCAAAGTGATGGATTTCAGCGGCGATATGCCAAAGTTTTTGGGTGCACGTCCGTGTGTCATCGACTTTTATGCCACATGGTGCGGTCCGTGCCAGCGGATGGCTCCGATGATTGAAATCCTTGCCCAAAAATATGGCGGAAAAGTAGACTTCTATCGCGTCGACGTCGACAAAGAGAAAGAGCTTGCCGGCGATGTGTTCGGCATAGAGGCTATGCCCACGTTTGTGTATATCGACAAGTCGGGAGCCATCAACTCGACAACAGGCGCCATAAACGCCAAAGAAATGATTTCAAACATCGAGAAATACTGTCTTGACTGATCGGCATGACCGACGAGCAACTGCTACTTGACAAACTTTCCGCCCGCGGCATCAAGCCAACGGCGATGCGTCTCCTGATTTTGCGCACAATGCTGCACACAAGTCAGGCAGTGTCGCTGCTCGACCTTGTGGATATGCTGGAAACGGCCGACAAGTCCACGGTGTCGCGCACGTTGTCGCTGTTTCTCTCCCACCATCTTGTGCACAGCATCGACGATGGCAGCGGCGCGCTGAAATATGCAGTTTGCAGCAACACCTGCACGTGTGAGGTAGAGGATCTGCATGTGCATTTCTATTGCACACAGTGCCATCGCACGCTTTGTCTGCGCGGACTGCCAGTACCGCTCGTGCATCTGCCCGACGGTTTCACGCTCGAAAGCGTCAACTACGTGATGAAAGGCGTCTGCTCCGACTGCCGGAGAAATTAGTCAACAATAAAAAACCAGCGGGTTCATCGACAATGATGAATCCGCTGGTTTTTTATTGTGCAGGCGTCGGCTATCTCACGACGCATTTGCCTACGCCGTCGGCCGTTCTGACCACATAGACACCGCCGCGCAGCTCTATCAGCGTTCCACTTGAAGCATTGCCGTTGAAACAGCAGACACCATCAATGCCCCACACCGAAACAGCGCCGTCAAGGAGCATGCGTATGCCACCGTCTTCCACAATGAAATTTGCCGGCGCCGCAACCGATGCGACAGCATCGTTGCCAGTTCTTACCTCAACAAATTCAGAAGGCATCGAGTAGACCGAACCGTTGAACGCACGCACGCTATAGACATAGCGAGAATTGTCGACCAGCCCAGTGACAACGGCAGACGTGCTGCCACCCACATCAACCCCGTTGAATCCGGCAACATGCGTGTCGGAAGCCTCTCCACCATATTCCACCACGACATCATCGACAGCCACAATGCCTTTGCCATTCATCGACAAACGCATGCGTCGGCATCCATCGGCAATCTCGCCACGACTCTCGTCGACAGTCGTAAGCAATCCGCCTTTGTCTTTTACGGCAGCAACGGTTGCAAGCGTGCGCCATCCATCGCCATATTCACCGTCGACCACCAAAGCATCACCCTCAGACAACCGCGAAGCACGATGCCAGAACGATATTTTTCTGATGTCGCCACCGAACAAAGGCGATGTCAGAGACTCACCGCCGGCCTCGAAACGCAAAGCAGGCATAGCCTCACCATAGAATCCAGGCGCGCTGTTGAACGTTGATGCCAGCGTAGACCATCCGTCGGCGAGCACTTTCCCCGTGAAGTCGCACACCGATTCAGAAAAACCGCCACGATTGCGCAGGCAAACAGTAAGCAAATAAGCCACAGCCCCGTCAAGCTCCTCCCAATTGGCAGTGAATCCAGAATCGGAAACAGAAGACGCAGGAAGCGTTTTGGGCTGAAGCATATCAAATGTGGCAGGCAATGTTGTCGCTGTCACAACATTTGACGCAGCCGACTCCTCGAAAGCATCAGCCGCCGTGACACTGCAAGAATACGTAGTGCCGGCGGACAGACGGGTTGCCGAAAACGTCGTTGATCTGCCCACGTCAAAGTGGCTGTAAGCCTTGACACCGTCGGCCGCCGTGACATCCACAAAATAGCGGACAGCATTGTCTACGGCACTCCATTGCAGCGTCATCGACGTTTGAGCCACATCGACGGGAACGCCAAGTACAGGAGGCATAATGTCGGCTTTTCCACCCGCCACTTTCAATACGACGTTACCATCGACCTCCGCAATGTCGGTGAGCGGCAAATCGATGGCATATCCACTCCAAGACGTCATACCGGTCAGTTTCGTCACTTTACCCGACCCGGGAAACGGAAAACCCGCGGCCTGAGTCGACGACGTTCCACCATTAGCCTCGACGATGTCGACATACTGATGGTTCGGGTCGCGGTTCACCACATTGCGGTCCCAGATGTTTGGGTTATAGTCGATGTGCCACACGAGCATTCCATGTCCAGGCACAAAAGCATCCCATCCCGACTGCTGCCGGTTTTCGAGAATGAAATACTCATTGTCGCGTTCCGTATTGATGCGATATACCACATTGTTCACAATCGGCAAGATAGTCAGATTCTTCGGGTGGCTTACCACCTGCGGCACAGTCCAGTTAAGCTCGTAACGCTCATATCCGCTCATCAGCGGCGGCGTGCGACCGTCGTTGGTATACGATCCCCGGTCCATCAAAGACCAGTCGCCAGGAGTCAGTGCCGTTGTCATCGACGACGTGTTGTAAAGGTCAGGCAGCCCCAGCACATGTGCGAACTCATGGCAGAACGTGCCGATGCCATTCATTTTGCTCTGCCCGTCAAGCTCAGGCGAGCAAGCATAGCTTTCAACTTTCACACCGTCAAACACCGCCTCCCGATCCTGATCGGACAGATTCCATGAATGCGGCCATATCGTTGACGGATCGCCTCCATCGGCCTCGCCAAGTCCGGCATAGAACACATAGACATTGTCCACCTCTCCATCCCCGTCGGTGTCGTATATCGAGAAGTCGGCCTCAGAGTCAATCTTCCGGCAAGCCTCGACAATCATCGCACCAGCGGCAGAGTCGTCGCTGCCACCGCCATAGTATTCGTATCCGTGGTCCATCATCACCGGACCATAGACATCGAATATCGGCTGGAACTGGTCGGACGACGTGGCGTGATAATAGTCGGCAGCACTGCCTGTTGCATTATAGTTGCTGTAGCCATCCTTGTTGAGCATATTTAAAAATTCCGTACCAGCATTCGGCACAACAAACCGTTTGTTTGGGAATTCCGCCAAAATCACCAGAAAATGATGCTCGCCCTTGGTCGGGAACGACGAAGTGTGCTGCGGTCCGGCAACGGCGCGCGGCATTTTTCGTCTTACCACCGCATTTTTCACCACCGCATCGCGGTCTATTTTGGCAATTGCAGCAATTTCCTCCGGCGAACGCTGTCCAGGATTGTGGGCATTCAGCGCAGAGGCATAATACCTGAAACCATCCGATGCCAAGCTCAGAGGCACATTGTCGACAGTGGCATAGTAATGGAAATGCTCGTCGCCGTGAGCCACAACCGTCAGGCTTGACCCGTCGGGTTGCACCACCTCCACCGGCCGCATCCTCGACGGAACAGCACTCGCCGAGACAGCGACAATCGACGCCAATATTGTATTTGCTATTTTCAGTTTCATATTTCAGAAAATGTAATGCCCGCCATCACCATAGAAGGATTCGGCGGGCAATACAAAAAACCAACAGTTTATCTAACAATTACCTTTCTCACATTTTTGCCGCTGCGCACAATATATATTCCCGCAGGCACGCGTTTTGTATAGTTGTCGGAGCCTTCAAGACACAGGCAGAGACGGCCGTCGGCACCAAACACGTCGACCGTGTCGCTGGCTCCGGCAATGCGCAACATGCCTTCAATACCGAATGCCTTGAAAGCACTCTCCTCAACATCGGTCACCGCATCTCCACCGCCAAGCTCTACAAGGCAGTCGTTTGAAAACGACGACTCACCACGGTCGTAGATTGCCGTAACATTGTAGCAGTAGTCGCCCTGCTCGGCGACAGCATCCGAGAATTCCGATTCGCCGACAGGCTCAGACGTTATCTTCACGCCATTGCGGTAGACGTTGTAGCCCATAAAGTCGAACGATTTCTTTTTTGCATTCTTAGGAATGTAAGTAATGTCATCGACCATAAGTCCGAAAGCATCCTCCGAAATGCAATGGATTGCAAAATATTTTGCCCCTTCCGGCAGTTTGACAGAGAATCTGCGCCATAAGCTGTTTGGCGTATAGTAGTTGGCAGTGGCAACTTTCACAAAGTCGCTTGTCGACTTCGTGTCGGTAGAGTAAAGGACACGGAAGCGTTCTTCGTAAGCCATCGTCACACTCTTGATGTAGAACGACACGGTCTGAGCCTCGCCCGACAGTTCCGGAGAAATCAACCAATCGTCGTTGGCAGTTTCCTTTGCGCCGAATGCCACAAGACATTGGTCGCCAGAGAACGGCCACCAGCGCTGGTTGAACACCGTAGAAAGGTCAATAGGCGCCAATGAAGGATTAAACACCTGATAAGCCATTTTCGCACCTGCATTGTCGTATCCCGTAATGCCCTGCACCGTATATGTGTCAGTATTGTCGTTGTCGATAAGAGTATAGTTTCCGATGCCGCTGATTGCAAACGGAGTATAGCTTTCCATATCGTCGGTTACGGCGTTTACCGAGTTCTGCACAGTCGGTTCCGACCACGAAAGGTTCACGCGGTTGCCGTCGGCAGTTGCCTGAAGGTCGGTCACCTGCGGGATCTGCATAGCCGGCACGACGAGTGAAATCACGTTTGTGGAGTCGTTGGCGGCACATTGGTCGTCGGCATAGTTTACGAGCGCATACAGCTTGTGCGTCCGTCCGCTGTCCTTAAGTCGAGGAGCAAAGTTGAATTTAATCACCTTCAATCCACCGTTGGCAAATATAGCAGCACCCTGACCAGTCTTCGACTCAATCATCTCGTCGTCAAGATAAAGGTCGACAGTATAGTCTTTGGTAGACACCGTGCCATTGTTCTGGATTGTGGCAACATATTCTTTCGTTTCGCCCACTTCGGCTTTCTGCGAGCCGAGCAGAGTCAAGCCTTCGATGTCGGCAGTATACTTGTCATCGACAAGCAGTTGGTCAACATAAATGTTGCCTCCACCGGCAGCCTCACCGATAAGTCCGATAGAGATTTTCTTGGCACTCTTGAACGCATCGAGAGGGAACTCATAGTATGTCCAACCACCATTGTTGGCGTCAAGCCGGATTTCCGCACCGTCGATAACCTGATATTCACCATTGTCTGCCGATACCGCCACCTTCAGTTTGTCATCATAGGTAGTGGTAACAGTGTCATACGATTCGGTTTCTTCGTTGTAGACACTTTCAGTAACCGACGAGTCGTAATGGAACAGATAGAACGACACGAAAGGCGACTTTGCCTTGCTGATGTCGATGGCAGGAGTAGCCAGTCGGCTTGATGTGCCCGCCGTCCATGAGCCATAGCCCACGAAACCGAGCATACCGTCATCGCCGTCGGTCGGCGGGCAGACAGGACTCGAACCCATTGCCACGATTGCCCAGCGGGCATCAATAATATATGATTTCAATTGCACCATCGACCACGGAGCCTTTTTAAGGGTTCCATATCCGAAAGAATCAGCAAACGGCAGAGCGTATGGCTTGCCCGTAATCAAGCTGTTGCTCTCCGTAATCTCGCTTGCCCCCGTTGCCGTTGCAGCAGAGATGGCATAGTACACGTAGTGCTGCAGATCATATCCAAGCCCGTTGTCGACAAAGGTGTTTCCTTTGACGTTTTCGGCGATTACCGTGCCGTCCTCCGACTCCCCGTCAAAGCGCACAATCTTGTAAGAAACCACATCGTTGCCCACATATCCACCGTTCACACCGGCAGGAGTGTCCCATGACAGTTTTACCCCCTCCATTGTTTCAGCGGCAGTCAGCGCAGCAACCTTCAGCGGCGTGTCGACACCGACATATACGTTTTGTTCAGCCTTCTCCCCTTCAGCCTTGCCGTTGAAAGCCACTACACGATATGTGTGGTTGCCTTGAGCCACACTGCTGTCGAGATATGACAGAGCCGTTCCGACGGCAGGATTGTCAAAAGTGTTGATAAGCTCGTCGTCGCGATAGATTTTGACAGCCGACAAAGACTCCAAAGCAGAGCCCTCTGTTGTAGTCGACGGAGTGGTGAAAGCCACAGTGGCCTGAATAGCGCCGGCGGCGCCTGGAGTGACAGACAGTCCGGTTACAGGCGACGGTCCGGCTTTTGTTCCGTTTTGCTCAATTTTGACATTGTCGAGCCATAGGTAGTAGCTGTCGGTGCCGCTGTAGCAGTGGAATCCGACATAGTATGCGCCATCCTCCTCAATAGGAAGTTTTATGGTTACAGTCTCCATCTTGGTGTTGGTGATTTTCGGCAGATCGACCAACTTGACGGTGTGGCGTGTGCCATATTCCGACTTACCAATCGTCACCTCCATTTTTTCAGGGTTTGCAGCCCTCTGCGCTCTGTAGGAGAACGACAACGTGTAGACATCGTCCTTTCCCAAATTGACAGGAGGCGTCACCAGCCAGTCGTCGCATTCGGCTTGGTCGAAGTTTGACATCCGGACGCATCCGCCGGCTTCCCACCACGACCAGCATTCGTCGTTGTTGTTCACGTCCTGCACATACCAATCGCCAAGCGTTGAACTGCTTGAAAAGTCCTCGACAAACGGCACATCGTAGGGAGTCGGTGTGTTTGGCGAGGCTTTTTGAGCCGACAGCGTCCGCATTGGCGAAGATGACGCTATACGCTCAGCCTTTCTGACAACAAACGGTGTGGTTCCGCTTGTGTCAGGGCTACTACTATTGCTCCGCATTTGGGCGGCAATTGGGAATACCATTGCCGCAGCCAAAAGCGAGAAAATCTGTTTTCTCATAATCTTGTCACTTAATGATTTTAGATGTTATAATTTGTTTGTCTGTTTTTATTTTCACTACATACGCACCTGCAGGCAAATGCTGCAAGCTGATTTCATTGGTATTGTCGGCGGCAGCGAGCATCAGTCCTGACATAGCGTATATCTGGATGTTGTCGATGTCGGTGTCGGTGTCGGAAACAATATGGAGTACATCATTGCTTACATACATTTTCATATCCTCGCCCGAAAGCGTGTGTACGGTTGATGTCACAATAGGCTCTATCTCGATATTGTCAAGATACACATTGGAGTAGTTGCTGATTTCCGTAGCCATAAAACCGAGATAGTAGTTGCCCGCGTCGGAGCTGATGTCGCCAGGCGTCGACGCGTCGGCATTGCCGGCAGTGCTGAATACTATTTCAGGCGACTGAGTGGCAACAATCAGATAGTATGGCTCGCCAATCTGTGTGGTCATCGTTTTATAGTCAGGGCTGGAGCTGACATACACAAAAAGATCGGCGGCTTCTGATTGCATCCAGGCATCGAACGTGAGACGGTAGATGCCCGCCTTCTCCAAGCACAGAGGCTTTGAAATCAGCCAGAACTCCTTATCGCCATAGGCGACAGGACGCAACTGCATGCAACCCTTTTCTTTGTTGTAGTTCCAGTTTATGGTGCCATAAGAATAGGTCGAGGCAACCGACCATCCGTCAATGTCTGACTCAGAATCAAATCTGTTTGCGTATGGCGGCTCAATGCCTTTGCCAATCCATCCCGACTCTACTGTAGCGGCAGCGCTGGTGTCGCCAAGGGCATCGGCTGTGTCAGGAGTGACAGCCACAACGCTATAGGTGTATTCGCCGGCAGCGTCGACTTCGTCGGTCACTTCCACGCTCTGCTTCGGATCGAGGTCGGCAAGCGTGCTGACCACTGCTCCGTTACGGCTGACAACGGCACTCAGTTTGCCTGTCAGCACGTCGCCCATCGTTGATTCCGCAGGCATTTTGAATGAAACCTTGGCTTTGTTTTCCAAGCCTACGGCTTCAACGCTCAGGTTGTCGACAGTCTTCGGCGTTACCGGAGCGATGATTATGTCGAAATCAGAGACGCTCACGGTTTTGGCATCGCCCGACGACATAACGTTGAGTCCGACATAGAAGATGCCGCTTGTTTCCGGACGGAAGTCGAACCCTATCGTTTCAAAATCAGTAGAGACTATTTCTCCAGAGCTGGTGATTGTATGGGCTTTCACTCCATCCACTGTCGGTTCGGAACCATATTTGAGAGCAAACGACTTCTTGCCGGAATCGACCTTAGCACGCAACGACACGCGATATGTATGTCCAGTCTCGACCTTGACAGGAGGCGTTATCAGCCAATCGTTGAAATAGGTTGAAGATGATTCGGTGGCTGTTGCCTCTCCATTGACAAATTCAAAAGTATTGTTGCCTGACCAACTGTTGTTGATCACTGTCCACAAGTTGGATTTCGCAGCGAAGTCGGATTCGAAAGGCACAGTCTTTGCGGCTCCGATATATGGCGACGCCACTTCCACAGCCTCGCCTTCTCCACCCATAGCACCGGTGGTTACAGCTGCGATTTTGTAGGTGTGGTAGCCTTCTCCGACTTCCATGTCATTGTAGGTCACTTCCTGTCCGGCGACAAGGTCGCTTAATGTTGCGACCACGTCTCCGTCACGGTAAATGCGGGCATTGAGAGTGGCAGTCAATGCGGCACCAACGGTCGACAATGACGGCATCGTGAATTTCACGACAGCGGTGTTGTCAGTTCCCGTTCCCGCAACCGATGCATTCTCAACCACAGCAGGCAGAGTTTTAGCCTCTTCCACCGTGATGCTTGCCACATCGATAAAGGCTGCATAGCTTGTATAGCTGTAAGGGAGATAGAAGCCGATGAAATACTTGCCGCTTTCATTCACCGAGAATTCATAGGTATAGTCATTGAACGCATTTCCCGACAGTTTAGGGTCGGTTGACGGAGTGATTTTTGCAGTCAGCCCGTCTTTGTCGTTCTTCAGACCATAGAGCATTCGGAACGGCCGAGAGCTGCCCGACGATGCACCGCAGGCGGCGTTGACTGTCACGCTATAAGTCTTGCCGGCTTCCAAGGCGATTGCCGGAGTGATCAGATAGTCGTCGGGCATAGTGTTTGTCAGCGACTTGTCGGCGTCGGCCTTGCCGTTGCGCTCGAAGAGCTGAGCATGGCCGTCGACAAATTCGAATTTCTCCGGATTTGTAGTGCCGCTGTCGTCGATTACAGTCCAAAGCTCCTGCTCGTTGACAAAATCAGAAACAAACGGTGTGTGCTTGCATTCGCCAGTCCAGTCGCTGTCGAGGCTAACCGGCTCGCTGTCGCCGCCGAGAGCGTCATCATTGGTCGGAGTGACGGCAATGATGCTGTATCGGTTGATTCCTGAAGAGGCATTCTCATCGATGAACGAGGCTTCACTGCCTGGTTCAAGGTCGGCTATCGATGCAATCTCCGCATCGTCTTTCAGCACTCGTGCCGTGAGCTTTGAAGTGAGGGCTTTGCCAAGTGTCGACTCTGCCGGCATGGTCCATTTCAATTCCACTTTCATTTCCTCACCAACCGACTTTGCCGAAGCGGCAGTCACAGGTTTGGCGATAGTGGCAATTTCCTCGATTGTCACGGAGTTGACGGTCACTGTCGTGATTTTGTAACCGGCATCGTTAATATGTATGCCAAGGCAGTATGCTCCGTCGGCTTCAACTGCATACTCTTTTCCGAAGTTTTTTGCCTCATTTGACAAAGAGATGGATCCGACAGACGTTGTCATTGCCGCCGATGAATTGCTCTTGCCAAGTTTCAGTTCAACCGATGCGCTGGAGTAGCTACTGCCATTGTGCATGCCGTTGACTGTCACTCTATACGTCTTGCCGGCTTTCATCAATACAGGAGGCGTTATCAGCCAATCGTTGAAATCACTATTGCTGTTTTCTGTAATCACAGCTTTTCCGTCGGTGAATGTGAACGATTTTTTTGTCGACGTCTTGCTGTTGTCCTCTACCGTCCAAAGAGACGACTCGTTGGCAAAGTCGGAAACGAACGGCACTGTCTCGGGTACGCCTACAAAACCCGACTCTACGGTTTCAGGCTCTGCAGAAGTAGCACCGTTGCCATTTTTAATGACTATGTAATATTTGTGGAAACCTTTGGTCAGGCCGTCGCTCTCGGTGTCGGTAAACGAGCCTTTCGCACCCGCTGCGGCAATGGTTTTCACAAGGGCTCCATCACGATAGATTTCGGCTGAAAGATTTGTCAGCGGAAGTCCGGTCTCGCTTGTTGTCGGGTTGGTCCATTCGAGAGCCACAGAGATGGCGCCATCGGTGGCTGGAGTGGCTTTCACGCCAGTGGCGATGTTTGGCACCACAGGTATTTCCACTATACTGATGTCACTGAGCGATAGGGTATTATAGTAGTATGTCGCTGAATACTTCGCATTGTCGGCATGCCATCCGATGTAGGCTGTGCCTGTGCTCTTTGGCGAGAATGCCTTTTCTGTCACAACTGTCTTTTTGTCCTTCTCTGCTTTGACGTTGGCAATCTGTTCAGTCATTGCCTCGGCAGAGGCTCCAGAACCCATCATCACGTCAAGGTTGAATTCGTTGGCAGGATTTGAGAAAGCCGACGTGAACGAGAGCTTATAGGCTTTGGCGGCGTCGAGTGCGAACGGACGGCTGACAAACCAGTCGTCGTTTGACTTGTTGCCGTCGGCTTTTATCTCGGCATGGTCTGCTTTGATACTCCAATTGTTGGTGTTGTCGCCGTTGATGGTTTTCCAGAATGCCATCTCTTCTGCATCGCTGAAATCAAGTGTGTAGGGAGGGGCAATTGCCGCGAGAGGCCCGACGTAGGCTGTGCGCACGCTTGCCGTGGCACTTTTTTTGCCGTCGGCATCGACAATCTCGACGCCGTATGTGTAGTAACCAGATGCCGGCACCTCGTCAGTAAGACTTACGGCAGCGCCGGAGGCGGTCGACGCAGCGTCGGTGAGCGATTTCAGCAGCACGTCGTTGCGATAGATGTTGATTTGCTTGATTGAGAGAGATTCGCCGGTGTTGTAGGTCGCTGGATTGGTCCATCCAAGAGCTACGGTCATTGCCTCATTTGCTCCACGCTCTGCGGTAAGACCCGTCACCATGTTTGGCTTTGTTTCAAGAATCGACTTTTCAACTTTGAATGATGTGAAGTCAAGCATATATGCGCTTGAACCATTTGACCAGTCGTATACGCAGAAATAAATCGGACTGTCGTCTGTTGAATCAAAAGAGAAACTGTCGGTGATTGATTGTTTATCCGAATTCAACTCGTAGTCTTTGGAATACAACTGTTGACTTGTAGCCGTTGCGCTTTTCAGAATATAGACTGTGAATTTTTCATTTGGATACCTTGTACTACCCACCTTGAATGTATATGTGAAAGTGTAGCGGCTACCGCTTTCCGTCTGCAACTCAGGGCTGAACAGGTAAGCTTTGCTGTCACCAGTGGTGATTTTTGCTTGCCAATATCCGTTGGATCTGCTCCAAGAGCCTTTGCCTGTGGCTGTTTTTGTCCATCCGTCATCACTCTTGAAGTCGGGCGAGTAAGGATAGGTCGTCACTGCAGCGCTGATGCCAGCCGACGAGAACAACGTCAACAGCAGCATCAGTGCGTTAATTAAATAAAATTTCCTCATAATCTCATTTGTCCTTTTTGTTAATATTTGTTTTTAATTCTGTCCCAAAGCAACAACTATTGTCTCATGTCAACAGCTTTTTCCAATGCAAAATTATGCATTGGAAATTTCATATGCAAACAATTTGCCAACAAAAGCACAAAAAGAATATCAAAATTTTATTGTTTGATTTAAAAACCTGACATAAGGATTGCTTAGTTACGGATCATACAAGGATTTCACGAATTATTATGTCATACAAAAAAATGACGCCGGTGCATAATGCCGACGTCCATAAAATGCAAATAATTCTTAATTCAGTATTTTCCGCTGCGGATGCGGTAGATTGTCTCCTTTGTCAGATTGAGGAAGGAAGCGAGCTGTGTGACCGTCACAAGGTCGAGGATGTTGGGATAGCGCTCCAATGCCCACTGATAGCGCTCACGCGCTGGTTTGTGGAGCATCACCATCTGTTCCTCAAGAAAGTCGGCATAGCTCGACAGTCCGAGGCTGATGTATTTAAACACCTCACCCTGGCGGTTTTTGTCGAGAAGATTGAGGTCGGGCAGCGGCACATAGCACACATCAGACGGCTCCATAAATTTGATGATGATATGATGGTGTCCGGAACGGATAATTGTTTCCGGACGGATAAGGAAATGCGATGCAAACGTGAAGGCGAAATTGTGCTCGCGCCCGCGCTCGATATAATATGTGCGAGCCGAGCCTCTGATGAGGAAAATCATATTTTTCAACAGTTCGTTTTGCCCGTCGACAGACTCGCCTTTCTTAAAATGCGCGAATTTCAAGCTTTTGATGAGTTTTGCCTCTTCCTCTGTTGAGAGGCTCATTTTGTGGCGCAAATCGTTGAGAAACGACAGCTGGTCGCCGTAGACAATGTCATTTTCTGCCATTGAGCATTTCCTCCACTTTTTGCCGCACATCGGTCATAAGCCACAACGGTGTCGACGTGGCTCCGCAGATGCCTATTGTCTCGACATTGTCAAGCCATGCCGGGTCGATATCGTCGGGAGTATAAATCATGTGGGTGTTGGCGTTCACGTTGCGGCATTCGTTATAAAGAATCATTCCGTTGCTGCTCTTGCGTCCGCTCACGAAAAGCACAAGGCTGTGCTCCTGTGCGAACTGGCGCATGCGCGGCATCCGGTTTGCCACCTGACGGCATATCGTGTCGTGACATTCGAACCGCCCTGAAGGCTTGCGTCTGGCTATCTCCTGCTCAATCTGGCGCAGCCCGTCGAGCGACTTGGTGGTCTGCGAATAAAGTACCACATCGCGGCTGAAATCTATTTTATCGATGTTGTCGACACCCTCCACAACAATCGCCTCCCCGTCGGTCTGCCCGACGAGTCCGTTTACCTCTGCATGCCCCACTTTGCCGTAAATCACGATTTGCGGACGCTCTTTTTCCTCGAAAGAACGGCGGATGCGTTTCTGAAGCATCAGCACCACCGGACAGGTGGCGTCGATTATCTCAATGCCGTTCTCACGGGCGATGCGATATGTTTCAGGCGGCTCGCCATGGGCGCGCAGCAACACCTTCACTCCGTGCAGACGGCGCAGGTCGTCGTGCGTGATGGTCACCAGCCCCTTGCTCTGCAACCGTTCCACCTCGTTTGAGTTGTGCACAATGTCGCCCAGGCAGTAAAGGCTTCCGCTTTTCGCCAGCTCCTCTTCCGCCTTTCGGATTGCCGTCACCACTCCGGGACAGAACCCAGAATTCTTATCGATCTCAACCTTTGCCATCAACTATTCGGCACTTGACAGTTTATTGTAAAGATCGAGCAGCCACTTGTCCTGCTCAGCGATTGTCATGTTGCTGTTGTCGAGCACCACAGCGTCGTCGGCCTTGCGCAGCGGACTCTCGGCACGCGTGGTGTCGATACGGTCGCGCTCGCACACGTTGGCAAGCACGTCCTCATAGGTCACGCTGTCGCCTTTGGCGCGCAACTCCTCGTAACGGCGGCGGGCACGCGTCTCGGGCGACGCGTCGACATACACCTTCATCTCAGCGTCGGGAAACACCACCGTGCCTATGTCGCGGCCATCCATAACGATGCCTTTCTGCTTGCCCATGGCTTGCTGCTGCTTGACAAGAGCGCGGCGCACACTGCCTACTGCGGCAACGATGCTCACCTTTGACGACACCTCCATACGGCGTATCTCCTGCTCCACCACTTCTCCATTGAGCATTGTCTGCGTTTTTCCGTCGGCATCAACTCCAAACGTGATATTGATGTCGGGCAACGCTGCTTCCAAACGTTCGGTGTCGAGGCGGTCGCCGTCAAACAAGCCGTTGCGCAGGCAGTAAAGCGTCACGGCACGATACATTGCGCCAGTGTCGATATAGGCATAGCCTATGGTTTTTGCAAGTTTCTTTGCCATTGTACTTTTACCCGACGAGGAAAAGCCGTCGATGGCTATTGTAATGAGTCGTTTATTGTCCATATTGTATGCGTGGTTAAAATTCGTAGATGTTTGTCGACAGGTTGACCATAAAAGTAAAACCTCCCGTGTGGGGCTGCGCCATCGCCACGCCAACACGGAATTTCGACGATTTCAATCCGGCACCCATTGAGAATCCCGAAATGAAATTGCGCGCAAAGGTAGCCATGTCTGTCTTCGTCTTATGATTGTAGCCAAGAGCCACATAAAACTTGTCGCTCGGGGCATAGTCAAGTCCGAAAATCAAATGCCGGAACAGATTGCTCATAAATTTATCCTCTTTCACAAGCTCCGAATGCGTGTCGTTGCTGTCCTTGAGCTTATAGTACGGCAAATGCCATTTTGTCAATCCATGAGCTGTTATAGACAAGCGGAACGGACCGCCTTTGAGCGACTGCGAGTAGCCCAGCTGCACATCCCACGGCAAACGGTCGTAATGATCCTCGAAACGCTTCACCTGACCGCCAAGATTCTTCACAACCGCCGACAGAGAAAGATCCTTGTCGGGATTGTAATAATTTATACCCAAGTCGGCAGCAATGGCAAACGCATTATACTGCTCATAGTTTGAATACAGAAACTTCATGTTTATACCGCCCCGCAGGCGGTCGTTGAAATCGTGGGAATACATCCCGCTGAACGCAATGTCGCTCACATTGAACGACCCCGTTTCAGCACCCGTCTGATCCATCCCCCGCATCGAGCCATAGCCGAAATACGTTATTCCCGCCGACCAAGCGGCATGCTCTCCAGCCTCCTTTGCAAAACGCGCCGACATAAAGTTGCTGCTCCCGAGATAGCGCATATAGCCCACACCGGCCTGCATATCCACCTCCGGGCCAAGCAAAGCCGGATTCTGCTCATAGAGATTAATATCGTCATCGACAACGCTGATATTGACACCGCCAAGCGCATATGCGTGCGACGACGTTGGGATGTTGAGATAATTGTAGGCAGTGCCGTCCTGCGCCCTGGCTGTCCAGAACGTGGCCATAACCGCCGTCACAATATATATGATTTTCCTTATGCTCATAAACATTCAGGCAGGAATGCATCTCCCGCTTAAAGAATAACGGCAAGAAGGCAACAATAGTATATCCTCCCACCAAAAATAAAGCGTAAGCCACAAATTACATCCCTGCCAAAAACTTATGCGACAGATGTCCCCGCAATCCATAACGTCTTGTTGGAATTAAAACATTTGCCTATATTTGCACTATCGTTGCCGTTGCCAAAAAGTTGTTGCGCAATACGGCAAGGAAAGTTAATCGCACCAAGAACTAAAACGCCGTAAGATAAATCATGATTGGAGCAATAATAGGTGATATTGTTGGATCACGCTTCGAGTTTAACAACACCGATGACCTGAATTTCGAGCTATTTACTGACGAATGCAGCTTTACAGACGACAGCATCTGCACTTTGGCTATTGCCTATGCTCTCGTCAACGGTATCAGTTATGAGGAAAGCCTTAGATTCTGGTGTTCTTCTTATCCGAACCCCATGGGAGCGTATGGCGGTAGCTTCGCACGCTGGCTTGCCTCAAGCAATCCAAAGCCCTACAACAGCTTCGGAAACGGTTCTGCAATGCGCGTGTCTCCAGTAGCTTGGTGGTTTGACAATTTGGACGACGTGCAGCGCGAAGCTGAAAAAACGGCTCTCCCCACACACAACCACCCAGAGGGAATCAAAGGGGCTGTCGCCACCGCATCGGCCATATTCATTGCCCGCAAACACGGCAAAGACGCTATGCTTGAATCAATGAAGGAATTTTACCCTCAATGGGTGAATCCCGCTCCCGGAAGCAACAAATTTGACGAGACTTGTCAAGGCACAATGCCTGTTGTGTTCGGAATTATCAATAAGGCAAACTGCTTTGAAGAAGCCATCCGCTATGCCATCGCCGTCGGTAGCGACAGTGATACCATCGGTGCTATAGTAGGTTCTATTGCGGAAGCTATATGGGGAATACCGAAAGCTATCTCGGATGCAGCACTTGGATTTCTGCCAAACCTCATGGCAAGCAATATCGCAAAGTTTTACGAATCATTAGCACAAAGACAAAAATAACAAGACTTGTTCTCAGTCGCTTCGATGAGCAAATGGCGTATGAGGCACAAACGTGCCAACCTCCACTCCTCGGCACATCCACAGAGGGAAATCGCCGAAGAGCGGTTGTAGAAAGAGGTTGCGCAGAGGGAAAACCGCCGAAGAGCGGTTTCATACGTTAGCACGGGGTTGGCTCGCCTACCCCGTGACACCGGCGGCGCACGCAACTACCGCCGAAGAGCGGTTGCAGAAATACCATCGCCACGTCTTTTCCGAAATCGCCGATGCAAAATTACTTGCTAAAATATACCCCGTGATTTATACAACCGCTCTTCGGCGGTAGATTCTTCTTCCGCAACTGACACCAGGTAGGCAAGCCAACCTGGGGCTATGATTATACAACCGTCCTTCGGCGGTTGCCTTCGTCATCGAATTGCCATCCCCGTTGAAAAAAACATCCTTCGGCGGTTGCCTGCACCGTAACACCGGCGATGTCGATAAAAAGAAAGCGCCCCTCGGATTGCTCCAAGGGGCGCTTCGTAAGGGGGCGGCTACCTACTCTCCCGGGTTACCAGTACCATCGGCGTGGCGGGGCTTAACTTCCCTGTTCGGAATGGGGAGGGGTGGAACCCCCGCGCTATGACCGCCTTACTTTTTCTTTCATACGTCTCCGGGACTCTTGCGCCGCCTCCGCGGCGTCCCCAGGACGTTGTGCTTAAAAAATCATTGATCGGAAGCAAACTCACTGTCGAGTCTGTGTCTTTTTGTCCCCGCCCGACTCCCCTTGCGGGAAGCCGGCGGCTATGAAAGCTTTCGGGCAATTAGTACTGCTCGGCTTTGCCATCACTGACTTTACACCTGCAGCCTATCGACGTCGTCGTCTTCGACGGCCCTGTATGGAGATCTTATCTTGAGGTTGGCTTCGTGCTTAGATGCTTTCAGCACTTATCCGTCCCCGACGCGGCTACCCGGCCGTGCACCTGGCGGTACAACCGGCTCACCGGAGGTCGGTCCAACACGGTCCTCTCGTACTAGTGTCGGATCCCCGCAAATCTCCCGCGCCCACAACAGATAGAGACCGAACTGTCTCACGACGTTCTG
>UMJI01078573.1_pt1 | contig 49761 bp, 28 predicted proteins | sample 1965991 | NCBI WGS metagenome assembly UMJI01 (sample SAMEA4836140, study PRJEB28245) | human gut metagenome | biome: gut microbiome; material: fecal sample | place: Denmark | collected 2008
GATGGGCCAAATAAAGAAAGAAAGGTTCACGTCTGTGCTTGTCGATGAAACGTACCGCACGTCCGGTCAAGTTTGTCGTAAACGCCGATTGGTCGGGGTTCTTTTCGATGACCTGATTTCCCTCAATCAGCGGCAAATCCGGAAACTTGATTGAGGGGTGTCCCGGATACATGTCGTTGGAATAGGGTATTCCATAGAATTCATCGAAGCCATGCTGGAGGGGAAGGAACTGCACGTTGTCTCCCAAATGCCATTTCCCGAAGGCACCGCAGGCATAGCCTTTCTGTTTGAGCACCTCGGCGATGGTCATCTCGTCTGCGCTGATTCCGGTCCGGCTTCCCGGAAAAGGTGCGCCGGAAAGCCCGATACGGTTGGGATAGCAGCCAGTCAGCAGCCCGGCACGCGACGCTCCGCTCACGGCCTGCGGCGCATAATAGTGGGTGAACACCATACTTTCACCCAGCATACGGTCGATATTCGGCGTGTCATAGCCCGTCGCACCGTTTATCCGCAGATCACCGTAACCCATGTCATCCATCAGAATCACCACGAAATTCGTGTAACCCTTGGCTTGAGTGACGGCTACAGGAGCCATTCCGCACAACAAGGCCCATGTATAAATCCGTTTCATTTTCATAATGCAATCCAATTTTAGAAGAACACCGGGAAAATTCCGAAGAAAAATTCCCGGTGCATCATTTCAAAAGAGAGAGTGTTTTACGTTTAAAAGTCAAAACCACCATGTTATCATTGTCCATAGAGTCTCAATTCTGCAATCCCAGCCCAACCACGAGTCACATTAGCTGAATTACCTATATAGGACGTATTATTAGCTTTGGTTATACTTATACGAATATGACTATATTCTTTGTCTAATCTAAAGTTCTCGAAACTAATCCATTTATATGGTTCAGACGACAAATTCGTTGCCGTTTTTATTGGCTGAGCAGTTGCCAATTCTGAGTCCTCATTATATACATAGATACTTATATCTTGAGGATTGACGTTAGCAAAAACATTCTGAGTTTGATAGCTAAAGGTAAAGATTGAAACAGGTTCATCCAACTCTATATCCAACCAAACCCCAAACTTGGAATCTTTAGGATCATTCGGATCAGGCGTTCCATCACTATTATAATCATTTCCATTATCTATCTGCCATGACGTTCCCCAACATGTCTCTTGGTTTCCATCGAACAAATTTGCAATAACACGTCCTTCCGAAACCGAAGCTGGGAACGAACCTGCCAGCATCTCCTCCGTCAGTTCAATTTCCGGCAACTGATCTTTCACATACACATGCACATAACGGATGGTCTGTTCAACCTTGAAAGGTACTCCTACACACCCTTTCAGAACAACCGGCAACAGATAATGCGTCTCTTCGGAAACACTCGACAAATCAAGACTCAATGTTTCAGAGACAAGGACACTGCCTGCCACAAATGAGAAGGAAGGCAAAGTGTACATCTCCTTCGGCAACAGTTTATAGCTGTCCGTTTCGGCATTCTGACTCTTGTAATCGTCTACATACTGCTGCAGAGCCGTATCGTCTGTCTCAAAAGCAACCTCAAACGCCCATTTGTTTTCACTCAAATCAATGTATGCCACCAAAGGAAGCGTCGCTGTACGGTTCTCGTCATACGTGGTCATTTCCACGGTCTGCATATCGGATATATCCAGCGTGATTGTCGGAATATCCACACTCAATACCAGAACGCACTGGTTCAACCCGTCATGAACAGTAGTGCCGTTTGTTCCTTCCAGATAGAAAGGAAGCACATATTCACCTTGCGAAATGGCATCCAACGCCTCCCCCTTGAAGGTGACGAGTACAGTGTCACGTGAAGCTCCCGACGCAAAATCAAGAGTTGTCTTCGACAAGGTATAGAAGTCAGCGGGAAGCAGCACATAGTCCGTGCTGCGTTCCGTATTGTAAGCGGCCAGTTCCTCCGCCGTCATGATTTTCAGTTCCGCGCTTCCCGTAGCCTCGGGAGAATTTCCTCCTTTCCCGACAACCAAGTTATAGGTCACATCCTCACCGGTCTGCAACAGCGTTACCTGTGTTTCCGGTTCGTCCTCAGTTCCGGTGAAATACGCCACGGAAGCATATTCCGTAGGGAAGCTGCCGCTTTCAAGCGCTTCGTCACAGGACGTCATCCACAGACATCCTCCCAATGCCAAAGCTGCAAAATATAGTCTTTTTCTCATAATTCCATCATTTTATCGGTTAAAGGACCGGGTATCAATATCCCGGTGCCTGTACTATTTTTCGGTTAGACTGCACTTCCGAATCCTGTATCGGAGACATATACATGCGGTTATACCAACGATAGGGCTGGTTTACCTTTATGCGGGTGTTGAATTCTTCAAAGGAGGGATCCTCGAGGATCGCATTCAGGCCTTCACGCTTGCCTTCACCGAAATATTCCACGCCTTTATGCCAGCGGCGCACATCTTCAAAGCGATGTCCCTCACTCCAAAGTTCCACGAAACGCTCGTTGCGCACCCAGTCCATCAAAGGCATCCGAGACAAGTCGGCAGCCCCCAGATCACGTATGCCGGCACGTTGACGTATGGCATTCACATGGCTTAACGCATCCTGCGCAAACTGGTCGGAAACGCCGTCCGCAGAAAGTGCCGCCTCACACTCGGCAAGATTCAGATACAGTTCCGCCATACGGATAATCGGACGCGGGAAATAATTACAATCACCCGGACTCCATTGCCCACTCAAGTTTACCATTTCATCCACTCCTATCCATTTCTGATTTAAAAAGCCTGTAACACTATAGTTATTGTCTCCGGATACATACCCTTGAGCGGATGTACTCCTAAGGTTCAGTTGGAGCGGATCGCCATTACTTAGAATTGTACCATAATCTCCTCCATTGAACGCAATCCAAGCATAATAGCGAGGTTCACGCTGAAGGTTAATTTTAATGATGTCATCACGGCCATCTCCTAAACCGGCACTCTGCAACCACTCTTCCTTAGCAGGAAATCCGTTGGTACCTGCCTCAAACTCCGGCAAAGTGCCACTTGCCGTATAGAAGTGCTCCACCGAATAAAGTGTCGGGCTAATTGCCGACTGCCCGTTCCACCATTGCCCGTTAGTCTGCTTTACAATACGTTTTGGTAATGAACGGGTTTGAATTTGTTCTCCACTGTCCGCAAGGGGCCATACCACTTCCGTATTTCCGTCACGGACTTTCAGTGTCATCATGTTACGCAACATCAACACCCTCTTCTTGAACTCTACTGCATCAGCATTATCGGCAAGTCCCGGAACATAAGGCAATTCTGTCTCATCAATGCCTTGCGAGGTTGTGGCATACTCCAAATCATCATACAATTTGAACCCTGCATCAAGCGCGGCATCCAAAGCTTCCTGACATGCCTGTTCCGCACGCACCCATTTGTCGCGGCTGTATGTCGTACTCACCAGTGCAGTTCCGTACCCGGGAGTCTCCACGACATTGGTCCACGAAGGATAAGGAAATTCGCCGTTCCACAACGGAGAAGCGGCATAGAGGAGTACCCTTGCCTTCAACGCCTTGGCAATGACGGTAGTGGCACGTCCACGTTCCGTCGCATCACGGGTAACGGGAAGCTGGGGGCAATTGATAACTTCCGTATCGAGCTTGTTGACAATCCAGTCCACCACATAGTCATAGTGCATGCGCCCGCCCATTTCATCCAGTGTCGTGTTCGTGTCAAAATAATGGTCTACCACCGGTATCGGACCGAAATAGGCAAGCAAGGTCGCATGATAATAGGCAAGGAGGAAGTTCACTTCCGCTCTCCATTGGGACTTCTGCTCTTCGGTACATCCCTGCGCATGTTCCAGTTCACGAAGGAAGAGATAGCACTGGTTGATGGAACGATAGAACATGGCCCACCGGCTGTCATCTTTCGGATTGGCAGGAGTCTGAAGTCCGTATGACACATAGCGGTGAGCCCCTCCCCAAGGAGCCGGCCACGCATGTTCGTCCGTCACATCCGGAGTCAGCGGATTCCAAACATTCGCATAGCAGGAAAGCATGAAATTGAGGGTCCGCTGCGCGTCTTTCGTCGCATCGGACAAAGTCGCCTGTTCAGGCGGAATGATGTCCAGAAAATCACAAGAGGTGACGGTCAGGCAGGAAGCCAACGCCAGCGTTCCTCCCATCATCTTTATTTTATTATATAAGAATCTCATAGTTCAACAGGTATTAAGATTAGAATTTAAACTGGATACCGACCGTAACCGTCCGCTGAAGCGGATAGCTGTTCCAGCTCAGTTCGGGATCCCATAACTTGAACGGACTGAATACCGCCAGATTGTCACCGTTCACGAATACACGTCCGTACTTGAACGAATAGCCGAGTTCCAGCGTCTTGAAGCGCAGGAAATTGCCGTTGCGCATCCAATAGGTGCTTGCCTGGTGATTGTTCTGCACCTGGTCTGTGGTCAGTCCCAGACGGGGATAGGCGGCGTTCGGATTCGGATTGTCCTCCGACCAGTAATCATCGGCAATGAACTGGAATACGTTGTAGTCCCCGTTCAACGGACTGTTCAGGAACGGATGGATGCCGCTTATCATTACCTTGCGCATCGCAGAACCATTGAAGAACACACCGAAATCAAAGTTCTTGTACACCACGTTCAGACCGAAGCCGTACTGGATGCGCGGGGTCGTACCATATTCGGAAATCATGCAGCGGTCGCTGATGTCAATCTTGTTGTCACCGTTCAGGTCACGGTACTTGATATCACCGGGCATCGGCGTACTTCCAAATGTCTGTTCCGCATGAGCGTCAATTTCCTCCTGCGACTCGAACAGCCCGTCAGCAATATATCCCCAGGTAGCTCCCAACGGTGTTCCCGTTTCCACCTCCCATGGATATTCGTGCTGGGGTTCGTCCTTATACACATACTCGTTGCGCGCATACACGAAGTTGCCGCGGAATTCCACGCGCAGGTCCTTGTTTATCTGGTTGGTGTAGTTCACGCTGACCTCACCTCCCCAGTTGTTCACCTCACCTATGTTGCTCCAAGGATAGAATCCCTGATAGCCCAGATAGTAGGGCCAGGAAGCGCGCTGCATCAGAATCCGGCTGCGGTTCTCGCGGAAATAGTCCGCCGTAATGCTCAGGTTCCGGAACAGCACCAAATCGATACCGACATCCAACTTCTTCGCACGTTCCCAACAAGGATCGACTACAGGATAACTGGTAATGAACGGACCGTAACTGCTGTACCACTCATCTCCGTAAGTGAAGCCGATATAGTCCAAATCCACCGCTTCCTGATAAAGGAAATGCGCGGCATTGCTGTTGAACTGGTCGCTTCCCACCAGTCCGTAAGAGGCTCTCAGCTTCAGGTTGTCAATCTTGTCACGCAACGGCTCGAAGAAGTCTTCGTTGCTCATCACCCAACCCACGGAAAGAGCAGGAAAGAACTCGAATCGGTCTCCCTTGGGCAGACGTTCCGTACCGTTGTAACCGAAGTTGAATTCGGCGAGATAACGCTGGCCGTAGTCGTAGGTGAAACGTCCGGAAAATCCCTGGTTGCGGTTAGGCAGGTTGCCTGCCTTGTAGTCACGCTGCATATACATCAGCATACCGCCCACATTGTGCAGCCCGAACTGACGCTGGTAGTTCAACTGGAACTGCAAGGCGATGGTACGGTCACTACTCCGACTCGTAGCCGACTCTGTATAATAATCGGTACCATTAGAATTCAGCAGTTCGTAAGTATATTCACCCGTAGCCTCGTCATAGGCGGTCGCCTGATAATAATACGGATTCATGGTACGGTTGTAACTGGTCCTCGTCCAGGTCTTGAAATTGGCCAACGCATTCACGCTCAACCCTTTGGTAATGAAGCTCAGGTCCTGGTTGATTTTCAAGGCGATGTTCAACGTATTGGCATCCCTCTGCTGGAAAGAAGAAACCAGGTCCGCATACGGGTTGTTATATAAGCTGTTGCCTGTCCTGCGCACATTACCGAACCGCACATGCTCGTCACCGGGAGCAGCCGGATAGACGGCGGGGAATGTCACCGGATTGGTGTAAAGCGCTTCCCGGAACAAAGTCGACGTCGAATAATTGGGACCTTTCCAGTTTTCCAGCTGCGCGTTCATATTCAGGTCAATCTTCGTCGTGTTCGAAATTTTATAAGAAATGTTGTTCTGGAAATTATACATCAAACGGTTGATGTTGTTGTTCCATGAATAAATCTTCGGAGAATCCAACAGACCGGTGTCATGGTTCACGTTCAAACTCATATAGTAGGTCACTCTGGAAGCACCACCCGAAATGTTGACATTCACACGCTGGTTCATTGCCATTTTCTTGAATATCAAATCATTCCAGTCCACATCCGGATAAAGGTACGGGTTGGCCCCTTCACGGGTCAGCCGGATCCGCTCCTCACTGTATACCGGAGTCGCGCCCGGTGTACGGGTAAGCTGTGCCTCGTTGTACATTTCCATCCAGGTCGCGCCGTCCACGAAGTCCGGATAGTTCATCATCATGTTGAAAGAATTCTCGGCAGTGATATTCACCTTCGCCTTCGTATTCTCCGAACCGCGCTTGGTGGTAATCAGCATGACCCCGTTGGCACCGCGGGCACCGTAAATGGCCGTTGCCGAGGCATCCTTCAGTACCACGAAACTCTCGATTGTCTCGGCCGGAATATCATCCAGGTCACCTGTAGATATTTCCACATCGTCCAACAGAATCAACGGCGTACGCACACCGCCGAATGTAGAAATACCGCGGATATAGAAGTCCGAACCGGAACCCGGCTCACCGGAAGTGGTGTTCACGATGACACCGGAAAGACGTCCCGCCAGCGCGTTCGAAAGCGAAGACGAGGGAGTGGCCAGCGAAGAACCCTTCACGGACGAAATGGAGCCTGTCACACTGACCTTGCGCTGTGTACCGGCACCGACCACCACAACCTCGTCCAGCATCTCGTTGCCCGATTCCAGCTGCACGTTGACAATACCCAAATCGCCGACAGCCACTTCACGGGGCTTGTAGCCGATAAAGGACACAACCAGTACATCGTCACTTCCGGTCACCTGAATCGAAAAGTTACCGTCGATGTCGGTTATCACTCCGGTCTTGGTACCCTTGATTACCACATTCGCTCCGATGACGGCCGAACCGTCCACTGCATCCGTAACATGCCCCGTCACGGTACGCTTTGTCTGCTGTACGCGCTGCACTTCATCCGTCGCCGGAGCGCCGGACGCAAAGACCGGGGATGCGACTGCCAATGACAGGCATGCGAGCGCATACATTTTCTTTGAATAATTTCTCATTGTAATTCAAATTAGATGTTATATAAGCCAACAAATGTTATCCTACTATAAAAGAGGGGGCTACTTCAGTTCCCAACAAAGTCACCTGATAAGGCCACTGCGAATAGATACGCCCTTCCTGACTGGAATCGGAAGGATATTCTGTGTTCAAATACGAACCCACTTCATGCTTGTGATGTTTGGTCGGCGCCCCCATCACAACCAGCCACAAATATTGGGTATCTTCCGGGACATCAAACTCCATAGAGGCAGAACTTGTCGCCTTTCCCATGTCACTGTACACCCGTTCTCCGTCGGTTTTCATGGCGACAAACCCGAAACGCCATCCGGCCTCATCTCCGTTGCCCACCCAATAACCGGTTGTAGTCGGCATCCCTATAAAGTTCAATGTTATCTTTGTACCGGGAGCGGGAACCGTCAGCTTTATCCCGTTATATCCATAGTTCTGCGGGCAGAAATCGGATGTTATCCGATAGGTATTCGCAGAAGTTTTGGTCAGCTTGCAGGAATGCTTGTTGGCATACGGCGCGCTCGCTTCCTTGATGCTGGGAATATCCCAAGTAATGAAACGGCGGTACGCATCAAACAATTCGTCATTGAATGTCTCCTGATCAACTCCGGTTATACGCTTGTATGCAGCTACAATGTCCTTGTTGTCCGCCGTGGCAGATTCCTGCCACAAACGGGAAACGAACTTCGGTCCGCGCACATTCTCCCAATATTCCAACACATAAGGAGAATGATATTGATTCGCCTCATGCAGGAAAGCCAGATGGGTGAGCCGCATGAATGCGTTGATATGGCTTGGTTCAAGTTCCATCCAATTCGGCCATTTGCGAATCATCGCAAACTGCGAAGTCATTTCACCGATTGGTCCACTCAAACCTCCCGCACCGTCCCAAGCACATAAAAACTGAAAACAATGACACATCTCATGATAATAAATGCCGTACCTGTCATTCTGTTCACAAGTTTCCAGATGATTGGGTCCGAGCCAAATCTTTCCTACATTATGGTCGCCTCCTCCATAAGCTGTACTTTGATCTTCCGCCCTGATGAATATCAGGAACTTATACTTGTTCGCATACGAATCGGACTTACTGGCAAATCCCACTTCGTTCTGCAGGAAAACGAATGTCTTGTCAGCTTCTTCCACGGCACGCTCCTGGTCAAACGAAGGATCCAATCCCAGATTCTTGTCCCAGAACAGTGCCACATTCTCTCCTTCCACCATATAATGCACATTATACGTACTGGCAGGATTGTCGAACTCCTCACGTGTCTGCCCCTCAGAACCTTCCGGGATATACAGTTCCTTTTCCATCTGCCTGAAAGTCAACGTCAGCTTCGTTCCTCCGGTAAGATTGGAGATGACCACAGTTCCGGTGCGTCCCTCTTCCTTTTCAGGATTCGCCGCGCCCACAATCTGAATGGTTCCGTTTCCGGTCTGCGTCCCCTCGGGAGTGACGGAAACCAGATTGCCTGTAGCCACGGCATTCCATTCCACATTATCCGTCGCCGTAACGGTAACCGTATAGGTCTTTCCGGCAAACGGGACAAGGTAAGTCCCGTCTCCGGAACAGTCTACATCCTCCGAGGTCAGTTCAAACGAAGTATCCCCTCCTCCTGACGGTTGTTGCTCCTCATCGTCCGAACAACCGAACAGCAACAGACCGCATGCAGCCAACAGCCCCAGACATGTCTTCGATATGCCAAGACCCAATAACCGACTTATATCCATAATATAAAAATTTAAAAGTGAAACATTCCGTGAAATCCGTAAATTCCGGGATTCGGAAGGAGAAAAGGAACACACGGTTCCCATCCCCTTCCTACTCCATTGAATCGGAACATTACGGGAAAATAACCAACTTTATCTTTTTACCTATTTGAAAACAATCATCTGAACACCGACTCGATGACTTCGCCGGTCCACGACAAAGGCTTCTCAACCTTGAACAGCTTCAGAACCATAGCGGCAGTATTTACCGTATTGTTCGGTTCCTCAATCTTGAAATTCTTCCTGATTTTCGGTCCCACAATTCCCCAGGGAACAATCATTTCCTGCGGTGTCGTCCCTCCATGACCATAATTGATTCCTCCATGGTCGGTCAGAAACATGAAATAAGTGTCTTCATACAGTCCCTCCGCCTTCAGTTTCTCCAGAAAACGCCCGATTTCCGCATCTCCCTCCTCAATGGACCGGATGTATTCGGGTGACATCCATTTATGGCTGTGTCCGGCATGGTCGGTATGGACGGAATACAGAAACACGAGCGTGGGAAAATTTCTGTTGGCGACGATGAAATTGAACGCCTTTTCATAATTAGGCTTATAAGCGTCGTCTTTCAGATAGCTCACCTCGTCAAAGTATTTTCTATTATGAGGATAGAAAAGATTTATCCAATTATAATAGAAAGCGGTCTTGACATCCGGCACTTCATTTTTCAATACGGTAAAGGCTGAAGGATAATATCCGTCATTGTCCTTTGCGGGAACCGGATACTTGCTCTTCTCCAGTGTCCAGCCGTTGTTGAACACCCCGTGCTGTTCGGGTCCGCTTCCTGTAAGATGACTCGTCCAGTTTGGCAAAGTGACAGACGGCATCACAACGCGCGTGTCCGTAGACAGCGCACCTTCCTTCAGCAGCGCATCCAGATTAGGCGTATTCGCCTGAATGAAACCGTCCACGCAAATGCCGTCAAGTGCAATCATCACCACGCGCACGGGCTTGCGTGCATGACCGCCCGCCAGCAGGACCAGTCCAAGCAACAATAGAAAAAGTTTTTTCATAAACAGACTTTTTAGTTACATTTTATTGATTTTTACAATCACAAATGTGACAAACTTCCGCTTCTCTGACTTTGTTTTCTGTGCATTTTTATATTCATTCTGTCTCAAAATACAAGAAAAACAAAGGAAAACACAGAAAAGAACACAATCCACGTCCCTCCATGCACCGTCATCCGACTTCCGATTCGGATTCATCATTTGACTCCGTCCGTTTGATTCTTGAAAATAATTTATACCTTTGTGTAAATTTGATACGAAAATTATGGAACTCCATTGCAAATGTCTATTGATTCCGATTGTCTGGGCTTTGAATTGCCTGCTTTTCCCTGCGTCCTCCTATGGAAATGAACAGTTCAACCATCTCACCGTAAATGACGGACTGGCCCATACGGACGCAAACTGCATCACGCAAGACAGTGTGGGAATGATATGGGTCGGCACTTATTCAGGACTCCAAAGCTATGACGGATATACGTTCAGGACTTTTGACTATTATCAGGAGGAACAGAACGTGTATGAATCCCACAACCGGGTGCTGGCCACAGCCTGTTCCGGCGACAGACTATGGGTCGGAAGCGAGAGCGGACTGACCTGTTTCGACCTGACCATGCGGAGGTATATACCTTATTATATAATAGCGGAAGAAAAAACCGGTGCCGTTTCCCCAAAGGGAATGATTCGTTCCGTCTGCTTCAACGGAAAAGAAAAGACATTGCTGGTATATGGAGAGGACGGAATTTCAGTTCTTCGGGAAAACGGTGACACGCTGTATCTGTGCGGATGGAAAGATGAAAAAGAATTTCAACGGTGCAGATACCTGTCCGATTATCAGACCTACGGCGGAGAAATATGGACCTTATCAGGAAATGAACTGATAGCATTGGGACTTGACGAAGGGAAAATGCGCATCAAACAGACTTTGAAACTGAATTTTCTCCGGAACGCGGACGAGACCGTCCATACATTCTACCTATCGGACAAAGGTCTGTATATCTGTACGTCAAACGGTTTCTACCACACCAAGCTCACCGGGGAAAAACAGGTACGCTATCTCGGCTACGGACAGCTCGGCATCAGCCGCTCCCTGGTCTCCGTCCAGAAAATGCTCGTTGACTCCGAAGGATGCGTATGGTGCGCATACGATGAAGGACTGCTGGAAATACGGAATCCGTTCAGTGACGCTCCAATATCGGCAAGACACCTGCAGAACAACTCAAGAGAGAACGCCTCCGTGCGGAAAATAACAGACATAATGATTGACAAGTACGACAATTTGTGGGTTGCCAGCAGCAGCTGGGGCGTATTCTTCCGCAATCTGGCAGACCACTATTTCACAACTTTGTCGAACGAAAAGTTCCTCCGTGAAGGATTCTCCCGGAATGAAATCGTGAACGTCTGCGAACAGCGCGGCGGAATCTTGTGGATGATTGTAGAATATGGAAGTCTGTTCCGCTTTGACACCCGGACCGGAAAACTCTCATTCATCCTCTCAAGGGACAGGGGGAACGTACAATTCCAGACGCTGTGCCTCAGCGAAGACGAACGGAAACTCTACATCGGCTCCAACCGCGGCATTTCCGTCTACGACATACCGACCGGGAAGATAAGTCCTCTCTCCGCAGGAGGGAATCCGCTGAACTACAGTATCGCGGACCTGAAACAAGACAAATACGGCCGACTCTGGGCCGGCACATGGGGAGGAGGCGCGTTATGTCTTTCCCACATTGACACGGCACCCGTCCTTGAATTCAAGCTGGACATACGGACTGATTCACGCATCCTTTCAAACCTCGTAAGTTTTGTCTACCTTCGCGGAAACGATGTCTTTCTGGGCACAAACAACGGACTGAACCGCATTTCATTGGACGAATATGGAAAGATACATTCCATATCATCCTATCAGGCCGTTGAGGAATCGGACGCTTCCCTTTCGACCAATTTTCTCGCTTCAATGGACTGCGAGAACGACTCGGTCTATTGGATAGGGACAATCGGCGGAGGATTGAACCGGATGGTTATCCGCTCCGGACGCAAGAACGACTATAAGGCTTCACGCTACACCGTCCGCAACGGACTGGCAAGCAACGATTGCGAAATTGTCATGGTCGACAGGAATTCGGACGCATGGATCGGGGCGAACAACATCGAACGCCTTGACCCGAAGACTGGGAAAATCTACTCGTATGGACAATCCAGCGGCCTTTCCAACAATTCCTTCAAAATCAACGTATCCTGCAAGGGACATGACGGCACATTCTATATGGGAGGTCTGTACGGACTAACGGCGTTTGTCCCGGAAAACCTGACGGGAAAGAAAGAAATGGACTGCGACCTTGTATTCACCGACTTGTCTGTCGGAAACCGGCCGATTGTGGCAGGTACGGAATACGAAGGAAACAGGATAATGGACAAAGCGGTGGACTGCTGCGGACAAGTCACATTGAATTACCGGCAAAACAATTTTTCCGTTTCATTCGCCGCCCTGGGATATTCCATAGCAGACCAGGTCCTTTACCGCTATCGCCTGCGGGGACAGTCGGACACATGGAACATCTTGCCGCGCAATGTCAACCAGGTCTACTTTTCAGACCTCCCCTACGGCAAGTACAAACTGGAAATACAATATTCCGTCGACAATGGAGCCGAATGGCATGCGCCGGGAAAGACGCTGAATATCGCGATGCTCGCCCCATGGTGGCTCTCCGGCTGGGCGAAAACGGCCTACGTACTGCTGGCCGCCGTCATTCTGGCAGCCATGTTCCGCCATTATGAAAAGGAACAGAAGCTGAAAAAAGAAAATGAAATCCAGAAAATCCTGCTGGAACAGGACGAGGAAAAATATCAGGCGAAGATGCGTTTCTTCATGAACGCTTCCCACGAACTGAAAACTCCGCTGACACTGGTCATGCTGGCAGGTGAGAAGCTGGAAGCGGAAGGGAAGGGAGGCGAAGCGTGCAGTTCCATCCTGCGCAACACAAGAAAGATGCTGGGCATGATCAGTGAACTCGTGGACATCCGAAAGACGGACCTGGGAATCGTCCATCTGGAACTGAGCCGGGTAAACCTCTCCGAAATGCTTTACCAGCTGTACCGGGAAGTCCTGCCCTGGGCCGAAAGGAAAGGCATTTCGGTAACTTACAATGCGGAAAAAGAGGATGTAGTTCTGGATGCAGACAAAGACAAGATGGGAAAACTGATAGTAAACCTGCTCACCAACGCCATCAAATATACGAACAACGGAGGACGTATCGACATCACTTTCCGCAGAGGCAAACTTGCCGATGTAACCCCGTGCTACCGGACAGTACATACGGAAGGCGAGACGGACACTTGCCAGCCGGCATGTATTCTCACGGTGAAAGATACTGGAATAGGTATCTCTCCGGAATCCATCAGACTGATATACGAACGCTTTTTTCAGGTAAACGGCAACTCACACGCGCATCTCGGCTCCGGCATCGGTCTGGCAGTTGTCAAGAACATCGTCCTCCAGCACAAAGGAGTAATCATTGTCAGCAGCGAACGGATGGTCGGAAGCGAATTTGTAGTTGTACTCCCAATACATAACGACTGTGCCGGAGAAGCGGAGGAACAGGATTTCGACACGAATACATTCATAAAGGAATCCTACAACGAACTTCCCGCACTGTCCGCTACCCGTGATTTGTCTGAAGAAAAGGAAAGGAAGGAAAATCCGGACCGCCCGACACTGCTGATAGTCGAAGACAATGCGGAACTCCGGCACATACTGGAAGAACATTTCAGCGCAGAATATAATGTACATACGGCGGACGACGGACGCAAGGGTCTCGAAAAGTGCCTTTCACTCTATCCGGACATTATCATAAGCGATGTCATGATGCCGGAAATGGACGGAATCGAAATGTGCCGCCGAATCAGAAACGACCTTTCAGTGGCTTCCATTCCGATAATCCTGCTCACAGCCAAAGGGAATGTGGAGAATCAGATAGAAGGCTACGAATCGGGAGCCGACCTGTATATAGCCAAACCCTTCTCCATGAAACTGCTGGATGTAAACCTGCGCCACCTGCTGGCATGGAAGGAACGCCGCCTGAAAGGGATTGCCGATGAACTGCATGCCGTGGGGAACGAAGATGCAGCCGCTGTATCGCAGGCAAACCTGCCGGAATCGCCCGCAAATGTCTCCGGAAGCACACAGGCGTTGCAGGAACGGCTGAAGAAAATCATAAACGAAAATCTGGGCGAACCGGACTTGTCGCCTGATTTTCTGGCGGCCGAACTGGGCATGAGCCGGACCAAACTGTATCGGGAGGTCAAGAAAATCGACGGAATGTCACTGGGTGACTACGTACGTAACGCACGTCTGACAAAAGCCGCCGACCTGCTTCTGCACTCTTCAATGAATGTACAGGAAATAATGACAGACGTAGGTTTTGTAAACAACTCCCACTTTTCCAAAATATTCAAGCTGAAGTTCGCACTGTCCCCTACAGAGTATCGTGAAAAGAACAGATAACGGGCCCCGTAGCGGAAAAGCTGTTCTTTCCGCCCCAACTGCGCGCAGGTGCCGGACGGAAAGAACATAAACAATGCGATTACAACTTCCAGCCACTCAGGAAAGCTGCCGCAACCCGACAAAGAGGCTGTCTCAAAATAGAGAAATTGGACAGACATACTTATAATTTATAAGTTATAGTATAAAAATCTCCTGCTTTTAGCCATATCATTAGAGTAAACTAAGGCTGAAACAGGAGATTTTTTATTTCTAAGTTTCAATCTGTAATATTTTTACTTTTGCAATTCTATTTTGAGACAGCCTCTTTGTCGGGGAAACTGTAGTTTCTTGCACGCCCTGACCAACCTTCAAAAAACCGCATCCGCACCTTAATAATGTTAAAGGCACAAAGAGAACAAAAACAAAAACGGAAAACAAAAACGCCTGATTCCTCCCGCCTTAGCTTTGCAGACATCAAACTAATCAATTCAACATTAAATCATTAATCCACTATCATGAAAATCAAATTGTATATGTTATTGGCATCCACACTTCTCTGTTCTGCCGTCCATGCGGAAGACTATCTCATTTCTACACGGAACACCTCGCTGCTCCTTTCAGCGACTCCCGGGGAAAAAGCCAGATTCCAATACTACGGGACCGCCATCACCCCCGATGACATACCCGACATCTATTCTACGGGACTGGCATTCAATGCGGAAAGCTACCCCGTTTTCGGACTGAACACGGCGGGAGAACGGGCAATGGCAGTTACCCAGACAGACGGAAACATGACGCTGGACCTTGCAGTGGAGGAGGTGAAGAAATATGACTCGGACGACGGGGAAATAACCGAAATCAGGATGAAGGACAAAGTCTATCCGTTCATACTGAAGCAATACTTCAAGACATACAAAGGCACGGACATCATATCCACCTGGGTGGAAGCCGAAAACGGAGGCAAGAAACCCGTCACGCTCTACAAGTTCGCCTCAGCCTTCATCCCCGTCCAACGGAACGACAATTGGCTGACTCACTTCCACGGACATTGGGGAGCCGAGAACATGATGGAAGAGAACAGGCTCACCAACGGACAGAAAGTGATTTCAAACAAAGACGGACTGGTGAACACGGAAACGGACAATCCGTCGCTCATGCTGAGCACGGACGGAAAGGCGGACGAAAGGACAGGACATGTAATCGGAGGCACACTGGCATGGTCCGGCAACTATCTGATAAAGATAGACGCACGAAATACGCAACTGAACATCATAGCCGGAATCAACGAGGAAACCTCACACTATACGCTGGAGGGCGGAAACGTGTTCCGGACACCGGAATTCGCGATGACCTACAGTGACAAGGGCAAAGGAGAGGTGAGCAGAAGATTCCACAAATGGGCGCGCGACTACAAACTGCACGGAGGGAACCTCCCGCACGACATTCTGCTGAACAGTTGGGAAGGAGTCTATTTCCAGGTGAACCAGCAGAATATGGAGGAAATGATGGGCGACTTCGCCGCACTGGGAGGGGAACTGTTCGTGATGGACGACGGATGGTTCGGCAACAAATATCCGCGTGACAACGGAAGCACCAGTCTGGGAGACTGGACCGTATGCAAGAAAAAACTTCCGGAAGGGATTGAGGGACTAATCGCGTCAGCCCAAAAGAATCACATCAAATTCGGTCTGTGGATAGAGCCGGAAATGGCGAACACAAAAAGCGAACTGTTCGAGAATCATCCCGACTGGATTCTACAGGCAAAGAACCGGCCGCTTTCAACAGGAAGGGGAGGAACCCAAATCGTACTCGACCTGACCAATCCCGAAGTACAGGACTTCGTGTTCGGAGTGGTGGATAACCTGATGACACAATATCCGGAAATAGCCTACATGAAATGGGACGACAACTGCTGGCTGCTGGACTACGGTTCGCCCTACCTGCCGGCAGACAGGCAATCGCAACTGTATATCGACTACCATAAAGGACTTCACAAGGTACTCGGACGAATCCGGGAAAAATATCCCGACCTCGTGCTACAGGCATGTGCAGGAGGAGGCGGACGAATCAACTACGGACTGCTCCCCTACTTCAACGAGTTCTGGACCAGCGATGACACCGACGCGCTCCAGCGAATCTATATCCAATGGGGCGTATCGAACTTCTATCCGGCTGTAGGAATGGCTTCACATGTAAGCACGGAAAAGAACCATCAGACCGGAAGAACACTTCCGCTGAAGTTCCGATTCGATGTGGCGATGTCCGGCAGACTGGGCATGGAAATGCAGCCCAAACAACTGGGCGAAAAGGGAAAGGAATTTGCGAAACGGGCCATCGCCTCGTATAAGAAAGTACGGCGCACCGTCCAGTTCGGAGACCTGTACCGCCTCATCTCCCCCTATGACGACAAAGGGGTCGCGTCGCTCATGTATGCATCACCGGAAAAGGAACGGGCGGTATTCTTCGCCTATAAAATAAAGCACCTGATTAACATGAACGTACCACGTGTACAGCTCGACGGCCTGGATGAAAACAAGAGATACCTCATCACTGACCTCACCCCCGAGAATGCGGACAAGCCCTGCAGCCTGCACGGAAAGACATTCAGCGGAAAGATGCTGAAAGAAGAAGGTATCGCACTTTCATCTCTGCTGAAAAACGAGTATTCCAGTCTGGCACTGGAACTGGAAGCCGTGGAATGAGAGAGAATTATTATCTGACATAGACATTAACAAAATAAATCATTAACATGAAAAAGATTATCTTTATCCTATGCATGACCATGAGCATATCCATCGCCTATGCCGCAAAATGGGAAGCAAAACATGTAGTATTGATTGCTATCGACGGATGGGGAGCTTACAGTGTGCCCCAAGCGGACATTCCCAATATCCGAAAGTTGATGGAAAAAGGATGCTATACACTGAAAAAGCGTTCCGTACTGCCATCTTCCTCTGCCATCAACTGGGCATCCATGTTCAACGGAACCGGAACGGAGATTCATGGTTACACCACATGGGGATCGCGTACCCCTGAAATTCCGTCTGCGACAGTGAACAAGAACGGAATTTTTCCCACCATCTATTCACTTATGCAAGAACAATGCCCGGATACAGAAACCGGCTGTCTGTTTGAATGGAGCGGAATCAAATACCTGATAGATTCATTGGCCGTGGATTATTTGGGGCAAGCCTTCAACTATGGGAAGCAGGAAGATGAACTATGCTGCATGGCGGAAAAATACATCAAAGAAATGAAGCCCACATTCGTTGCCGTATGCTTCGACCAACTCGACCATACAGGACATGCCATAGGACATGATACACCGGCCTATTACCAAAAGCTGAAACAACTGGACAGATATGTAGGACGTATCATCAATGCAATTAAAGAAGCAGGAATCTATGATGACACCATTATCATGATGACCGCAGACCATGGAGGCATAAACAAAGGACACGGAGGAAAGACTCTTCAGGAAATGGAGATTCCGTTCATCATTGCAGGAAAGAACATCAAGAAATCCGGCAAATTCAACGAATTGATGATGCAGTATGACACTGCGGCAACCATCGCCTACATATTCAAATTGAAACAGCCGCAAGCATGGATCGGACGACCGATGAAACAAGTGTTCAAATGACTTTCTGAAGACATTACACATTAATTATTATATCATCTGTTATCAATGAAAACACTGAACAAATTTCTATGGACAGCCTGTCTGCTGACGACATTCGCCTGCAGCGGACAACAAAAGGAGACACTCGTATCGGAATACGGAAGTACTTACCATTGGGAAGGACACACAATCGTGACGGACACACCGGAACGTCCTGCCGGACAGGAACACGCATTAGGACTCAAAGTTCCTAAAATAGAAGTGGTCCGTGTGGGATTCGTCGGACTTGGAATGAGAGGACCCGGTGCTGTGGAGCGTTTCACGTACATACCCGGAACTCATATCGTGGCTCTCTGCGACTATGAAAAGAAACGGGCTGAAAATTGTCAGAAATTCCTGCAAAAGGCCGGCATGCCGAAAGCGGCAGTCTACGACGGGGAAGAAGGATACAAGGCTCTCTGTGAACGGGACGACATCGACCTCGTATACATAGCCGCAGACTGGCTCCACCATTTTCCCATAGCCAAATATGCGCTGGAACACGGAAAACATGTGGCCATAGAAGTCCCGTCGGCCATGACACTGAAACAGTGCTGGGAACTGGTAGACCTGACTGAAAAGAACAGAAAGCACTGCACCATTCTGGAAAACTGCTGCTACGACTGGTTTGAGATGAATACGCTGAACATGGCGCAGCAGGGAGTGTTCGGAGAAATTATCAGGGCGCAAGGTGCCTACATCCACAACCTCGACAGCTTCTGGGACTACTACTGGAAAAACGGAAAGGATGACAAGCTGGGATGGAGACTGCGCTACAACATGGAACACCGGGGAGACGTATATGCCACTCATGGCCTGGGACCAGTGGCGCAAGCACTCGATATCCACAGAGGAGACCGAATGACAACGCTGGTGGCAATGGACACGAAATCGGTACACGGGAAGGAACTGGTGGAAAAGGCGACCGGAGAGAAGTGTGATTCATTCAGAAACGGAGACCACACCACGACACTGATACAGACACAGAAAGGGAAGGTTATCGAAATACAACACAACGTAATGAGCCCCCAGCCGTACAACAGACTATACCAGCTGACCGGCACGAAAGGCTTCGCAAACAAATATCCTATAGAAGGCTATGCGCTCAGCAAGGAACAGCTGGTGTCTTCGGGGGTAGCACCTCAAGTGGACAACCTGAGCAGCCATTCGTTCCTGCCGAAAAAAGAACAGGAGGAACTGATAAAGAAATACAGGCATCCTATTCTGGAAAAATACGGAGACATGGCAAAGGAAGTGGGAGGACACGGCGGAATGGATTTCATCATGGATGCACGGCTGGTATATTGTCTGCAGAACGGACTGCCACTGGATATGGACGTATATGACCTTGCAGAATGGTGCTGCCTGGCCGAACTGGGAAGTCTGTCCATGGACAACGGATGTGCACCCGTAGCATTCCCTGACTTTACAAGAGGGCACTGGAATGACATCAAAGGGTTCAGACACGCCAACGCCACTCCACAAGAAGAAGCTGAAAGCATGAAAAAGGCAATGGAATTTACCCAAAAATTAAAAGAACAGGGACAAAAGGAATGGAAGGAATTGATTGACGCCGAATAAGAAAAAGAATGACAGACCGAGAGAAACCGGAAAACGGGAAAGACACCATCTCGGTCGTCATCTTCTATACTACACCGATTATCACCAATCCCCACAAGATTATGAAAAGACTTATTCTCCAACTGCTGCTTTTATCCATTTCTTTTTTGCCGTCCATGGCAAAATGGCGATGGTACAATCCCACAAAAGCCGGCTTTTCTGTCATACAGAACCAAGCATTTACTGATGAAATAGGACAAACATTCGTCCGCCTGCCCAATCGCGCCAAACAGACAGTAAGCCATAATATATGGAACCTGTCACGCAATTCCACAGGACTTGCCGTCCACTTCTACAGTGATGCATCGGACATAAAGGTACGCTATCAAGTAACAGGCGGACTGGCCATGCCGCACATGCCCGCCACCGGAGTCTCAGGCATCGACCTTTATCGCATTGACAAGAATGGAGAATGGCAATCCTGCTTTGGAAACTATACCTTTCAAGATACCATTTCTTATACATACAATCTGGAAACGAAGGCACAGCAACAAAGACAATGCTATGAATACAGAATCTACCTTCCGCTCTACAACAGTGTGAAATGGCTGGAAATCGGAATTCCGGACACTGATGACAACTCATTCAAATGGATTCCCACATCAATCGAGAAGCCTATTGTCCTATACGGCACTTCCATCGCCCAAGGAGCCTGTGCCTCACGCCCGGCAATGGCATGGAGCACCATACTACAACGTGTATTGGACTACCCGCTCCTAAACTTCGGCTTTTCAGGCAACGGCAAACTGGAACAAGAAATGCTACGGTTTATCAATGAAACAGATGCCAGACTCTACATATTGGACTGCCTGCCCAATTTGACTACAGAAACAGAAAATGAAGTTACCACACTCATAAAAGCCGCAGTCAAACAAATCCGAAAAGAACATGAAACTCCGATTCTGCTGATAGAACATGACGGCTACGGAAACATGTCAACCAATGCAGAACAATACGAAATTGTAGAAAGGACAAACCGGGCCTCAAGAAAAGCCTACAAAGAACTTAAGGGAGAAGGAATCCAGTCACTTCATTACCTCTCCAGAAAAGAGCTTGACATGACGGCAGACAGCTGGGTAGACGGAACACATCCGTCTGATTTAGGCATGCAAAGACAAGCCACAGCTGTCGAAAAGAAAGTCCGTGAAATTCTACACATACCTGTCGGAAAACTGAAAACCACGAAACCTGTCACCCAACGTCGCGAACCATGGACATACGAATGGAAGGAACGCCACCGTACCATACTGGAATATACACACAAACATGCGCCTGAAGCTATCCTGCTGGGAAATTCGATAACCCATTACTGGGGAGGGAATCCCGGACATGCCAGAAAAAACGGAATGAAAAGCTGGAAGGAAATCATGGAACCTGCCGGATTCCATAACCTGGGATGCGGCTGGGACAGGATTGAAAACGTACTATGGAGGGTGTATCATGGAGAGCTGGATGGATATAAAGCAAAAAAAGTGGTCCTGATGATTGGAACAAACAATATAGCTTCAGACAGTGACCATGAAATCACTGAGGGATTGCGCTTTCTGCTCAAAGCCATACGCAAGAGACAGCCAGATGCGAAAATTAAAATAATAGGCATTCTACCACACCGGAGCAGAGAAGAACGTATACGGAATTTGAATCGTAAAATCAAGAACATGGCAGAGACTGAAAAATATATCTTTGCAGATCCTGGGAAAAAGCTGCTCCTGCCTGACGGAAAAATCAACGAAAGTTTCTTCTGCGGTGACGGACTGCATCCCAATGAAGCCGGATATGAACGAATTGCTGAAGAAATTCTGTTATAAATGCAAACAATAAACAATTTACTAAATCATAAAGAACAATGAAAAAATCCGCTATCCTCTTCTTATTGACATTGTGTCTACCTGCCCTGCTCCATGCCGGGAAACAGGACATACTATGGTATGATTCGCCAGCCGACGAGTGGATAAAATCACTGCCTGTCGGGAACGGACGGCTGGGAGCCATGATTTACGGAGGCATACAGACCGAAACAATCGCACTCAATGAATCGAGCATGTGGGCGGGAGAGTATGATCCGCATCAGGAACAACCGTTCGGCAAAAAGAAACTGCAGGAACTGCGCCGACTATTTTTCGAAAACCAACTGGTGGAAGGTAACCGGATTGCCGGCAAATACTTGACGGGAAAAGCGCATTCGTTCGGCACACACCTTCCAATTGGGGACTTGAAAATAAACTTCAACTATCCTGAAAATACACAGCCCGCCGAATACAAACGGATTCTGGACATGAACAATGCGGTACATACGGTCACTTACCGGACAGGCGGCATAACCTACAAACGGGAATGCTTCTCTTCAAATCCGGACGATGTGCTCATCATGAAGATGACAGCAGACAAAAAAGGGTCAATCAACGCGACGCTCTCCCTGGAGCTGCTGCGTGAACCGTCAGAAATACAAACGACAGACGACAACCAACTGATTTTCTCAGGACAAGCACTGTTTCCAAAACAAGGAACAGGAGGTGTGTCATTCGAAGGAAGAATTGCAGTAAAAGCCAAAGGCGGAAAGACAGAAAGAACTTCCACGCAAATCCAGATAAAAAGTGCGGACGAACTGTACGTTTACATAGATGTACGCACAAACTATAAAAATAACGAGTACAAAAGGGTATGCCGTGAAACCGTTCAGAAAGCCATGGCACAGAAATACACACGCCTCAGAAAAAAACACATAACGGACCATTCGAACCTGTTCAGCCGGGTGAGCCTCAGCCTCGGAAACGATGGAGAGTGGAATGAAACACCCACAGACAAACGCTGGGAACACTTCAAGAAAGCACCGGAAAAAGATCCGGGATTCGCAGCCCTGTTCTTCCAGTTCGCACGCTACCTTACCATTGCTTCATCACGTGAAAACTCTCCACTCCCCATTGCGCTGCAAGGATTCTTCAACGATAACCTCGCATGCAACATGTGCTGGACAAGCGACTATCATCTGGACATCAACACACAACAAAACTATTGGATGACAAATGTCGGGAACCTGGCCGAATGTAATGCACCCTTATTCAGCTACATCAAAGATTTGGCCGGGCATGGTGCGGTTACGGCTCAAAAAGTATACGGATGCAAAGGCTGGACAGCACACACCGTCGCCAATATATGGGGTTTCACAGCCCCTTCCCCAGGAATGGGATACGGACTCTTCCCCACCGCAGGCTCATGGCTGGCAAGCCATTTGTGGACACAATACGAATACACTCAGGACAAGAAATTCCTAAAAGAACAAGCTTACCCGCTATTGAAAGGCAACGCAGAATTTCTTCTGGACTACATGACAGAAACACCCGACAAAAAATATCTGGTGACAGGTCCCAGCATCTCGCCGGAAAATGCTTTCCTATATGAGGGGAAATATCTGTCCGCCTCCATGATGCCCACTTGTGACCGAGTGCTGGCCTACGAGATTCTACACGCTTGCCTGCAATCTACCTGCATTCTGGGCATAGACAAAAGGTTCCAACTCAAACTTGAAAAAGCCTTGTCCAAACTGCCCCCAATCCGCCTGAACGCAAGCGGAGGAATACGGGAATGGTTCGAAGACTATCAGGAAGCAATACCCAACCATAGACACACATCCCACTTGCTTGCACTGTACCCGTTCAGCCAAATCACTCCCGAACAAACTCCTGAACTGGCAAAAGGAGCACTGACAACGATAAACGCCAGACTGTCTGCCTCAAACTGGGAAGACGTGGAATGGAGCCGGGCGAATATGATTTGTTTTTTTGCCCGCCTGAAAGAAAAACAGAAAGCATACAACAGCGTGTCCATCCTGTTAAAGGACTTCATCAGAGAAAATCTGTTAAGCATATCCCCTAAAGGCATAGCCGGAGCTCCATACGACATTTTTGTATTCGACGGGAATACAGCCGGAGCAGCCGGAATAGCAGAAATGATACTGCAAAGCCATGAAGGGTATATCGAATTTCTTCCGACTCTCCCCAAGCAATGGGAAGAAGGCAGTTTCAGCGGACTTTGCACCCGTGGCGGAGCCGAAGCAAATGCGGAATGGCGCAACGGAGCAATCCGCACCGCAGGAATTACAGCAAAGGTTACAAACGAATATTCCATCAAACTTCCGGAAGGTAAAGAATGGAAAGTCGCCCTGAACGGAAAAGAAACCAGCATCACACCTGACAAAGACAGGATTATCACCCTGACAATGAAAAAGGGGGACAAACTGCATATATATTAGAAGACATAAAAATGCCAAGACAAAAGATGATCCCTGCGTGAGATTCGCGTCAGGTCAAAAGAAAACGCCCAGTTCACAGTCGTGACGGGACGGCGCCGTATCGGCAAGACCTCCCTCGTGTGGAAGGCATACGAGGACGAACCTATCCTATATTTTTTCGTTGCCCGTAAGGCTGAAAAAGAATTATGCGAAGATTACCAATTTGAAATAGAGAGTAAGCTGGGAGTTCCTACAATGGGACGGGCGGAACGTTTTACCGACGTGTTCGAGTTCCTGATGAAACTTTCCACAGAGCGTCCCATCACCCTGTTCATTGACGAGTTCCAGGAATTCTTCCGTGTGAACAAGTCAGTGTACAGCGACATGCAGCGCATCTGGAATCTATACAGTCCGAAAGCCCACATGAACCTTATCGTCTGCGGTTCCATATACTCCATGATGACGAAGATATTCAAAGACAAGAAGGAACCGCTATATAACAGGCAGACCCGTTTTATGACCGTACGTCCCTTCACTCCAACGGTGTTGAAAGAGATTCTCACGGAATACCATCCCGGTCACACGGCGGAAGACCTGCTGGCCCTGTATTCTTTCACAGGCGGCGTGGCCAAGTATGTACAACTGCTTGTAGATGCCGGGGCAACAACCAAGTCATCCATGCTTGACCACATCATAAAGGCCGATTCCATCTTTTTGGGAGAAGGAAAAGCTATCCTTATCGAGGAGTTCGGCAAAGACTATGGAGTATATTTTTCGATTCTGTCAGCCATAGCGAGAGGCAAGACTTCCCGTTCAGAAATAGAGAGCGTAGTAGGCAAGGAAATCGGCGGCTATCTGACCAAACTAGAAAACGAGTATGATATTATCGCCAAGAAGCAACCCCTCTTTGAGAAGAGTTCCACCAAAAATGTCCGCTATACGATAGAAGACAACTTCTTCACATTCTGGTTTCGCTTCATCTACAAGTACAGCTATATGCTGGAGATAGAGAACTATGAGAGTGTGAAGACGATTATCAACCGGGACTACGAGACATTCAGCGGCCTGATGCTCGAACGCTATTTCAGGCGTGTACTGATTGAACGTCAAGCCTACACACGCATCGGCGGATGGTGGGACCGAAAGGGCGAGAATGAAATTGACATCGTGGCCGAGAATGAACTGGACGAAGAAGCCACGTTTTTCGAAGTGAAACGCAAGTCAGGAAACATTGATATGGAAGTGCTGGAACATAAAGCCGCTGCCTTTCTGCGTGCCACAGGCGAGTTCAAGGGATATAAAATCTCCTGCAAAGGACTGTCTATGGATGATATGTAGCAGAATAGGGTTGCAAGATAAACCTGATGCTTCTTTTATTTTGAATAAGTCCCAGAAGGACTCTAGGACTCATCTTCTCCAGCAACAAATAAAACTTGCCCCGACAAAAACTTCCGTTTCTCCTTGTATATTCTCCCAAACTTCAGGGAAAATTCTCTGTACCACACTGTGGGATACAAAAACCACAGTGTGGGATATATATTTCACAGTGTGGGATACAAATCCCGCAGTGTGAAACAGAGAATTCTTTGGGACAAAAAAGAAGTATGCGACAAGGCTCCTGAACTTTATCTCAGGGGCTGCTGAAAGTTTCCCCCGGAAGCCACAAAAAAATCCTGAAAGCCGCCCTCTTTGCAGATGCAGACTTTCAGGATTTCCTCACCAAAGGCAACGCAATGCCTTCTCCAACTATATCACGGCCAGTGAAATCAACTGGATAAACAGAATCAGGAACACCATGGCGATGGGATACACCGTAGCGTAGGCCACTCCCGGAATGTTGCTGTCGGTCATGGAGTCAGCCGCGGCAAGTCCCGGGGTACTGGTCATACCACCGGTAATGGTACCCAGCAAATCGAGCAGGCTGACCTTGAATACCCATCGGCCCACTATGGCAGCCAACAGCATGGGTACCAATGTAACCAACGCTCCGACTCCGAAAAGCAGAAAACCACTTTCCTGGAAGGTGGCCACCAAGGTCTTTCCGGCTGAGGTTCCTACCTCTGCCAGGAACAGCAACAAGCCCAACTGACGCAACAACTGATTGGCCGGACCTGACATGGACCACATAATCGGACCTGTCTTACCAATGGCGCTCAGGAACAATGCCATCATCAGCACCCCTCCGGTCAGCCCCGGAGAGAAAGTCATGCCACCTCCGAAAGAGATATGCAGTTTTCCGAACAATACGCCCAACACAATACCCATAGCTATCGGGAAGAAGTCTGTATCCGACAAACGCTTTACATCATTTCCCAACAAACGGGCTACTGCCTGGATACCTTCCTTCTCGCCTACTACCATCAGCTTGTCACCAAACTTCAGTGCCAGCTCCGGTGAGGGAGACAAGTCAATACCGCTTCGGCGTACACGAGTAACCGTACAGCCAAAGTTCTTCTGCAGGTTCAGTTCACCCAACTGCTTGTTAATCATATCTTTCTTGGTGAGCAACAAAGATTCAATGGTCTGTGTATGGCTCAACGGGAGTTCACCTTCTTCACGTTCACCCAACATCAGCGCCAAACTGTTCAATGAATTCTCGCTGCCCACAGCCTGAATGCAATCACCTTCCTGCAACACGGTATGAGCTTTAGGAATCAGAATCTCTTCTCCCTGTTTCAAGCGTGAAATCACAGCCCCTGTCATGGCACGTATGTTCAACTGGCTTAACGTACGACCAAATACAGCCGGATTTGTCACCCGGAACAAGCAAGTGCTCAGTTCAGGGAACTGGCTGCGCCGTTCCTTCTCCAGCCTGCGTGCTTCTTCATTCAAGTCTATTCCCATCAATTTGGGAAGCAACTTCACAAAAAGAATCACCCCAATCACCCCAAACGGATAAGCAATACCGTAAGCAATGGAAGCCAACGGCGACTGGGTACTGTCAATGGCTACCGCCAAACCAGGCGTACTGGTCAAGGCACCGGCTATCAGGCCCACGATACTGGGCGTATCGATGTCAAAAAGATATTTCATTCCGACCCCTGTCAGGCAGGCAGAAGCCACAATCAGCAGTGTAATCAGAATCAAGGTTTTTCCCTTGCTCCGGAACGAATGGAAGAAACCCGGACCGGCCTGAATGCCAATCGTAAAGATAAACAACACCAGCCCGAAGGTTCCCAGTTCCTTTGGAATGGATACCCCCCAATGCCCGAAGGCAAGAGCAATGAAAATTACGGCAGACACATCGAGCGATAGGCCCATCACTTTGATACGTCCGAGCATAAAGCCCAAGGCTACAATCAAGAAAATTGCAAAATACGAAGTTTGCAGTAAGTCTGTCAACATGGTTAATAAAGATAAATGAATAAAACTGGGATAAAGATAAGCAAATTTTACGGATTTCCCCAACTGGCTGCTATCATATCCCTGAAAGGCTTATTCATTTAAAGACAAATCCTTACTCAAAATCATCCTCACTGCACGGAATTTAGGAGTGACCTCAGATTTTCCACGCATAATCTTCACTTCCCATTCTGAAGCTTTCCACAATTCTTTCGGCAATAACAATGTATGTAACGTATTTTTCCCTTGAACAGAGCCTATCTTCACTCCATTTACATACACGTCTGCATCTCTTGCTGCGTCAGAGAAAGATTCGATTCTCACGGCATTGACCGGTTTTCCCTTGGACTTCATTTTATAAGCAAACCATCCGCGGGTTTCACGCCAAGGTGTTCCCTGCTCACTGCCTATCACCGAGTTTTCCATTTCTACAAAGTGGTCGCTTTCCGGCTGTTGCTCACCACACATCACCATGTCGGCCATAGCCTGCTCCAATTGGGCACGTTCTTTCTCCACTTCAGCAAGTTCTTTCTGCCGCTGTCCGAGTTCCTCCTTAGACACACGTTCCCAATAAATCATGTACCGGCACTCGTGTGTCTGATAGAAAGGTTTCAGTTTCATTCCCTCATATCTAGAAGGATACACTCCAGTCAACGCAAACTCCAACTTATCAGGAGATACTTTCTTCAGGTTGCTCAAAAGATTATTTTCTTCTCCCACAATCACAGGCATGTTCTGCAAAGGCAATTGAGGCCCTGAAGCGATATGACCACCGCGACTGTCGTCCGCAAACTGGCCGTCCAGTCTTTCTTTTCCCATATCGGCTGCCAGCACAATAGGCCCATACATAAATGAATAATAAGAGGACTTGTCCGGAAGTTGCACTGCACGCAAAGTCATGGGCAATGTCATTTCAATGGCATCGCCATCCTGCCACTTTCTCTCTATGGTGTAATAACCATCCGTCAAAGTTGCCTCTGCCTTCTTTCCGTTCACTGCAAAAGCCACCTTTGACTTGTCTATCCATTCCGGACAACGGAAGCTCACTTTCATCTTTTTGGACTTATCTGTATGTAATACCATTCGAGTGCTTTCCTTTTCCGGGAAAGACGTTTCCTGCGTGAAGGTCATGCCATATTCTTTCCATTCCAACACAGAAGGAATAAACATATTGACAATCAGCTCGCCCTTACGTGATGCATATATCATCTCCCCGTACTTTGCATGGTTCTCCATTCCCGATCCCACACAACACCAGAAACAGCTTTGAGGCTGTGAATATACCCTGTAATGTCCTGAACGCATGGGAGTGAAATACACCAATCCTCCCTGCACCGGATTCTGGCTTGACAAGATATGATTATACAAAGCACGCTCATAATAATCCATATACGCCATATCACCCGAAGTCTGATAGAGCATCTTTGTCAGACGAAGCATATTATAAGTATTGCAGGTTTCTGGACCCTGCTCACTGGTCATCATACTCGAAAAGTCATCTGCTTTATGGAAATGTTCTCTAACGCTATTTCCCCCGATAGATACACTCCGATTGTTTACGACCGTATGCCAGAAGAAATCGGAAGCATCACTCCAAGCTTTTTCTCCATCAAGGTCGGCAATTCGTTTAAAACCGATTACTTTCGGAATCTGCGTATTGGCATGCATACCGGTAAGCTGGTCTTTTTTCTCAAGAAGAGGATTCAATACAACTCTATGTGAAAAACGTTTGGCCAAGTCAAGGTATTTTTTCTTTCCAGTCAGGCCGTATACATCGGCAAAGATTTCATTCAGTCCTCCATGTTCGCTCCGGAGCATATCCTGAATCTGTTCGTCAGTCAGTGCAGAAACCGTATTCAGCATCCAGTCTGTCAAGGCAATCAGCATCCCTTTCGCTTCTTCCTTACCGGCTATCACATAGGCATCGCGCAAACCCGCATACGTTTTATGGATATTATATAAAGGTACCCATCTATTATTGAGCCCGAAAGGATTGGCATCGATTTTTCCATTCTTTATTTCATTCCAAATAGCTTTCCCGTTCGGAACTCCACAAAGATAACCATTGCCTGAAGCCTCCTGACAACGTTTCATTTCAGAAAGGAAGTAATCCAGGCGTTTCCCGATTTCCTCATCACCCGTAGAAGCATACATATAAGATAAAGCCGAAAGATAATGCCCTCCTATATGCCCGTCGAGTCCGGTATTTTCCCAGTTCGGATAGTTTTCAGCTTTGGGCTGCAAACCTGCTTCCTTCATATAAGGAGCCAGTAATCTGTCCGGATCGAGTCCTAACAGATAACATATATCCATACTTTCTGCATGCTTGAACGGTCCGGAAATCAACCGAACATCCGTAATGGGAAATGTATTGATTTTCTGAGGCAGTCCTGCGCCCATACAAACAGAGGATGCCCAAAGCATCCAACCTAAAAGATACCCTTTTCTCATGTTTTTCGTCTCTTATTGTTTATAGTTAACTTATCTGCTGCAAATATAACAATAAGTGTATAACATACAATCTATCATCCCTAAATAGTGTATAAAACGAAATAATTCAGGTATCTTTTATTTCATGACTATTTCCCTATAGCTCACTTATATACTCGTAAAGCTTCTTATAAAACGCATGCTTGGTCAATGTAGAAGCATCACCCAGAATAATCAGTTTCATACGGGCACGGGTAATGGCTACGTTCATGCGGCGCAGGTCATTGAGGAAACCAATCTGACCGTCTTCATTGGCACGTACCAGACTGATAAGAATCACATCACGCTCCTGCCCCTGAAAGCCATCTACCGTATTGATAGTAATCAAGGAACGATAAGGCTTGAAAAAAGTATCTTTCCTTACCAGCTGACGCAAATACTGCACCTGAGCCTTATAAGGAGAAATCAATCCCACATCAATCCGTTCTTCTAAAAAGCGTTCCCGACCGATTTTCGTGATGTACTCCTTTAACTGACCGATGGACAATTCAGCCTCCGGTTTATTGATTCGTCCGTAGTTTTCACCTACAAACTCTTCGTTGCAGTCCATGCCTTCCGTATTTATCCACTCTATTGGCGTATCAAAATCCAGGATACTACGGTATTTCACTTCAGGAGCCGACTGCAACATTCCTCCATAAAACCAATCGGACGAGAAACGCATAATTTCGTCGTTCATACGATACTGTACCTTCAGCAAGGATACCACCTCCGGCTTGTTTTTCACAATGGCCTGCATCAATGTATGCCCTAACCCCGCACGCAAGGCTTCCGGATTCTTCACCGTAGGCGGCAACTGACAATGGTCGCCAGCCAAAATTACCCGGTCGGCTTTACGAAGCGGAATCCAGCAGGCCGCTTCCAATGCCTGAGCCGCCTCATCAATAAATACCGTTCCGAACTTCTGTCCGGTGAGCAAACGGTTGGCACTACCCACCAGCGTGCAGGCAATCACCCTCGCTTCACTGAACAAAGCTTCATTGATACGGATTTCCAGTTCCGTGGCGCGGTCTTTCAATGAATTGATTTTTTGCCGGATACTTTCCCGGTCATTTCCTTTCCGGCTACGGGTATACAGTTCACGAATCGCCTTACGGATGCTCCATAGCTGGGGATAGTCGGGATGTGACTCAAAACGACGTTCGTACGTAAACGACAGCATCTTATCATTCACCCGACTGGGGTTCCCGATACGAAGCACGCTGACACCACGGTCTACCAACTTTTCACTAATCCAGTCGACAGCCATGTTACTCTGAGCACATACCAGTACCTGATTTTCACGATGAAGTGTTTCATAAATAGCCTCTACCAGCGTAGTGGTCTTACCTGTTCCAGGAGGACCGTGCACAATGGCCACATCCTTGGCATGCAAGACTTTATTCACTGCTTCATCCTGTGTAGCGTTCAACCAAGGGAAACGTACGGGTTGAAACGAGAAAGTAGATACGGGTTGCGTACCATGAAAAATATCCCTTAACTCTGCCAGTCGGTTGTTCTTGGCAGAAATAACCTGTTTCAGTGCCTCAAACATCAGGCGGTAGCTGGTTTCATCAAAATAGAGTTGTACCCCAACTACTTCTTTACTCTGTAGCGTAAGTAATGCGTTGGCATCCGGCAAGATAACTACCATGCGGTCTTCCTCCACGTAATTCACCGTAGCTACGAAATTCAGGTAAGTCAGTTTCCCCGACATATCCTGCGTAAAGAAACAAACCGGTTTTCCATATTCAAACAGATGCTCTATCTCTTTGTCTTCTTTTCGTTCTACCTCAATGACCAACTGATTCAAGGCATTGTAATAGCTCCGGCCTAACGATAACGGATACCAGCACATGCCCCGTTTGATTTTCCGGCCAATTCCCATCAGTTCCGTCTGCTGCTGGAACTGCTCCTTTTCGTATTCATACTCTAATTTCAGCAATTCATAGTGATGCTGCAAGTATAAAACAGGCGATTTTATTGGGGTACCTTCCTTATTCATTTCCTTCTACATTTGAATTGGTTTCTGCCAGCATTTGGGCACGCGACTTGCTCTGCGTCACCACATAAACACCTGTAAAAATCAATAACGCCGCTACAATCTTCACCCAACCAAAAGTTGCCATACCGGCAAGTACGGCTACACAACTTCCCACAACTGGCTGCATGTAGTTATACATACTGACTACCGTAGGACGCAAGGACTTCTGACCGACCAGCATCAAAATATAAGCCACATACGTACCAAAGAGTATGACATAACCGACCTCCAGCCAGACTTCTACCGGGAAAGATGCCCAGTCCATCACTGAAAAGTCATGATAAGAGAAAGGTATAAAGCATATCGCCGCATAAGTAAACATCCACTTCATCAACGTAATCACGTGATAACGCGCAATCAACTTCTTAAAAATGGTTAGATAACAGGCAAAACTAATCTGAGCTGCCATACAGAGTGCATCACCCCATACGCTACCACCTTCCGTATCTCCTCCCCGGTTGCTCAGAATCAAGGTCAGGGCACCGATGGACCCAAGAAATATCCCAATCACCTTTTTCGGAGTAACGGGTTCTTTCAGGAAGAGAGCCGCTAAAATCATAGTCACAATCGGCATAGTGGTAGTCATGATAGACGCATCGACCGGAGAAGTCAGTGACAAACCAAAAGTAAAACACCCCTGATTGCAGACAATCCCCAACAAGGAAGCAAAGAACAGCATCAGCAAATCGTGCGGATTGACCTTCTCCTGCTTTACGAAAAAAGAGGTAACCCAGAAACACACGGCCGCTCCTATCATACGCATATTAGCCAGTGTGAGTCCGGTAATACCCGCTTCCATGGCTGCCTTGCCTACCGGAGACATCAATCCCCACATACTTGCAGCCAGTAACAATGAAATATGAGCTTTTACAGAACCTTTCATGATTTAGTCTCTTTAAATTTCTGCAAAGTTACGAGGTTTTTGAAAAAAGGGCCGGTCGGGCGTTGATTTATTCCCGGGAATTTTCTATTTTTGTTTGACGCGTTAAAAAATACAGTCCATGAAAAAGCAAGCTGAATATATCAAGCGCATTGAGATAAAGGGCTTATGGGGCCGGAAAAACATTGCCTGGGATTTACGCCCGGATGTAAACATCCTGAGTGGAGTAAACGGCATCGGAAAAAGTACGATTCTGAACAACTCTGTCCGTCGGCTGAGTGATTTGGAAGGAGGAGCCCTGAGTAACGGTATACATCTGGGAGTGTCTTTCACTTTCTATCCGGAAGATGCCACCTATATCCACTTCGATGTGATAAGAAGTTTTGACCGTCCGCTGCTCAGTTCCGGATTATTGGAAAAAATCGGTAACCAGAATGTCAAGACTGAACTCGACTGGCAGCTTTATCTCCTGCAGCGACGCTATCTGGATTATCAAGTAAACATCGGCAACCGGATTATCGAGCTTTTGACCAGCGGCAAGCCCGAAAATCAATCCAAGGCAGCCGAAATCTCTCTGCCTAAAACCCATTTCCAGAACCTGGTAGATGACCTGTTCAGTGAAACGGGGAAAAAGATTCTCCGCCAGAGCAATGAAATACAGTTTGAACAAGACGGCGACATATTAACCCCTTATCAGCTTTCTTCCGGTGAAAAGCAGATGCTGGTCATCCTGCTCACCGTATTGGTACAGGACAATCAACCATGTACCCTCTTTATGGACGAACCCGAAATCTCACTTCATGTAGAATGGCAGCAACGGCTTATCTCGCTCATCCGAAGCCTGAATCCGAATGTGCAAATTATACTGACCACCCATTCACCGGCACTTATCATGAACGGATGGATGGACGCCGTTACCGAAGTGAGTGACATTACAACCCTTTAAAAACATGTAGCCGTATGGGAAAAAGACTGACTGAAAACCTTTCTTCCCTGTACATTGGAGCGGCTAACAGCCTTAAGCCCAAGCGTGCAAGAAGAAAAATCGTGGCCTACGTAGAAAGCTATGATGATATTTCTTTCTGGAGATCCATACTTGCGGAATACGAAGACAACACCCGCTATTTCGAAGTCATGCTCCCCTCTCAGACTTCATTGGCTAAAGGTAAGAAAACCGTACTGATGAACCAGCTCGGGAAGCAATTAGGCGAAAATATGATTGCCTGCGTGGACAGCGATTATGACTACCTGTTGCAAGGACGTACTAACACCTCCCGATACATCATCGAAAATCCCTACGTGATGCAAACCTATGCATACGCCATTGAGAACTACCATTGCTATGCCGAAGGTTTGCATGAAATCTGCGTCATGGCTACACTGAACGACCATAAGCTGATTAATTTTCCGGAATTCATGAAACTTTATTCCCAAATAGCTTATCCGCTGTTTGTGTGGTCTGTCTGGTTTTACCGGAAACATATTCTGTCAGAATTCTCCCTGCTGGACTTCTGTTCCTATGTAAAGCTTGATCAGGTTAGTACCCACCATCCGGAACGAAGTCTGGAAACCATGGCCAAAAAAGTCAACCGCAAACTGCATGACCTGGAACGCCATCATCCGGAAGCGCTGGAAGAAATTGAAAGCATGAAAAAAGAGTTCGACCGCCTGGGAGTACATCCAGACAATACCTATATGTTTATTCAAGGCCATCACATTATGGACAATGTAGTACTGCGACTGCTCATTCCCGTATGCACCGTGCTCCGCCGGGAAAGAGAACAGCAAATCCATGACCTGGCCCTCCACGACATGCAGCTTCACAACGAGCTGACCAGCTACCAACGAAGTCAGGTAGGCGTGGAAGTCGTTATTCACAGAAACAATTTCTACAAAGAATCTCCTTTGTACCAGATGATACGGAGAGACATCGAGAAATTTCTCAAAATCATCCGTTAGCCGGCATTTCCCTATCCAATTATAGGAAATCCCCTACAAAAGAATGGGCGTTTTCATCTTGACCGGAGAATTTTCTTCCGCTAACTTTGTGCTATCAACAAAGCTGGAGGAATCACACTCTCAGCCGGAAAAGACAATGCTTATGAGAACAAGAACATTTATTCTTTGCCTGCTGGCCCTTTGCCTGAGCACAATCCGGGGCTACGCATCCGGTCTGGGCGACTTCCGGATCAATGCCCGTTTCCTGACCGACCGAATGGCCTTTGAACTGCACCTCAACAGTAACCAGTACAACGACCTGTACGAAATCAATTACGACTTTCTCTGCAATATAGGTCCATACGTTTCTGGCATTGCCGTTGCCGACACTCGTGCGATGGATGCATATTACCGTTACCTGGACGAACGTAACGACGACCTGCGATGGGTACTTTCACAAGCCGAATACGTACGCTTCATCGATATTGAATATTTCTTCCGTCCCATTTATGCCATCAACAACGTATGCTATCTGCGTGTGTATAAAATTTATCCGAACAGAACCCATTTCTACTTCGGACCTCCCCGTCATTACCTGACCTACAGGGGCGGACATTGCCGGTCACATTTCGGGGGAGTTAGCTACTACCGGCGTAACTATCCTGCACGCTACCACCATCCAGTGTACAGCCGTCCGTGCCGAATCAGTCCGCAGATGCGACCGCACGACTTTGCCGGACCACGTCCGGGCAATCGTCCTCCGCAGAAGCCCAACTGGAAGCCTGCACCTCGTCCGGACCGGAGACCTGTCTCAGTGGGAAAACCGAATTATCGCCCGCCTCAGCATTCAGACCACAAACCGCAGGCACGTCCCCCTCAGAATCCTCACAAGAGCCCAAGCTTCAAGCCCCAGGAAAGGCCAACCCGACGCCCGGAAGTAAGTCCCGACAAGATGCGCCCGAAACAAATCCGGGAAAAAAGCAACATGAAAGAAAAAGAACGTAAATCTCTCTCCAAACGATTATAAATAAAAAAGTGCTGAATCAGGAATCATCTCTTCCAGGTTCAGCACTTCCTTCTTATATCAAAAAAATTCTCAGACTAAGCGGATACCCCCTTCTTCCAGCACCACCAGTTTTTTCTTATATAAATCTCCGACCGCTTTCTTGAAAGTCTTCTTACTTACACCGAAGGTCTGGTAAATCACCTCCGCATCGGTCTTATCATTCAGCGGGGTAAAGCCGTCATTATCCTTAATGTACTGAAGCAATACTTCGGAAAAATCGTCCACCTTCCGGGCACCGGCCTTCTGCAATACCAAATCAATCTTTCCATCCGGACGTACTTGTTTCACAAAAGCACTCAGATGCATTCCTGCCTCCAAAGGCTGGAACACCTCGTTATGGAACAGCATACCGCTAAACTGATTTTCTACAATCACCTTGTAGCCTAAATCCGTACGCTGCCATACCATGACATTCACTTCCTGTCCCGGCTGGTACTCCGGCTTCTCCGTAGAAAGATAATGCTCCACCTTGGCAGAAGCCACAATGCGATAGCTTTCTTCATCCAGATGCACATGCACCACATAGCGTTTTCCTTTCTGCATCTTCATTTTCTGCTCACGGAAAGGCACGAACAAGTCTTTCATCAATCCCCAGTCAAGAAAAGCACCAAACTGATTGACCCATGCCACCTGCAGACAGGCAAATTCACCCACCTGTACATAAGGCTGCAGCGTAGTAGCGACCAGACGTTCCTCCATATCGAGGTAGATAAATACATTCAGGATGTCTCCCGGCTTGGTACCTTCGGGCACATAACGTTTCGGAAGCAAGATTTCACCGTCCTCATCTCCATTGAGGTACACGCCGAAGTCCACTTCCTTCACTACTTCCAGCTGATTATATTTTCCTAATTTTATATGACTCATAACAACTCTTTATTTCCGCCAAAGATAGCATAAAAAACTCATATACTCGCACTGCCTTCCCTATAAAGAAAAACTAAAAATATTTTTATTTTTACACCGCAAAGTAAGTGGTAAACCGCCGTGACTTGTTTTATAGGAAAAACATACATCATTAAACTTTATATCTATGAAACTCTACACTATTTTAGGAAGTTTTCTGGGGCTCTCTTTGTGCATGACCATCGCTTCATGCCACTCTCCCCAACCTACCAGTGAAATCACATGGAGCACCTTTAACATCCGCTACGACAATCCCTACGACAGTCTGAACAGCTGGACATACAGAAAGGACACCGTAGCCAATTTCATCAAGGCACAAAATCTGGACATTGTAGGTATGCAGGAAGTCCTGCACCACCAGCTTGAAGACCTGAAAGCCCGTCTGCCAGAATATGCCGAAGTCGGCGTGGGACGGGAAGACGGAAAGACACAAGGCGAATATGCCCCTCTGTTCTATAAAAAAGACCGTTTTGAATTACTGAACAACAACACCTTCTGGCTGTCACAATACCCCGACAGTGTAGGATTCATCGGATGGGACGGTGCCTGCACCCGTATTGCCACTTGGGCCAAGCTGAAAGACAAGACCAACGGAAAAATCTTTATGGCCATCAATACGCACTTTGACCATGTGGGAACAGAAGCCCGTAAAAAAGGCGCTTTGCTGATTATTGAGAAAATAAAAGAAATCGTAGGCGACCAGCCTGCCGTAGTTACCGGAGACTTCAATGTATCCGACCAGTCGGAAGCCTACCAGACCATCACCGGCAACAGTTTCGTGCTGAAGGATGCGCATAAGATAGCTCTCCAGCAAGAAGGTGCCAGCTATACCTTCCATGACTTCGGACGCATTCCTGCCGATTCATGTGAGAAAATTGACTTCATATTTGTCACTCCTCAAATAGAGGTACAGCGCAGCTACATTCCTGAAGAAAACCGGGAAGCAAAGAAATTCCTTTCCGACCACAACCCGGAAATCGTACACCTTTCTTTCTAAAAGGCTAATAAATCGAGGAAAAATTTATCCCGTCCGCCGGTACATATCTTTATCGGGACGGGATTTTTTATCTTATACGATACGTCCATCTACCAGATGGATGGTACGGTCGGTCTGCGTGGCCAGTTCCTCATCGTGCGTTACGATGACAAAAGTCTGCCCTAACTTGTCACGCAGTTCAAAGAACAACCGATGCAATTCTCCCTTGTTCTGCGTATCCAGACTTCCGGAAGGCTCGTCCGCCAAGATTACCGAAGGATGATTCATCAAGGCACGGGCTACAGCCACACGCTGCTTTTCGCCACCCGAAAGTTCTGCCGGCTTATGCGTGGCCCGTTCCGACAATCCCAGGAAATCCAATAAATCCAATGCTTCCTTTCGGGCAGTTCCCGCCGACTTGCCTTGAATCAAAGACGGCATCATGACATTCTCTACCGCCGTAAACTCAGGCAACAGCTGGTGAAACTGAAAAACAAAACCGATTTCCCGGTTCCGGAAGGCAGAAAGTTCTTTTTCTTTCAGACGGTTCACCTCCGTACCGTTCAATATAATTCGTCCTCCGTCCGGCTTGTCAAGTGTACCCATAATTTGCAGCAAGGTAGTCTTTCCCGCCCCACTGGGACCCACAATACTGACCACTTCACCTTTCCCAATTTCAAGGTCAATCCCCTTCAACACCTGAAGTGCACCAAAACTTTTGGTTATCCCTTCCAACTGAATCATACGACTTTACAATTTACGAATTACATACTCCGCCAGATAGCATCCGAATACGGCCGGCATATAGCTGACGGTTCCTGCGGTAGACTTCTTGTTCTGCTCATCATCTACCAATATCACGGCATTTGCATCGGCTTGCTCCGTGCTGAATACCACCGGCAGTTTCCGCTTCATACCCATTTTCTGCAAACGCTTACGCACCGCCTTGCTCAACCCACAATGATACGTATCCCACAAATCCGCAAAACGAATCTGCGTGATATCCCGTTTGGCACCGGCTCCCATGCTGCTGACAATCTTCAATCCGCGTTGCAAGGCATGATATATCAGATAGCACTTAGGAGCTACCGTATCAATGGCATCTACCACAAAATCAAACGCCGCACTGTCCAGCAGTTCAGGTATAGCCTCATCTTTCAGGTAAACCGGCAACACGGTCAGCTCCAGTTCCGGATTAATATCCCGGAAACGTTCAGCCAGTACCTCTGCCTTTGGACGTCCGACAACGGAATGAGTGGCCGGCAACTGACGGTTGATGTTACTCGGCTGTACCGTATCGGCATCTACAATCGTCATCCGTCCCACTCCGGCACGACAAATCATTTCAGCCGCATACGCACCTACTCCTCCCAGGCCTACCACCAGCACATGCGCCTTACGCAGACGCTCCATCTTCTCTTCACCCAACAGCAATTCCGTGCGCTGCTGCCATTCTTTCTTATTTTCTTCGCTCATGAATCTTTCTTAAACCATTTATAAAACCAGTTGCCCACCTTGTCATAATACTGCGTTTCGGCCCATCCACGCGGATCGGCAAAGCTTAACGCCTCATTCGGGTCACCCTTCTGGTCAGGATACAGCAGCATGATACTATTGTTATTAAAATATCTGGACACCTGCATGGGCAAGCGTTCAAAAGAAGAATCGTACGAAATAGACCCTCTTCGTGAACTGACAATGACCAGCAGATGATCGTAATTCACCTGTCCTGTAATAATCAGCAAGTCGTCCCAGTTATCCAGTTCCTGGTATTCCGTCATCACATCCTTGTGCTTCTTCTGGATATATCCCTTGATATACCCCAAGGTCTGAGGATGGGCAAAGAAATGCAGACGGCATCCCAGCTGACTGCTCATACGACACAAGTGCGTAATCCATTTCACGAAACCATGCTCAAATTCCGATTTAGGAGGTACCGCCACGATGATACGCCGCAGCGTATTAACCGGCATCAGGAAGCGGGCAATCATCACCTGTTGATAAGTATTTTTCAGCAAATCTTCCGTCAGATTACCGAAGAACGAATCCACGATATTGGCCTTGTTGTGCAAACCAATGACAATCGTAGTTGCTTCAGTTTCCTTGGCTGTATGCAAAATACCCGTAGCAATGTTCAAGTCGAAGCGCGACACCGTCTTCAGAAAGACATTGGCCGATGCAGCAATCTGAGCCGCCCTTTCCAGGCTTCTCTTTCCCCGCATCTCCAGCCGGACAGAATCATTGTTATCATTAATCACATTCAGTGCCACCAGATTGTCCGTCCGCTTTTCATCACGTACCACCAGCGCCAGCTGCATCAGTTTATCCAGTGTGTCCGGATTGGCCACAGGAATCAGGATACGTTCCTTTTGCTGTTCTTTTTCTTCATCCAGCTCTGCATCATCCATCGCAATTCGTTTGGCCGCATGTTCCGTAATAAACGAACTGACCACACACGTCACCAGAATCAGCAGAATGGTACCATTCAGCACATCTTCGTTCAACAAGCGCTCTCCACTGGGCAGAATAATGTTGTAACCCACCAGTACCGCTGCCAGGGTAGCCGCAGCCTGTGCATTACTCAATCCGAACATCAGTTCCCGTTCTACCGCCTTCATGCGATATATTTTCTGTGTCAGCCACGAAGCAATCCATTTGCCTAACAGTGCCACCACAATCATGACACCAGCTACCTTAATGGAATCGATATGGCCGAACAATACATTCACATTAATCAGCATTCCCACTCCGATAAGGAAATAAGGAATAAACAGCGCATTTCCTACAAACTCCAGGTGACTCATCAGCGGAGAAACATGCGGAATCAGGCGGTTCAGCACCAATCCGGCCAGGAAGGCTCCCAAGATTCCCTCCATACCAATCAGCTCCATCAATCCGGCCCCCAAGAAGACCATGGCCATCACAAAGATGTACTGCACCACCTGGTCACTGTAACGACGGAAGAACCAGCGCCCGATGCGAGGGAACGTCAGCATAATCACCACGCTCAGTACCACAACTTTCAGCACCAGCCACACCCAGAACATATCCGAGGTATCGCCCTTGTACATACCTGCAATGACGGCCAAAACCAACAAGGTCAGCGTATCCGTCACCGCCGTACCTCCCACCGCAATGCTGACAGCCCGCTGCCGGTTGATACCGTAACGAATCACAATCGGATAAGCAATCAAAGTATGCGAGGCATACATACTGGCCAGCAGCACAGAAGTAATCAGTCCGTATCCCAGCAAGTTCAGGTTGGTCCACACACCAATACCCAGCGGGAAGATAAAGGCCAGCAAACCTAACACTGTAGCCTTCACACGAATACTCTTGAAATCCTCCATGTTCATTTCCAGTCCGGCCAGGAACATGATATAATACAGCCCCACCTTACCGAAAAGCTCAAAGCTGCTGTCGCGCGCCAGAATATTGAATCCATGTTCCCCGATAACAATACCGGCCAGAATCATTCCGATGATGTGCGGAATGCGCAGACGTTCCAGGACAATCGGAGCAAACAAGATAATTACCAGCACCAAAAAAAAGATCCACGTAGGATCAGTGATGGGAAAATCTATATTGAGATGAACCAAATCTAACAAATCTTTCATATATGAGGGGCTGTTCGGTTTAAATTTATGGACAAAAATACGAAAAAAGTTCCGTATTTCCCCTTTGGTATTCCAAAATGTTTTAATTTTGCGGTTCAAAGGATACAAGTAGAAGAAAAAACTATCTAACTAAAATACAGAAAGCAATACAATCACGGAATTTATTAACTTAAACAAGAAACATAAGAAATGAAAGTAGCAATTGTTGGTGCAAGCGGAGCCGTAGGACAGGAGTTCCTGCGTGTGCTCGATGAAAGAAACTTCCCGGTAGATGAACTACTGTTGTTCGGATCTTCAAGAAGTGCCGGACGAAAATACACTTTTCGCGGAAAAGAAATCGAAGTAAAACTTCTGCAGCACAACGATGATTTCAAAGGAGTAGACATCGCCTTTACGTCAGCCGGTGCGGGAACTTCTAAGGAGTTTGCAGAAACCATCACTAAATACGGTGCAGTGATGATTGACAACTCCAGCGCTTTCCGTATGGAAAACGATATTCCTCTGGTAGTGCCTGAAGTCAACGCAGAAGACGCGCTGAACCGCCCACGTGGCATTATTGCCAACCCTAACTGTACGACTATCCAGATGGTTGTAGCCCTGAAAGCTATCGAAAACCTGACTCATATCAAACGTGTACACGTATCTACTTACCAGGCTGCCAGTGGTGCCGGTGCGGCTGCCATGGACGAACTTTACGAACAGTACCGTCAGGTATTGGCCGGAGAACCTGTCACTGTAGAGAAATTCGCTTATCAGCTGGCATTCAACCTGATTCCTCAGATTGACGTGTTCACAGACAACGGTTATACCAAAGAAGAAATGAAGATGTACAATGAAACACGTAAAATCATGCACTCAGATGTACAGGTTAGTGCAACTTGCGTACGTGTTCCTGCACTTCGTTCACACTCAGAAAGCATCTGGATTGAAACAGAACGTCCGGTATCTGTAGAAGAAGCCCGCGAAGCATTTGCCAACGGCGAAGGTCTGGTACTGATGGACAACCCGGAAAAGAAAGAATATCCGATGCCGTTGTTCCTGGCTGGAAAAGACCCAGTATATGTAGGCCGTATCCGTAAAGACCTGGCTAATGAAAACGGTCTGACTTTCTGGATTGTAGGTGACCAGATTAAGAAAGGTGCCGCTCTGAATGCCGTTCAGATTGCTGAATACCTGATTAAAGTGAAGAATATCGGATAATAATTTATCGATATTGGTATAAAAAAGGCATTGCCTGTGAGTCTTAAGCTCCAAGCAATGCCTTTTTATTTTTTTCCTGCCTCAACTTCCAAATCAGCTTTCTCATCATTCGTCTTCCTTCATCACAAAACGTCCTTGTGAATAGTGTATGAAGCAAAAAGGGTTTCTATGTTTCCCTGCCGGGAAACGTACGGTTTCTTGCCGAGAAACGTAGGTTTTCGCTACGGAAAACATATGGTTCAGAAAAGGGAAACGTAAAAAATGAAGTAAAATTCAGCCCTTAATTTCACCGAGTTATGCAAAAAAATTATTACCATGCTCACCTTACAGGAAGAACAGCCTCCTCAGAATACATTTATGGTCATCAGAATTTCCCATTGCCTATAACATTGGGAAATCCTGATGACCAATAAAATTAAATACAGACTTAAAACCGTCTCACAATTCTACCATTTCAAACGCTTCACGTTACCGTCTTTCAATACCACTTCAAACTGCTTTCTACTTTTGTCAAAGCAAATCTTGCTAACCGGATTCCAAGCATCATCATATTTTGATCCACTTTTACTCCATAACTGTAGCGTAATATAGACTTTCTCTCCCTCACATCTGTCACTTGCGTCAATCACCACACTGTTCCGACTATCCGGATGCAGCCCTTCCGCATGGACAAACTCCATCTGCTTCCAACCTTCCCAAGTCGTCATACCCAAACGATAAACACCGTTATCAATTACATAAGTCTCCTTTCCATCCAATCGAATAACACTTTCACGGATTTTTCCCTGTTTTTCCGGTAAAGCATAATGTCCCATCCTCACTTCTACTAGAGAAGGAGACGACACTTTGTCAATCCTTAAAATTCCATCGGGAAGAGGAAGTTCTGCCAACTGGAAATAAACAGCCTCATCGCTCTCCAACCAAGCCTCCCGACAATAGAAACCGTCCTCATATTTCTTAAAACTATAATTACGGAGAGGCTCCCACTTTCCCTCTTTATTCTTCACCACGTAACTCATCGCCACTTCTCCGTTCTTTCCATCTGCCTGCCACGGGAATTCGCTGTTATAAGACAAGCGGTTATAGTTTTCTACACAATGGTAATTCGATGAACTATGAGAAGTCGTGCTACGAAGTTCTGATGCACCAATATTCGGATAATCAGTGACCAATATATGAGCATCCTCCGCATATTTGCAATATACCCTATCTTTCTCAAAATCCGTCCAAGCACCTTCATTTTCCACTGCATTCCAAAAAGGATTATTAGCAGGAAGGTAAAGTGCCAAAAACAGTTTTCCCATCCAGAACACACTTCCACGGCAACTATAGCCTTGTATAGCCGGCTCAAAAGCCCCATAGAAACCCAGTGTAGGTATACGATCCTCCAAAAAATCAGGATGCTGCAAAAATTGCAGAATCGTGGAGGATGCAATACGTCTCATCCAGCCGTAATTGATATCAGGATCTTCCAACAAACCCGTCAAAGCAAGTGGAACAGACGCCCCCATCCGATAAGTAATACTTCTCCCCCACATAATCATCTTCCCGTCCCTTGCAAACATGTAAGGATAGTTTTCAGGAATTTCACGGAAATGCTCCATAAACTGCCGGGCATAATCAGGATAATATTTTTTTCCGAACTTTTCAGACCACAAAGAACCATACATTTGAAAAGCCCACATACTATAATAATCAAACAACGGATTATCGTGATACCACCCGTCACCACGATAAGCAGCCAACAATATCTGCAACAGTTCTTCCAAATAAGCCTTGTCCGTATGATACCCCTGGCTCAGAAAAAAGCTCATAATATTGACATTAAAAAAACGCCAGTTACACTCATACGTGCCGCCTTCACCATAACTCAGCATACGCACAGCCAGACTATCTTTCACCTCCTGAGACAAGGGATTCCAGAATATCTCCGGAGCCATCATAAACGACAAAGCTAGTCCACCCAATTCCACAAGCCGCTGTCCACCATTCTTTTTAGGAGGATTCATCGGTACATAGACAGGAGTGCCGGGCTGAAGCATCAATTCCAACTGTCGGCGATAATAATCCCCCAACAGTATTCCGTTCACCCTCAATTCCGGATCTTCCTTCAATAAAGGCCCCGCAAGAAACATCGTCCGGCATAAAGCCTCCAGACGGGCCACAGGTTCTTGAGAAGGCGTCCGAGGATAACTTTTTCCCGGCTGTTTTGGAAAATCTAAAGGATCTTCCGGTGACTTCACATAACTGAATGCCCCTTCCAACAAATAAAGAGCAGCCTCTTTCCAATGCTCCCGTGTCATACCCGTATAAGGACTCAAGCTCATATTCTTATTTTTCAACACAAAAACCGTCTCTGAGGTTTCGGTTGCACCAAGGCCAAAACATGATAAGCTCATCAGAGCAATTCCTATTATAAAAACATGTATTCTCATTTGATTAAATTTCAGATTACTTTCTTGATTTTATTTTTCTTCTTTCTCACAAGAATCTTTCCGAAAAGTAAAGGTAATATAAAAAATTTCTCCGACTCTATATTCCATTAAAAACAGAAAAATCAGAGAGTCATTTAAAATTTAGGATAGCCCTTCCGATTGTTGTTTTTATGGAATCTGTTTAGAATGAAAAAGTCGAAGTTCCCCTTCCATCCTGAGAAAAAAGAGAAACTTCAACTTTTTTATTTCACGGTCTTATCGAAATATTATAGTCATTATCAATATCCCGTATTCTGCTCAATCTTCGCATCCTTATTCAACTGAATTACACTCAATGGAATAGGAAGCAATACATTAAAATCTTTAAATCCCGTAATAACTTTTGACTCTGGAGCAGCAGGAACCACATCTCCATTTTTAGCTATACGTTCTTTCAAGGTATTTGTACGAACCAAAGTCATACGTCTATTCTCTTCACCAATCAATTCACGAGCACGTTCATCCAGAATAAAGTCAATATCAATTTGGTTTTCAGAAACTTTACCAGCATTAGGATTGCCTGAACTTGCACGATATTCCTTGAATGCACGATCACGCAATTTATTAATATCATCCGCAGCACCAGTTAAATTTCCTTGACGGAAACGTGCTTCTGCTCGTAACAAATAAGTCTCTCCCAAGCGCATTACAGGCCAATCTTTTACTCCTGCATAACCAAAATCATCCGTTTCATCATAACAGCCCCATTTAGTTGTATGCGGGAAGTAAACATTTAAAGAGTCACTTGGACCAGGAATAACTTGATCACCTGTACGAACAACCTTAGTTGATACTATATCAGGATTACTAATTTTCTGACCATCAACTTCTATTTCTTTCGGGATACTATAACCATTCGCATCTAAATACAAGGTTTCTTCATAACCCGGCCTATTATACCATAACACGCGACGAATATTAAAGTTAGAGTTACGAATATCTCCTTTTTCATATAACCCATACTTCATGAAGTTACTTAAACGCAAACGGCCATTTCCACGACCACCAATAGAATCGGCATTCTGCATTCCTGCATACTTATGGAAAGCAGGAGTCCAAACACGACGATGCTGTGGGTTATCAATTGTACCTCCAGTTACATTTCTATTATATTCCATTTCAAAAGTCCAAATGGCTTCTGTATTGCCCTCTGAACGGCGTTGATTATGCCAACGGAACATATCATGATAATAATCTCCTGCCTCACTTAAATACTTACCATATCGTGCTTCGATCAAGCGATAGGATGCATTAGCAATAATTGGGTCCAACGATTTTTCCGCTTTTTCAAAGAAAGAAGCATCTCTCATACCCATACGCAAATAGGCCTCTCCAGCTAACTGACGAGCGAAATCTTTATTAGCACGACTTTCTGTCACAGCTTTACCCATATCAGGTAAATTAGTCATCGCATACTGCAAATCACTATCTATTAACTCATCTACTTTAGCAACTTTTTCACGCGTATAATCAGTCTTTGGTATATTTGTTGTTTCTGTAACCAAAGGCACGTCTCCCCAAAGAGTCACTAATGTATTATAAGCATATGCCCGGAAAAACTTTGCTTCTGCAATCTTTGCCTTATCACCGTTTTCCCCCAGCATCTCAATTATTTGATTTGCTTCATTAATAAATTCATAACATTTCTCCCACAACCATGACACTCCTGCATTTTCATCTGTTAATTGTGCATATTGATAAAATGGCGTTTCTACTCCTTCCACATCACCAGCAGACGCAACATCGGTACCAATTTGAAAACAACTCAAAAAGCCTTGACGTCCAGAATATCCCCACAAGCTAGCATACGTATAATATAATCCTACCAAACGATTATCTACACTAGCTCCTTCAGGAGAATATTTTGAATACATTTCTTCATCCAAAAAACTGTCACTACAAGACATTGTTCCCATCGACAAAACTGACACTGCCAGCGTGCCGAATAATATATTTTTCAATTTCATATTTATTAAGATTAGAAGGTTACATTAATACCAAATACGTAACTCTTTGTCATTGGATAGTTACTAGAATCATAAACAGTCTCACCACGAGTTGCATCCCATGAGCTACTACCACGAGCTATCTGACGAGACTCTGGATCCCAACCAATCCATTTTGTAAAAGTAAACAGATTTCTTCCGCTAGCATACACAGTCAATCCTCCAATTCCCATTTTTTTAATGAGCTGTGCGGGGAAGTTATAACTTAATGTTACATCCTTTATACGTGTATAATTAGCTTTGCAAGGGAAACCATAACCATGAGGATTTGAGTTCTTGCTTAAAGAACGCCATTCATTACTTTTATTTTCAGGTGTCCAATAACCAATCTCAGTTGCAGTATTTCGACGTCCCATTTCATCGCCAGCCATACCAATCAACGTATTATTTTTCATGACTCCCTGAACTGTTTGTATGAATACACTTAAAGTTAAATCCTTCCATGTAAATGTATTAGTCAATCCACCAATCCATTTTGGAGTAGTCTGTCCTAAGACTGAACGGTCATCATCTGTAATCTTACCATCTTTATTTAAATCCAACAGCTTCAAATCTCCAGCTTTAGCCACCGGATCCCACTTCAGGTGTTCTCCTGCAGCAATTTCCTCTTCTTGCCAGATACCAACTTTAGTAAAATCATAAATTACTCCAATAGGTTGTCCAATAAACCAACGGTTAGCTATATCATCTTTTCCGTCACCATACAAATCCTTGATTTCATTCTTATTCCAAGAAAATACTAAATTAGTACTCCAAGTAAAATCTTTTGTAACAATATTACGAGAATTCAATGTCAGCTCAATACCTTTGTTAGCTGTTTCACCCATATTGGCATATACCTTATTAAATCCACTAACCGTAGGGAGGTTACGCTGCATCAACAAATCGGTAGTCCGAGAAAAATAAACATCCAAATTACCAGTCAAGCGATTATTCCAGAGTCCAAAATCCAATCCGACATTAAATGTCTTAGTTGTTTCCCAACTCAAATCTGCGTTTCCCATAAATTCATCAGGATATAATGCAAGATTAGCACTACCTCCCATAGCCAGCATATTATTTACCATCTTCATACGTGAATAATACACGCCAATAGCTTCATTTCCTGATTTACCATACGAAAGACGAAGTTTCAAATTGTTTAACCAATTTTGTGCAGGCTGCATAAACTCTTCGTTTGTTACATTCCATCCCAAAGCCACTGACGGAAATACTCCATATTTATTATTATCTCCAAAAACAGAAGATCCATCACGACGAACTGTGGCTGTAAACAAATAACGACTATCGTAAGAATAATTCAAACGTCCCATCTGAGAAACAGTTGTATACAACTCCGTATAAGAAGCAACCGTAGGAGTTGAAGCACTGCCTATATTATGCCATGTTTGATCATCACTAGGGAAATTCGTTGCTTTAGCCTGAGCCCACTGATACTTTTTACGAGAAGCTGCATACAATCCTGTCAAATCAAAATGATGCTTATTAAAATCACGTGCATATGTCACGATATTTTCAATCGTATAACTTTGAGTTTCTTCATTCTTAATTTCAGCAGAACCAGTATTATTATTTACAGACTTTCCCTCATAATTATTATACCGTTTAGGCATATACGCAAACCCAGCATTCAATTTATACTTCAATCCTTTAAGAGGAGCCCACAGTTTCTCAAAATCTAAATCAGCATATCCATTCAAGTTAATATTCCACTGACGACGTTCTGGAGAAGTTGTAGTCCACATCAACGGGTTTGTAAATAAACTTTCAGAATACATCGGATAAATGCAATATGAACCATCATCCTCATATACTTTTCCATAAGGGCTCATAGCTTCTGCCATCAACAAGCTGGCACGTCCTCCATCCCGATTATGAGATACAATATAAGAATTAGTTCCTACCTTCAAATAATTAGTAACATTTACATCTATATTTGTACGGATAGAATATCGCTTATAATTAAACCCTTTGATAATACCTTTCTGACTCATATAGTCAGCAGAGATATAATATTGCACATTTTCAGCTCCACCACCTACGCTAATGTTATGATCCTGAATAATACCTGTCTGAGATACGGCATCAATCCAATCTGTCTCATATCCATTCTCATAGTTCTCCACTTCATTCTGATTTTTTACAAAACCATTGAACAGAGTTTCTCCTGGATTTTGTGCAACATAGTCTTTATATCTCTGTAAAATCTGAGCGCCATCACCGAATTTCAACTTATGTGAAAAATCTTCAAAACCGACATAACCACTATAACGAATATTAGGCTTACCAGATTTACCACGTTTAGTTGTTATCAAAATAACACCATTTGCTCCGTTTGTACCATAAATAGCTGTAGCTGAAGCATCTTTCAGAATTTCCATTGATTCAATATCATTCGGATTAATATCATTCAATGTTCCACCTGACTTACTAATAGGCACACCATCTACCACAATATAAGGACCTGAATTGGCATTAATGGAGTTTTGCCCACGAACCAATGCATCCGGAGCATCACCAGGAATAGAAGATGTCTGTGTAATAGTTACGCCTGCGGTAGCTCCTTGAATAGCCTGCAACACATTTGTAACCGGCAATTTAGATAAACGATCTTTAGGTACAGAAGTTACAGAACCTGTTACATCCGACTTTTTCTGGACACCGTATCCTACCACAACCACTTCATCCAAAGTTTCAGTATCTTCCTGCAAAGTTACTACAAAAAAGTGAAATGCGGAAAGATATAGT
>UMJI01072353.1_pt1 | contig 48749 bp, 45 predicted proteins | sample 1965991 | NCBI WGS metagenome assembly UMJI01 (sample SAMEA4836140, study PRJEB28245) | human gut metagenome | biome: gut microbiome; material: fecal sample | place: Denmark | collected 2008
ACATTAATGATGTCTATATCCTGTTTTATTAAATGTGTCTTTCCACAAAAAAGACCCAAGCTTCAATTAAAAGCCTGAGTCTTTCTGTATTATACCAGATAATTATTAGTATAGTGCTGCTTGTTTTCATTCCAAGCCTCCGGATTGAAGTAATTTTCAACATCCTCGGGCTTAGCAATATTGGTAATGGTATACCCATCATCATTCTTGTAGATCTTTGGAACCTGTACGTACCGAACTTTAACACCATATTCCTTGTGGTACAACCAATAAGAATACATCAGTTCTTTTACGTCTAATACAATATCCACCATAAAACCGTCATCGACATCGTATGTCGCAATCGTCTGCTGTCTAACAGATCTTACTACTTTTTTGTTTTTTGCCATAATTTTGTCCTCCTTTTGGCGAAGAATACGAAAAAGCGTGACCGATATCGTTATACAAGATTCTAAGTCTTGTTGTTTCGATTTCGTGCCACGCTTCAAATGATCTTATACAGTACAGGACCTACACCGCTTTACGGTGCCTGCACCTACCTAATAAACGCACGTTACATTGTTCCGTATTCTTTAAATTGCTTTGTTTCGTATTTTTAAATTTTGCTTTTTCGTATTCTCTATTCAATTGTTAAGATATGGGTTTTGCTTCATTCCCCTACCTTGATTACATTATAACATAATTATTCAAAATAGTCAATACTTATATATAACTTTTTTAAATTATAATTTTTAATACAAGTTAAATGTATTTGCTTTTAACACTCTTTGAGTGCATAAAAGCATGTATAGGGCTAGTATGTGTATGTGTAAAAAATATTCTTGTACGTCATTGGGTGTATGAGTTACCGATTAATCAGCGACTGAAAACATTGAGTTACCGATTAATCGGCGACTGTTACCGATTAATCAGCGACCACACATTTATAATTATATAATTATAGGTAGCTGGTATGTCGCACGTGGATTTTGCACATCGGAAGAACGAAAACTTATACCACCAAGCGTTTTTTTTTGATTCGCGTAAAGTATACCGCCCAGCGTTTTTTTAATTCGCATAAAATCGAATGCTATCCCACTGTAATAATCAATCGTTAAACGGGTGCTGTTTATGTCGCTAACGCGACTCATAAAGGTAAAAAGGCAGGGGCTTGTTGTGTGTGCTGTAATTGGTAAAAAGTCGTAGATTTTGCCGTTTTTGTTAATTTAAACCCAGATTTTGTGGATTTCTCACAAAAAACCTGTTTTAAATGCGATATTATGCGATATTTTGCTATTTTTAACATTTTTTCGATAAATAAGCCTAATTACGCCGCGGGGCGGCGCCTTCATGAAGGAGAAAAAAGCTTTTTCCTTTCCTATATATAATGCAGGACAAGCCCGCCTCCGTTTTCACCTAATGAAGCATTAACCGCTTAAGTAAAAAAAAGCCCCGGCATAACGCCAGGGTCTGTTTTTATTTGAGGCTAGTAATCACATCAACGACCTTTTGCAACTGGTCTTCAGTTACAACATCATCTTTCATCATATCAACGATTTTTTTAAGCACAGGTTTTGATTTTACAAATCGTCCGATATCTACAATTTCAAGATCCTCAGCTGTACCTGTAAGATCGTATTGTGTAACTCCTAGCACGTCGGCCGTTTTTAAAAGTGTAGCCGTACTCATAACATAGCGGCCGTTTACATAGGCGCCCACTTGTTGTTTGGTAGTCCCAAGCGCTGCGGCAAGATCTACTTGTGTGTGTGGCACTCCAGCTTTACCAGTTTTTTTATTGTCAGCTAGTATACGGCGGATGTTATCGCCAATAAGATTTTTAGTCATGCCTATGTACCTCCTTTTTATAAGACTATTATACACCCAAAGAGTGTAAAATGTAAATACTTATATCTTGTTATTAAAAAAATGATTAAAAAAGTAATATAAATGCATTGACATTTTGGACAAGCAATGTTATACTGATAATGTAATAAAGGTAGGGGAATGAAGCAAAACCCATATCTTAACAATTGAATAGAGAATACGAAAAAGCAAAATTTAAAAATACGAAACAAAGCAATTTAAAGAATACGGAACAATGTAGCGTGCGTTTAATTAGGGTAGACGTTGGCACCGCAAAAGCGGTGTAGGTCCAACGTTGTAATAGTTCAATCAACAATCAAAGCAAAGCGTGGCACGAATAATCGAAACAGCAAGGCAAGATCCTTGTACAGAGATTATCGCGTCACGCTTTTTTCATATTCTCAATACCATAAAGGAGGACAGGAATATGGTACAAGAATTATTAAAAAGTTTTGAAGAATTAGATAGAATCGAGGATCAGTATTTATCACAGATCTTCGCAAGCAATGAAGAAATCGAAAATATTCAAGCGCTGGCAGCTGAAAGAAGCGTTGAGATGTTTGAGAATTGCAAAATCAAAGAAGAATTTGAAGCACTTGTAGGGGTGGCGTAAGAACATGAAAAAAAGAATGATCTATTACACATCAACTGAGAAGAACAGCGCCGTGATGGCGATTGAAAACGGCGCCATGCTTAGTAACACCTATAACATTGTCATTTTTGCGAAGCAGCGCGAAGCGGAAGCATATGCAGCTAAACGCGACGGCAATAAGAAATCTCACCGCAGATTATGGTAGTAGGCTGTTTACATACAGCCTCCTACCATAAAGAAATTCTGACATATAAATAATAAATGATAAATAGAAAAAAGGAGAAATGAAATTATGGATAACAAAAAAAGTGTATTTGAGACACTGAACGCGATCAACGTGTCTGATAAAATCGAAAAAAAGGGCAATTTATCTTACTTGTCCTGGTCTTATGCATGGGCCGAGGTTAAGAAGAGGTTTCCCGACGCGCAGTACAAGGTCTACGAACGAGAAGACCCGCAATTTGGGCCGGTCAACTATTTTACAGACGGAAGGAGTTGTTATGTCAAGGTCGGTGTTACGATTGGGGGGTTAGAACACATCGAAATGTTAGCTGTAATGGATTACAAGAACCAGGCTGTTCCGCTTGCAAAAGTTAATTCCTGTATGGTGATTAAATCGATTCAACGCGCGGTAACCAAGGCTATTGCACGACACGGATTGGGGTTGTACGTGTATGCTGGGGAGGACCTTCCCGAAAGTGAAAGTCAGTCACAACCGGTTGTTAAACCTGTTGAGAAAGCAACACAACCACAAGCCCCAGCACTGCAACAAGCGTCAGTAAAAAAAGACACAAGACCGGTAACAGACCAGATGATCGGCTTTATCAAAGACACGATCAAAGAACATGGAGTAACAGAGGAATTTATTTGTAATAAGTACCGGGTAAGCCAATTAGAAGACTTGCAGGTATATCAGGCGAAGCACGTTAATAAAAACATTGATAAGCTTAAGCAAATATTTGATAACGAAAAAAGAGAAAATCTGGCAGCTATTGTAAAAAATAGTAAACCAAAGGATATGAGAACAACATTTGCTGACGCGATTTTGCCACAGCAAAAAGAAAAAACTGAAGGGGAGAAAATTGATTTAGAAAGCCTAGGCTTATCCCCCGCAGACCTGGATGCACTCAGTGAGTGCGGTAACGTGTTTAGCTAATTAGGAGGTAACAAATTATGGCAACAAAGACAAAAAAAGAAATTGGCAAGGCGTCAAGAAATAAAGGAAAGCGCGGAGAGTTAGAAATTGCCAATCTGTTAAAAGCGGCTGGGTTTGAAAAAGCCCAGCGCACCGCGCAATGCAAAGGAAAAACAGGCCAGGCAGGAGATGTTGAAGGTCTACCTGGAATCCACATTGAGGTTAAGCGTGTCGAACGGTTGAATCTAAAAGCAGCATATCAGCAAGCGATACATGATTCTAAAGAAAACAGCAATAATGAAATCCCAACAATATTCCACCGTCAATCACATCAACCGTGGATGGTTACATTAAGTTTAAGCGACTTTCTGAAGGTTTATAAAGGAGAGATTAACAAATGAGTAAGCAATCAAAAAAAACAACACCCGGCGCACATGCCGGAACAGCAGCAAGATTCCATACGTATAATGTAGGGCTTGCAATCGACCTAAACGATACAATAGCTGCTATCGTTTTCCACCACATCCAAATAAATATTGAAAGGCTTGCGGAGAACAACAAAACGGATACAGACGGTGTGGCTTGGCTAACAGTCAGTAAAATGGGCATTATTCGATTCCTCCCTGAATTCACAAAATCCCAGATCGAGACAGCGATTAACAAACTTGTAGATAATCAGTTGCTTGCAAAAAAGGTAAGTAACCGTAAAAACTCCTATACTTTAACCAATTTAGGTTGGTCTTATTATCCAACGCTACCCGAAGAGGGCCCAATAAAAGCACCTAAGGCAGAAGTAAAGGCAGATGCGGAAGAAGCTAAATCCGCAGTGGAAGAAAACAACCCTAAGCCAATCAATAAAAAAGCATTGGTTGTAAGCGACGATGTCAAAGACGTTATTGATTACGTAAGCCAGAAAGTTGGTAAACATTACGACTATGCCAACTCTTATATTAAAAACATCAACTCTCTATTTGCAGCTGGATATAACAAAGAAGATATGTTCGTTGTAGTTAGTCAGCGATATGAGGATTTACAAGGCACCAAAGAATTTAACGTAATGATGAATCCTTCCAAATTGTTCTTTATCAAAACGTTTCCGAATTATCTGAAAGATGCAAAATGTAATGATATCAGTATGACCCCTGAACAATTAGCAAAAGACAGTAAAGAGAAAGAGGAATATCACCTGAAAGAAGCTGAACGTTGCAGATGCGAAAGACTTATTCTCGAATCAGATCCAGATAGCTTACCATTTCTTACAGTAAAGACAACTCAAGAAGTAATGATTAAGGATAGAGTACGAAAGGAACGTTACCACCGTAACGAAGCGAATAAGTGCGCAAATGTACGCAAACTTATTCAGTCAGTTAAATAAATAGCAAAACATAAAATGGACGGGATATATAGCCCGCAACAACGTAAAGCGCTACTATATAGCGCTAAATAAGAACTATTAATAACAAGAATTAAAAAATCGGAACATAGAAAATTACACTCGAATAATGAGTGATTAGATATATATTTCGTCCTTCATTTTAAGGAGGACAAAAACAAATGATTAGAGACAAAAAAAGCCAGCAGCAATTTATCTGTTATGATTCTCTGTCGATTGATAGAGAGTATAAAAATGATAAATCGGGACACGGTTTGTATCATCCGGCAGATATAGATGGGATCTTGCAGTTTACAAATAGTAAATCGCATAAACTTAAGCCAGAGTTCAATCAAGCGGTGCTAATCTACGAATTTAAGCGTGAAGGTGCCCATATCCCAACTGGTCAGAAAATTCTTCTGGAGAGTTTAACTAATGCAATTCAAAATAGTGGCGGTTTTGCGTTGGTTGTAATTGTACGGCACAATGTCCAAAATCCAGACATTGATGTCGATGGCGGAAAGGGAATTGTGACGGAGTATTTTTACGATGGTGCCTGGAGAACCTGTAGCCCCATGACAGCTGTCGAATTTACTGATCTGTTTATGATTGGTGCCGGACTTAAGAAAATATAAGGGGGATAGAAATATGGAAATGACAATAGAAAAATTAGAACGATATAAGGGACTCACTTCTGAAATGAAAGCTTTGAGAGATCAAATTGATTCTTTATATGATACATACAGAAGCCCACAGTTTATGAGTGACGGGGGAAGCCATTCAATGAGTGCAGGCAGTCCCACCGAAAGCGCTGTAGAGAAGATTTTGAACTTGAAAGAAATTTACAGTAAAAAATACGAGGAAGCGTTAGATTTGTTAGCAGAAGTTGAGTCTTGGCTTTCTACAGTCGATGATGTTGAAATTCGCAGCATCTGCAGGCACCATTACATCCTTAACAAAAGTTGGTCGCAAACAAGCGCAATTTTATATGGCTATCCATCGTATTATAACTCACGCAAAAGAGTAATGCGCTACTTCGGTAGGGAAAAATAAGGCACTCATTGAGTGACAAGGTAACGAGTACAGGCTGAATTGATTATTTCATGAAAGCCTGTCCACGCTTTGGCGTGTGGAGGCTATATGAATCGAAAAATAAATGTATTAGGGGCTACCTATAAAATAGAAGAAATAAAAGAACAAGACAAGCTTATGATAGATAATAGCTTATGTGGCTATTGTGATTTTTACGAAAAAAAATTGTAGCACTTGCTAGTGATACCACAAGCGAAAAAGAACTGCATGAGATTGAACGGCACGAATTAGCCCACGCATTTCTCTATGAGTGCGGGTTAAACGACTCTAACGACTGGGCGCGTAATGAAGAATTGATCGACTGGTTAGCAATACAATTTCCAAAGATCCAGGCGTTATTTGAAAAAGCAGGCGTAACTAAATAAATATATATAATAGTGCTGAATCGTGTAGACGTTTCAGTACTTTTTTTATTTGTCATTTTTTCACATAGAATCGTACACGAATCTATAATAAAATTGTATATAATTTTAAAATAAAAGAGGAATGAAAAAGGAAATCAAAGGCCCACCTTTAAACGACTTGGGAAATGCGTTTGTCTGGTCGGGCTTTAAGTACTATCTAAGACAATCCACAGACAGCTATATTGTCTACTCTCCCGTTAAATACTGGAAAGTACAGCACAAATTTGGATGGTAGTGAAGGCTATGAAAAATTTGCGTATTTTTTTATGAAATGAACGTCATTTCGCACAAATATCTAGCATTTTTCGACTTTTAAAATGGTAAAATATAGATGTAAAGGGAAATGATTTAAAAGTTAAGGCAATTTACCTTAACTAAATAGATCGGGAAAGGATGTATTATATATGAAAACAAACAAAATTTTAATGGCAGGAACATTAGCTCTTAGTATGGTGTTATCTGGTGGCATGCTGACTGGATGTTCTAATTCTTCAAACACAAAAGACACAAAGACAACAGAAGTTGCCAAGAAAAAAGAAGTAAAAACAATTGGTCAAAAAACCAAGGATTCAAAATCTTTGAAGATGACAAACAATACCGGAAAGAAAATCACAGTATTTGAAACAAAATCAAGTTCAGAAGAATCTTTCAGTGATAACTTGTTGGAAGATGGAGATGCTGTAAAAAACAAAGAACAACGTACTTTGTATTATGATGTTAAAGAAAATGATAAACTGGACGTAAAAGTAGGATTACAGGATCAGGACAAAACATTCGTATTTAAAGATGTAGATACGACAGATGCTAAAAAGGTGGACGTTTCTTTAAAAGAAGATAAAGTCAATCTGGATGTAACGAAAAAGGATGGCGGTACTGCCACTTTGACACCATCTGAAGATTCTGTTAAGACAGAGGAAGAAAAAAAGGATGAGTCTGAAGTAAAGCAGGAAGAAAAGAAAGAAGAAACAGCGAAAGCCGATTCTTCTAATAAATCAAATACTTCAGAATCAAAGAAGGACAATACCGCTTCGACTACGAATACTAGCTCAAACAAGAACAATACAGGTTCTTCTTCAAAGCCTTCTAATAACAACAGTTCAAACTCAAATAACTCAAAACCAGCCGAACATACACATAACTGGGTTGCACAGTATAAGACAGTTAACGTGCCTGAACAAGGACATAATGAACAGGTTTTGGTACAGGCTGCCTATGATGAACAGGTCCCTCAATATCAGGATGCGGAAAGGCAAATTTGTAGTGCTTGTGGTGCTGATATTACAGATTTAGGGCAAGCTGGGATTTCTGCTCATATAAAAGCTCATGCATTAGCAGGTGAAAACGGTGGATATTATTCTAAAATAAGTCAGGTATTAATAGGGTATCAGACGATTCATCACGATGCAGTCTACGAAACAAGATATGTGGTCGATTCACCCGCAACGACAAAACAGGAATTGACAGGCTACAAGTGCAGTGGCTGTGGAAAAACAAAAGCTAACTAAATATAGATAAAAAGACAGAATATAGGAACTCAGATTGAGTACCTTTTCTGTTTTTCACACGCAATAAAACGGGGAATACCCATACTATTGCACCAAAAGAAAGTAGTTATAAGAAAGGGTGGCGAAATATGAACAGATACAGTTTATTTGATGTACCTTAAATTAAATTGAAATAATATCAATATTTTTCCTTTCAGAATATTGATAGTATGAAACACTCAAAAAATCAAGATTTCTAACGTTAGAGATTTTTATAAGGGATAGAGATAGAAATAAATAAAGGGGAAATAAATGAATTAAGGCAGTTTGCCTTAGAAAGGATTGAATTTATGAAAAAGTTTAAGAATGTGTTTCTCGCCTTTTTCGTAACTGCTTTGACATCCTTGAATCTTGCTCTTCCTGCATACGCAGAAGAAGCAACGACTCAGACTGTTGATTCAGCGGGATTCTCAGTGAGTGTTGTTGGGGATGGTACAGTCACACTTTCATCTGGTGATTTCACAAAATCATTGTCGAATGGTGACATCTACAACGCAGACTACGAAGAAGGTACAGAAATTAAAATTGTCTCTAAATCCAATGAAAATGCGGTTATTGATGATGTAGCTTTGAATAACAGCACAATTTCAGGATTTACGAGCGGTAAAAAATCTTTCAGCTTTGTGTATAAGACAAAAACTGCAGACGCAAATTTCGGTGTGACTTTTAAGACAAAAGAAACACAGAAAGCGGAAAACAGTACGACTGAAGAAAACACAAGTGAACAGTCATCTGTTCAAAGTGAGAATTCAAGTACATCACAAGATGAAACATCAAGTGATGTAAACGAGGATTCATCTTCTGAGAATGGGGACAAGGTAAGACTTGTTTACCAAGGAAAAAAGAAAAATTTAGATTCGGATTTGATTTCAGCTAAATATTCCAACATGTATGTTTTGGAATATGGTTCGCAGGATGAAGCGGATAAAGCTAAATCAGAATTAAAAGACAAAGGTGCCAAGGTTGATACAGAACAGGTATTGTCTATGGATGAAAACACACGGTCATCAGCCGATGTAGTATCAACCAAGGATATTGATACAGCCATCAATCAGGCAGCCAAGAAAAATGCAAAAGATTATTCTGGTAAAAATGTGATTGCATTGATTGATACAGGTACAGATGGATCTACAGTAGATGCTGTATCTTTTGTAGATGGAGATACTACAGACCATCAGGGTCATGCAACAAAAATGATCAAAGCAATCCGTAAGCAGAACAGCAATGCGAAGATTTTAGCTTTGAAAGCGTTGGATGATAACGGAAATGGAACAACGGCTTCTATCGTTTCAGCCATTCAGTATGCGATCGACTCGCACGTATCTATCATCAATATGTCATTCTCTGGAAAGGCAAATGACGATACATCTTTGATTGAATCAAAAGTCAAAGAAGCTGTAAAAGCAGGTATCACAGTGGTAGCTTCAGCAGGAAACAATGCATTGGATGCATCGAACTTTGTACCTGCAAATGTTTCAGGTGATACTTTTGCTTTTCTTCCCATAATAAAATCCCACCTCCATAAACACACTTTTTTATATTTTGTGTGTCTACTTTAGTGGGATCATATCATTATCCCTGGGTTTTTTTGCGTAAATTATAGATGCACTAATTCCAAAAGTGCGCGGGTACGTATTGAGTATTTATCGCGCGCTTAAAGTGTTCAACTTTTTCATAGAGTATACGTGCGCGATACAGTACACACAGAACGCGAAATCCGCCCGATATAGCCACTTTTCTTATTATCCTATAACTTGTTAAGGCGGTCGCGTAAAACGTCAATACCAGGCTTGGACAAAGCCACATAGTACTTGTGAGTGACATTAGAAGACGCATGCCCCATTTGCGAACAAAGCAAATATTCGGGCGTATTCATTGCGGCCATTGCCGTTCCATAGGTATGTCGTAGCCAGTGATATTTAAACTCTAAGCCCTCTCCCGCTAATTTCTTGCTATGGTATTTCATGCTGTTATTAGTCTGTATTTTTCCATTAAGCTGGCAGTTGACGAGAGAAAGAGAAGAAAGTTGTTTTCCGTCTATATCTATGATCATTGTCTGGTTCTGTTTTCTTTCCGCTTCGTTTTCGAGTCTGTCTATCTTCTGCTTTAATTCTCTAAGATATAGAACAAGCACATCGGGAATAAAAATCTCTCTGACGCCGTTTCTTGTTTTTACGGGTACAAGCTTTATGAGTCCTTCCTGGTACTGCATTTGGCGATCGATTTTAATAGTTCCGTTGTCCAGGTCTACGTGGTCCCATTTCAGCCCATAGCACTCGTTAATGCGGAGGCCACAATAACGGCCCAACATGTAGGCTGTTTCTGCGTTGGTCCCGCGAAAATAGTTATCGAGAGTCTGTAACTGGCTTTCATTAAAGAAGCGTATGTCATCGTCTTCATCAACTTTCTTGTTTGGCATATGAATCTTAGATGATTGCGATTTTGTCATGTAGGCGTGAAGATCTGCGCTTATATATCCCCTGGTGAAAGCCTGCCCATATAATAGGTAGAAAAACTTAATGAAGCTTTCAACGTATCCGTAAGAATACCCTTCCTTATAATATAGGTCTGATAGAAAATCATTAATCTCTGCTGCCGTTACTTTTGAAATGATACGGCGCCCGAAATTTTCCTTGATATGATTCCCCCAGAGAGAGTCCTGTTTTAATAAAGTAGTATAGGCCTTTCCAGTAGTTCCATTTTTTCGGTAATCGTTGTATACTTGTGATATAGTTACGCGCGGGTATGTCTTTGGCTTGTCAATGACTCCCGCTTTTGTTTTTTCGATATCAACGGCGCGGGCGGCTGCGGCTTGCATTCTCGTTTTGAACGGGTTGCCGTTTTCGTCCTTCACTTTCTTACGTGTCTTTTGATGTCCGCCAACTGTTACAACGAACCGATAACCGAAGTTGCCTTCTTCAGTTTGAAAAACGCCTGGATACTGTTTCTTAGTTCGTGGCATATTGTTTCCTCCTTTATGTTCCTTTTTTCGTGTTTTTTGGTGACTTTCTTTGTCAGTTTGCAATTTTGGAGAAATAATCGATAGCAACATTGTCACTAAATTTATTGTCACTTTCTACAGGAAAACACCGATTTTATGCGACTTTTTCAAAGAATAACTTAGATGCAATTCATGATACAGTACACGAAATGGCTCGTGATGAAGCTCGTCATGGTAAGGCATTTGCTGGATTATTAAAACGTTATTTTGGCGAATAATGCATTTAGAAGCTTCTAAATCAATCGGAAGCTTTTTTTCTTGTTTTCGTGTATAATAAGTTGTGTTTAACGAATATATAGAAAGAAGGATCAAGATGATTGGTAAGAATAGTCCATGTTGGTGTGGTTCTGGTAAAAAATATAAACATTGTCATGAAGAATGGGACAATACAATTAATGTATTAAAACTTCAAGGAAAAATCGTTCCTAGTCATAATTTAATCAAGTCGGAAGAAGATATTAAATGGATCAAGAAAGCGGCTAAAATCAATAATGCAGTTCTTGATTTAGTTGGAGAAAAAATCTGTGCAGGTATGACGACAGAAGATATTGATAAATTAGTATATGATTATACAACAAGTCATGGTGGAATTCCTGCATGTCTAGGTTATGAAGGATTCCCTAAGAGTGTTTGCACATCTATTAATAATGAAATTTGTCATGGTATTCCAAGCGAAAAAGTCGTATTAAAAGATGGCGATATTATAAATGTAGACTGCACTACAATTGTACATAAACACTTTGCGGATGCATCTAGAATGTTCTGTATTGGTCATGTAAGTGAAGAGGCAAAACGCTTAGTTGAAGTGACTAAAGAATGCTTAGAAATTGGTAAAGAAGCCGTACGTCCTTGGGGATACATTGGAGATATTGGTGCTGCTATTCAAGAACATGCACACAAAAATGGTTACAGTGTTGTTGTTGATTTCTGTGGACACGGTGTTGGTAATGCTTTCCATGAAGATCCATATGTACATCACGTAGGAATTCGTAATACAGGTATGGTTATTGCACCAGGTATGGTCTTCACTATTGAGCCTATGATCAATCAAGGAACGCGTGATTTATATATTGATAAAGATAATGGATGGACATCTTATACAAAAGATGGAAAGTTATCGGCACAATGGGAAAACACAATTCTAGTTACAGAAAAAGGAATTGAAGTATTAGCTTGGTAAGAAGTCAATAAAATGACTTCTTTTTTGGTGAGGTTTAAAAAAGGGAATATGCAAAAGAGTATGGTTGAGGGGAATACTTTAAAACTCATTTTGAATTTTAGCATTCCATTATTATTAGGAAATTTATTTCAACAATTTTATAACGTTGTTGATGCGGCCATTGTTGGACAAACACTAGGTTCTAAAGCATTGGCAGCCGTAGGCGCAAGCAGTAGTGTGCAGTTTTTGAATTCTAGGATTTTGTATGGGAATATGCCAAGGCTTTGCGATTATGGTTTCGCAAAGTTTCGGCGCAAAAAGACTCGATGAAATGCACACTTATATTTATGCAGGAGCTGTATGGACAGCCATTACAGCTTTTGTGGTATCCATCTTAGTCGTTGTATTTTGTACAGACATTCTTCACATTTTACAAGTCAATGACGAAATCTTTAAAGATGCCTATGCCTATTTGGTTGTCATATTTGCAGGGATACCATTCACATTACTTTATAATTATTTATCGGCTATATTAAGAGCTATTGGAGATTCAAAAACACCATTTCTCTTTTTGGCTTTTTCCGCTGTTTTAAATATTGGTCTTGATTTTTTTTGTATTCTTGTTTTGAAATGGGGATGTGCAGGGGCTGCCATCGCCACCATTTTTGCCCAAGCCGTAAGTGGTATTTTGTGTTTATTGTTAATTGCTTTAAAAGTCAATGTTTTACATATACCTAAATCAAGTCGTTATGTGGATAAGAATCATTCGATAAAATTATTGGCAATGGGAGTTCCTATGGGATTACAATTTTCAATTACAGCCATAGGTTCTATGGTCATGCAGTCGGCTAACAATGCTTTGGGAACCATTTATGTATCTGGTTTTACGGCAGGTATGCGCATTAAATCGTTGATGATGTGTCCATTTGATGCATTAGGTGCAGCTGTTTCTACATTCCTTTCCCAAAACTATGGAGCTTGCAAGTTAGAACGAATCCATGATGGATATCGTAAAGGCGTAATGGTGAGTATTTTATATGGTGCATTCGCCTGTGTCGTAATGGTTTTCTTTGGAAGAATTCTTAGTATGATGTTTGTGAGCGCAAATGAATCACAAGTGCTAAATGCGAGTGCGTTATATTTAAGAAGAATGGGCTATTTCTATCCTGTACTAGGAATTTTGATCACAACAAGAATGTCCGTTCAAGGACTTGGCTATTCTGCCCGAGCTATGCTTGCAGGCTTTGTAGAAATGATTGCACGATGTATTGTGGCATTATGCTTTGTTCCTATTTTCAAATATAATGCAATCACATGGGCCGATCAAGCAGCATGGGTTGCAGCTACACTTGTATTGATTCCATTGTGGATCAGTGCAATGCGTGCGGTTCAAAAGAAAATGAGTTAAATTAGAAGTCTAAATGACTTCTTTTTTTGACTTTTAATGTCTTTTTCACATACATCTGATTTAATTAAGGTAGAGATCATTAAAAATATGATTGACACCAAATATGACACCAAATATAATGGAGGTGAAAAGATGTCTTCTTAAATTGGGTCATGATATTCGTTTCGAAGAGATAGTTAAAGTGATGAAAGAATATGGATATGAGATCAAACAACCTAAAGGCGGATCAAGTCATTATTCATTTGTCAAATCTGGATGTAATCGTATTGTGATTCCAAGACATAAACCTATAAAAAAGGTGTATGTAAAAATGATAAAAAAAGTGATAGAAGAGGAGATGAAGGAATATGAATCAAGAACTCAAATACTACATGAATCTGTCGTATCGTATGGAAATTGTTGAAGATAAAGATGAAGGAGGATATGTCTTATCTTATCCGGATCTTCCTGGATGTATGACATGTTCAGATTCATTAGATGACTTGTTAGAACTTGCCAAAGACGCAAGAGAAACATGGATTTTAGGTATGTTAGAAGATGGGAAAGAGATTCCGCTTCCTAGTGATCTACAATCGTATTCAGGACAATTTAAATTAAGAATACCCAAAAGTCTTCATAGATCCTTATCTATACACGCTAAAGAGGAAGGCATTAGTATGAATCAATATTGTTTGTATCTTCTCGCAAAAAATGATGCGGAATATAAAAAAGAAAGACGTTAATTGTCTTTCTTAGATATAATGGATTTCAACTCCACCAAAATGAACACGCCCTGTGATATTTAATGTTGGATAGCCACTAGATGATGGCTGTCCTTTTTCATCAACTCCACCAAAGAAGGCACGAACATGACTTTGTACATTCCATTCTTTAGGTACATAGAGTTCAATGCCTGTAAAGTTTCCATCAATTTCAATCGTAGCTTGATTTTGAATGGTAGCCTGATCAAAATAGAGTTTCAATCCTGAAAACTTTGAATCAATGGTCACATATTGTAAATCATTGGTTTGAATATATTGAACTTTTTCACCAAAACTAGAAGTAATATTGATGATGGAATTTGTAGAATATTCAATATCTTCTATTTCAATGTGTCTTTTTTTGGGATGAATAATGCTTGTAAGTCCCCAAGCTAATAGCCAAGTAGCTAATAATAGAAGCCATAAAGAAATATCTTCAAAACCTAAATCTTCTTTGAATAAATAGAAAATAATCGCAATCCCAAATAAGGGACTGTAGAAGCTTCTTTCTTTGATTCCATCGATAATAACAGATAGACAGATAAGAGTTCCAATAATTTTCCATAGACTAAGGTTAAATTGAATAATTCCAAATAAGTTTCCAAAAATTAATATGGCACCTAGAATACAAATAATGCCCCAAAACCAATTTCTTTTCATAAATGATTCCTTCTTTCTTTTAATACTTTGTAGTACATTCTTGATACATACACTTGTTTATGACTATTTTGAAAAGTAATGAGATGACTCGATACAGAATGAGATAAAGAATAAATTTTTTGAATATTCACTATTGTAGATTTAGAAATTCTTAAAAAGGAATTCGGCAATATATTTTCTAATTCATACAATTTCTGTGTTGTAGAAAACATGTCATTGGCTGTATGTGCATATACCGTTCCATTGTCACTTTCAAAGAATAGAATCGCATCTAAATCTAGATAATACTCTGTATCTTGTTTAAAGAATTGTATACTCGGCTTTGATTTAAAATTAGAAATCAATTGTTGCAATTCCTCAGTATATTCTTTTGTACGTATGACAATTTCATTTTCGTTTAATGAATCATCAATCTCAATTCTTACTTTCATGGCCTTATTATTTCATATGAATATTTAAAAGTATAGTCTTGAAAAGTAAGTGGTAAAAATATAAGACTAAGTGGTCAAGAAAAAAGAAGTGAAAATTCACTTCTTTAGTGGTCAGTATAATGTTGCCTGCAACTAATTATATATATAGCTCCTTCATCAATTTTATATATTAATCTATCTTTATCATTAATTCTGCGACTCCATAAACCTTTAAAGTTTCCAATCAAACGATGAGACTTCAAACATCATTGCTAAAAATATTGAAATAATGTCGTTTTGTAGTAAATAAAATATTGAAATAATGACATTTTAGACGGAATAAAATATTGAAATAATGACGTTTTTCTGTTAATGTGATATTGAAATAATGTTGTTTCATGACTGGAGGATATATGTTTAAGCGGAAAGTATATAATGAATTGTTGGAATGGAAAGAAAAATATGCAGATCGGTCAGCTTGTTTATTAGAGGGAGCTAGGCGTGTAGGTAAGAGCACAATTGCTTTGGAATTTGCAAAAAATGAATATGAAAGTTTTATATTTATAGATTTTTCTAATATATCTACAGAATTGTTAGAAGTATTCAATGATATTTCGGATTTGGATATATTCTTCTTGCGATTACAAACAGTGACAGGTATTAATTTGATAGTATCTAAATCTGCCATTATTTTTGACGAAGTACAATTTTTTCCAAAGGCTAGACAAGCTATTAAACATCTAGTAAAAGATGCAAGGTATCATTATATTGAGACGGGGTCACTGATATCAATTAAGAAAAATGTACAAGATATATTAATTCCTTCTGAAGAACATAAAATTAATGTGTTTCCGATGGATTATGAGGAATTTAATTGGGCATTGGGAAAAAGTACGGATAGTATAAGAACTTTAGTTGAAAAGAATGTTGCTATAGGTGATATGACAAACCGTAAGTTAATGCGCGATTTTCGTATTTATATGGCTGTTGGGGGGATGCCTCAAGTCGTTTCTACTTACCTACAAACGAATAATCTTGATGCAGTAGATAAAGAAAAATTAGATATTATTTCTTTATATGAAGATGATTTAAAAAAAATAGATCCTTCTGGTAGATTATCTGATATTTATGCATCAATACCTAGTCAATTAGCATTGAAGAGAAATAGATTTAAAATAGCAGAAGCAACTAAAAGCCGAAGACAAATTAAAGATGAGGAACGTTTATTTGATTTAATTGATTCCAAAATAGTTTTGCCATGTTACAATGTTGCACAACCTAGTATTGCTTTAGCACAAACAAGAGATCCAGAAACTTTTAAATTGTATATTTCTGATATTGGATTGTTTACAACGATGATATTTGATGGTGGGAAAGGATTATCTTCAGATATTTATAAAAAATTGTTGAGTGATAAGTTATCAGCCGATTTAGGCTATATGTATGAGAATGCAATCGCACAAATCATTGTAAATAGTGGCAATAATTTATACTATCATTCATGGAGAAAAGAGAATAGTACTCATAGTAATGAAATTGATTTTTTAATATGTTCAAAAAATAAAATCATTCCAATTGAAGTAAAATCATCTGCAACAAAGAGTCATATTTCAATGGATGAATTCTGCAAGAAATATTCGCATGAAGTAGGACGAAGATTCTTGTTTTCACAGAAAGATTTTTCGAAAGATGGGATGTTGGAGTTAAAGCCTATTTACGCAGTTCCATTTTTGTTAGAAAATCTTTAAATAATGTATTTTAATCTTTGATATAATAATAGAGTTGAAATGAGGTAAATAAACTTATGGATGAAAATATAATTTCCTTAATTGCGAAAGAGCTGAATATTTCAATTTCGCAAGTTAAGAATACATTGGAATTATTAGAAGAAGGAGCTACAGTTCCTTTTATTGCACGTTATCGTAAAGAGCGTACAAAAGGTTTGGACGAAGAACAAATTCGTGTCATTCAAGAAAATTATGCGTATCAAGTGAATTTAGCTAAGCGTAAGGAAGAAGTCTTAGCTCGTATTGAAACATTAGGAAAATTGGATGATGAAATTATTAAGAATGTCAACGCATGTACAAAACTATCACAAGTAGAAGATATTTATCGTCCTTACAAACAAAAGAAAAAGACGCGTGCAAGTGTTGCGATTGCCAATGGTCTACAGCCATTAGCCGATACTTTTATGTCTTTTCCTCGTTATTTTAAAGAAACAGAATTAGATGCCTACATTAATGAAAACGTAAAAGATCGTGAAGCTGCCATTCAAGGTGCTTGTGACATCATTGCCGAAAAAGTGAGTGATGATGTGGATGTGCGTAATAAAATATTGGATTCAATGACAAATTTTGGTCGTATTGTTACAAGTGAAAAGAAAGATCATGAAGACGATCATAAAGTCTATAAGATGTATTATGACTATTCAGAAAGAGTGAATACATTAGCACCGCATCGAGTTATGGCCATTGATCGTGGGGAAAAAGAAAAAGTATTAAATGTTTCGATTTCCTTTAATGAAGAATATATCGAAAACTGGGTATGCCGAAGATTTATTCGCTTTACTAACAGTGGTACAAGTGAGTATGTTCGTGCTGCTATTTTAGATGGTTTAAAAAGACTTGCCTATCCTTCCATTGAAAGAATGGTTCGTTCTGCTCTAAGTGAAAAGGCACATGAATCAAGTATTGATGTATTCTCTATGAACTTAGAAAAACTTTTACTTCAACCACCTATGAAAGATAAAGTGATTCTAGGCTTTGATCCTGCCTTTAGAACCGGATGTAAATTGGCTGTTATTGATGCATCGGGTAAAAAATTAACTGTCGATGTGATTTATCCACATCAGCCAAATGCGAAAGTAAGAGAGTCTGAACAAAAATTAGTTCAATTATGTAAAGAATATCATGTGAATTTAATTGCGATTGGCAATGGTACGGCAAGTCGAGAAAGTGAAGCTTTCGTTGCGAATACAATCAAAAAATTTAATTTACCAGTATCTTATACCATTGTTTCTGAAGCAGGTGCTAGCGTATATAGTGCTTCTAAATTAGCTATTGAAGAATTCCCAGACTTACATGTTGAACAAAGAAGTGCCATTTCTATTGCACGAAGACTGATGGATCCACTTTCAGAATTAATCAAGATTGACCCTCAATCGATTGGTGTTGGTCAATATCAACATGATTTGCCAACCGCAAGATTAAAAGAACGTTTGGATTTCGTAGTTGAAAAAGCGGTTAACCGCGTGGGCGTAAATATCAATACAGCCAGTGTTTCTTTACTTAAAAATGTTGCGGGATTAAATAATGCGAGCGCATCAAGTATTGTGTCATATCGTGAAGAGAATGGAAAAATTGAATCGCGTACACAAATTAAAAAGATCCCTAAGATTGGTCCAAAAGCCTTCGAACAAGCAGCTGGATTCTTGCGTATTGAAGATGGAAAAGAACCGTTGGATCGTACAAGCATTCACCCTGAATCGTATAAGGCAACGAAAGTATTGTTGAAGGAATTAGGTCTGGATACTTCGGATTTGGGAACACAAAAGGCAAAAGACATGATTTCTAATTGTGATACAAAACAATTGATGCAAGACACAGGATTAGATAGTTATACATTGAAGGATATCTTAGATGCGATTTGTATGCCACTTAGAGATTATCGAGATAAATATGATGCGCCATTACTAAGAAAAGATGTATTGGAAATCGAAGACTTACATATTAATGATAAGCTAGAAGGTACAGTACGTAATGTGGTTGACTTTGGTGCCTTTGTCGATATTGGACTACATGAAGATGGTTTAGTTCACGTTTCAAAGATGAGTACAAAACGAGTAAAACATCCAAGTGATGTTGTTTCTGTAGGAGATATTGTTACGGTATGGGTATACAATATTGATCAGGAGAAACAAAAGGTACAACTAACAATGGTCAATCCAAATTGACAATCAACAAACCGAGGTTTATTATCTTTACAAATGTAGGACAACGCATTGTTGTCCTTTTGTTTTTAGGAAAGAGGATATTATGAATATCACAACAATTGTTACACAAATGACTATTTTATTATTGATTATGATTGTTGGTTTTGTGGGAGCTAAAAAGAACATCTTTAATGATGAAGTAAATGTATATGCATCAAATATCTTGTTAAAAATCGGGATTCCAGGCTTGATTATTAGTTCAGTTAAAAATGGATCTCCATTTACAGGACACGAATTATTCAATGCACTTGTTATTTTTTCAATATTTGTGATATTTACAGGGATTGTCTCTAAAGTTATTGTAGAAGTTTTACGCATTCAAGAAAATAAAGCCCTTTGGCAATTTATGATTCTATTTACCAATGCCGGTTTTATGGGATTACCCGCTATTCAAGCCATATTAGGGGATCAAGCCATGCTTTATGGAGCTTTATTTTTATTGCCACTAAACTGTTTAATGTATGGATATGGAGAGAGTTTATTTCGTAAGGGAGGTTTTTCATTTAAGAAATTTATGAATGGCCCAATGATTGCCTCCATTATTGCGCTTGCCCTTTGTATCTTTAATATTAAGCTTCCGTATATCTTGGCACAGACTTGCACGTATATTGGTAATGTTACAACGCCACTATCTATGATGGTCATTGGTGCTGGTTTAGTGAACATGGATATCAAAGAGTTGTTGGATGTAAAAGTATGGGCATTTACAATATTTAAAATGATTTTATTGCCTTTGTTTTATATGTTTTCTCTTTCTTTATTTCACATGGATCCATTGATTGAAAATACACTTATACTCATTATGTGTATGCCAGTGGCAAGTAATTCTAGTGTATATGCATTTATGTATGGAGAGGATGTAACGCTTGCTAGTAAAGCTATTTTCTTGACAAGTGTTTCGTGTGTGGTAACGATTCCAATTGTGTTTATTTTACACACTTTGTAAATAACGTGACAAATGTAACTATAAATAAAGGTCAAAGTTTGAGTTATTGATTAGAATGATGTATGATTAGGATATAAGAAAGGATGTCATGATTATGGAAAAATGGACTCAAGAACAGTATGCTGCTCGTTTACAGGAAATGAAACAAGAAGCTCATGATAAAATGTGGTTATACATCGAAGTGAATGCCAAAGAGTTTATGAATGAATGTGAACCAGGGGTAAAAAATTTAGCAAATTGCTGCAAAGCAATGTTAGATGCAATGTTAGAAGGAGATGGCTTTATTGTAGAGCCTAAGATTCGTACTAAAGTTGCTGGAACTTTAACAGTTCGTTACTATGTTGATAACTTACATCCAGGTCGTAGAAAATACGCAGATGTAATGAAAGAACAACAACAGTAAAAAAAGAATCATTTCTGATTCTAAAATAGCTTTAAATATTTAAAAGCTTTGTATAAGCCGTCATTGTCAATTTTATCTGTGACATAGTCGGCTTTTTCTTTTACCTCTTTGACACCATTTCCCATCGCAACTGAAATATCAGCATATTCTAACATTGGTAAATCATTTTCAGAATCACCCATCGCAACGGTTTCATATTCTTCTTCATAATAGTTTTTGACAAATTGAATAGCCGTAGCTTTATTGTATTCTGAATGTGTGATTTCTCCGCCTAGATGCAAAAAGTTTGTGAATGTTAAATGCTTAGGGATTTGTCTTAATATTTCTTCTCTTTGTGAAAGTGAGTCAAAATGAATGCTGACTTTCATGACTTGATTGTAATCATCGTCGGTAATTGTTGAAATATCTGGAAAAGATAAGAAACGATTTCCCATACGGTTATCTGTATTAAATTGGCGCATTCTTTCTCTGTTTTTCTCACTAGTAAATGTCATTTTGCTTCCCTCTAAAGAGAATCCTGAATCTTTGGCAATGTGCAGAATAAATTGAGTGTCTCTTTTTTTCAATGGTTCAAAAAGTACTTGTTTATTATCAATTATAATTTCACTGCCAGCACCGAAACAATAGCCATCTAAATTCATATCTAATAAAAATTGAGGGACTTCACAACGTGTTCTACCTGTGTTTATATAAATTTTATGCCCGTTTTTTCTTGCATGTTCAATCGCTTTTAATGCAGAACTAGGAATCTTTTCAAATGTCCATAGAGTTCCGTCTAAATCTAAAAAAATAATTTTTTTCATAACCTTCCTCCACTACACTATTCTATCATATTATTGTATGATATAAGAAAAAGAGGGTATTGGCATGGAAAAGAATGTGATTATAACGATATCGAGGCAGTTTGGATCCAATGGAAGGGAAATTGCTCGTAAATTAGCTGAATATTTGGATATTAGTTATTATAATAAAGAAATTTTGAAGAAAATTGCAGTAAATATGGGTGTTTGTGCAGATTTCTTTAAAGACCAGAATCAAGATGCGAATGGCTTATTTACAATAGAATCTAAAGGCCTTTTAGGACTTAGAAATATTACAGAATTAAGTGTGAATACACAAATCTATGATATGGCAAGTGATTTTATTCAAAAGATTTCCCAAAGAGAAGATGCTGTTATTGTAGGAAGATGTGCCGATTATATTTTAAAAGACAATCCGGATGTTATTTCTGTATTCTGTTACAGTGATGTAGAAGAACGTATTCAATGGTCGATTGATGAATATCAAGTGCCTGCCAAACAAGCCAAGAAAATTGTGCAGGAAAAAGATGCACAAAGATCTAGATTTTATGAATTCTATACCAATCAAAAATGGGGCAATCCACGTAACTATACATTGATGATCAATACGTCGAAGATGAGTACAGAAGAAACAGTACAATTACTTGCTTCATTTTATGATGCAAAAAAAGGCATCCTCACATTTAAGAATGCCTTTGAAAATCAATATGAAAAAGATAATACGTATTAAAAAAGTCGGAAACCCGACTTTTTCTTTCACATAATGTAAGGTGTAGCGAAGTACAATACGAAGATGATCATTAATGCCCAAACAGTTGGGTGAACTTCTTTAGCTTTACCAGCTGCAATCATGGCAATTGTATAAACGATGAATCCGCATGCGATACCATTTGAAATAGAATACATCAAGATCATCATAATAACAGTGACAAAACCAGCAGCGGCAAAAATCATGTCATCCCAGTCAATACCTTTTAACTGTTGTGCCATCATAATACCAACAACGATCAATGCTGGTGCAGTAACTGCGTTCGTAACTGTACTTAAGATAAGTGGTGATAAGAATACGGCTAGTAAGAAGCAAACACCAGATGTGCATGCAGTTAAACCTGTACGTCCACCAACACCAACACCAGAACTAGATTCAACAAAGCTAGTTACTGTACTAGTACCTAAAACTGCACCAAATACTGTACCAACCGCATCAGCAAGCAATGCTTGTTCAGCATTTTCTAGTTCACCTTTATCGTTGATCAAACCAATACGGTTACCAATCGCAACAAGTGTTCCAGCTGTATCAAAGAAGTCAACGAATAAGAATGAGAAAATAACTACGAAAGCTTGGAATGGATTTGCGAATAATTCAGAAATTCCTGAGAAGCAAGATCCAGCAGCTTGTAATTCAAAATCAAACGAAATGAAATGTTCAGGTAAAGTAGGCATACCAGCCATTCCCATGAATCCAAGGATGATTCCAATCACCGCAGTGATAACCATACCTACGAAAACGGCTGCAGGAACATTTTTAATAACTAATGCAATTGTGATCAACAATCCAACAATCGCAAGTAATACGGTTGGATCTGTTAAGTTTCCAATTGTTACAAATGTTGAAGGACTAGCTACAATAATACCCGCATTTTTTAAACCAACAAACGCAATGAAGAAACCGATTCCGGCTCCGATTGCCAACTTTAATTGTACTGGAATTGCGTTGATAATAGCTTTACGAACACCAGTAACAGAAATAAGAATAAAGATAATACCTGAAATGAATACAGCACTTAATGCAGCTGCCCAGCTAAAGCCCATTTGTCCACAGATTGTGTAGGCGAACAATGCGTTAACGCCCATACCAGAAGCTAATGCAACTGGGTAGTTGGCAACAAGTCCCATAATGATACTTGCTACACCTGCACTGATTGCAGTCGCAAGGAATACAGAGGCTTTGTCCATACCAGCATCTGCCAATACTGCAGGGTTAACCCCAAGAATGTAGGCCATAGCCAAGAATGTTGTAAGACCAGCAATAAGCTCTGTCTTAACGTTTGAACCTTTTTCGTTCAATTTAAAGAATTTTTCCACGATTCTCTCTCCTTCTCTCTTTTTTCAAAAGACCCCTCCATTGTAGCATAAGTTATTCTAAATAGATGCACTTTGATAAAGAAAAAGCATAAATATACGTTTTTATCGGTAAATCCGTTATTCTTTCCATTGAATGTTTATAAGTTTGAAGCTGAGGGGCATACATATCAATTAATTTATTTTCATTATTCGTGGCATCTGTTTTAAAATCAATGATAATTATCTCATCTTCTTTATAGATAACTAAGTCCATAAATCCATGAACGACTTGGTTTTTTTCTTTAATAATATAGCTTTGTTCAAATACATGCTTTTCGTTCATCCAAGAAGCATAGAGTGCATTCGAATTTAAAGCTAGAATCTGTTTAATGTCATAATCCTTTAAAGTATATCCATAAGAATTCGCATAAGAAAGAATTTCTTCTTGTTGATAAGGATATGAACATTGCGCCACAATTTCATGGAATAAAGTACCACGAAGCGTTCCTATATTTTTAGTAAGAGAAATCTCTTTCCAGTCTAATTTCATTTTGGCCCCACTAGCCGTCTGACTTGAGAACACATCAGATATTTTCGTATAGACAGGAAGTTTGTAAGACTTATTATTTTGACGTACTTTTAATGGCCTTTCATACAATTCTTGTTTTTTATCAAAAACCACTAGAGAATCATTCGTATTGGCATATGTATGTAAAAGCCATCCTGTATAACTCTCATCTTCTAATAGAGTATAGGCGTTTAATGGACTATAAAAATCTTCAATGCTTTCAATCGTATCTACAATGACCAATTCTTTTTGAGGGCGTGTTGTCGCCACATAGAATACACGCATTTCTTCTGCAAGATCATCCAATTCTTTTTTTGTTTGTAGAGCTAAATGATATATTGAATTGTACTTATATTTATAATCATTACTTAAGCCTTTTAAAGATAATCCTAATATTGAATCAAGTAAGATGCATGAACTGCCATGTTTATCTCTTTGTTCATGTTGCGAAAGAATATATACAACAGGGAATTGTAAACCTTTAGATTGATGCATTGTCTTTACTTGAACTACATCATCTTCTTTGCCATACAAGCTTGCTTCCTGAGTTTGATCTTGCGTTGCATCTTTAGATAGTTGTAGGACAAAACCATGGATGTCACTCTGATTTTCATACTGGGTTGCCAATTCTAATAAATAATCCAAGTTATTCTTATCTTGAATGGTTGTAGAAGCATAATAGAAATTATTATAGGCATAGATATATTGTAGCAGTTGTACAATTGTTTGATTTCTATTTACATATAATTCAAAGAAAGGCTTCATGAAATCTTCGTTTTTAATACTCATATATAAAGATGTGCCTTTTTCTTTTCCAATGCAACACTTCGCAATTTGAGAAAAAGATACATTAAATAATGGGGACATTAAAGAAGCACATAACGCAATGTCGTCGGTTAAATCTTCTAAAGCTTTTAAAGTAGAAAGTACAATTTGAATGGCAGGATTTGTATAGAATCCATGATCAATGGTAATCATAGCTGGAATGTTGTAGGCCTCAAAAACTGTTTTCAGTTTTTCTTGAGGCGCATGATTACGGGTTAACACACACATCGATTTATAGGGCGTGCCTGCTTTGTGCTTTTCGATAATATCTTGTGCAATCAAATCAAAACGATTCTCATTGTGATTCTTTTTGATGGTAGCTTTGTTGCCTTCTTCATCTTTATATTCTGTATATAAGAAACGAACTGGATACTGAGGACTTTCCATTTGTCCTTTCGTACCTACATTGGCAATATCGATTTCTTCAAATTGTTTTCCCAATAATTCATTGTTCATGATCTTACTATAAAAATCATTGTTGAATTGAATAACACTCGCATTGGAACGATAGTTTTCCTGCAATAATAAAGGGGTGTTGTTGATATCTTCCTTTTTCATCCAGTCCTGCATGATTTTTGGATTGGCTTGTCTAAAACCATAGATGGATTGTTTAATGTCACCCACTCTAAATACGTTGTTTTCATGGCAGAAAGACGCAATGATTTTTTCTTGAAGTTCATTGGTATCCTGGAATTCATCCACTAGAATCATCTGATATTTATTGTACATTTCTTCTTTGATCATCGGATCTTGAAGGAGTTGATACGCAAAGTGCTCCATATCATTAAAGTCAATCACTTCCATTTTCTTCTTTTCTAATTGAAAGTATAACTTTACTTTATTGGTTAATTCAAATAAGGTATATACTAAAGCTTTATGATTTTGAATGTCCTTTAAATAGAATTCTTCATCAAATAAGTTTTCTACAATCTTTGTTTCATGATCTTTAAAAGAAGTTTGATATTTTGAGTAGTCCACCTTATCAATTGTCTTCTTAAAACCGATGGTATTTTTTAAATACAATTCAAATTGAGCTTTAAAATCTGAATACGAGTTGGCATCTAAACACTTTGATAAATAGTCCTTTTTGACTTCATAATCTTCAGGCTTTGCGATTTGATCGATTACTTCATCTAAAATCTCTGACATAGCCAAGCAATGATTGTGAAAGTATTTCAATGCATATTCCATTAATTCTGGACTTAAATATGTATATGAATCTTGAATGTTTTTAATCCATGTCTTTGCGTCTTCTTCGGATTTAGAGTTGAGGATTGCCAAAATATCTTCAATGTATTTTTGAATGTCTTCTTCTGTTTTTCCAAAAGAGAGAAAATACATTTTTAATTTTGTGTATGCATCTAGGTCTAAATCTTGAATCGCATGTTTGTAGGCGTTGTCAAAGGCGATGCGCGTTTGGGTTGAGGATGCCGTTTGTTTGGACATCGTATAAGAAATAGGAATCTTATAGTAATAATTTTGTACAATCGACAAGCAGAAACTATCAATAGTAGAAATACTGGCTGTTTCAAGTAGAGCCATTTGCTGAAGAATATATTCTGTTTTTGGTTGCTCTTTTAATTTGGAAAGAAGACGTGCCTTCATTTCAGCTGCCGCATCCTTTGTGAAAGTCATTGCCAGGATAGAATCGATTGAAATATGGTCTTTTAATACAAGCTGACATAAACGTTCTACTAAAACAGCTGTTTTACCACTTCCGGCACTGGCTGAAACCACGACATTTGTATCTCGAATGTCAATGGCTTTTTGTTGGGGAATTGAAAAATCCATATTTATTCTTCCTCCTTTTCTACACGAAGCATTGGTTCAACTTCATTCGCTGAATTTCGACAAATAGATCTGTAAGCACAGAATTTACATGCATCTTGGACGTGATTAGGTAGGGCTTGTCCACTTTTAATGTCTTCTAAAAGACTGTCAACGACTTGAGTCCATTCCTCTTTGATGGTTTCTAAACTTGGATTGGCTCTTTTTACAGGCATATATCGTTTTATGTCATCACAATAAATGCTCGCATCACTAAAGTGCCATCCATTTAATCTTCGATTGACTTTAAATGTATCCGCAATATCTTTTTCATCGTTCACAGTGAGTTCAGGGATTTTTTTGCGATAATTTAATTTTCCATAAGTGAGTGTTTCTGGGGTTGTCCTTAGTGCAATATAGAAACATCCTACTGGGATTAAACCGGATTCTTTTTCGTAAGCTAACGTATATGTGGCTAACTGTAAAGATAATCCTTTTTCAAAGTCATCGATTTTAATATCTTTATCACTTGATTTATAGTCAAAGATACAAAAGGATGTGTTTGAATTGTCGATTCGGTCAATATAGCCATATAAATCAATGGTATATCCATTCCATGGGTAGGAATAAGAGAACTTATGTTCTTGTTTATACATGTTCATGTGCCAGTTGGATTCAAAATTATGTAGTTGTTCAAAAATCAACATAAGTTTTTCTGTGATTTCTTCAATTTGAGAATCAAACCATGGCACTTGTTGTAAAAGCACTTCTTTTGCGAAGGAAAATTCATTTTCAACGTAGTGATGAATTTCTTCTTTGGATAAAGAAGTATATTCTTGTCTATCTTTAGAAATCACTTCTAGAACATGATGTAATATGCTTCCACGAATTCGAATGTCTGTGATGTCTTCTTTTTCTTTTAAATATAAGCCGTATTTTAGTGCATGAGAAAAAGGACATCGTGCATAAGATTCGAGTCTTGAAATAGATCCTTTAAAATGATTATCCTTAAAGAATATGGATTTAGCTGTTGTTTCATTTAAATCGATAGTTGGGGTAGTCCAATTAAAAGAATCGGGCGTAGTGATAAACTCAGCCTTTTGTTGGAGCCAATTTTCTATGTCGGAGCTAGGTTCATAATTTTTTCCTTGATAATCACTCTGTGGATAGAATACGTAAAGAATTTCACACAAAGACAAACAGTCAAAGATTTGTGCCTGCTGGTTTTGAATGCGTGTTTCAAGATTTGGTAAATCCGTGTTTTGCACATAGGCCTCATCAAAGATTCCAGTATGTAACTTTAAAGCAGGAAATGCACTGGCGTTTGTGCCAGTTAAAAAGACGATGGGCCTTAAATTTGTGATGTCTTGTCTAGATCCAATGAATACCCCTTCAATGGAATTGGCTTTCTGATTGGCAGAAAGATTTTGGATTTGGTGAATCAAGATGTTTAAATCATTCGCATTATGAATGTGTGTATGCACATCTTGGATAAGTGACATGACATCGTTGAAGGCATTCAAATCTTCTTTTGTGACTTGTTCATGTAGATTTTGAATGTGTTTGGCCATCTTGATAAAATCGTATGCATCAAATAAGAAGGCATGATCGTGTACCCATTCTAAAGTGTCTTGTTCTAATTTTTGGTAGGATGCGAATTGGTAGGAATCAATGATTGCATTATCTTTGTATGGAAGTGTAGTTAAGAAAGGTTCAAATTTTAAAAATTGTTCAGGGAACAATGTGTAATACTGCAAGAGATAATTGTCATTTGGATATAGGGTTTGAACTACGTTTAAAAAACTTTTTAAATCCATATCTTTAGCCCATGTTAAATAATGGATCCACTCGTTATATATAGATGTAGTATGAACTTCTTGTATAGTTGTGAATGGGATCTTATGTGCTGTAAGAATCTGGGTTAAAACATTGATGTCACTTGGGTTGTTTAGGGCAATGAAAATATCATCGGCTGAATAGTCATTTTCAATAATAAGATTTGCGATGACTTCCATTTGTTTGCGTGCGTTGGCAACACTGTAGTAGTGTGTTGTCAACAGTTGCTTATCGCCGAGCCATTTTGCGCCATGATCAATCAACACTTGAATCCAGTAACTGTCTAATTGAGAGTATTCTTTTTTTAGGATATAGATGTTTTCTAAATCTGGTAAACTTGAAAGGACATCTTGCGTTTGGTCTTCTTTGAGTTGAATTGGATACAGAAGATTTAAGATTTCATGTAAATCTTTTTCTTTTTGGGTTGAACAAGGAAAATCATGAATCTGATAGGTTTTTGCCATTTTTATAAAGTCTAGACAGGCATTTAAAAAGTCATAGTCTTCTTTACTGGAATAGAAGGCATTGGAAAGAGAGACATTCTTTAAAGCATCTTTGTACAAATAAAGAATTTCAATGTCAGATTTATTTTGTCCATGATAAAAAGAAGATAGCCAGCTAGACAAGGTTAAAACTTGTATGCCAAGGCAATCTTTTTTTTGTTTTAAAATTTCTTTGTATAAAGATAAATGTAGGGTAGCCGGAGCTAATATTGTACTGTTGTCTGGAATTTGTATCATAAAATTATCACCTAGATTATTATACCATGTTGCGTATCTTTTCATTCAATGATATTATTAACTCGAGAGTTAATAACTGTGGAGTTAATAAAACGGAGGGCATATGTTTGTTGGTAGAAAAAAGGAATTAGATGCATTAAAAAGTCGATATACAAGCAACAGAAAAGAATTTGGTGTATTGTATGGAAGAAGACGAATTGGGAAATCATCCATATTAAATGAATTTTTAAAGGGTAAAAACGGTTTATTATTTCAGGCAAAACAAGATAACAGTTATGGAAATTTAAAATCTTTTTCTTATGAAGTGGATCATTTATTGGATCTTCCAGATACATTTGTTTTTGCAAGTTGGCAACACGCCTTTAAATCGATTCAAGAATACGCAAAGAATGAGCGCTTTGTGTTGGTTATTGATGAGTATCCGTATATAGTGAGTCAAGATTCTAGTTTCTCTTCTGTTTTGCAAGAGTTTATTGATCATGCGAGTGATAATATGATGGTCATCTTATCGGGAAGTGATATAGGTTTTCTGCAAAGAGAAATACAGAATCATGCGAGTCCATTATATAAAAGACGTACTTTTGAGATGGAAATTAAAAAAATGAATTTTATGGATGCAAAAGAATTTGTGAAAATGGAAGATATCGAAAGTCAGGCTAATTATTTGTGCCTAATGTCGGGATATCCATATTATTTATCGACAATTGATCATACGAAAACTTTTTATGAAAACATTCAATACTTATTATTTAATGAGTTCGGTACATTCTTTAATTTGCCAGATCAACTTTTATCAAATTCTACGAATGTACAGGATGTATATAATTCAATATTAGTATCAATCTCAAAGCGTAATCGAACGATAAAAACGATTAGTGAAGATATCCATGAGGCAGAGGCTAAAGTCTCTAAATATATTGCAACATTGATAAAGAGTGAAATTGTAGAGAAAAAGAATATGTATAATGGAAATAAACGTACAATTTATTATGATATATCGGATTCGATGTTGAAATTATGGTATACCTTAATTTTTGAAAACCAAGAGAAAATAAAAATAAATGGAAATCTTGTGTTTGGAAGAAATAAAGAAAAATTAGATTCATTTCTTTCGTTTGAATTTGAGAATTTATCGATTTTATATATGGATATGTTAAATGAAAAAGGTGAATTAGAAGATATTTTTCCACATATACAGAATTATAAGGCTGATAACTCGAAGTTAAACAGATCAATTGAAATAGATGGTATCACAAGTACGAAAGAATATTTGTTGGTGATGGATTGTAAATATCGAAATAGAAAATATACTAGGGATATGTATGAACATCTAAAAGAGAGTGCTTCTATTTTTCCTAATAAATTAAAAAGAGTATATTATATCTTTTCTAAAGAGGGATTTAGCGAAAATATGATCAAAGATAAAAATATACACTTGTTTGATTTAGAAAGAATGTTTGAATAAATGAAAAAAGTGGATCAAGCAATCCACTTTGTGTTGTATTATAGATTTTCTGTAATGTGTCTTGCGACATATACACCAGATGCACTGGCGTGACTTAATGAGTGTGTTACACCTGAACAGTCTCCGATAACGAATAGTCCTTTGTGTTTTGTTTCTAAGTTTTTATCTACTTTTACTTGCATGTTGTAGAATTTAACTTCAACACCATATAGTAATGTGTCATCACTAGCTGTTGATGGACATACTTTATCAAGCGCATAGATCATTTCAATAATGTCATCTAATTGACGTTTAGGGATAACTAGAGATAAGTCTCCTGGTGTAGCCTTCAATGTAGGAGTTACGAATCCTTGTGCAATACGACTTGGAGTTGAACGTTGTCCACGAATCAGATCACCAAAGCGTTGAACGATAACACCACCACCTAACATGTTTGATAGGCGGGCAATACTTTCACCATATTGGTTACTTTGTGAGAAGGGTTCTGTGAAATGATTTGATACTAATAAGGCAAAGTTTGTGTTGTTTGTGAAACGAGCTGGATCTTCATAGCTGTGACCATTTACAGTGATGATTCCGTTTGTGTTTTCGTTTACGACAACACCTCTAGGGTTCATACAGAATGTACGAACGCGGTCTTGATATTTCTTTGAACGATATACGATTTTAGATTCATACAATGAGTCTGTTAATTCTGAGAATGTATCGGCATTTAGTTCAACACGAACACCGATGTCTACACGATCACTCTTTGTTTCAATGCCTAAGTTTGAGCATACAGATTCCATCCATTTACTTCCTGAACGGCCTGTAGAAATAATACATTGTGTAGATGTATATGTTTCATCCCCACAAACGACTTCATATCCATCTTCGATTTTGTTTACCATATCAATGTGTTTAAAGAAATGGAATTCGGCTTTGTCTTTTAATTCATTGTATAAGTTTTCAAGTACTACATAGTTAATGTCAGTTCCTAAGTGACGAACTTTCGCTTTTAATAAGTGAAGATCATTTTGAAGACATTTTTTGGCGATAGCAGCATCTGAGTTTGCATATAGACGAGTTTTTTCACCGCCCATCTTGCAGTTGATTTCATCCACATATTCCATTAAATCGATAGCTTCTTGTTCACCTACATATTCGTATAGGTTTCCACCAAATTCATTTGTGATATTGTATTTTCCATCACTGAAGGCACCAGCTCCACCAAAACCGTTCATGATGGCACATGATTTACAGTGGATACATGATTTGATGTTCTTTCCGTCAATTGGACATTTTCTTTTGTTTAATGGTGCTCCTGCTTCAAAAACACCAATTTTTAATTCAGGTTTACTCTTTAATAATTCGTAGGCTGAGAAAATTCCTCCAGGCCCAGCACCAATAATAATGATATCGTATTGCATTTTATTTTCCTCCTGTTTGAAGGCTATAGTCTACTGTTTTCGGTAGTAGGTATGAACGTTCAACCATATCATGAACTTATATAACCCGGACTATTATACGGATAAAGTGAATTGTTTGCAAGCGATATTTTTGAAAACGAAACATAAAAAAAATGATATAATCATGTAGGCTAGAAGAGGTATGCATATGAGCAAGAATAAAATACATGATTTAATAATGATTATACTTGGAAACTTTGTAGTCGCATGTTCAGTTTCCTTTTTTATACTTCCTAATAATATATTAACAGGTGGTGTAGCTGGTGTGGCTGTCGCATTACATCCAGTTCTTCCGATTGATACAGTTTTAATGATTGATGGTTTAACAATTGGATTATTTATATTGGGAGCTCTTTTATTAGGAAAGCAGTTTGCGATGAAATCTGTGATTTCTACAATTGTATATCCGGTTTTCGTAACAGGTTTATCACAGGTTGCCACAATGTTTCCTAAAGATACATTTGTGATGCCAGCTTATGTGGCTACAATCTATGCCGGAGTTCTTGTGGGGATTGGTTTAGGTTTAGTGTTTAGAGTTAATTCAAGTACGGGTGGTATGGATATCTTAGCTTTGATTTTACATAAATACCTGAAGATTCCTGAAGGAACCAGTGTAATGATCGTGGATGGCTTAACAGTTTTATTGGGTGTGGTTACACATGGTTTAACACCAGCATTGATTGGTATTATGTCTGTGTTTGTTTGTGGTGTCGCAATCGATAAAACAGTAATGCTAGGCATGCAATCCGCAAAAAATGTTATGATTATATCGACAGAGTGGAAACAGATTCGTCGTATTTTATTAGAGACAGTGGATCGTGGTGTAACGATTCTAGATGGAAGTGGTGGCTATACACAAGCGCCTAAGCCCGTGTTGATGTGTGTTATTAAGCAGAAACAATATCCATTATTAGAGTCAAGTGTTTTAGAGATTGATCCAAAAGCGTTTATTATTGTGAATGATGTGCATCAGGTACATGGTGCTGGTTTTACATCAAAACATGTGGTGGAGACAGATGAAGCAGCATATTAAAGAAATTATTGTCGTTGAAGGAAAAAATGATACAAACACGTTGCAGTCTTTTTTTGATTGTGACACGATTGAAACGGGTGGAGACCAGGTCAACGAGAAAACGATTGAGCGAGTTAGACAGGCTCAAAAGACAAGAGGTGTAATTATTTTTACAGATCCAGATACGCCAGGAGAACATATACGTAGATTGATTGGCAGTAGTGTGCCAGGATGTAAACATGCGTTTATTAATAAGGAAAAAGCGAAAACACCTAAAAAAGTGGGTGTAGAGCATGCAAGTAAAGAAGATTTATGGGATGCCCTATGTCATTATGTAACGTTTGAGAATAAAGAAGAAGTATTGAGTTGGCAAGACTTTATTGATTTAGGCTTAGTCGGAAACAAAGATTTGCGCTTTCAAGTGTGTGAAGATTTTCATATTGGTCCTTGCAATGCGAAAACATGTTTTAAGCGTTTAAATCAGATGAATGTGACAAAAGAAGAGATAGAAGAAAGGAGTCTTTCATGAAACAGGCGATTGCGACAGTAAAAAAGACAAAAGAGATTCAAGAAAAGTATAAGGTTTTCACAAAGAAAAGCTTTGGACAGAATTTTATTATTGAACCGGGTGTTGTTGAAAAGATTGCCAATGCAGCAATTCAATCAAGAGATGAATTGGTTTTTGAGATTGGTCCTGGAATTGGGGCTTTAACACAGTTTTTATGTGAAAAAAGTAATCAGGTTGTAGCTTTTGAGATTGATGAAAGATTGCCGGTTGTATTAGAGAATGAGATTGGTTTTGATCATTTACAGATAGTATTAGAAGACATCTTAAAGGTGGATATTGATGAAAAGATTCGTGAATTTAGAAAGCCTGGTCAAAAGGTAGTTTTCGCGTCGAATCTTCCTTACTACATCACGACGCCGATCTTATTTAAATTGTTTGAGGCAAATGAAGAGATTGAAAGAATTACGGTTATGATGCAAAAAGAAGTGGGAGAACGTTTCTTGGCACACGAAAATGATAAGGAATACAATGCGTTGAGCGTAATTACGCAATATCGTTGTGATGTGAAAAAAGTCATGGACGTATCAAGAAGAGTATTTTGGCCAAGTCCCAATGTAGATTCGATGGTCATTCAGTTTTCTTTCCATCACAAGTATCATTTAGAAGATGAGAATTATTTCTTCGATTTGGTAAAAGCTTGTTTTACACAAAGAAGAAAAACTATTTATAATAACTTTCAGAATTTTGTGAAAGATAAGGCTCTGGCAAAAGAATTGTTAGAAAAAGTAAATATTGATCCTAGTACGCGTGCGCAACAGTGTACGTTAGAAGATTTTATTCGATTATATGAGGTGACCTATGAAAGTACAGGCAAGGGCAAAAATTAATCTAGCATTAGATGTCGTGGAAAGAATGGATAATGGGTATCATTCTTTAGACATGATCATGGTACCTATTTCAATTTATGATGAGATTGAGATAGAAAAAAATGATTTTGATGTAGTTGAATGTGAAGGTATGAAATTACCAGAGAACAATACGGTTTCAAAGATGATTCAAGTTTTAAAGGATACCTATCACTTAGATTCTTGTTTCAAAGTATCTATCAAGAAGCATATTCCGGCTCAGGCAGGTCTTGGTGGCGGAAGTGCGGATGCAGCTGCTGTATGTAAGGCGGTTTTAAAGATGGAAGGTATTGAGGAAGCGGAAGAAAATCTTTATGAAATCACAAAACAAGTGGGGGCGGATGTTCCTTTCTGTATTCATGATAAGTGGGCTCGAGTAAAGGGTATTGGAGAAAAAATCACGCCAATTGAGAGTGATTGGCAATTTGATATTGTGGTTGTAAAACCAGATTTTGGAATTTCTACTGCGAATGCATTTTCTAAATGGAAAGAGTCGCGTCCTTTTCATCCGGATGTAGATTTAGTAGAGTCGAGTATTCGAGAAGAGAACATGGATCTTTTATATCAGACTATGGCAAATTCATTGGAACCAATCGCCTTTGAGATTGAGCCTGAATTAGAACAAGTGAAAATGGATATGGAAGATGCAGGTTTAGTACGTATATTGATGTCTGGGTCTGGTTCAAGTATGTTGGGATTCAGTGTGGATGAAGAAGTGATTTTAAGTGCATGTGAGCAATTGAAGGAAAAGTATAATTTTGTTCAAATTGTTCATGTAGGAGGCTAATATGGCAGCTTCTGTAATTTCTTATTTAGTATTCTTTGCGTGTTTTGGTTTAAGCTTTTATGCGATTTCAAGTATTCAGTTTGAAAAGGTGTGTAGTGTAAAAAATCCTAAGAAAGTGCAGATTTTAATGTTTCTTTTATCGCTTTGTCTTGCGTACATTTCAAGTCAGGCGATTTTACAATTAACAATCTATAATGGCTTTGCTTGATAAGTGGATTGCCCTGGATATGGGGGCGTATCTTGCACGGTTTTATGATTTTTCTACACAGAAACAAATTGTTTTAAAAACAATAATCGCAAAAAAAGGAAAAGAAACATTGGGTGTATCGGATCAGGCGCTTGCCTATTTATATAAGGATCTGGATACGATACAAATTCAATATCCTATATCACATGGTCAAATTCTTCATTCAATTGAACCTTTGGTTCAGAAGGGGTTAAACGAACTACATGCTTTTGATGGCTTATTAAGACCGAGTGTGCTTGTGAGTGTTCCTACGGAGTTGTCGCAAAGACAACGAGAACTTTGGCAGCAAATGTTTTTGGATTGTGGCGTACGTAAGGTTGAATTTATTTCAAACTTAAATGCTTTACAAGAAGAAGGTTCTTGCTTTTTAGTGCATAGTGGACATTCTTATACGGAAATTCATGTGTGTGCTTATGGTAAGGTGCTTGTGTCAAAGACAATTTATTATGCGGGAGCACAGATTGATGAGCAGATACAAAGGATTGTTTACAACAAGACGGGTTGTTTTATCACAAAAATGGATGCGGCTCATTTGAAGGAAATGGCAAGTCTGGCTTTTTGGCAACAAAAAAACAATTTATTGTTGTGTTATGCCTTTGATTCAAGACAGATTCTTCATCAGATTCAAATTGAGTCAAGTCTATTGTGGCCGGCCTTCGAGATGGTTTCAGCACAGATTTCATTATGGGTAAAACATTGTTTTGATGGTCTTCCTGCTTCTCTACAAGAACATTTTTTGATGCATGGAATTGAATTGAGTGGAGGATTGGCGGATTGTTTTGGGCCGTCACAATTCATTTCTAAGAACATATCTTGTCCAGTTCTTTGTACAAAACGAGGACAATACGATATGATAGATGCATTAAAGGGGGTAAAGTCAGCGTGATTGATTATAAAATGATTTTATTACCATTCTTGATTTCAGTGATTCTAACACCGTTGGTGAAGCAATATTCTATTTATTGTGGGGCCTATGCCAAAGAAAATAAGCGTACGGTCCATCATGGAAAGATTTCGCGTATTGGTGGTGTAGCGATTTATTTGGCATTCATTATAACGATGGCTATCTTTGTGAAGGCGGATCGTCAGATCAAAGGATTGGTTATTGGAAGCAGTATTATGTTTTTTACAGGTTTAATTGATGATTTAATCGATATTAAGCCACTGGTTAAACTAACGTTGGAAGTTATTGCGGCTTTGGTGTTGATTTATTTTGGAATTTCAGTAGATATTATTCGTTTGCCTTTGGGCATTCAAATTGATACAGGTATTATTTCGTTTATCTTTACGATAATTTGGGTGGCCGGTATCACAAATGCGGTAAACCTGATTGACGGTCTAGATGGTCTTGCCGGAGGTATGAGTGTTATTGTGCTTGTGGTCATTGGTTCTATCGCCATCATCGAAAGACGTTCGGATTTATTAAGCATTGCCTTTATCTTAGCTTTTGGAACATTGGGTTTCTTAGTTTATAATGCGCATCCAGCTAGTATCTTTATGGGAGATTGTGGATCGTTGTTTTTGGGGTTCATGATTTCGGCAATTTCATTGCTTGGATTTAAATCGAGTACGATTTTGACGTTGGCATTGCCTATCTTATTGTTGATGCTGCCAATTATTGATACGTTATCCGCTATTTTGAGACGTACTTTAAAGGGTATGAAATTTATGGAGGCGGACAAGAGTCATATTCATCACTTGTTGATGCGCCAATTTGGACATCGTAATACTGTAATTATCATGTGTGGTTTAACAGCGCTTTTTGGATTGAGTGCTTTTGCGTATATGATTAATCGAAATATCGGCTTTTTAGTTATGGTCATTATATTGTTGGCGGTAGAGATTTTTATTGAGAAATCGGCAATGATTAGTGAGAAATTTCATCCTTTAATTGGTTTATGGCATCGTATTCAAAGAAAATCGCGAAAAATATTCAAAAAAGTAGGCTAAAATGCCTACTTTTAATATTGTTTTCACATTGGTTTGTTAGAATGGGGTTATGGAACCGAATGAATGGCAAAAGTACAAAAACAAAAAGTCGACGGAGTACACACAGAAAATAACGTCGCAGGCTAGAATTGCTGAAGAACAACTGTTAGAGGGTTTAAATGAAAGTGAGGTTTATGATTATATGCTTTCTAAACTGAATTTTTGTCAGAGGAAACAAATGTATTCGAGTTTAGAAGCTAAGGTGTATGTGAAAGTTGGCGACATATGCTTTACAGATTTTGGGTTGGCCTATCTAAGTGAGGTTGGCTATCAGCATTTTGGGTTAGTGTTGGCAATGAAGAATGGGAAAATATTTGTAGTACCTATGAGTGGGAATAGTAGTGCATATCATAGGGCGTATGATCCTGTATCCCATATGGGAAAGCGTCATTTGATGCGTTTACCAGAAATTGAGGGCTTAAATAAGGCGAGTGTATTATTCTTAAATGATGCGAAATGGATCAATTCGGCGCGTGTGATTGATGTGAAGGCACATATTGATCCGAATTCTCATTTGTTTGATAAAATAAAAAAATGTGTTATGCAAATGATGCTATAATAGGAGCATGTCAAAATGTGTAGTAGCCTGTTCAGGTGGACCTGACAGCATGGCTTTATTAGATCAATTGAATAAACAAGGCAAGGACATTGTCGTTGCACATGTGAATTATAAACATCGCGATACGGCAGATAGGGATGAGAAAATAGTGAAGGAATATTGTAAAAAATATGATATTCCTGTTCGTGTTTTATATCCGGTGCATGAGAAAGGAAATTTTCAGGCATGGGCAAGAGATGTTCGTTATGCTTTTTTTGAAGAAGTGGCAGATGAATTTGATACGAAATTATTATATGTAGCACATCAGATGGATGATGTGATTGAGACGTATTTGTTTCAGAAAAATCGAAATATGATTTGTGACTGGTATGGCTTAAAAGAAAAGAGTGTAAGGCATGGATATCAAATCGTTCGGCCTTTACTGAATTTCACAAAGAGTGAATTACAACAATACTGTAATGATAATGGTGTTTCTTTTGGAATTGATGAATCGAATTTAACCAATCACTATACGCGTAATGTGATTCGTCATACGCAAATTGAGAAGATGGATCGTAATGAAAAGGAAGAATGGATTTTAAAGATTCAAAATGAGAATGATTTTTGGCAAATAAAAAGAGCAGGCATAGAAGATTTTTTAAAGAATTGGAATGGGAATGTAGATTCTTTATTGAATCAAGAAGATGCCTGGCTCTGTTTAGATACTTTCTTATTTCAGGCTTTGAGCCATCATTTCTCTAGGAAATACATGGAAGAGTTGTGTGTTCAATTAAAGGGAAATGTACTGATTGAAATAGAGGATCATTTATTGGAAAGGCATAATGAAAAGTTGTATTTAATGCCAAAACCACAGAATGTGTATTATACATTGAATGAATTGGAGTATAAAGATTATAAAGAATTCTCTATTATGAATCAGGGGCAAACAATTGAGTCTTTTAGTGTGGAGGCATCTGACTTTCCTTTGGTGGTGCGTCATGTTAAAGTGAATGACGTAATTTCGATGCGTTTTGGAAATAAGAATGTGCATCGTTTCTTTGTGGATCGAAAAATCTGCAAGATATACCGAAAATATTGGCTAGTTGTGGAAAATAATGCAGGAAAAGTTATTTTTGTTCCAGGCCTTGGATGTGATGTAGAACATTATTCACAAAATCAACAGTTCTATTTTAAAATGAATGGTCTAGATTAAATGTTTATGTTACAATGTTTAAGTAACTTAAGGAGAAAAACACCATATGATAGCTCAAGATATTGAAAAAATTTTATTAAGTGAAGAAGAAATCGAAAATCGTTGTGTAGAACTAGCACATCAAATAGAAGAAGATTATAAAGAATCTGGAGAAACTCCAATCGTAGTTGGATTGTTAAAGGGAAGTGTTCCTTTTATGGCTGAATTGATCAAGCGTTTTGAATTTCCATGTGAAATTGATTTTATGTCCGTTAGTTCATACGATGGAACAGAATCTATTGGAGATGTTCGTATTTTAAAGGATATGGATCTATCTTGTAAGAATCGTTCTATTTTAGTTGTAGAAGATATTATTGATACAGGTAGAACTTTAGTTGAAGTAAAGAAAATGTTTAAGAATAAAGGTTGTCTAGATGTTCGTTGTGTAACATTGTTAGATAAACCAAGCCGTCGTGTTTGTGAAATTGAAGCGGATTACGTTGGTTTTGAGGTGCCAAATGAATTTGTGGTTGGATACGGATTGGATTACAACCAGAAATATCGTAACTTACCATTTGTTGGTGTTTTAAAACCTGAAATTTATCAGTAGGAGGAAGATTATGAAGAAGTGGTTAAATTATTTACCAACCATCTTCATTTTATCAATTGTATTATCATTAGTTTTTTATAGTTCACAGGGCAGTACTGTACAAATGAATTATACACAATTTGAGAAAATTGTAGATGAAGTTGACTTTAAGAAGAGTTCTATGACAATTAGTTCCACTGTTATTCAGTTGGAAGGTACTTATGAGCAGAACTCAAAGACAATTGGATACAAGGTTATTGTTCCAAGAACAGAAAAGAATATTGAGAAGTTGGAAAAGGATTTGCAACGTAATGGTGGAAAGCTAACAGTAGAAGATCCAAACCAAGGAAGTGTATGGATTTCTATTCTTTCTCAAATCATTCCATTCTTGATTATTGCGGTATTCTTCTACTTCATGTTTTCTAAAATGGGCGGTGGAGGCAATAATAAAGCCTTTGAATTCGCAAAATCAAAAGCTCGTGTTGAATCGAATGTAAAAGTTCGTTTTAAAGATGTTGCGGGTTGTGAAGAAGAAAAAGAAGAAGTAAAAGAAATTATCGATTACTTACGTTCACCAAAGAAATTTACAGATATGGGAGCACATATTCCTAAGGGAATCTTGATGGTTGGTCCTCCAGGAACTGGTAAAACTTTATTGGCAAAAGCCGTAGCTGGAGAAGCCAATGTTCCATTCTTCTCGATTTCAGGTTCTGACTTCGTTGAAATGTTTGTCGGAACAGGTGCGAGTCGTGTTCGTGACATGTTTAAGACAGCACAAAAGAGTGCGCCATGTATCATTTTTATTGATGAAATCGATGCCGTTGGACGTCAGCGTGGAGCTGGTATGGGTGGCGGAAACGATGAGCGTGAACAAACATTGAACCAATTATTGGTTGAAATGGATGGTATGACAGATAATGCTGGAATCGTTGTGATTGCGGCTACAAACCGTCCAGATGTATTGGACCCTGCTTTACTTCGTAGTGGTCGTTTCGATCGTCGCGTTACGGTTAGCTTGCCAGATATTAAGGGCCGTGAAGCTATTTTACAGGTACATGCTCGTAACAAGAAATTGGCGAGTGATGTTTCACTTGCAAATTTGGCAAAACGTACGCCTGGATTCTCTGGTGCAGATTTAGCTAACGTATTGAATGAAGGTGCTATTTTAGCGGTTCGTAAAAATGAATCTAAGGTTACAATGACGGATTTAGATGAAGCTATTGACCGTGTTATGATGGGACCTGCGAAAAAGAGTAAAAAATATACAGAAAAAGATAAAATTCTTGTGGCCTACCATGAAGCGGGACATGCCGTTATTGGTTTAAAACTTGAAGATGCAGATATGGTTCAGAAAGTTACAATTATTCCTCGTGGAGATGCGGGTGGATATAACTTGATGACACCTCGTGAAGAGAAATACTTCCATAGAAAATCTGAATTTATTGCGCAGATCACTGGTTTACTTGGTGGTCGTACAGCTGAAGAGATCCAATTTGGTGAAATCAGTGCGGGTGCTGTAAATGATATTGAAAAATTAACAGAAATTGCCAAAAATATGGTTCGTGTATATGGTATGTCTAGTTTAGGTCCTATCCAATATGCGGATCCTCAAGGAAATGTCTTCTTAGGAAGAGATTATACAAAGGGTAGTGATTATTCTGCAGGTGTAGCGGCTGAAATTGATAAAGAAGTTCGTGCGATTGTAGATGAGTGTCATGAAAATTGTCGTAAGATCTTAACTGAAAACAAAGATTTGTTGGATTTGATCGCGAACAATTTGTATGAACATGAAACATTAACAAATGAAGAAATCACAAACTTAATGAATTATGGACAATTAACAGATCCTAATGTTGAAACAAATGAAGAAGAGGAAAAAGTAGAACAAGAAGTAGTTCAAGTTCCAGAGATTCCGGAGACTCCAGCTGGTGTTGATCAAAAGGATCTGGATGATGCGTTCAATGAATTAACTAAGAAAAAAGATTAATTACACATAAAAGCCATCGATTGATGGCTTTTAGTTTGGCTTGAAATGGATACAAGAATTCAGTAGAATGTTGCTAGTGAATTTTATCGTGGAGGATAATTATGAAAGATCAACTATTAAAAGCTCTTGTTTTAAATGAGCATGTTCGTTTATATATTGTGCGCACAACTGACTTAGTACAGGAAGCGCAGGATCGTTTTGATTTACATCCATGTGCTTGTGCAGCTTTAGGAAGAACTTTATCTGTGGCAAGTATGATGGGTGCTATGTTGAAATCAGAAGAAGAAATGTTGTCAATCACAATCAATGGACACGGTCCAATTGGTTCTATTGTGGTAGATGCATATGCGAATGGAAATGTTCGTGGGTTTGTTTCAAATCCACATGTAGAGGATGTTTTGATTCGCCCAGGAAAATTAAATGTAGGAGCTGTTGTCGGTACAGATGGAACTTTAACAGTTACTAAAGATTTAAGTATGGAAGAAAACTTTTCTGGTTCGGTTGAGTTGCAGAGTGGTGAAATTGGGGATGATTTTGCTTATTACTTCACTTTGTCTGAACAAACACCAACAGCTGTATCATGTGGAGTTTTAATAGGAACAGATGGTCGTGTTGCCAGTGCAGGTGCTATGATTCTACAAATGCTTCCAGATGCGACAGAAACAGACATTTCTATTTGTGAACACGTACTTGAAGGGTTGAAACCAATGAGTACTTTAATTCAAGAATATGATGATTCAAGTTTAGAAGATTTGGCAAATGACATGTTTGAAGATGCGAAGATTTTAACGACACAACCAGTGGCTTATGATTGTCCTTGTTCAAAGGTACGTATGGCTAGAGCTTTGGGAACTATAAAAAAATCAGATGTTTTAGAGATGGCTGATAAAGAGCATGGTTGTGAAATCACATGTAATTTCTGTAATGAAACATATCATTTCACAGAAGAAGAATTAAGAGCGATTGCGAGTAAGATGCATGATTAAGATTGGAAATGTAGAAATCGAAAATCCGGTTGTGATTGCACCAATGGCAGGTATTAGTAATATCGCATTTCGTAGAATTGCGAAACGCTTTGGAGCTGGTTTAGTTTGTAATGAAATGGTAAGTGATAAAGCTTTATACTATAATTCATTGAAGACGAAACAAATGTGTGCCATCGATGAAAATGAACATCCTGTATCTTTCCAGTTGTTTGGTCATGATATTGATACGGTTGTGTATGCAGCTAAATATTTGGATACGCAAACAGATTGTGACATTATTGACTTTAATATGGGGTGTCCCGTAAACAAGGTTATCAAAGCCCAGGCAGGAAGCTTTTTAATGAAGGATATTGATTATGCCAAAGAACTTGTATCGAATATTGTACAAAATGTAAATAAGCCAGTAACAGTAAAGATGCGTTTAGGTTTTGATATGTATCATATTAATTGCGTTGAAATGGCGAAGGCTATGGAGAGTGTGGGCGTTAGTGCTGTTGCAGTGCATGGTCGTACGCGTAATCAGATGTATGAAGGAAAAGCAGACTGGTCTTATATTAAGCAAGTAAAAGAAGCGGTATCTATTCCTGTTATCGGGAATGGTGATGTCCGTAGTGTAGAAGATTTTCACCGTATGATGAATGAAACAGGTTGTGATGCGGTTATGCTAGGTCGTGGAATTGTAGGTAATCCATTCTTGATTCAAGAATGTGTAGATTCAATTACAGGACAGAAACATGAATTTTCAATGGAAGATCGTATTGAAATTTGTATGGATCATGCCAAAGGATTAGCGGATACAAAAGGTGAAAAAGTAGCTATTCGTGAAATGCGAGGTTTGGCTAGCTGGTATTTAAAGGGACTTCCTAGTTCAAGAATCTTTAAAAATGAGATGTCACAAATGAACACATTAGAAGATTTAGAAAATATATTACGTCAATTCATGGAGGTGCAGCGTTAGTTGCATCTTTTTTGATAATTGGTAAGCGTTTTCAAAATCTGAAAAATACACTTTAAGTTTCTTGCGTTCCGGTATAAAATATATATATACGGAGGTTATATCGTTATGGATCAAAGAAAGACAAAAGCCTTTTTTGAAGGGCGTGACATACATGCTTATAATATTTTTGGTGCACACCTAGAAGCTAATGGGGTTCGTTTCAGAGTGTATGCTCCAAACGCAAAGAATATTTCAGTTATTGGTACATTTAATGACTGGGATGATCAAGCGAGTAAAATGAAAAAAGATAAACGTGGGATTTGGGAATGTTTTGTAGAAGGTGCAAAGGATAAGGATTCGTATAAATATCGTGTGTGGCAGGCAAATGGTGAATTGGTAGACAAAATGGATCCATATGCTTTTTATAGTGAATTAAGACCAAACACGGCAAGTATTGTATCAGATTTAAGCTACGATGGATGGACTGACAAAAAATGGTTGGATCAAAGGAATAAGGGCTTTGATTCTCCTGTGAATATTTATGAAATGCATGTTGGTTCATGGAGAAAAGATGATGAAAACGAAGAGTTTGTACAGTATCATGAAATAGAAAAGGAATTGGTTGAACACTGTAAGAAACATCACTTTACACATGTTGAAGTCATGCCGCTATGTGAATACCCGTTTGATGGTTCTTGGGGTTATCAATGTACGGGTTATTTTTCAAGTACTTCTCGTTATGGAACAAATCATGAATTAATGCACTTTGTGAATGCACTTCACGAAGCTGGAATTGGTGTCATCATGGATTTTGTGCCTGTACACTTTGTGAAGGATAATTACGCGTTAGGAATGTTTGATGGTACTCCTTTATATGAATATTCAAAACCGGAAGATGCGAATAGTGAATGGGGAACAGCTAACTTTAACTTATGGAAAGAAGAGGTTCGCTCATTCTTGATGTCTGCAGCCAATTTCTGGATAGATGTTTATCATGTGGATGGTTTAAGAATGGATGCGATCAGTAATGCGATTTTCTGGCATGGAAACAAGAATAATGGTGTGAATGAAGGTGCATGTGATTTCATGAAACGTATGAATCACTTGTTGAATGAGGCGCATCAAGGAAAAATCATGTTGATTGCAGAAGATTCAAGCGATTTTCCTAATGTCACAAAGCCAAGTTATGCGGGTGGCTTAGGATTTGACTATAAGTGGGATCTAGGTTGGATGAATGATACATTATCCTATTTAAAAAGAGATCCAATCTATCGTAAGTGGCATCACCATGACGTTACTTTCTCGATGGCTTATTTCTATTCAGAAAGATTTATCTTACCATTTAGTCATGATGAAGTTGTGCATGGTAAGGCAACCATTGTAGATAAAATGTGGGGAAGCTATGAAGATAAGTTTGCCCAGGCAAGAGCATTATATGTATATATGTTTACGCATCCTGGCAAGAAATTGAATTTCATGGGTAATGAAATTGGTCAATTGCGTGAATGGGATGAACAAAAGAGCTGTGACTGGTTCTTGTTGGATTATCCAATGCACGATGCGTTTGAACATTTATGCGAAGATTTAGGTAAGATTTACACAGAAAATGATGCATTCTTTGATCAAGATTATGATCCAAGTCGTTTCTGTTGGATTGACGCAGATAATGTAGGACAAAATACGTTCTCATTTATTCGTAGAGGTTCAAAGAAAGATTTCGTTATTATTATGAATTTCTCAACAAATCCATATGATCACCAACAGTTTGGTGTTCCTTGCAAAGGTAAATATAAAGAAATTTTGAATACAGAGTGGGATAAATACAACGGAAACTTAAAAGGTCATGCACCTCAAGAGGTGCAGGCAATGCGTCTTACAAGACATAACCAGCCATATATGATCGAAGTAAATGTTCCTAGTTTTGGTGCCATGATTTATGAAGTTGAAAAGTGAGATTGATTTCTCACTTTTTTTGGTGAAACTTCTTTTTTTTACGTATAAGAGAGTGTAGAAAAAAGGAGAACAAAAAAATGGAAAAATTAGATGTAGAATTTGAACTGTTTCGTAAGCGAGTGTACAACTTGGAGATTCGTAGCTTTTATTTACTTTTATTGAATCGGGGTTGTGACATTAAAACTTTAAGAGCTTTATTTTCGGATGTGGATGAAAAATTCGCCTTAAAGATGGATGGTATGTTTTATCGTGCTCAATCGGATCGAGTTCAAGAAGTGTTAGAGAAAGTAATCCAACAAGAAAAGACAAATGCGAGGATGGATTGTTTTGAGAAACTATTTGAAAAAGGGATAGACATATTTGAAGCGTTGGAATTGATTGGGATTAGTCAAAATGACATAGAATTGATCAATGATGCAGCTTATGTGTGGCAATATAAGCGTTTGTGAAATAATTGACTTTTTGTAGGGGGTGTATTGTGACAAAAAGTTTGTTATAATGTATGCGCAAAAAGGAGATAGCGTAAATATTATGGAAAACAAGGAACTTGCATTGCACGCAAAAAATATTCGTAGAAATATAGTGAAAGAAGTGTATAGTGCCCAAAGTGGACACCCGGGTGGAAGTTTAGGTGCAACTGACATTTTAACAGAGTTATACTTTGAAGAAATGGATATTAATGAGGAAAACTTAAATACATTGGATCGTGATCGTTTTGTATTAAGTAAGGGACATGCAAGTCCAGCTTTATATGCAGTACTTGCTGAAAAGGGATTCCTTCCTGAAGAAGAATTGACAACTTTCAGAGCTATTAATTCACGTTTACAAGGACACCCTAACATGAATTATGTAGAAGGTGTAGATATGTCTACAGGATCTTTAGGACAAGGTATTTCTTGTGCTGTAGGTATGGCATTAGCCAATAAGTTAGATAAAAACGATCATCGTATCTATACTGTACTTGGAGATGGTGAATGCCAAGAAGGACAAGTATGGGAAGCTACAATGTCAGCGGCTCACTATAAATTAGATAATTTATGTATTATTGTTGACAACAATAACCTTCAAATTGATGGTCACGTAGATGAAGTTATGAGTGTGTATCCTTTGGATAAAAAATTCGAAGCTTTCAATTGCCACGTAATTAATGTAGATGGTCATGATTATGATCAATTGCGTGCAGCATTAAAAGAAGCTCGTGAAACAAAAGGAATGCCAACTGTAATTGTTGCGAAGACAATTAAAGGAAAAGGTGTTTCATTTATGGAAGATCAACAAGGATGGCATGGAGTAGCACCAAATGAAGAACAATACCATGCTGCAATGAAAGAATTGGAGGCAGAATAATGGCAAAAGTAGCTACACGTGTCGCTTATGGTGATGCTTTAAAAGAATTAATGGTTGAAAATAAAAATGTCGTTGTATTAGATGCTGACTTAGCGGGTAGTACAAAGAGTGGAGAAGCTAAAAAAGTAGACCCTTCTCGTCACTTTGACATGGGAATTGCCGAAGGAAATATGATGAGTGTTGCGGCAGGTCTTGCGGCTAGTGGAAAGATTGCGTATGCATCTACTTTCGCAATGTTTGCGACTGGACGTGGATTCGAACAAATTCGTAACAGTATCGGATATCCACAATTAAACGTTAAAATCTGTGCATCTCATGCAGGAATTAGTGTTGGAGAAGACGGTGCAAGTCACCAATGTATTGAAGATGTTAGTTTAATGCGTGGTATTCCAGGTATGAAAGTTATCGTTCCATGTGACTATAATGAAGCTAAACAAGCATGTAAGGCTGTAGCTGAAATTGATGGGCCTTGCTACGTTCGTTTAGGTCGTAGTGGTGTTGAAAGCGTAAATGGCGATGACTATAAATTTGAACTAGGAAAAGGTGTTGTCCTTCAAAAAGGTGAAAAAGTAGCTTTAGTTGCGACTGGATTGATGGTTCAAGAAGCATTAGAGGCTGCTAAGAAAATGGAAACAGCTCCAACTGTAGTAAATATCCATACAATTAAACCAATTGATAAAGAATTGATCATTGAACTAGCAAAAACTCATGATACTATCGTTACTTGTGAAGAACACTCTATTATTGGTGGTTTAGGAAGTGCTGTGGCAGAAGTTTTAGCTGAAGCAGGAACAGCATGTAAACTTGTTCGTGTCGGTGTTCAGGATGTATTTGGTGAAAGTGGAAAACCAGCTGAATTATTCGCAAAATACAAAATTGATGCAGATGCGATTGTAGAAGCTGCTACAAAGTAGTATGGCACACTATTTCACAAATGATATTGTAAAAGATGCACCAGAAGAAATTACGATACATTTTCGTGATTTTACATATAAGTTAAATTCGAATGCTGGCGTTTTCAGTAAAGATAAATTGGATGAAGGTACGCGTATTCTTTTAGAAACGGTACTCGACAATGAAGCTGAACCAGAAAGCACATTAGATCTAGGTTGTGGAATTGGTCCGATTGCCTTGATTTTAATGGAGTATTGGAAGCATACCGCAATGACAATGATTGATGTAAATCAAAGAGCTTGTCAGCTCGCAGATTCAAACATGAAAAAATATCGTCGTAAGGCAAAGATATTATGTCAGTCAGGTGTGAATGAAGGCCAGTATGCCTGTATTCTTTTGAACCCACCGATTCGTACGGGAAAGGCAATGATTTATTCATTGTTTGATCAGTGTTTAGAACATTTAAAGGAAGATGGTCATTTCTGGATTGTAATGCGCAAGCAGCATGGTGCACAAAGTGCGATTCATTATTTACAAGAAAAAGGCTATGAAGTAGAAAAAATAGCTCGTGATAAAGGCTATTGGGTCATGAAAATATCAAAAGCAGGTTAACCCTGCTTTTCTTGTATATTAAGATTTTGGTTTCGGAACAGTGAAATTTGATAT
>UMJI01003964.1_pt1 | contig 42618 bp, 62 predicted proteins | sample 1965991 | NCBI WGS metagenome assembly UMJI01 (sample SAMEA4836140, study PRJEB28245) | human gut metagenome | biome: gut microbiome; material: fecal sample | place: Denmark | collected 2008
ATTATATATGAGGTATTTTATGGAAAATAATACTAGACTTGCATTAGAATTTTATGTCCAAAAAGCTTTGAATAAATTATATAAAAATGATGAACGCCTTATTAAAATTTATGACGATGAATATAATGGAGATAATCATGTATCTGAAAGAAGTATTGTTTTTAGGTTTGGTATTTATTTAGAGAAATATAGATTGAAATATTTTCCGCAATATGATTTAGACGTAGAGTATAACCGTAATATTAATCTGATAAAAATGTTGGATGGTGATAAGGTTATTCCTGATTTAATTATTCATAAACGAGGTAGTAACGAGAATAATTTATTGGTTTTAGAATTTAAAACATGGTGGAATAACAAGCAAAGTAAGGATAAGAAACGAATTGAGTTATTTAAGCAAAAACTTAATTATCAATATGGCGCAACAATATTAATAGATAAAGAACATTATAAAATTTGCTGGATTTAATTTATTAAAAGCAGGTGATAAAAATGGCAGGGTTTTACACGGAAGCAAGTTATGAAAATGCTGTTATTAAAATTTTTACTGATATTTTAGGGTATCAATATATTTATGCACCAAATCTTGAAAGGGATTACCGCAATCCTTTTTATGAAGATATTTTAATGAGTGCACTGCGCAAAATTAACCCTAAAATGAATAATGAAGCAATACAGAACGCTTTGTATAAACTGCATAATTTTGACAGCGGTTCACTGCTTGATAAAAATATTGCTTTTATGAATTATCTGCAAAACGGCATACCTGTAAAATATTATGAAAACAGCAGGGAATGTTCCAGTATTGTTTATTTGATTGATTATAATAATCCTGCTAAAAATGATTTTACGGTAATGAATCAGTGGACGTTTGTGGAACATTCCGAAAAGCGTGCTGATTTAGTTGTGTTTATTAATGGTTTGCCGCTTGTAATTATGGAGTTAAAATCACCTTCGCGTGAAGAAACCGGCGTTGAAGATGCATATAATCAACTGCGTAATTATATGCACGAAATACCAACAATGTTTATCTATAATGCTATTTGCGTTATAAGTGATATGACGGTTACAAAAGCGGGTACAATAACTTCCGGCATAGACAGGTTTATGGAATGGAAAACCAAAGACGGAAGTTACGAAAATACGCAGTATGCAAGGTTTGATACTTTTTTTGAAGGTATTTTTGAAAAAGAACGATTGTTAGATATTATAAAAAACTTTATTTGTTTTAATATTGCCACAAAAGATACTTTTAAAATTTTAGCTGGTTATCATCAGTATTTTGCAGTAAAAAAAGCTGTTGCTTCAACGGTACATGCAACGCAAACAGACGGCAAGGGTGGCGTTTTTTGGCACACGCAGGGAAGCGGCAAATCGCTTTCTATGGTATTTTATGCCCATTATCTGCAAAAGGCTTTGCAAAGCCCTACTATTGTGGTTTTAACTGATAGAAACGATTTGGACGACCAGCTTTTTGGGCAGTTTGCCCGTTGTGCGGACTTTTTAAGGCAAAAACCTGTTCAGGCGCAAAGCCGCAAAAATTTGCAGGAGCTGTTAGCTGACAGGCAGGCAAATGGCATTATTTTTACTACTATGCAAAAGTTTGAAGAAAGCGATGAGCCGCTTTCTGAGCGTTATAATATTATTGTTATGGCTGATGAAGCGCACCGTGGGCAATACGGATTGGCTGAAAAAGTTATAACTACCAAGGATGAGCATGGAAATTACCATGCTAAAACGGTAATTGGCACGGCGCGTATTATCCGCAACAGTTTGCCCAATGCTACATATATTGGGTTTACCGGTACACCTATTTCTTTAAAAGACCGCAGTACACGAGAAGTTTTTGGTGATTATATAGATATTTATGATATGACGCAGGCTGTAGAGGACGGCGCAACGCGCCCGGTATTTTATGAAAGCCGTGTTATACATTTAAATCTTGACCAGGAAACTTTGCATAAAATTGACGCTGAATATGATATTATGGCAGAAAATGCCGACCCGTATGTAATTGAAAAAAGTAAAAAAGAATTAGGGCAAATGGAAGCTATACTGGGTGCTGATACAACCATTGATTCGCTGGTTAGAGATATAATAAACCATTACGAAAATAACAGGGCCAATTTATTAACCGGTAAGGCAATGATTGTTGCATATTCACGCCCTATTGCAATGAAAATTTATAAAAGAATTTTAGATTTGCGACCTGATTGGACAGAAAAAGTTGCCGTTGTAATGACGCAGGGCAATAAAGACCCCGAAGAATGGAATAAGATTATTGGCAATAAAAAACATAGGGATGAATTGGCTGTAAAGTTTAAAGATAATAAATCTGCTTTAAAAATTGCCATAGTTGTTGATATGTGGCTGACAGGCTTTGACGTTCCTTCTTTGGCGACAATGTATGTTTATAAACCTATGGCTGGGCATAATTTAATGCAGGCTATTGCGCGCGTAAACCGTGTTTTTAAGGATAAAGAAGGCGGCTTGGTTGTTGATTATATTGGTATAGCTTCAGCGCTTAAACATGCAATGAATGATTATACCAAACGTGACAGAAAAAATTATGGCGATTTAGATATTAAAAAAGCTGCTTATCCGCGCTTTTTGGAAAAATTATCGGTATGCCGTGATTTGCTTTATGGTTTTGATTATTTAAGATTTATTGACGGCGATGATTTAGAAAAAAGTAAAATAATTACCGGTGCAGTTAACTTTATTATTGGCAAATCTGTTGCAGAACGTGATGTTGAAGAAAAAGATAAAACGCAAAATATTTATCTTAAAGAAGCTTTATTGCTGCGCCAGGCATTATCGCTATGCAGTAGTATTGTTGATGATAAATTAAGAATGGAAGCAGCATTTTTTGAAGCGTTGAGAACAATGCTTGCAAGATTGACAACTTCCGGTATTGGCAAAAAATTTAATTTAAAAGAGATTAACAACAGAATAAATGAGTTGTTAAAGCAAAGCATTAAAAGTGAAGGTGTAATAAATTTATTTTCTGATATAGATGGCGAGTTTTCGTTGTTCGACCCTAAATTTTTGGAAGAAGTATCAAGAATGAAAGAAAAAAATTTAGCGGTTGAATTATTAAAGAAAATAATTGCCGAACAGGTAACTGTTTATAAGAGGACGAATCTTGTAAAATCAGAAAAATTTTCTGATCTTATTAATAATGCAATGAAACGTTATTTAAACGGCATGATTAGCAATGAAGAAGTAATTAAGGAGTTGCTTAAACTTGCTGATGAAATTGCCAAAGCAAAGGCTGAAGGACAAAAATTAGGGCTTAACAGTGAAGAACTGGCGTTTTACGATGCTTTAACAAAACCACAGGCTATAAAAGATTTTTATAAACATGACGAGCTTATTTATTTAACTAAAGAGCTTACTGATGAACTGCGCAGAAACAGGACTATCGACTGGGAGAAAAAAGAGTCTGCAAGAGCAGGTATGCGCAGGTTGGTTAAAAGGCTTTTGAAAAAATATAAATATCCGCCTGAAGGTATGGAAGATGCTGTAAAAACCGTTATCAGCCAGTGCGAAATGTGGACGGATAATTACGATTATGTACATAACGATATGAATACTAAATATACTTATGATGATATGCAGTATAATAATTATTATATGGCTGCCGAAAGCAGAGAAAAATATTGATAATATTATTGTGTAAATGTGTTTTTATTTTCCGGCAAAGAGTTTTCTTTTTGCCGTTTTTTATTTATTTTTTTACTACTTTAATATCAGATATTTAAAATATAAAGGATTTCTTATATTTTTGTCGAATTAATTATTATATATTTTAGTGTGTTTTATGGAGTCTGTTATGGTGGATTATACTTTACTTGCAAAAGCTGCTTTGCTGCACGATATTGGCAAATTATGCTATCGTGCGGGGCTTACAAATGAGCCGGAAACATATCCCGAATATGGTGCCCGGTGGCTGGCGCGTTTATTGCCCGAAGATGATGAAGCCATGCAGCAGCTTCTGCGCTGCATAAGCTATCACCGCAGGCGCGATTTTGAAGCAGTAAAACTTAAAAACGATGATTTGGCATATTTAGTTTATTTTGCCGATACGATTGCATTCGGCGCAGAAAAGACCGAACGCCGCCAGGATGATAAGTTTGATGCTTCGCTGTGCCTGGAATCGGTATTTAATTATTTTTCGGACCACGATACTTATAAGCGCTATTTTTTGCTTAAGGAAATAAATACCGGCAAAGAAATTAATTACGCAGTGCGTGATAACATTAAAGCAAGCCCGGAAGATTATTTAAAACTTTTAAAAATAATTGAAAATAAATTAAAGCAAAAGCCTTTGGCGCAGATGTACCCCTATGAGCTTTTGCAGGTGCTTGAAGACGCCCTATATTATGTGCCGCTTACGGTGCGCGAGGATTTGCCGCGCGATATTTCGATGTTTGAGCATGTAAAAATAACGGCGGCGCTTGCGGTAAGTATAGCCCATTATTTTGAAGATAACGGAATTACTTCGTATGCTTCGCTTTGTGAAAAGCAAAAAATTGCCCAAATACAAAACGAGCCGCTGTTTTTAATTGTTTCTGCCGATATTGCCGGCATTTACGGCTTTTTAACAACTCCGGCAGAGCAGTCGCCGCTTGCAACCATGCGCGGGCGCTCACTGTATCTGGAATATTTTTCGCAGCTTATAGCAGATGAACTTGTAAATTATTTAAAACTTTCACGTGCAAACATTATTTATACCGGCGGCGGGCGTTTGTATTTGCTGGCGCCTAATACGCCGCAGTTTAAAGAGGGTGTAAAAACTTTTGCGCAGTACATTAACGGGTGGCTGCTTCAAAATTTTGGCACTCAGCTTTATGTATCTGTCGGCGCGGCGGAATTTACGCCGGTAGAGCTGGTTGGCAGGCAGCTTGGCAGTGATGTTATGGCGCGTGCCGATTTGCAGGTGGAAAACAATAAAAAGAACCGCTATTCGGAATCGGTTCTGGCAGGGCTGTTTGACCCTGAAAGCAGTTTTAACCATAACGAAGCGGCTTCGGAATGCTGCGTATGCCACAGAAATGTTGCTGCTGCCGATGAAGGGCGCAAAGACGGCCTGTGCAGCAACTGCCGTGCGCTGCTTGAACTCGGTAAGGCCTCTTTTATGGATGACAAGGTGCTGGCAGTATGTTCAAACCGCATCAGCGGATGTATTGCGGTGCCCGGCTATAAAAGGGTGCTGTACTTAAAAATAATAGCTGCTAAAGATTTGGAAAAATTTAAGCAGCATAATAAACTGGCTTATCTTTACAGTATTAAAGGCGGATCTTCCGATAACTGCCCGTATTTCCGCATACGCCGCTGCGATTACTGCGTGCGCGACGCCAAAAGCGGCAGGCTGCCCGATATGAAGATGCTGGCAGCCAAAAGTATGGGCGAAACCTATACCGGTGTTAAGCGCCTGGGCGTTTTAATGGCGGACGTCGATGCTATCGGCATAGCTTTAAAAGCAGGTTTTTACCGCAATGATTTGCCCGACCCGCTGAGGTATCTTACATTATCGAGGCAGGCGGCGTTTTCCGGCAGGCTGTCATTCTTTTTTAAAGTAATTTTAAATAAAATTTTTAAAGGCGATATGCAGAACGCTTCCGGCAAAGTAACACCGGTGTTCAGGCTGTTTAACAAGCCCAAGCAGCTTTGGCGCAACATACACGTAATTTACAGCGGCGGCGATAACATTTTTCTGCTTGGCGCATGGGATGACGTTGTGGAAGTGGCGGTTGATATTCACCGCGCGTTTGAAAGCTACACCAACGGCAAACTGGCATTTTCGGCGGGCATAGGCATGTTTACGCCCGATTTCCCCGTAAGCCAGATGTTTATTCAGGCGCAGCTGCTGAAAAAAACCGCTAAAAATGTTCCCGGTACCGGCAAAATTGCTTTGTTCGGGCAGAATGCGGATTATGTAAGCGGCCCGGAAGGCGGGCTGGCCCATGTTTATGACTGGAATGTTTTTGAAAAACAGGTTTGCGGCGAAAAACTTAACTTTTTAACAAACAATTTAAGTTTCGGCATTGCCGCAGTACCAGGCAAAATAAAGGCCGACAGGAACACTTTGTATAAGCTGCACGGCGTGCTTGCCGCAGCGGCAGGCAGGTTTAATCTGGCTCAGTTTGCTTATGCGGTTGCTCTGCTTGAACCGAAATCGGAAAATGCCGCACAGGCGGAAATATATAATAATCTGCGCAGCAGGCTGTATGCCTGGGCGCTTGATACGGAAGGGCGCAGGCAGCTTTTAACGGCGCTGGAACTTTTAATTTACAGTTTGCCCAATGCGCCTAAGGAGGACTTTTAATGGATATTATAGCCAGGGCTGAAAATGCCATTAAAGGCATTATGGTTAAAGACAAATTTAATAATAATGTACTGCTGTTAAAAACCGGCCATATCCGTAAGTTTTTAACTTCGGTCAACCTTGTGCGCGACCGCGTGGAGGTTTATAAAATGCGCGGGCAGGAGCCTGACAGGCTGCCGCCGGAGCTGGTTGCGGAGGTAAAATTTTTAAAGGTTAAATTAATGTATCTGGCCGGGCGCGAAAAAAATATTGTTGGCGCGTTTGTAGAAAAATCCGGGCTGATAGAAATGATTGACAGCATTGGCGACAGTACGGAAAGGTTTAACATTTTTGCCAAATACGTACAGGCGCTGGGGGCATTTCATAAATTTTACGGAGGCAAGGATAAATAATGAAGCAGGCGGTTTTAAAAGGAAAGTTTTTAATAGAGGCTGTTATTACTCTGGTAACGGGGCTGCACATTGGCACCTCCAGCGATTTTACTCCTATCGGCGCGGTAGAAAGCCCCTTTGTGCGCGACCATTTTACCAAAGTTCCCATTATTCCGGGCAGCTCGCTTAAAGGCAAGCTGCGCACTTTGCTGGCTAAAATGCGTTCGCCGGGTTATGTTTTAAATAAAATTGAAGATGACGACGAAATTATCTGCCGTTTGTTCGGTTCTACTTCCAAAAACGGTGTTATAGGCGCACGCCTGCAATTTTATGATGTATTTGTAACGCCGGAAAGCATTGAAAAAATAAGCCGTATGGATACCGATACCTACATGGGCGAAGTAAAATTTGAAAACTCCATTACAAGGCTTACGGCAACGGCAATACCGCGCCAGATTGAAAGGGTGCCGGCAGGTACCGATTTTGCGTTTAAACTTGTGTACAACATCGAAAACGAAAAGGAAATTGAAGAAGATTTCGCAACCTTATCTGCAGCGCTTATGATGCTGCAGATGGACTACCTTGGCGGCCATGGTTCGCGTGGTTACGGCAGGGTGGCTTTCAGTAATTTTTCGGTGCGGTACGCCGGTTTAAACAAAAATCTTGAGGAGTATGCCGGAAGGATTAAAACTGCTCTTGAAGGAAGCTGCTTAAAATGAAGTATTATATTTTGCAGTTTAAGTTTTTAACTCCGGTGCATTTTGGCACTGCCGAAAATAAAAAAAGCGGCAATTTGCAGTCTTTTAACTGCTGCGCCGATACTTTTTTCAGCGCACTTGTAACGGAAACAGCTGCGCTTGACGGAGAGCTTTGCAGCCGGTTTATTGAAGCCGTGCAAAAGGGCAGGCTGCTTTTCAGCGATTTTCTGCCTTATTACAGTGGCGCGGAAGAAGAATTGTACGTGCCGGTGCCGTATAACTGTAAGGAAAAAGTAAATCCGCTTGATTTGAAGCTGTCTTTTAAAGAAATGTGCTTGCAGTATGAAGCATTGCGCGACCACGAAAATATGGCTTATATCCGCGTAAGCGGTATTTATGATTACTTGCACCCGTATGAAAGCACGGCTAAAGAGCAGGAAAAGCATGATTTTGGCTGGAGCGGCGTACAGCGCAGGCTTGATTTTAGAAACGGCGGGCGGGCATATTATGTAAGCAATTATACTTTTGCGGAAGGCGCCGGGTTATACTGCATAGTTGGGTTGGATGACGGAACTTTGCTTGAAGGACTTGTTAAAGCGGTGGAACTGCTGGGGCTTGGCGGCATTGGCGGCAGGCGCAGCAGCGGCTTTGGCAAGTTTGTGTTAAAAGGCGCTCCGCAGCTTTTAAGCAAAGACTGCGGCGGTGATGCCGGTATGCTTAAGGTTTTGCTCGAAAACAAAACAAGCAGCCTGCAAATGTCGCTTTCCGTATTGTGCCCGGTGCAGGAACAGATTGCCACCGTAAAAAAAGGCGCGTTCAGTTTATTAAAACGCAGCGGTTTTGTTTATAACCAAAACTCGCAGAATTTTGAAAAACGCAGCAGTGTATACATGTTAAAGGCGGGTTCGTGCTTCCCCGAAAGGGTTGAAGGGCGCCTGCTTGAATTTACGGCTTTGGGGGAGCAGCACGCCGTGTACCGCTATGGCAAGGCCGTATATATGGGGTTGCCTGTATGAGTATCAGTAATTTTGAATATAAAAAAATGTCTGTAACCTGCCTGGGACCGGTGCATATAACCGACGAAGTGGGAATGGTATACAGCTATCAGTATTTGTATGATGCCGGCAGCAGGCGGGTATATTTTTTGAATGAACGCCTGTGGGTAAAATTTTTGTATAAACACAATTTGCTGGCAGAGTTTGAAGAACTGATAAAAACCAGGCTGCGCGCCGGAACTTTGTGCGAATGGGTTCAGGAAAAAGGTTTTAAAATAGAAGATTTGGGCGATGCTGTAACAGATTATGCCAATGTTGAAGTAGCGCCGGAAATACTGGCTGCCAATAAAATGCGCCTTACGGAAATTGTGCGCACCGTGCACAGCGTTGAAGGCCAGCCGTACATACCGGGCAGCAGTATTAAAGGCGCGTTGCGCACAGGGCTTTTGTTCAGCCTGCTGCTGCAGGAGGACAAGCTGCGTAATGCTGCCTGGGCCGAAGTCAGCCGCATTATTAATGACAACCGGCTGCGCGATAAAAATTCTGCCTTTGCCAGGCTTGCGCAGAAGTTGGAAATTGTGCTGCTGCACCGTTTAAAAATACCCAAAAACGAGTACAGTGCGGAATTAATGCCGCAGGCCAGCATGAACTGCAGCATTATGAAAGGCTTGTCGGTAAGCGATTCATACAGCAGCGGCAAAACAATACCTGTAATTGTGCAGAAGCGCGAGGCTGTATATATTGTTAAAACAGGGCAGGTAAAAACCAAAAACCTTACCTTGTTCCGTGAATGCCTGCCGCCGGGCGCGCATCAGCATTTCAGCATAACGCTTGATAAAGCGGTGTTTGGCGGTATCGGCATTACGTCGGCGGCAGAACTTGTTAAACGCCAGCGTGATTTTACCGATTTTGTGCTGCAGTGTGAAAAAATTATTTTTGGGCAGGCACTAAAACAGGAATTTGCCCGGGCAGAAAACGCCAATTTATTTTTGGGCAGCGGCAGCGGCTTTTTAAGCAAAAGCCTTTTGCTGGCAATTGCGCCGGACCAAAAATCGTTTACAGAGGCGGCAGCGGTAATTTTGCATAATAATTTTTATAAGCACGCGCACCTGCGGCTTGATAAGTTTGCTGCGCCGCGCGGCCTGCAAACGGCCAAAACGCATAAGGGCATAACTTTAATGGGCGTCTGCGCAGTTACGGAGGAATAATTATGCTGCAAATTTGGGAAGTTTTATTGCAGCTGCCGGAAGGGCAGCGCCTGCATCAATCGTTTGGCAGCGTGCTTCATGGCGCGCTGATGCAGTACGCCCATACGGATTTTGCGGAAGCCATGCACCGTTCTGCGCTGCGCCCGTTCAGCCAGTTTGTGTATTACGATAAGGCACGCGGCAGCGCGGTATGGCAGCTTGCGGCGCTTAACAAAGAAGCTGCGGAAGAAATTTTATATGCGTTAGGCAGGCTGCCGCAAAATTTGTATTTAAAGCAAAAAGAATATGTGGTACAATTAAGTAAACCGCAGCCGGTAAAGCAAACAAGCTATAAAGACATGGCAGCGCAGTTTTTTACCATGCCGCAGCCTCCGCGCCAGGCAGAATTTAATTTTATAACTTCCGCATCGTTTAAGGCGTTTGGCAGTTATAAAATTTACCCGGATAATGTTTATATTTTCCGCAGCCTTTTAAAACGCTGGAACGCTTTTTGCGGCGGGCTTGTGCTTGAAGAAAATAATCTTGAAGAACATTTGGCGCAGGCGGTGAAGGTTACCGGCTATAATTTATCTTTGCAGCAGTATTCTGTCGGCGGTGCGCCGATAGACGCGTTTAAAGGCCGTTACAGGCTGCTTTTCCGCGGCACGCAAAGCCAGAACAGGATTGCGGCGCTTTTAGCCGCATACGCCGAATATGCCGGTATAGGCGTTAAAACAGCGCTGGGCATGGGCGGCGTAAAAATAAGTTTTTTACCCTGATACAGGGACGGACGCCGTTAAAATTAACGAACCCAATCATCATTTCTTAAAACAATCAGCCTCTTTAGGGGACGGAAAAATTTTTGTAAAATGCGCGCTCAGATATTGCATTTTTATTAAATGAGTGTTAGGATATGGCTTAACAGTTATTTGAGGGGGCATGGTGCATGATTACGTATCGTCGAGCTACGTTTGATGATGTAGAAAATATTCATAAACTTCTGAATGATTATGCGCATGAAGGCTTAATGCTGCCGCGCGCACGCAACGCAATTTACGAAAACCTGCGCGATTATATTGTGGCGATTGAAAATAACCGCCTGATTGGCTGCGGCGCGCTGCATTTTGTGTGGGACAGGCTTGCGGAAATACGTTCGCTTGCCGTTGACCCGGAACGCAAAAAAAGCGGCATAGGGCGCAACATTGTGCATTTGCTGGAAAAAGAGGGCATAGAGCGCGGCGTAAAAATGTTTTTTACGCTTACTTACCAGCCCGGCTTTTTTGCCAAGTGCGATTACATTGAAACAGCCAAAGAGAAATTGCCGCAGAAGGTATGGAAAGAATGTGTTTATTGCCCGCAGTATCCGTACTGCAACGAAATTGCTTTTGTAAAAACCACGGTTGATTACGAACCGGGCGACATTATGTTTTAAAAGTAAATTAAATAAAAAATCCCGCTCACTGAGCGGGATTTTTTTATACGCAATTTGTCAAAGGAAAGTTAAATTATTTTTTCTCTACAAGTTTAAGAGGAACGGAAATTTTGGCATCAATTTTTTCGCCTTTAGCCAGTTTAACGGCAGCTTCAAGGCCCTGCTGGCCCATCAGTTCCGGCTGCTGGGCAATGGTAGCGGCCATGGTGCCTGCTTCAACAGCTTTCAGGCCGTCGTCAGTACCGTCAAAACCAACGATAAAGATTTGTTTGCCTGCGCTCTTGGAGGCTTCGATAGCACCGAGAGCCATTTCGTCATTCTGGGCAAAAATTGCCTGAATGTCGGGGTTAGCCTGCAGCATGTTTTCGGAAACGGTCAGGCCTTTGGTACGGTCAAAATCAGCAGACTGTTTAGCTACAACGCTTAATTTCTGGTCGGCAACTTTATGGAAGCCTTCGCCGCGTTCACGGGTTGCGGAAGCACCGGGGATACCTTCGAGTTCAGCAACTTTTACGCCTTCGCCAAGTTTTTTAATAATGTATTCAGCAGCCATTTCGCCGCCTTTTACGTTATCGGAAGCAACAAGGGAAGCAATGGTGCCTTTGTCGGCGCTGCGGTCCAGAGCAATTACAGGAATCTTTGCTTTATTGGCAGCTTCAACAGAAGTGGAAATGGCAGCAGAGTCAACCGGGTTTACCAAAAGTACGCTTACGCCCTGCTGGAGCAGGTCTGCAACGTCGTTAGCCTGTTTTGCCGGGTCGTTCTGGGCATCAACAATTTTTACGTTAACGCCAAGTTCTTTGGCTTTTGCTTCAACGCCGTCTTTAACGGAAACAAAGAACGGGTTGTTTAAAGTAGAGATGGAAAAACCGATAGTGGTAGTGCCGCTTTTTTTATCGGCAGCCGGGGCAGCTTCTTCTCCGGAGCTGCAGCCAGCAATAAGCATTACCGACATCATAAGTACTGCCATAACAGCTAATAAAGTTTTTTTCATTTAAAACATAACCTCCTACGATTTTTTGCGGTCCATAAGAACTGCAAGCAAGATAACTATACCTTTGACAACTTGCTGGTAAAAGCTGGATACGTTAAGAATATTAAGGCCGTTGTTAAGGGTACCGATAATAAGTACGCCGATAAGCGTGCCCACGATACGGCCTTTGCCGCCGGAAAGGCTTGTGCCGCCGAGAACTACTGCCGCAATGGCGTCAAGTTCATAACCGGTGCCTGCGGTAGGCTGTGCGGAGTTAAGGCGCGAAGTTAAAATAGCGCCTGCCAGTGCGCAGAACAGGCCGGTAATTGCATAAGCAAAAATTTTAATGCGTTCAATTTTAATGCCGGCAATAAAGGAAACCTTTTCGTTGCCGCCGACAGCATAGGTTTTGCGGCCCAGCGGTGTTTTGTTAAGAATAAACCAGCAGAGGGCAAACATTAAAAGCATAACAACTGCCGGTACAGGAATGCCTGCAAAATAGCCCTGGCCGAACATATGGAACAGTTGGTTATCGGTTAAGCTGCTGATAGGGTTGCCGTCGGTGTAAACCAAAGTCAAGCCGCGGAAAATAGTCATGGTTGCCAGAGTGGCAATAAAGGGAGCAACCTTGCCGTAAGAAATTACAACGCCGTTAATAGTGCCGAGAATAAGGCCGATAATGGCAGCAACAACAATGCCCATAATCGGGTCCATGCCGCCTTTAATTAAACTTGCCATAATTGCACTGGAAAGAGCCAGCGTACTGCCGACGGAAAGGTCGATACCGCCTGTAAGGATGACAAAGGTCATGCCGAAGGAAATCAGTGCGTTAATGGAAACCTGGCGCAGCAGGTTTTTTAAGTTGGACGGGTCGATAAAGCTGCTGTTTAAAGCAGATATAACAACAAAAAGTACAATTAACCCGATTAACGGGCCCATTTTTCTAACTAAGGCAGAAACGTTCATCTGTTATATTCCTCCTGTTGCAAGGGTGATGATATTTTCCTGGGTTGCTTGGTCATGCGGTATTTCCCCGGCAATTTTGCCTTCGTGCACAACAAGGATGCGGTCGCTCATGCCGATAACTTCCGGCAGGTCGGAAGAAACCATGATAATGGCAACACCCTGTGCGGTAAGTTCGTTCATCAAATCGTAAATATCGCGCTTGGCGCCTACGTCAATGCCGCGCGTAGGTTCATCCATAATGATAATGGACGGGTGCATGCCAATCCATTTTGCTATAACAACCTTCTGCTGGTTGCCGCCGGAAAGCGCACCGGCCGGAAGCTGGATGGAATTGGCTTTAACGCCGAGCTTGTGCGATAATTCGTTGGAGAAATTAAATTCCTTTTTATCGTTGATGACGCTTTTTGAAGCGAAGGTATCAACGCTTGGCAGGGCAATATTTTTTAAAATGGAAAAGTCCAGAATCAGGCCTTCGGTTTTGCGGTTTTCGGTAATAAAACCAATGCCTGCCTTAATGGCGTCTTCCGGTTTTTTAATGTTTATTTTCTGTCCGTGCAGGTAAACTTCGCCCTGGCGGCAGTCATCAATGCCAAACAGCGCGCGCATAATTTCTGTGCGTCCGGCGCCCATCAGCCCGGCAACGCCCAAAATTTCGCCTTTGCGCAAATTAAAGGAAACGTGGTCGAACACGCCCGGCTGGCACAGGTTTTTAACTTCCAGAACCACTTCGCCGGGTTCGGTGGTGCGTCCGGGATAATATTCCGTAATAGCACGGCCAACCATATCCTGTACTACGGCTTCCATGGTGGTGCTGCGTGTCGGGCGGCAGCTTATGGAGTGGCCGTCGCGCATAACGGTAATGGTGTCGCAGTGGGTAAATACTTCTTCCATACGGTGCGAAATATAAACAATGGCTACGCCTTTGTCCTTTAGTGCGTGCATAACTTCAAACAGTTTGGCGGTTTCACGTTCGGTAAGCGCCGCGGTAGGTTCGTCCATAATTACAACTTTTGCGTCCAGCATTAAATTGCGGATGATTTCCGTCATCTGCTGCTGGCCTACGCTGCATTCGCCGGCTTCTGCATCAAGCGGCAGCTCAATGCCAATCTGCGCGCATTTTTCTTCGGCCAGTTTACGCATTTTTTTAGTGTCGAGTATGCCGAAGGAGTTGGTAATCTGCTTCATTAAAAACAGATTTTCAAGTATTGAAAGGTTGGGCCAGATGTTAAGCTCCTGGTGAATGAAGGCAATGCCGTGGTTTTCGGCATCACGTGCGTTTTTAAAATGTACTTCCTGGCCGTCAACGAAAATTTTGCCAGCATCGGCTTTGTGTATGCCGGTGAGGATATTCATCAGTGTTGACTTGCCGGCCCCGTTTTCGCCCATCAGCGCGTGGATTTCCCCGGAATGCAGTGTGAAATCAACCCCGCGCAGAACTTCGTTGGAACCGAAGGCCTTTGAAATACCTTGCATGGTAATTTCCATAGCTGACAGTACTCCTTTAAATCAGAATATAACGCCGGAATGTAAAATTACATTGGCAAACGGTGTTGTTTCACCGGTACGTATAACTGCTTTAGCGGTTTTGGTGGCCTGCTTAAAATGTTCGTGGTCGGTAACAATCCATTCTTTGCCGTCAAACAGTTTGTGCATCTGCTGCCAGCATTCTTCGTTTTTGCTCTGCATTTCGGCAGCAACATGGATTTTTTCAATTTCCATATATTTGGCAAGTTCTTCAACAACTTCCAAAAAACGCGGCGTGCCGAGCTTCAAGGCAAGGTCAATCTTTTTTACGCCGTCCGGCACAGGCAGCCCGCAGTCGCCGATAACGATAGTATCGGTGTGCCCCATATCTGCCAGTACTTTGGCAATTTCGCTGTTTAAAATTCCTATTTTCTGCATTCGGACAACATCCCTTCCACTTCATCTAAATAAGGCATTCCGCCCTGTGCGCCGATTTTTTGTACGGATAAGGCGGCTGCCGCATTGGCAAAAGTAATGCTTTCGGACATGGTTTTGCCGGAAGCGCGTGCAACGGCGAAAGCACTGTTGAAAGTGTCGCCTGCGCCGGTAGTATCAACTGCCTGCACTTTAAAGGCGGGCACGGTATTAATTGCGCCGTTTTCGGCATAGGCAACGCCTTTGCTGCCGAGCGTCATTAAAAGGCGGCCTTCGTTTTCCAAAAGTATTTCTTCGGTGCTTTTACCGGGGAAAAGAGCCTGCGCTTCATGTTCGTTAGGCGTTATAAAGGCGGCGTCTTTGGCCCAGTCCTGTGCGCCTTCAAGAACAGGCGCCGGGTTCAGCAATGCTTTTACTCCGGCTTCCGCACATTTTTTTAAGGTGTGGGCAATGGCTGCGGCAGGAATTTCGTGCTGCAGCATTACCATATCGCAGCCTGCAATCTGAGGCCAGGCTTCATCTATAAGTTCAGGCGTTACAAAGTCATTGGCGCCTTTAATAACAATAATGCTGTTATCGCCTTCGGCAAGCGTAATGTGCGCGGTGCCGGTAGTTACGCCGGGCACAACCTTTACGTTTCCGGTATCAACGCCGTTCGCTTCAAAATTTTTAATTACGGAACGGCCGTAATCGTCGTCGCCGACGCAGCCAACCATATAAACTTTGGCGCCGAGCCTTGCTGCGGCAACTGCCTGGTTTGCCCCCTTGCCGCCCTGGGCAATAATAAGGCGGCTGCCCAAAATGGTTTCGCCTGCCAGCGGACGTTTCGGCGCTTCGACAACAACGTCGATATTGCAGCTGCCGATAACGGCGATACTAATTTGTGTCATATGCTTCATGCTCCTTTAACCTTTAAAATGTTAAATTTACATACAAGAAATAGTGTACAACATTATTATATTGGCTATTCAATTTAAAAATCCTGCCGCAAGCAGGGCTGAATGTAAAATTTACTACAAAAAATGTACAGCACAACAAAAGAATTTTACAACAAACGCGGGCTATAATGCAAGTAAAATCGTTAATAGTATAATATTTTTTTATGTGTCAAAAGCGTGAACAGTATGGACAAATAGGCTAATGTTTGTTAGTATAAGAAAGCATACTGTATAAGTTGTAGAAACACGCACATTGTGTTGGAATATTAACGTTGGCAGGCCGTATGGTTACGGCAGAAAAAGGAGCGGAAAATAAAATGAGCAAACAAAAAACTTCCTGGCAGGATACGGTCAGCGACTGGCTGGTTTCCATTATTGTTGCGGTGGCGCTTGCCTTCTGCATCAGAACCTTTATTGTAGAGCCTTATATGGTAGAAGGTTCTTCCATGTACCCCACACTGGTAAACCATGAAAGGCTTTTGGTAAATAAGTTTACCTATTTTGTAAGCGACCCGCAGAAGGGTGAAATTATTGTTTTCCGTTACCCTAAAGACGAAAGCCGCGATTTTATTAAGCGCGTTATTGCCACGGCAGGCGATACCGTTGAAATGCGCAGCGGCAAAGTGCTTGTAAACGGCACGGAAATTGACGAGCCTTACACATGGAAGGAAGACCCCAAAGGGCCGAATCTTTCTGATTACAGAAAATCCGTTGTGCCGGAAGGGCATATTTTTGTACTGGGTGATAACAGAAACAACTCTGAGGACAGCCGTTTTGCCGATGTAGGCTTTGTGCCGCTGGATTTGGTTAAAGGCAAAGCCAGCCTGGCGTTCTGGCCGGTTGACAGATGGCGCATGCTGCCCTGACAGGGAGAGTGTTATAAATGGACTTTAAAATACAGTGGTTTCCCGGCCATATGACCAAAGCCAAGCGCATGATGGAGCAGCAGCTTAAACTGGTGGAGGTGGTTGTGGAAATGCTTGACGCACGTGTGCCGCGCAGCAGCACCAACCCCATGCTGAACCAGCTTTTGGGTCAGAAACCTAAAATTATAGCTTTAAATAAGGTTGATATGGCAGACCCTGCCAAAACCGAAGCGTGGAAAGAAATTTTTAAAAACAACGGTCTGCCGGTATGCGTTATCGACTGCAATACCGGCAAAGGCATAAAACAGCTTGTAGCCGCCGTGCAGAAAGCGGCGCAGCCTGTAATAGACAAATGGCTGAAGCGCGGCGTTAAAAACCGTTCCATACGCGTTATGATTGTCGGCATACCTAATGTAGGCAAATCGACGCTTATTAACAGGCTTGTTGGCAAAAACAAAGTGCTGGCGGCCGATAAACCGGGCGTTACGCGCGGGCAGCAATGGGTTACCATTGCTAAAGGGCTGGAGCTTTTAGACACGCCTGGCGTGCTGTGGCCAAAGTTTGATGACCCGCAGATTGGGCTTAACCTTGCCCTTACCGGCGCCATTAAAGAAGATGTGTATGACCGTGAGCAGGCGGCATGGCTTTTAACGGAAAAATTAATTGCCGCTTACCCGCAATTGTTAAAAGACAAATATGCCGTTGATTTTGAAGCGGGCGCACCGGTGCAGGACGTTTTTGAAAAAATTGCCGTAAGCCGCGGCTGCCTGAAAAGCGGCGGGCTGCTTGACCTTGATAAAGTGGTGCAGCTTGTTCTGCGTGATTTCCGCAGCGGCAAAACCGGCCGTGTAACACTGGATGAACCAGATAAATAATAACTGAAATTAAAGCCGCTGTAAGCGGCTTTTTGTTTAAGGGGCTGTAAACATGAAAATTGCAGAAATAAAAGAACTGCTTGCCAATAACCCGAATGAAGAACTTTTGGCAGAACTTGCCGAAGATAGCCGCAGCGGCGTGCAGAAACTTGTGGCAGCTTATTATAAAAAACAGCAGGCAGAACAGGCGGAGCGTGAACGTTTTGCCAAAATGCTGATGTACGAAAATAACTGCTATAATGAAGGGGCGCAGTTTGTGGCAGGTGTTGATGAAGCCGGGCGCGGGCCGCTGGCCGGGCCTATGGTTATAGGCGCGGTTATTTTGCCGCAGAATGTTTTTATTAAAGGGCTGAACGATTCCAAAAAACTTACGGCAGCCAAACGTGAGCAGCTTTACGGGGAAATTTTGGAAAAAGCGCTGGCGGTTTCGGTTAATATAGTAAGCGTTTACAATATCGACAGGCTTAATATTTACCGTGCCACGCAGGAAGGCATGGCGCAAGTGCTTGAAAGTTTAAAAATCCGCCCGCAGGCGGCGCTTATAGATGCCATGCCCGTGCAGGCAGGGAATATTAAAACCTATTCACTTATTCACGGCGACGCTCTCAGCGCTTCGATAGCGGCGGCTTCGGTAATAGCAAAAGTTACCCGTGACAGAATGATGGAACAGCTTGCGGCAGAGTATCCGCAATACGGCTGGGCGCATAACAAAGGCTACGGCAGCGCGGAGCATATGCAGGCAGTGCTGGAATATGGCGCAACAAGCTGGCACCGCCGCAGTTATGAACCGGTAAAAAGCATGCACCTGCCTCCGGCCGAACCGGTGCCGAATAAAATAATCCGCCTGCCGGAGGAAGCTGATGGCTGACAGGCGCAGTGAGTTTGGCAGGCGCGGCGAAGATGCGGCCTGCGCTTATTTGCTGCGGCACGGTTACAGCATTGTAGAGCGTAATTACCGCTGCCGCCGCGGAGAGATTGATATAATTGCGGCTAAAGACGGCGGAGCGGTGTTTGTTGAGGTTAAAACGCGCCGCAGCTTAAAGTTTGGCACGCCTGGCATGGCAGTAACTTATGCCAAGCAGCAGAAAATCCGCACCACGGCGCTGCACTATTTGCAGCAGTGCGGCGGAGGGTACAATAAAATAGCTTTTGATGTAATAGAAATTGTGGCAGATGACGGCAAGGCAAAATTGCGCCATCTGCAAAATTGTTTTTAGGGGAGATATAATGTACGCAAAAACCTTCGGGGAAACTGTTTGTGGTATTAATGGTGAAGAAATAATTGTTGAAGTTGATATATCCAACGGGCTGCCGGGATTTGACATTGTAGGCCTGCCTGATACGGCGGTAAAGGAATCGCGCGAGCGCGTAAGGGCGGCGCTGAAAAATTCCGGGCTGATGTTTCCCATGACACGCATTACCGTAAACCTTGCCCCGGCCGATTTGCGCAAAGATGGCAGCAGCCTTGATTTGCCGATTGCCGTTGGCATATTAACGGCAGCCGGAAGTTTATTGCAGGAAGAAGCAACTGGTAAAATTTTTGTGGGCGAACTTGCTCTTGACGGCAGTATACGCCAGGTTGCGGGCGTTTTACCGATGATTTTATATGCCCGTGAACACGGCTGGCGCGAAATTTACATACCGCAGGGCAACGCGGCGGAAGGCGAACTGGTGGATGGCATAGATGTATATACGCCTGCCAGTTTAAGCGAGCTTGTAAGCCATTTGAAAAAGCAGGAGCGTTTAACGCCGCTGCCAAAAATACAGTTCGGAACGGAAACGGCAGGCTGCGGCGACGTTGACTTTGCCGAAGTGCGCGGTCAGCAGGTTGTTAAGCGCGCACTGGAAATTGCTGCGGCAGGCGGGCATAATGTATTGATGGTTGGCGCGCCGGGCAGCGGCAAAACCATGCTGGCACGCCGTTTGCCAACTATATTGCCGCCGATGACGGAAGATGAAATTTTGGAAATAACCAAAATTTACAGCATTGCCGGGCTTTTAAACGGCAAAAAGCAGCTTGTGCTGGAACGACCCTTCCGCAGCCCGCACCATACAGTATCGGCAAGCGCGTTAATTGGCGGCGGCAGCGTGCCGAAGCCGGGCGAAGTTACGCTCAGTCATAACGGCGTACTCTTTTTGGATGAACTGCCGGAGTTTTCACGCCAGGCGCTGGAAGTTCTGCGCCAGCCGTTGGAGGACGGCGTTGTAACAATCAGCCGCGTGCAGGCAAGCTTGTCTTTCCCCGCACGGCTGATTTTAATAACCGCTCAAAACCCGTGAATATTTTGTTTACTACTTGGTTGATAATTGCGTTTTAATGGATTTTTTTCATTTTTGAACACATAATTTATAGCGATTGTCACAATGGGAATATCGCGTTGCCCATTGTCATAATCGGTGTAGACTATGATATTTTCTACTAATGCTTCAACTATTTTTCTTTTGTCTGTAAAAGTTATATTATCCGAAATATATTTTTGAAATGATTTAAGTAAATCGACCATCTTAATCATGTTATTATTTATCTTATCAATTTTAGAAATTAAAGCTTTTTTATCAGAGATGGCCTGATTTAGTTTATCTTGTTCTTTTGCTATTTTATCAAGCTGATTTTTTAAATCATTTTCAGTTATTATCTTTTTCCTGAAAAGGTCTAAAATCGAACTTCTTTCACGTTCTAATTTTACAGCAACCTGTTCTAATGCATGTAATTCATCTTTTGGGTCAGTTAAACTTTGCGTTTTGTTTTCCAAATAAAGTTTATCAGGCTGCATTATATAAGATAGGCAATCGTTCCATACAATACTTTCAATCCAGTCGGCACGTAAATTCTGCGACTGACAAATTTTTTGATTTTTATCAGGATGGTAACGATTTTTATCATTACAAACGTAATACAAAACTTTTTCTTTTTTGGAGCCAGCATACCCAGTGCCGATATAAGTGCGGCCACATAAACCGCATTTTATTAAACCGCTTAATAAATAATCATTTTTTCGGCATCTGGCAGCCAGCAGTTTATTACTTGTTAATTGCTTTTGCGCTGCATCCCAAAGGTCTATATCTACAATGGCCGGATTAGTTTGTTTAATAATTTCTGGTTTTTGGTGCTTAGACATTTGACCAAAAATGTGAACCCCATAGTAAACTGTGTTATGCAACATAGATAAAATACGGCTGGGATACCAATAGCCGCTTGTAATTAATTTACGGTTTAAAATTTTATATTTTGTTGGAACGCATAAATTATTTAAGTAGTCTGCTATTGATTCAGCACTCATTTTTTCGTATACGGTTTTTTCAAATATTAATTTAACAATATCAGCCTCAGAGTACGTAAGACCGGGAATTTTAGTACGCGAAATTTCTAAATATCCGTTTTCTAAAGTATAACCATAAGGAACAGGACCCCCAAGCCATTTACCAAGCTTAGCGTGGCGAATTGTGCCCATACGCATACGTGTTAATATAGTGTCACGTTCCAGCTCTGCAATGCCTGCAAATGTGTTAAGAGTAAAGCGGCCAGATGGAGTTGTAGTATCAAAAGCTTCGGTCATGCTGCGTACATCAACATTTAATTCCATTAAGTCGTAAACTGCATTTAATATAACCCGCACGCTGCGACCGAGGCGGTCAAGCTTAAAGAATAAAACTAAATTAAATTTGCCGGCCTTAGCATCTTCAAGCAGGCGTTTTCCTTCTGGACGTTTCTGTAAAGGCAGAGTACCGGTAACACCGTCATCCAGGTAATAATCATAAACATTTAACTTATTTAATTGTGCATATTTTTCCGCATATTCCTTTTGATTTTCAATTGTTCCTTTTTCTGTTTGTTCATCGGATGAAACGCGACAGTATATACCTACAATTATTTTAATTGACACATAAAACACGCCCTTTCTATACACAACTATGGAAAAATTTGGTATAATGAAAATATAACTAAAAATACTTCGTGGTATCTACTATATTAGTTAGCTACTATATTATAGGAGTGAAGTTTATGAGAAAAATGGTTGATAATTATCAGTTTTCTATTTTTGGCAAATTTGATTATATAAGTGAAGCGGATAAAGAAAGGTTTTTTAAGCTTAGAGAAATCGTTGAATCAAATAATGATATTTTAAGTGTAACTCAACAAGTTCGTTTTGAATTAAAAATAAATAATACAAATGAACCGCCAGTTCCTACTCAGACAATAATTAACAAGCCTTTTATTATAAGTGCAGATAATAAATTTAAAATATCATTTTTTGATAATAGGATTGATGTATCAATTAAAATTGAGCAAAATAATGATGATTTATTAAATGATTTAAAAAATAAAGTTATTAAATATATAACTGATATTAACAATATCTACAATATAAAGATTAATAGAATTAGCATAAATTTTGAGAACTTATACATGGACTTTACCAAAGACGAAGCCATGAAAATACAAAAAATTTTCTGCAATTCCACATTGGATATGTATATTAATGCAAAAATGAATGAATGGCAGGTAACTTTAAGTAATCAAAAAGATGTAAATGGTTTTAAGATTAATGTTATTACAAATGCAATAAGGGGTAATTTAGTAAAAAATAATAATCCTGTTGAATTTGCAAAAGACTTAATTTTAATACATTTTGATATAAATTCTGTTGTAGATAATAATTTGCTGATATCTATAGATAGTATTTCTGAAAAGTTTAATATATTAATAAATGAATATTTAATGTTAGTAGGAAATTTAGGTGAGAAAATTGATTGACTCATTTATAAATCGACAAAATTGTATAAATAATTGGACTAATATAAATAATACATATTTTAATAAAGAAAATTATAATGTTTCTCCAAAATATATTTATGGCGTTGTTTCGGAAGGGTGCTCTGAATTAGAAAATACTAATATTAATACTAATGAATTGCAGGTTACTAGACAGACTATGGCTGGTAATAGCTATTCAATATTGAATCAAGAACGTACACGTAATGAATTTTATTGTAATAATAATATTGCTTTTGATGAAGTTCTTTATTCAGACGATATGAAAGAAAAAGAAACTGAGTGGCAAAATATAGTAGATTTAATTATTAGGGATGAAAATATAGAATTTTGTGAAAAAAGTTTTTTAGAGGAATATTTTATTCGTACAATCGAGTCTTTTGGAGGAAATAAGCTTCTTGCTGAACAATGGATTTTAAATTATTATATGAAAAATGCTGATAATAGTAATAAAGTTATTGCTATTTTACATGCTATTTCTAGAATACCGATTAAATTATGCGGAAGTCAAATTGTTTCTCTTGTAGGGCTATGCTTATCAAGTGAAGATCCAGAAATAGTTGAATTTGCATTAAAAGTATTTGAAAATTGGAAAAGTGTAGATTTATTGCCATTTCTTAGATCACGTAAATTAAGTTATGGCTGGTTAAACTCATATTTACAAGATATTATTCGTTATATCGAGGAGGAAGATTAATATGAGTATATTAGCCAGAAAGACTACTATTTCGAAATGGCAAAAGGCTGTAAATTTTTGCCAAAATAATGTAGAAAAGCTTCCGGCTGACGTTATAACTTCTGATTTAAAAACATTCAATAATACATTATCAACATGGAAAATTAATTTTAACGAAAAAGACGAAATTCTTATAGATGATGTTGTGATAGCTTTATTAACTGGTCCGAAGGTAGAGCATATAGAAACAATAGATTTAATTTTTATTGATACTGATAGATATAATCAATTTGAATATAAAAATACAGATGGAGATACTTTAGTAGAAAGTTTAAAAAAGAGGCATTATGATGTTTGTAATTTAAACTTAAAAACGCTAGGCGAATTTTGTATTATATATTTAGATGCAATAAATGGCATTAATGCAAATAGCAATGAAAAATTAATGGTGAAAAAGATAAGTAAAGCAGAAGTTATAAAAATTATTAGAAAGGCTTTAAAAGAGAAAAGAGTAAGTTTGAATAATTTTTCTGAAAAAATGCAAGACAAGGTAAAAAAAATTATGGAGAAAGTTAGTTAGAGGAGAAATATTTGCAGCCGCTGACGCTCGGTGCTGGTAACACCGGGCGTTTTTTTATATCTCTAATCCAAATTCACATAAAATCATTCCATCTTCTAACAAACGGAATAAAGGTGGTTGCTTACCATCCGTAATTTCAAGTAATACATTGGATGGCGTATTGATAAGACCAAGTGCAGACAAACGATATGGTGCACTTTCGGATAAAATTTTATCTTCTGTTTTAGGTTGTTCTTTTTTTATTTGCTCTAAAACCTGAATGTCTTCAACAATTAAATTATCTATAACACTTGCTAATCTATATAATTTATCCCTTGTTATTTTACCTTTAAGAGCATTTACATATAATTTACCTAAAATTTTTGACTTATAAGCATTATTATAATTTAGTACAACAGTTGAGAAATAGTTTAACTCATCTTCGAGAGTCGTTTCATTTTTTAATGTTTCATAATAACTCTTTATATCTTCTTCCGATAGTTTACCATTAGCAAGTTCATTCCAAAAATTGTTCAAAGAATATACTTTCGATTTCTGTTGATATTTGTTTATAGTGCGAATTAAATCTCCAATGGAAGAAAAAGCAGTTAGAATTTCAATAAAATTAAAAATTAATTTATTTTTTGATACGTAATATAAAGTACCATTATTATTTTTTTTATTACCTTTGTGAATATTATTCATAAAAGATTTCAAATTTTTTTTAATATGTTTAATTTTATTATATCCTTTTGAACTCATAATGTTTTTCCTCGAGAATCAAATTTTATATATAGAGTAGTGTATAACAATTTTACTAAAAGCGTATTAAAATCCCAAATGTTTGGGAATTTAATATTTTTGTTGCATGGATTACTAATTTAGGTTGCGTTCCGGTACATATTCCGGAGTAGTTCTTTTTAGTTCAGCCCAAACGGCATCGCTGCTGCGGCCCTGCTTTAAAGCCAGGCGATTAACTAAATTGCCTATAAGGTTTTCAATTTCGGCGTCTGTTACGTTATGGTAGGCCAGCGCAACGCTTTCACCATCGGCAGTAGCAAAATAGGCTAATGCACTTTTAATATTAAAATTCTGGCAAAATTCATCAAAAGCATTATTTAATTTAATACCTTCTTCTTTGTTCATATTCTCCTCCAAATTAATAATTTAGTTTTCTATTTCATTAAATGCACCTGGAATAAAGCATATTTTTTCATTTTGTGTAAGGTTAGTGAAATTTTCTTGCCCAAGTATAGCGGCTAAATTTTGCATAAGCTCAATTTTACTTTCTTCTGAATGATAATATATGCTGGTTTTCATTTCGTTTATAGTAATTAGCTTATATAAAATTTCTCTGTCACTAAGAGTAAGCGAATGACCAATAATAAGAAGATTATGAGTGGGAGTGATTCTGTAAGCCGTGTTTTGATATGTTATTTCTTTAATCCATTTATAGTACTTATTGTCACAACCTTTTTCATAACGCTGAAAATACTTTTTAAAGCGCATGAATTGTGGGTCTGTTTGATTCTCTTTTTCATCAATGCCTAGTACCAAATTATTATGCTCGTTATCAGTAGCTTTACCATGAATGAAAGAAATATTATTGTCAGATATAGTGATATATTTCGATATTGTATTAGTGTAATTAAAACTTATAATATTTATATTTGGTGTTTTTAAGATATCATCAATAAATTTTATTTTGGGTATATTTAATTTCTTGACAAAAATAGTTAAGTATAATTCAAAACATTTTGTGAAATCGTTTAATTGTTTAATAATAAAATTTAGTAAGTGTTCAAAAGCAATAGTTCCAGAACTTTTATTTTGTATTTTATAAGCTAAATCATTATCAGTGTAGTTTGTACCGTAAGTCAAAAAAGCAGTTTGAGGCATCTCATTTAATTCGGAATATGGCATATGGAACGTTAGAGTATCTTTTTTTCTTTGCCAAACATCAAAATAAAAAGCACTAATTGCTATTTTAAGAAAGGGCTTTTCAGTAAATGGTAGACGGCCAGAAGCTTCACGACGTTTTTTTGATAAGAATTTTTTAGTTACTTGTAATTCGTTAGTTATATATTCAATTTCATTTTCAAAATCACACCAATTTGGACTAATATTATTCCGTTGAAGAAAGTAGTGGTACCATAAATTATTTATATACAAATTTCTCATTCTTTCAAGTACTGCTTTATTAATGGCATTGTTTATAAGTTCTTCAATAGAATTATTTAATTGTTTATGATGTACAGCATTTTTGGGATGTATTCTTTCCAAAAAATTTAGAAAATCTTTATATGTTGTTGGTAGGTGATGTGCAAGGTCAAAGCCATTGCCAATTAAAAGTATATTCATAGTTAACTCCAAATTTTTTAATTGATTATATGCGAATCAAGAATTTTATACTTTTTCGACAAAAAACCAAGTGATTTAATAATTTTTAAAATATTTATTTAAAAATTGATATTATAGGAATATCTGCCTCATTGACAGAAGTGTCTTTTATCGTACTTAAAAATGATTGTGTAGGATAATCTTTGCTTGGTATTTCCAATTCAAAGTATTTACAAATGAAAAATGAAGCTAATACGCCGTTGTAGACGTCATCTAATTGATTTTTATCGTTATTTTTAATAGAATGGTTAAGAGTATTTCTAAGTTTTGTTAAAATAATAATTTTTTCAATAATTGTTTGTGGTGGCATTGGTTTACCTGTAATTGATGTAACTAAAGGTAAATATTTAGTAGCAATGTTGCTGATATTTTCTCTGTCAAAATTGTTAAAAAAGTATTTTGCTTGAGTATTTGTTGTTAAAGATTTACCATAATTAAAGAAATATTGTTTTGCACTTAATTCATAGGCATTATGAGCAGCGATAATAGAGTATCTGTAATTTCCCTTTTTACAATACTGAAATGCGTCTATAAGAAGTGAGTACACAACATTTTCTTGTAAATTTTGAGGAATAGTAAATATATTAAGCTCAGTTTCAGCAGCAGGATTGTTATTAGGAGCTTTTAAAACAGGTATTATATCAATTTTAGTGAGTGGTGAAATGTTATTGGGAAAAGCATAAACTTCCAAATTTTCTTTATTTCCAGTAAGCGGATTTAAGTGAAAAGATGCTATAATATTATTAGGGAGAAGTGTTTCTATTGAAATTGTTTGTTTGTATAAGTTATTAATTTTAATAAGTTCTCTAACTGGTTGACCTTTGAGCAAAATAAAGTGAGTTCCGGCCTCATTGGTAATCTCATTAAACAAACAATATTTTAACATACTAAATAAGTTATCAATTTTTAATATTTTTTGTGCTAATGGTGGCATTTTAAAACTATTCAAAAATTGTTCTTTTGTTGTTCTATTTAAAAAATAATCTAAAAAAACACCATCAGGAATACCATTAAAGGGTATTAACTCCATATTCAACACAGCCTTTCTTCTATAAAGGGAGAGTTTGTTATGTTACTGACGAAAGAAAAAATTGATAAAATGGCAAATATTTGGGATACGGATATTTACGAATTGAAAAATTCGTTAGATAAAAACAACGTGCAAATTATTGCTGACCAGGAAACGATAAAATATTTACTGATAAGGTTCTGCGAATTACGCAATGAACTTGACAATGCAATAGAAAATTCATATGCATATGATTTATAATTAAACTACATCCAACTATGCGGGAAAATTAACCTACCGCGCTTCGTGTATCTTTACTTTTTTGGTTTTGAATATTAAGTTTTACCTGAATTAAAGCATCAATTTCTGCCTTACCGTCAACAGAAAGTTGACGGTAATTTTTTATGTGTGCTATTTCGGCAGTTGATAATGTTAATTCATCGTTCTTTGGCTGTGTTTCCCAGCCCATAAGATAGGCGGGGGTAGTTTGTAACACTTCAGAAAGTGGTACTAGAGCAGAAATAGGAATCTTTTCAATCTCTTTACTTTCATATCGATAATATGTAGCACGAGAAATACCAAGTTTTTCAGCAACAAAATTAGCGTCTAAATCTAATTCTTTGCGTCTTTGTTTTATTCTTTCGTTTACTGTTAATTTCATAAATTATCACCTGAATATTTACTGTAATTTTATTATAAACTTTTAGTTTCAAAAATGCAATAAAACATACCGAAAATGGCAAACAAAAAATCAAAAATGCGAAAAACATATTGACAATCAACTTTTTGTGGTTTACTATTAATGTAGTCGCAGAAATGAGAAAAAGAGGGTGATATAGTGAACATACTAAAATTAAAAGGTAAAATTGTAGAAAAAGGTATGACAAATACGAACTTTGCTGAAAAGATTGGACTGCCATACACAACATTCTATAGACGTTTAGAGAATAATGGCAAAGATTTTACCATAGGCGAAGTGGAAAGAATTGTTAATGTACTTGGTTTGACGCAGAATGAGGCAATCGAAATTTTTTTAGGCTAAAAGTCGCAAAAGTGAGAATTCGAAAGCGGATAGCAGAACGGAGGTATTTATGAAAAAAGAAAAACGCCCAGCAATTAAGCAAGACGCTGAAATGAAAATAGTATTGACCGTATCAATTATTACTTCTCTTATAACAAGCCTTTTAACCATGGTGTTATTGATGTAACTATAACAGAGGTAATGATTGTGGGTTATTGTGGCAACGATGCCGCAGAACGGAGACATGATGAGAGGTTTTAAACAAAAAAAGAAAAAGCAAAGGCTTAAAAAAAGAGCAAAGAAGGTCTTTTCATGGTGCCTTGCCCATAAATATAATCATGAACCAATATTGGATATTTGTGATATTAAAAATAAATCTTTTGATTAATATTTTGATAATCCTTTTTGCTCAGCAAATATATTTATTTTAGATAATGCACCTTGAAGCATAAGTTTATTGTTTAAGGCTTCTGGTATATGAGCATAGTTATTTAAACGTTCAAGTGCAAAATTTATGATTATTATCAAAACACCTAATTCATAAGGGGTAAGATTGAAAAATTCGTCATGAGCAATTTTATCATAGCAAGATGAAGCCAAACATTTGAATTGAGAGGCTTTTCGTCTTGAAAAACCGACTTCGTTAACATCAAAACTTTTTATAGCTCCAAGCATAAGGCCATATTCAGTGGCGGAAAAATTTAAATTAGAAATTGGTGTTGGCATTTTTAAACACATCCTTTCAATTATCAATTATAACAGAAAAGAAGAGTTAATAAAAATCAAAGCTGCGATACAGTGCAGCAGTGGATGCAGAACGGAGGGCAGAATGGATAAAGAAAAAGCCAAACTTTATATAGATATTGCAGAAAAATATCTAAAAAAGTATGGCAAAGATAATGCTCATGAGCGAATTAAAGATGCTATTGATATACTTCATGAATTTTATAAAGACGGAAATGATATTGGTAATTCAATCGGTATTTTAGGAAGAATAGATGCAATTATTTTACAGGAGAAAGCATGAGGCGTTACGGTTGGAAAAATAAAATCCGCCCAGAAATAAAACTGGACGGTGATAAATTTAATCAGAAAGAATTTGAAAAAATCTTTTGTTGTGGTTCTTTAAGGAAAACTTATAATAACGAAAAAATGACCGTTAGTTATGAGTTGAATATCAAAGAAAAACAGAATCTTAGAGAGGTTTTGAGGTTACTGGCAATTGACAGTAGAAAATTTTATTTAGAGTGTTGCAACAACATAAGCTTTTAAAAGAGCTTTGCTGCCGTTATAAGTATCGAAAGCAATTTCAGTAACTAAATACCGGCAATCAGAATTCTCCAGTATATCCCCAGATTGTACATCAACAGGCAATTGAAAATGAATATAGGTTTTGCCGCATTCAATATTATCTAATCCGGATACGGTATGAAGAAGTGTATCGTGACGGTAAATTTTAAAGGTTTTGATATCGAAAGCAAAATCAGAAAAGTAAATTTCTGGTGGTACTGGCAAGGCAGTCATAGAAATTACTCCTTTATAAATTAAATAGTTATACCAAGGGCTGTTTTTGTTATACCGATTGCGACAGTTTTTACAATATCAAGAGTTGCAGAACCACCAACTGAAAGTAATTTATCTTTGGTTTTATTCCAAATATTATTATCGCGGACTGAATCAAGATAATCACAACCGGAATTTGTGAGACGTTGAATATAAAAATCCGTATAACGCTGACCGAGTGCTTTTAATGGTTTAGCTACTATAAACCCGGCATCCAGTAATAGTTCTAAATGAAAGCTGATGATGGGGAACTGTTTTGGATCGGATGTAAAGCTATGAAGGGACAGACGGTTAGAAGTATCATTTTCAATTGTCAAAAGAATTTCCCTTATTAAATCTAAATCTCGTTTCATATTTTTCACCTCCTTCCTTTTATCAATTATAGCAGAAAAGGAATGGTGATAAAAATAAAAGCTGCGGGCAATGCAGCAGTGTATGCAGAACGGAGGGCAGAATGGATAAAAAAGAAAATAAATTGCCAGCTTTGAGTATTGACCGTAAAGGTTTTGAAACTTGTTGGGCGGCTATGACGGGAATTGCGAACTGCATTTTCAGCATAATCAGGCAAAACAAAAAAGTCAGAATCGTAATTGAATACGATCCTGAGAATAACCGAGTATATTTTAACAAAGAATTTTGGAGTTAAAAAACTGTAAAAGTGCAATTTGCGGGAACTTTAACAACCGACGTTAATTCTTCTGGTGCATCCCAAGTAACTATAAAGCAGCCTCTTTTAGTTTCTTCTGGGTCGACCATGAAAGCCAAGCGGTTAAGTTCTTTATAAAATTGTTCTTTTTCATCCATGGTTAGCTTGCTTACGTTAAAAGTATAAAGTTTAGCCATAGTAACACCTCCTTTCGGTTATCAATTATAGCAGAAAAGGAAGGAAGATAAAAATATAAGCCGCAGTTAATAGCAGCAGCGTTAGCAGAACGGAGGGCGGAATGGATAAAGAAAAAATCAAACAGGCTTATGCTGAAATGATTTTAGGAAAAATCGAGGAAGCAAAAATGCTTTCAGCAGATTCAATTCGGGTTGAATTGCTGAAAGCTTTACAGGATGCTGTTGAGATTATTTCTAAAGATTATCGTAGAGATTTTTTGTAAGAGGTTTATATGGATTTTGCATTTATCGCTAATAGAATAATTGAACTTGCACTAGAAACTTTTACTGTCGGAGTTGGTTTTATACTTGGTATAGCTTTGTTCTTTGCCTTAATAATTGCTTTTCAGTTGTTTTTAGAAGCGTGTTTTAAAGTTAAAAACTTTTTGAATAAAAAATTGAAAGCTGATGTTAAGCGCGGCGATGGATGAAGAATGGAGGCCAGAATGGATAAAGAGCAGTTGATAAAAACTATACAAGTGGAAATTGAGAACAGCAAACTTACTTATGGTGAGGTTAAGAGTATTCTTAATTATCTGATTGTGTTTTATTCGGATAAAGCAAATAACCTCCTGAACAGTGCCAGTATTCAGGAGGTTGCAAAACAAAACAGATTTAAAGGTTAAAGTTATCTTTTGGCGATTTTTAAATGAAATAGCGCTGTTGCATAAGAATCAAAAATAGATATTGTACAGCGGGCTTTCAGGAGGAATTTTTTCACACTTACCAGTTCTTGGGTCAGTAATAATACCTTCGCGAACGCCAAATTGAAGAAGCCATTTCGCAAAAAGTCTAATTCTGGTAGGGTGTATAGGTTCATCGGGATTAGTGATAATAATATTAAATTTACGTTCCTTGGTTCTTTTTGTCATTTTAATCACCTCATTTTTGAAAATTTAGGAGGGTCAAATGAAACCGGAAGAATTAGCAATACTTATTATGTTTTTTAGTTTTATAGGTACAACCATACATATAATGCTTTGGTCAGGGGAATTAGTATTATTCATATTAGCTTTAATAATAGTTTGCTTTTTAGGATTAGAAACTTATTCATTATTTACTTTCGGCAGTTTATAAATTTTGCTGAAAGTATGATAAAAGCAAATTAATTTCTTAGCTTTATATGATGCAAGGCAAGAATAAAAACGTGATTTTATGCTTTTGTAAGTAACTCTGAATACTATTTGAATAGAATCGTCAAAAGGAATAGCAGGGTTGGCTGTAATAACCAGATCGAAATGAGTAAAACTATTAGCTGGAAACGTTCCTGTATTACTTGATGGCATTAGCAGAACAGACTGTTGCCCGTTTTGTACAAGTAATAGTTGCTCATCCTGAAATTCTTTATGAACGGCCGCTTTCATCATTATCATGTGCGGTACTAAAGTTTTTGGAGTTATGGCTGTTAATTCAAAATATCCTATAGCTACATTGCTGGGATTAATTATATTGATAGGACAGACATATGCAATTAAATTTTGCTGATGCAAATATTGAGCTTTTCCTAATGATAGAGCATTGATTGGAATAGCGGTAAGTTTTTCTGGCCATTCGACTGAAACTGATTTACTGAAAGCCGTTCGCCAGGGAATGTAAAATGCGATAAATGTTGCTAAAAAACTTAGAAAAGCTATGTAATCAGATGCTTTTAATTGGTTTAGAAATTCGTTCATATAAAAATACCCCTTTATTACTTAAATTATAACATATATCAGAATAGGAGGCTAAAAGATAATAAGAGGTCGCTAAACAAAGTAGATTTAAATGTTGAACTTACCTTGGAGGTGTAGAAAATGTTGGAAAAAGAAAAGCATATGGTAACAGGCAAAATGTTTTACGTAATCAGAAATTATGGAGAAAAGCAGCCTGTTATTGTTACAGATGGGCAGGTGATAATCAATGTTGCCGATATGCCCGTTATGCGAAAGGCAGATAAAGCCTGATGAAATCATCTATGCATGGGATATTCACAGGAAATGCTCGGTAGTGATATGTTCCGATCCAGATTGTGCAGCAGAATTTAACCGTAAAATGCGAAAAATAAGCAAAGAGAAAAGAAAAAGCTGCCAGCACGGCAATGCTGACAGCAAGAGTATAAGATAACCCAGTCTTAACTCATTTGCATTATATCACATTATGCGGAAGTTTAAAAGGAAATTAATAAAGGCAGGTGTTTTGTATGAAAAATAAAATTCAAACGATTTACTGTATTTTATGGTATTACCTGCTGCATCCGTATTTTTTAATGTTCCTGCTGGGCATATTATTCTGCCGTATTATACAAATTGCATGGTAAGAAAGCAGGGAAAACTGAAATGGAAATGCTAAAGTATTTTTTCTTCGGAGCTGCCGTAATTTTTACCGGCACATTGCTGGCAATGATTGTAATGTTTTTTATTATCGCAGCAGTGTATCTCCAATAAGATAAAAATAAGGAGATAAAAAATGAGTGTATCTAAATGTTATTTATGTCACCGCAAGCTTAAAGGCGGTGATTGGATGTTAAAAGTTATTGATGGGCAAGTACAAAAAATCTGCAAGGATAAGCGCACTTGCAAGCAGCATCAAGAAATGAGAAGCGTAAAATGCGGCGAAGGTGAAGATGATAGTGAAACCGGCGCTACAGTTTATAGAATTGTTTTTGACTGGCAATGCTGCGCCGTAATTGTAGCAGGGTTAATTGCTGCAATAATAGTCGGCATAGCAGTTACTGTAATGGCAATAATGATATGCAGTTAACTATAAAGGATGTATTAAATGCCTGGATTATATGGGGGCGGGCAGGGATGACACCGCCTCCATGCGAGGATTCAGAAGAACTGCGTTCCCATATACAGCGAATGTATAACTACGTTTATAAAGCCGATAGGGAAATATTTTTAAGAGCGGCTGAAATGCTTACCAAATCATCTAATAAAGACTGGCCAACACGCGAGCGTTTGGAACGGGCACTTATTGTACAGCGTATATTAAGCCAAGGTGCCTAATATACAATTTAAAAATCAGAAATTAGTATGGCCAAAACAATTAGAGCGAAAAATGAATACCAGCAAAACATTGTAAAAATGTTAAATAGCTTGGCGGGAAGATATTCCCGCTGGACTGTTTGGCAGGATTTTATAACAATGGCGGCGGTGGCAATTTGTAATTCAGTACCGCATCCGCATCGTGAAGTCCGTGAAAAACTTTATATGCAATGCGCAGAAAAGTACACACCGGCAGAGCTTGCAATATTTGCGAAAATGCTTGCGGGCATAACAATGGGAATAGAAGCAAACCCGCAGCAGGATTTTCTTGGCGAACTATTTATGGCGCTTGACATGGGGAATGAATGGCGCGGGCAGTTTTTTACACCTTACAGCGTATGCAGTTTAATGGCGGCAATAACACTTACTGAAAATATTTTAGATAAGGTTAAGCATTGCGGTTGGGCTGATGTAAATGACCCGGCGTGCGGTGCTGGCGCCCTGCTTATAGCTTTTGCAAATGCCTGCCTTGATAAAGGCGTTAACTACCAGCAACAGGTATTATTTGTAGGGCAGGATATTGACCAGCTGGCCGGCATGATGTGCTATATACAGCTTAGCCTTTTAGGCTGCGCTGGGTATGTTGCAGTACAAAATACCTTAACTAACCCTGTTACAAGCTATGATGCTCGAGGCCTTCTGCCAAAGGATGATGGTAATATCTGGTATATGCCAATGTATTATTCGGATATTTGGTCTGTGCGCAGATTTGCTGCAAAAATAGAGTTGTTGGCTAAAGACAGCCTTAATGGTAAACACAAGGGCAAGGTGGGAGTAAATGAATAAAAAAGACGCACTGGGACTTTTTAAAGAAGGCTGCCCGTTTTGCGGCAGTAAAAAATTAAATGTATATAGGGATGGTTTCAAAAGATGGCATATAGAATGTGGATATGTTTTTTGTGGTGCTGATATTGAATTCCCTAATAAATCGGATAGTTTACGACAGTCGATTCAAAAATTTAACACCAGAAATAAAAAGGGATTAGAGTTCGATAGGATATTCAACAAGGAGTGATAGGATATGACGGAAGTGCAGGAACGCGCGATTGCTAAAATCGATGCTGAAATTGAAAAAGAAAAAGGGAACCGCATACTGGAAATTATCGGAGAATTTTTAATTAATTTGGTTACTGCGAATTCGAATGCGGCGGCGAAGTTACTGGATGAAAAGAAAAATCTGAAAGGCGCCTATGAGGCGATGCGGAATGAAGCGCGCAAATATCAAAAGGATGGCTGTGCAGTGCTTACCGATGACGAAGGGTTTGAAGTTATTTGTGGATACTACGGCTTAGAATATCATTCCGGCGGCAAGATAGTTCCTGAAAAGGCACCAGATGTTAAAGCAGCAACGGCACTCGATATTGAGCTGGACGATTTACTTAAATAGGGGGCGATTGAATTGACGCCGGAAAAAGTAGAAGCTTTTTTTAACAGCTTAATTATGCGTGATAACGTGCTGCCACGTTATAAGCAGACATGGAAAAATTTTTTGCGGTTCTTCCCGTCTGGATACAGTACAGATTTTAAAAATTTCGCTAATGATGTTTTTTGTAGTATGTACAATTATTTGATTTGTTATGACCGTGATGATAAGCAAAAAGCATGGTGTACACACTGCGGTAAAAAAATAGTGCTGGCTAAAGACGGGAAACATAATGGCATGTCAGCGTGCCCGAAGTGTGGGTATGCAGCAGTGATAATTCATAACTGGCGCAAATCAAAACCGATTCAAAATTGGGGGCATTTGCTGCATTATGATAAAGCTGATTACAACAAAAGCAGTATTGTTGCCCGCGGCATTTATGTGGTGCGCACAACTCATATTGATACATTAAAAATAGAATGGCAGTTCCGGACACGTTGTTATTACCTTTTTCAACCGGGAAAATGCGAGTTTAGGGAACATATAGACCATAATTGGTATAGTGTTGATGTACTCCAAACACATAAAAGCATATACCCTATTTTTAATCAGTACAGTGTGGATGCTGTTACAGCCGAGAATGTGGATAGCCTATACAAGGCTGCTAAACAAACTAAATGGCAGTATGTATTGCCGCAGAATTTAACGAACATCGGCATTCATACGGGTGCTACCGTAAAATTATTGGCTGAATACGATAAACACCCGCAAATAGAATATCTGATGAAAGCGGGTTTTAATATAATTATTGCGCGAAAAATTGCAGGGGACGCGACCAGTGAAATTATTAACTGGCGTGCCAGAACGCTACAACGTGCAGTTAAAATGCCGCTATCCAAAACAGATTTTAAATATATTAAATCTAATTCAAAAAATCTTACTTATGAAGCCTTGCGGTTATTCAAATTATTAAAGGCAGATAATCCAAATAAAGCGTTGTCAGATTTTAATCCGCCATACTGGGTGATTAACAGCGAATACGAAACAAATCAGGTAGTAAATTTGTATAAGACCATTGGAAATGTTGAAAAGATATTTGAGTATATTAGGCGACAGCATGATTTGATAGACCCCATAAATAGAGACCCGTTGCGAACACCAAGCTATATATTAAGCGATTGGCGAGATTATTTGAATGAATGCCAAAAACTTGGGCTTAATATGAAAGATACGGCGGTTATAATGCCGCATAATTTGCAGCAGGCACATACAAATACGGCTATACAAATAAAAGCAAAAGAAAATGCAGAAATGGATGCGCTGATTGCGAAAAATAAAAAGAAACGGCAAATTTTTAATTATAAGTATGGCAATCTGTTTTGCAGACCAGCGGAAGGCACGAAAGAATTGGTCGCCGAGGGAAAGATGCTTGTACATTGTGTTGGAACTTATGCGGAACGGTATGCAGAAGGAACAACCAATATCGTTTTTATACGGCGTGCTGATGAACCTGCTAAACCATTTTACACCATGGAAATTAGCAGCCGAAATGAAATTGTGCAGGTTCGTGGTTTTAGAAATTGCGGCATGACAGAAGATGTACAAGAATTCGTTGAGCATTTCAAAAAGGAAATATTGAGCAAACTTAAAAGGAAAGGCAGGAATGTAGCATGAGCAGCATTGATATTGTGAGAACGCCAGAGATTGTGGCGGCGGAAATTAATAGTATAAAGTTTCAGACCCGTAATGTTTTGCTTTTTAATAGCATTGAAATAGGAAAACGGCTTACAGAAGCAAAGGAAATGATGGAGCATGGGCAGTTTGGAAAATGGTTAGCAGAAGCAGTTGATTACAGCCAGAGTACAGCAAATAATTTGATGAAAATATATGAGCAGTACGGTGCTGACCAAGGCGCGCTTTTTGGCGACAATGCAAAATCCCAAACGTTTGGGAATTTAAGCTACAGCCAGGCTGTTGCGCTTTTAGGGATACCGGCCGAAGAACGCGAACAATTTATTGAGGATAATAATGCTGCTGAATTAAGCATTCGGGAACTTAAAGCAAAAATAAAAGAGTATGAAGAAAAGAACAAACAGTTAGATGATGCTAATAAAAATTTAAACAATATATTGCAAGGAACACAGGAGAGCTTTAATAAAGAGCGTGTAAAAACTGAAAATCTGACTGCACAGTTGGAAGAACAAAAAGAAGCCGTAAAAAAAGCTGATACAAAGGTAAGCGAAGCATGGGATGAATCAGAGAAATTAAAAAATAAAGTAAAAGAGCTTGAAGATGAGCTTAATAAACCGGCAACGGTTGAAACTGCCGTGGTAGAAAAAATACCGGATGAAGTGCAGCGCGAACTGGAAGCATTAAGAGCCGCTGTTAATGAAAAACCAATAAGTGATAATGATGCAGCGGCGAAAGCAGAAATTGCTTTGCTGTTTACTGCAACTAAAGACAGTTTTAATAAAATGCTGGCGGCGGTGGCCAAATTAGAAAATGACGAGCTTCGTTTGAAATATTATAGTGCGGCGGTGAAACTTGCTGATGCTATAAAAACAGCAGCAATGAATAATGGCGGAAATGAGTGATTGCTTTGAAAAGAAATAAGGAATATTCCGAGTTTACGAAAGTCCTTTATTTAATTCGCGGCATAAGTGGAAGCGGAAAGTCACACCTAGCGTGGAAAATTACGCCATGTGAAGTAAGTGCAGATAATTATTTTTATGATGCCAGCGGAAAATATAAATTTATTTCCGAAAAGTTATCTGAGGCACATAAATTTTGTCAGAACGAAACGGAAATTTATATGCGGATGGGAGCTTATGAAATTGCCGTCCATAACACTTTTACCCGGCGGTGGGAATTAGAACCTTATTATAAATTGGCAGAGAAGTACGGCTACAAAGTGGTGGAGATAATAATTAAAAGCAATTTTAAAAATATTCATGGTGTACCGGCAGAAAAAGTTGAAAAACAACGGCAGCGTTTTGAATTTTGATTGCTACGACTGAAAGAGGTGGATTAAGGAAATGGGCGATAAGTGGTTAACGAACAAACAGGCGCTTGCGATACTTGGCAGCAGCGAAGAATATAATATGCCTGGTATACTTGTGCAGAGAGTAGAACAGGCGCACGCATTGGCGGCGGCGAAGCGGGCATTAAAGTACCGGATTGCAAAGCCTGTACTTTACGATAAAGAAAATAATTGCCATGTGTGCCCCAGCTGCAAAGGAAAGCTGGAGCGCAGCGACTATGAATTTAACACTGGATACTGTAAAGTCTGCGGACAAAAAATTGAATTTCAAGTTGAACGGAGACAGTAATAATGAAGGAAAAAGCTATTGCATTAGTTGACGCTAATAAAAGTTATTGTAAATGTTGCGGAAAAACGACTTACCGCGCAATTGATTTTTATGGACCAAATGGCGAAATTACAGAAGTTCCTGTATGTCGAAACTGTTTGACATATATGATTATGATGTTAAAAAACCTTGATTTAAAATGTATATATAATTATGAAAGAAAATTATATAGGAGTTTTCTTGAATAAAATAAATGCAAAACAAAGGTGAAAGCGGCGGCATTTTATGCAGCCGCCTTTGCAGTTAAAATTTCTTCTAATATATATGAAGAAAAAATAACGGCGGTGGCCGTTATTGGGCTTGTATGTAAGTATTAACATTTCAACCATACCAGATAAAGGGAGAATATTAAAATGGCAATGGCTAAAAATAGTATCAGAACAAAAACATATTATTGTGGTACTAAAAGACCGGAGTACATTGAAATTGATTTATTCCCATGTCTGGAACAAGAAAGAAGATACAGCAGAAAGGGTAAAGAAAAATTAACAGCACCTAAGCAAAGAAATCTTAATGCTAAAAGAGCAAAAAGATATTTTTGTTTGTTATTAAAAACCAATTTTACCGAAGGCGATATTCATGTGACACTTACATACAACGCCAAATTTTTACCGGAAACAATCGAACAGGCAGAACGTGAAGTAAAAAATTATTTGCGGAGAATTGCAAATGCAAGAAAAAGAAAAGGATTGCCGGCTTTAAAATATATTTACATAACAGAGCAGGGCGTGCAAAGCCAGCGCATCCATCATCACCTGATTATAAATTCCGGATTGAGCCGAGATGAAATAGAAATGTTGTGGCGGCGTCCAAAACGTAAAGGTGAAAAATATGGACAAGCTTTAGGTGATTGCAACGCGGATCGCCTACGTGTTGATGATAAAGGCCTTGAAAGGCTTGCAGCATATTTAAGCAAAGACCCTAGAGGTAGAAAAAGATGGACACCATCACAGAATTTGAAAAAACCGCAAATATCTGTAAGTGACACAAAAACCACTAGGAAAAAATTTCAACAGCTTATTTTATTGCCGGTAGATTGTGCAGTAGTTAAAGATTATTTTGAAAAGCAGCATCCTGGTTATGTGCTAACCGAATGCAGAAAAGAATTCAACGATATAACTGGACAATGGGCCATATACGTAAAAATGCGCTTGCGAATATAGAAAGGGGCGTAAAATGCAAAAAGTTGAATTGGTTTTACCAATACCACCATCGGTTAATGCCTGTTATGTAAATTGCCGGACTTTTGGGCGCCGCGGTAGGATGTTAACCGAAGTAGCCAAAAACTGGAAATTACAAGCAGGATATACAGCTAAAGCCGCAGCAATGTCAGCAGGTTGGAAGTTCACGCCAGCAGCTGAAAAAATAGTACTTGAAATTTATGCTTATTGGCCAGACCGGCGCAAGCATGACATGAATAACTTGCATAAGCTTTTATGTGATGCACTTGAAGGCGTTTTATACGAAAATGACAGTGCAGTCTTATGCCGCGATATGGATTATGGTGTTGATACCAAGTATCCCAGAATACAGGTAACAGTGCTATTAAAAACGGATGCTGACAAAAGTGGAGAGAAATAGCATGACAATTATAATTAAAAGGTTTGTGCTTTTACGGGATGCGCTGAAATCAAATCCCAATGCCAATACACCAGAGAATCTAAAAACAAATGAAGCATTGATAGAAGCTTTAAATGCTGCGATACAAATACTTATATCTGAACATAACGCCTTTAATAAAAAGAGGCGGTGGGCAGAAATGACAAGTAGAGTCGGCTTGATTTTATTTATATACTTTTGCTTGGCAGAAGCCATTTATGTTTGTTATTGCATGACTATTACAGACCCGGTGAAAGCTACAACGGCGCAAATGACGGCGGCAGTCATAGTGCTCGCTCTTTGGATTGTTAAGGCGAGATTATGAAAGCTAAAAGGTATTTTAAATAGCTAAACATAGAGTTGTTGAAAATGCAGGAGGAATAATGACCAAGGATGAACTAAAGAAAAAACTGCGAAGCGCATTTGTCATACAAAAGCAGATAGAAGCTGAATATATAGAACTGCAAAACCTGCGTGATAATGCAAACCGTATAACACCGGCTTACAGTATGGCACCAAGTAGTAGCGGTGGAAACGGTCAGAAATTGGAAAACGCCATGGCAAAAATATTGGACGCAGAGAAAACAATTCGCTCTGAACTGGAAATATTGATGGTGGAGCGTGACGAAATCCGTAAGCTTATAGCGTTTGTAGATGACCCCATTTTAACGCTGATACTTCACAAACGTTATCTATGCTATCAAAAATGGGAAGTAATTGCGGTTGATTTAGATTATGACTTGCGCTGGATACATCGTCTACATTCAAGGGCTTTAAATTGCATTTTAAAAAATACGCCATGTTAAGCCACTATTGACAAGTGCTATAATGTATAATAGCAAAAGCGTTGATAAAGAAGTTCCCGCTTCTGCCTTTGCTTAACCATCCTATCCTGCAAAACCGTTGGTAACTTACCAGCGGTTTTTGTAGTTTTATGCAAAAAATAAAAGTTTCGGTAGGTACTTTCTGGGAAAAATTAACGCCGAGGGTCTTTCGAGCCCCAAAAAAAGTTTAGATATTAAACCAAAAAACACGATTTCCTTCCATACGCACAAAAAGCAACTGGAAAGACACAAAATAATAAATAAAAAATATCCAAATAATGCGCAAAATTTTTGCAACAGATTTTGGCTAATAAAAATTTGGGAAAAACGGGAAATTTGTAATACTTAAAATTTCCCGTTTTGCTTTTATAAGGCAGGTGATGTTGATGCCTAAAAAAATTGAAGTTAGAGGGAACACCGGAGAACTGGCAAAGCTGCTGGGGATAACGCAGCGGCGAGTAAATCAGCTTGCGGAAGAAACGGTTATAACCAGGCAGCCGGAAGGCGATTTTATATTGCCGGAAGCTATTGCAGAATTTTACAGTTTTAAATATAAAAGCGATGAAGCCATAGATTTCATGGCAGAAAAGGCACTACATGAAAAGGCGAAACGCGAATTAGCAGAACTGGAATTACAGCGCCGAAGGAATGAAGTGCATGACGCAGCAGATGTGGAAATGATTATGACGGATATGCTGACAAATCTGCGTACCCAGCTTTTAGGGTTGCCGGCTAAAATGGCAGTACAGTTGGCGAACCGTGATAAAGATTATATCGACCAGGCATTGACAAATGAAATCCATAGTCGATTAAGTGAATTAAGCGACTATCATCCGGAAATGTTTACGGCGGAAGGTGACGGCGATGCAGCAGAAAACGGTTAAGCTTTTTACGCGCATTGCAAAGCTGGCACTGCGGCCGCTGCCGAATTTATCTGTTTCAGATTGGGCTGACAGTTATAGAATGTTATCGGCGGAAGCATCGGCAGAGCCGGGCCGCTGGCGAACAGACCGCGCGCCGTATCAGCGTGAAATTATGAACGCCTTTACACAATACAAAATCTGGAAAATTGCAGTAATGTCGGCATCGCAGATTGGCAAAAGCGATATTATGAATAACGTAATCGGACGATATTCACACCTTGCGCCTGCGCCAATTATGATGATACAGCCGACAATTGAAATGGCGCAGGACTACAGCAAAAGCCGTATAGCGCCGATGATAAGAGATACCAAAGTGCTGCGCGAAATTTACCGCGATGTGAAAACGCGCGAAACCGGCAACACTATCCTTTCAAAAATCTTTCCCGGCGGTCGTCTTATCATGGGCGGCGCAAACAGCCCGGCAGGACTTGCCAGTAGGCCTATTAAAATACTGCTGGCCGATGAGGTTGACCGTTTCCCGGACAGCGCAGGCACAGAAGGCGACCCGGTTGACCTGGCTGCCAAACGTATGACAACCTTTTGGGATAAACGCCTGGGGCTGTTTTCTACGCCTACAATAGCGGGCGAAAGCCGCATTGAGGAGGAATACCTGCAAGGAACGCAGGAGGAATGGCAGCACGAATGCCCGAACTGCCACGAATATCACTTGTTAACCCACCGGCAGATGGTAACTGACCATCAGACGGTAGTCGATAAAAAAGGCAATAAACACGCAACGGTGCACAGCGTTAAATGGCGCTGTCCTGACTGCGGTTTTAGCTTTACAGAAGAACAGATGCGGCGCGCACCGCAGAAATTTGTTGTGCAAAATGCTTCGGCGCTGGCGAAAGGCGTCCGGAGCTTTTTTGTTAACTGCTGGACTTCGCCCTGGCTGACATGGGCGGGGGTAATGCAGGAATGGCTGGAGGCCGAGGGCGACCCGGAGCGTGAAAAGGTTGTTGTAAATACCCGCTTTGGTGAGCCGTATGAACGCAAAGGCGCCTTTGAAAGCACAGATAAATTTTTACAACGCCGCGAGCCTTACGGCGCAGAGCTGCCGGACGGCGTTTTGATATTAACGGCGGCGGTGGACGTGCAAG
>UMJI01073028.1_pt1 | contig 40401 bp, 40 predicted proteins | sample 1965991 | NCBI WGS metagenome assembly UMJI01 (sample SAMEA4836140, study PRJEB28245) | human gut metagenome | biome: gut microbiome; material: fecal sample | place: Denmark | collected 2008
ATACAAATCATTTTATATGATTTGATGGGCTTTTTTTATTTTTTGTTGACAAATTATTCTGTGTAGGGTATAACTTAAGTGGTTAGAAGAAACTAACTATCACTAAATGCAATTATGGAATCGCTCTTTTCACTTGTTTAATAATTTGATTTCATAAGATGAGGACATTTTAAAAATGTCCTTTTTTGTTTACAAATTAAAAAAGTAAGATTATACTAACTGTAAGTTAGAATCAACTAATTCTAACTTACATTCATAGTTCTTAGGAGGTATATTATGAAAGACGGATGGAAAAACAAAACAATGTGGACATTTATTGGAGGTGCAGCGACAGCTCTAGCTGGGTCTAAGTTTTTAAAAAGTAACACAGCCCATGATTTAGCTGTTAAAGGTTTAGCTGGTGGAATGAAGCTTAAATCGGACACAACTTATAAGTATGAGACAATTAAAGAGGATGCAAAGGATTTATTAGAAGAAGCCAAAGTTCAAAACGAAGGCGAATAAAATGAGTAGTTTTACTATTGCCCATGACATTCCGGGTCGAATGCGAATTCGCTATGGAAAGAATAAGTTTTCTAGTGTTCAGGGCGAAGTTTTAAAAAAGGATCTTTATGCATGGCCTATGATTGAGAGTGTGGAGGTCAACAACGTTACGGGTAGTGTTTTGATGTTGTATGACAAAGCACAAAAAGGCTTGTTACTGAATAAACTAAAGGATTTAGATATCCAATATCTTCAAAATGCAGATACTTCTTCGATTGTAGTTCATTCACAATCACCAGAAGCTATTGCGATGAATCGAGAATATATGAATCGGTTCTTTAAGATTATTGGTAAACGTTATTTCATTAAATGGTTTTTACCAATGGGACTTGGCAATGCGATTACGATTTATAAGTCCATTCAGTTTATTCGAGAAGGATTAAATTCACTTTTACAATGTAAGATCAATGTTCCTTTATTGGATGCCACAAGCATTGGTGTAAGTTTAATTCAAAAGAATTATACGATTGCTGGAAACATCATGATGTTACTAAATATTTCTGATTTGTTAGAAGATTACACACGTAAGAAAACAAAATTGGAATTATCCAATAGTTTGTCGATTCAATTTGATAAAGTGTGGATTTTAGAAGATGGTGTAGAACAAGAGATTGCCATGTCTAAGCTTCAAAAAGGGGATGTAGTCATCTCACAAATGGGTTCTATGATTCCAATCGATGGAGAAGTCGTGGATGGAGAAGCAATGATCAATGAATCTAGCTTTACGGGAGAGCCTCTTTCTAAACATGTAAAGAAAAATGACACAGTATTTGCGGGTACTTTAGTTGAAGAAGGTAAACTGTTTATTCGTGTTCGTAATTTACAAGATGAAAGTCGCATTAGTAATATTGTTAAGATGATTGATACAAATGAATCATTAAAGGCAAGTATTCAAGCTAAGGCTGAGCATTTGGCAGATTCTATTGTTCCGTTTAGTTTTTTAGGTTTCTTTGGCGTTTTAGCTTTGACAAGAAATGTAACACGCGCAACATCGGTATTGATGGTGGACTATTCTTGTGCCATTCGATTATCGACTTCCATTGCGGTTATTAGTGCTATGTTAGAAGCTAGTAAACGAAATGTTTTAGTAAAAGGTGGTAAGTATTTAGAGGCAATCAAAGATGCGGATGTGATTGTCTTTGATAAGACGGGTACTTTGACAAACGCAAATCCAACCGTAAAGAAAGTAGTTCCTTTAAATGGGTATACGCGTGATGAAGTATTAAGAATTGCAGCTTGTCTTGAAGAGCATTTTCCTCATAGTGTGGCCAATGCGATTGTAAACCAGGCAAAAAAAGAAGGCTTGATTCATGAAGAAGAGCATGCCAAGGTTGAATATATCATTGCGCATGGTATTGCGACAAGTCTTTATGGTAAGCGTGCCATTATTGGTAGCGATCATTTTGTGTTTGAAGATGAAGGTATCGAAAGAACGAAAGATATAGATGATGTCATTCGTTCTTGTGAAAATGAAGGTGCAGGATCTTTGATTTATCTTGCAATCGACAATCAAGTCGCTGGAATTATCAGTATTTATGATCCTTTAAAGGTTGAGGCAAAACAAGCTATTCATAATTTAAAAACATTAGGAATGACTAAAGTCGTTATGTTGACAGGGGATTGTGATAGTGCCGCAAAAGCAGTGGCTCATGAATTGGATTTAGATGATTATCGTGCATCAGTTTTACCAGAAGATAAGGCTGCATATATTCAGATGTTGAAAGACCAAGGTCATACTGTCATTATGGTCGGAGATGGAATCAATGATACACCAGCTCTATCTACGGCAGATGTTTCTATTTCTATGCAGGATAGTTCAGATTTAGCTCGAGAACTCGCGGACATTACACTTGTTTCAAGCAATTTAAATGAGCTTGTTATACTTCGTCGACTTGCTATGAATTTATTCGAGCGTATTCATGCGAATTATCGTTTTATCGTGGCTTTTAATTCAAGCTTGATTGGACTAGGTGCTTTAGGCTTGATGAGTCCAAACACTACAAGCTTATTACATAATGGAAGTACGTTTGCGATTGCTGCATCATGTACGCGTAATTATTTATAAAAAAACTGGATTTTTGATCCAGTTTTTTTCTATATAGCCTTTGAAATATATCCAACGTTAGATAAAGTATTGATTAATTCATCTGTTGGATGTTGTTGTTTAGATAATATAGTCACGGTATTATCTTCCGTGTTTACTTTGGCATAAAAGCCTTCTTGGCTATTGAACGCATTTTCAATGGTACGAACACAATTTTGACAGTGAATGTCATATACTTTTAAAACGGCTTTGTAAGGGTAATGCTCTTCGTTTTTATCTTTTACCCTTACTTTTTTTATGGTTTCACTTGAACCACAACATCCTGATGTGGCTCTTTTTTTCGTGGAACGAATTCCAATACAGATAATAATTACTAAAATGACACATATAATGATTGTTGGTAAGTTCATATGTTTAATCCTCCAATGAAAAAAATACACCAAATAGTTAGAATAGTCAAACCAAGTTAATCTTGTGTAACTTTTTGTTGACATTGCTTTATTGTAAGAGTAAACTAACTGTGTTAGAAAAGTCTAACCAGGAGGGTTCGATATGCCATTATCTTTTGCAGATTTAAATTCGGTCAATACAATCAAAAAAATTGGTGGTTCTAAAGAACAACAACGACACTTAGAAAACTTAGGCTTTGTGCCTGGGACTGTGATTGTGGTTGTGAGTAAAACCAATGGAAATGTAATTGTGAATGTTAAAGAAGTTCGAATAGCCATTAGTGAAGAACTCGCAAGAAAGATCATGGTGTAGAAAGGAGTAATTATGACTTTAAAGGAAGTTTCAATTGGTCAAACAGTGACTGTAAAGAAATTGTCGGGTCAAGGAGCAACAAAACGAAGAATTATGGATATGGGAATTACTAAAGGAGTAAGTGTAACTGTTCAAAAGGTAGCGCCATTAGGGGATCCTATTGAATTAACCGTTCGTGGATATCAATTATCGCTTCGAAAAGCCGACGCAGAAATGATTGAAGTAGAGTAAAGTTAAAAAATAGGAGGGAATTATGTCAATTCAAGTCGCATTAGCAGGTAATCCGAACTGTGGTAAAACTACATTGTTTAATGGTTTAACAGGTGCTACACAATATGTAGGTAACTGGCCAGGGGTTACAGTTGAAAAAAAAGAAGGAAAGTATAAGGAAGATAAAGATATTAAAATTACCGATTTACCAGGTATTTATTCATTATCACCATACACTTTGGAAGAAGTTGTATCTCGTGAATTTTTATTAAATGGAAATGTCGATGTTGTTTTAAACATCATTGATGGTTCTAACTTAGAAAGAAACTTATTTTTGACAACACAAATCTTAGAGTTGGGTATTCCAACTGTTGTCGCAATCAATATGTTAGATGTCATTGAAAAAAGAAAAGATACAATTGACTATAAAAAGTTATCAAAAGAATTAGGTTGTCCTGTATTACCAATTTCAGCTTTGAAAAACACAGGAATCAAAGAGTTGATGGCTGAGGTAAAAAAGGCAGCAGGTACAAAGTTTAGTGCTAAAAACATTTATGCAGGTAAAGTATTAAATGCCTTGAATACAATTGAAACAAGTTTGCCTTCAAATATTGAAGCAGATCGTCGTTTCTTCTATGCCGTTAAATTGTTTGAAAGAGATGATAAAATTGAAGTAGCTATCAAGTCAAAGGCAGATGCTAGTGTGATTGAAGCTTGCGAAAAGTCAATGGATGATGATAGTGAATCAATTATTACGGATGCTCGTTATACATATATTACAAGTGTAATTAAGGATTGTTACAAAAAAGGATCTAAAGAAGTATTAACTACTTCAGATAAAATCGACCGTATTGTCACAAACCGTGTTTTAGCACTTCCAATCTTTGCCCTTGTAATGTGGTTTGTATATTATGTTTCAGTAACTACAGTAGGAACGATTGTAACTGACTGGACAAATGATGTCTTGTTTGGTGAAATTATTCCTCCTGCAGTGGATAGTTTCTTAACTTCAATTCAATGTGCAGATTGGTTACATGGATTGATTTTGGATGGTATTATTGGTGGTGTAGGAGCTGTTATTGGCTTTGTACCACAGATGTTAGTATTATTCTTCTTCTTAGCTATCTTGGAAGATTGTGGATATATGGCACGTGTTGCCTTCATTATGGACCGTATTTTCCGTAAGTTTGGTTTATCAGGAAAATCATTTATTCCTATGTTGATTGGTACAGGTTGTGGTGTGCCTGCTGTTATGGCAAGTCGTACCATTGAAAGTGATCGTGATCGTAAGATGACAATCATGACAACAACATTTATTCCTTGTGGTGCAAAAATGCCAATCATTGGTTTAATTGCCGGTGCTATTTTCCATGGTGCTAGCTGGGTAGCTCCAAGTGCTTACTTTGTAGGTATGGCAGCTGTTATTATTTCTGGTATTATGTTAAAGAAGACAAAATTATTTGCCGGAGATCCTGCACCATTCGTTATGGAAATGCCAGCATACCACACACCTCGTGCAATTAATGTATTGAGAAGTATGTGGGAACGTGGTTCAAGCTTTATTAAAAAGGCTGGAACAATCATCTTATTATCTACAATTGTATTGTGGTTCTTACAAGGATTTGGATGGGAAAAAGGTGCATTTGGCATGGTTGATGATATTGATCATTCAATTCTATCTTCAATTGGACAAACATTCGCATGGATCTTCTCACCACTTGGTTGGGGCGATTGGAAAGCTGCAGTGGCTAGTGTTACTGGTTTGATTGCGAAAGAAAATCTTGTCGCAACATTTGGACAATTGTATGGTTTTGCCGAAGTTGCTGAAGAAGGAAATGAATTCTGGGGACAATTATCTGCTAGCTTTACACCTCTAGCTGCCTATTCATTAATGATATTTAATTTATTGTGTGCTCCATGTTTTGCAGCAATGGGAGCTATCAAACGTGAAATGAATAACACAAAATGGTTCTGGATTGCCATTGGATATCAATGTGGATTCGCTTATGTATGTTCACTGATCGTTTATCAATTAGGTAGTTTATTCAATGGTGGATCTTTTGGATTTGGAACGATTGTAGGATTTATCTTATTGATTGGTTTAATTTATTTATTGGTTCGTCCATCAAAAGAAAGTGAAACTGCTGAAGTTGAATTTGCAGTAAAATAATGTAAAAGGAGGGGTTTCCATGAATCTATCAACATTTCTAGTTTTATTGGTTGTATGTGCATGTGCAGGTTTAGCTTGTCGAAGCATTTATAAAGATAAAAAGAGTGGAAAATCAAGTTGCGGTGGCAGTTGTGGACATTGTGGCTCTCATTCAATGTGTGAAAATCCCAAAGCATTTTTTGATCAGATAAAAAAAGAACAATTTAGTAAATAAGAGCATCGAAAGGTGCTCTTTCTTTTGGTATAATAGGTGCAAGAATCGAGGAAAATAAAATGAATTTAAAAGAAAAGTATGCAGACTTAATTGTTCGTTCAGGCTTGAATGTTCAAAAAGATCAAATAGTAGTTGTTCGTGCTAACGTAGAGATGAATGAATTTGTTCGTTTGATTGTGAAATCATGTTTTGATGTTGGCGCAAAAGATGTAATTGTTCGCTATAGTGATGATGAAATCAATCGTATGAGATATCTTTCAGGTAATCGTATGCCTTATGATTATGAAGCTTTATTCCATAATGAAACGGCTGAAAAGGGAGCTTGTTATTTGAGCTTAGTTGGGGAAGATCCTGATGGAATGAAGGGGATAGAGCCAAAATTAATGGCAAATTATAGAAAGGCATTAAGAGGAATGACACAGCCATATCGTGATAAATTGGATTATATGCATGCAGCATGGTGTGTGGCCAGTGTTCCAACTATGGCTTGGGCTAAAAAGGTATATCCAGAATCAGAAGATGCATTATCTGATTTGTGGAATGCAGTATTAAGAATTAGTCGTGTAGACGAAAAGGATGCCAATGAAAACTGGAACGAGCATCGTGCATCTTTTGATAAGCGAGTTCATATTTTAAATCATTTAGATATCGAAAGTGTTCATTATACAAATTCTTTAGGAACTGACTTAGTAGTTGAACTTCCAGAAGGTTATGTATTTGCAGGTGGAGGATCCTTTTTAGATAATGGTAACTACTATTTTCCAAATATTCCTACAGAAGAAATTTTTTCTGCACCTAAAAAGACTGGTGTAAATGGTAAATTATATAGTGCTTTACCTTTGGCTTACAATGGTGCAATTGCAAAAGATTTCTGGTTTGAATTTAAGAATGGACAAGTTGTGGATTATGATGCCAAAGAAGGAAAAGAGGTTTTGACTAGTATTTTAGAAACAGATGAAGGGTCAAAATATCTTGGTGAAATTGCCTTAGTTCCTTATGGATCGCCTATTAGTGCATTGGATACTTTGTTTTATGAAACACTGATTGATGAAAATGCTTCATGTCATTTTGCCTTGGGTGCAAGCTATAATGAATGCATTGAAAAGGGTTTAGAAATGAGTGAAGAAGAATTGTTGGAACATGGTATGAATCAATCGTTTACGCATGTAGATTTCATGGTAGGAACCAGTGATTTATCGATTGAAGCTACATTAAAAAATGGTAAAAAGATCCATGTTTTCAAGAATGGTAAATACACAAGTGAATTTGACGAATATACATTAAATTAGTACAATATTATAATTGGAGGGATATTTATGGCAAATGAAAATGAAAAGAATCCCAGTGCTTTAGAAGAGCTTAGACGTCTAAAAAGAACGGATCGAATTAAATCTTTAGATATACATGAACCAGAATTACATGATTTTAATGCTGAAAACATTTTCCATATTGATGAAGAGCCAGAAAAGAAAACCATCTTTGGAAAACGAAGTGCAAGAACACATGTAAAAATCAATGAGAATATTTTTGACGATGAAGTTGCAGAGTCAGTAGATATCACGCCTAGTACTTCAATTGAAGAAGTAGAGGCACCTATTGAAAAGCATGTTGTGGAAGAGTCAAAAGTAGATGATAAGCCATTGGTTGAAGAAGAACCAAAATTCATTGAAGAAGAACCAAAATTCGTTGAAGAAGAACCAAAATTTATTGAAGAAAAACCAAAATTCGTTGAAGAAGAACCAAAATTCGTTGAAGAAGAACCTAAAAAGATCGTTGTTGAAAAATTGGATGTTGATGATGATTTTACAACAGAATCAATTGAAAACGAATTAAAGTCTTTTAATGCGAAACCAATTGAGGAAGAACAGCCAGTTCAAGAAGTATTGGATGATGAAGAGGATTTTGAGGACGAATATGTGGATGACGATGAAGGTGAAGATGAAGATGAAAATCTTTATGAGGAAAGAAAGAAATTCTTATATGCGGAATATCCAAAAATAGAACAATATCTTCAAGATAAATCTAGTGAAGGTTATCACTTTGTGCGTCAAGAAGGAAAGAAATATTTCTTTAGAAAAGGTCAGCCAAAAACGTATTATTATTCAATGAACTATTTTGTGGATGAGCCAGATGCAGATCAATGGCGCGAGTGGGAATCTGATGGATGGAAATTGGTTTCTAAATCAGATGGTAAAAAGAAAAGTGATGCGGGTTGGTTTACTTTTAGAAATGAAGAAGAAGATGGAGAATATCGTAAAGAAATTGATAATGATTCAGAAAAATTCCGTTTCTTTAAGAAATATTCAAGTTCATGTCGCTCAACAATGTTCTTAGTGTTTATTTGTATGGCATGTTGCGTTGTGACAGGACTATTACAAGTGTATTTCCAAGGCTATTTAGCAGGAATCGCATTATGCGCAGGTCTATTCTTAATTTCATTTATTGTATTCTGCATGTATGGCAGAATGCTTAGAAAATCTAAGAAGAGGGCTCGTGAATTAAAATCTAAATTAAGGATTCGTGAAAGTCGTGCAATCGAAGAAAGTAAAGATTTCTATGATACTTCTGAAAGTGAAGAAGAATTAGATACAGATTGGAACACTTTAGAACAGCATACGGGTAAAGAAAAGAAACATCTATTCAGACGTGTAGATCGTGAAGATGATGAGGATGAAGAGTAAAAAGGAGGCAAATTTTGTCTCCTTTTAAACTGTCATAATTTGTACATATTGTTTGTAATGTGATAAAACCTCATCATCAATGGTGTTGTCGGTAATTAAAGTGTCAAAGTTAAATAGATCATAATAAATATAGAAGTCGGCACGGTTGAATTTCTTGTTGTCAGCCAATAGATATTTATTTTTAGAATTATCTAATGCGATCTGTTGCGATTCACCTTCCTCTAATGAATAGGTTGTGATGGATGAATTGTAGATTCCGTTACAACTGATAAAGGCTTTATTATATTTTAATTTACCCAATACTAAATTTGTGATAGGACCCACAAATGTATTTGTGTTATCTCTGTAATCACCGCCAGTTAGTATGACTTCAGTAGGAGCGTGATTTACTAATATATTAAATACGGCAAGGCTATTTGTGATAACACGAATGTTTCTTCCTGTAAGTTGTTCAGCCAAAAATTGAATGGTTGTACCAGGACCTAAAAAAATAGATTCTCCTTCTGAAATAAGAGTTGCTGCTTTATGGGCAATTCTCTTTTTTTCTTCAATTTGCACAGACGATTTTTCAATGTTACTTAATTCGTGGTCCATTGAAAAAGAAAGGCTTTGTGCTCCACCATGAACTCTAAGTAATTTTCCGGATTTTTCTAATTCATCCAAATCTCTTCTTGCGGTCATATCCGACACACCTAATTCATCCATGATTTCTTGAATGGTAATGATTCCATTTTGATTTACTTTATGTGCAATTTTTACTAAACGTTCTTTTTTTAACATATTGATATCCTCTTCTATGTTAGACGATATCATTTCAAATATATTTAGTCAACATAATACAAACAAAAACAAACACTTTTTATTAAAATGTTACTTAAATGCTACATAAATGTTTTAAAATGTTTGAAAAAGTGATAAAAAGTGTTTGAATGTGTTGACAAATGATTGGTAAACGCTTACACTAATGATGTAAACGATAAGGCCACATCGTAAAAGGAGAAAAGAAAATGACTAAAGATGAGTTAAGTATGGTTGGATTTGAAATAGTTGCATATTCAGGAGATGCAAGAAGTACATTGTTATCATTGTTGAAAGAAATGCGTGCGGGTAATTTTGAACATGTTGAGGAGAAATTAAAAGAAGCCGATGAAAATATTAATTTAGCACACCAGTCTCAAACAAAGATCTTACAACAAGAGGCTAGAGGAGAAGACATGGAAATGGGATTCATTTTCATTCATGGGCAAGATCACTTGATGACAACGATTTTATTGCGCGATATTGTAGATGATTTTATTAATTTATATGAAGAAAGAGGAAATAAATAATGTTAAACGGGGTTATTAAGCAAATTGAAAAAGGAAAACCTTTCTTTGATAAGATTGCACAAAATATTTATTTAGGGGCTGTTCGTGATGGTTTCTTAACTGCAATGCCAGCCATTCTATTCTCAAGTGTATTTATTCTAGCTGCATCGATTCCAGAAATCTTTGGAATTGTATTACCAGCTACAGTATCTGACTGGTTATGGAAAGTATATAACTATTCAATGGGTGTTGTTGGTTTGTTGGTTGCGGCTACTACAGCTCGTTGTTTAGCTGAAAGTATGAACCGTAGAATGCCTAAAAACAAAGTCATTAATACAACAAGTGTTATGTTGGCAAGTATTGTTGGATTTATGTTGTTAGCTGTTTCAAATGTAGATGGTGGTATCTCAACTACATATTTAGGAACAAAAGGTTTACTAGCATCATTTGTTTCTGCATTCATTACAGTAAATATGTATAAATTTTGTGTTATTAAAGATGTTACAATTCACATGCCAAAAGAAGTGCCGGGTACTATTTCTCAAATGTTTAGAGATGTATTCCCATTCTCATTCTCAGTTTTAGTATGTGTATTGATTGATGTGGCATGTAGAACTGCATTTAATTATACTTTTGCCGAAGCTATTATCACATTGCTTCAACCATTATTTACTGCTGCCGATGGATATTTAGGAATCTGTATTATTTGGGGTGCTATGGCATTGTTCTGGTTTGTAGGTGTACACGGACCAAGTATTGTAGAACCAGCTATTGCAGCTATTATTTATGCTAACGTAGATGCAAACTTAGCGTTATTCAAAGCTGGTGAACAAGCCTCTAACGTATTAACTGTAGGACTTGGAAACTTCGTAGGAACAATGGGAGGAACTGGAGCTACCCTTGTAGTACCATTCTTATTCATGTTGTTCGCAAAATCAAAACAATTAAAAGCTGTTGGTAAGACAACATTTGTTCCAGTATGTTTTGCGGTAAATGAACCATTGTTATTCGCTACACCAATTGTATTGAATCCATATTTCTTCATTCCATTCTTGATTACTCCAATGATCAACGTATCATTGTTCAAATTCTTTGTGGACGTATTAAAAATGAATTCATTCATCTACGTATTACCATGGGCAACACCAGCTCCAATTGGATTGATCTTAGGTACAGGAATTAGTTTATTAGCTGTTGTATTAGCTGTTGTATTAATTGTTGTAGATGGAATTGTTTACTTGCCATTTATTAAGGCGTATGATGCAACTTTATTAGAAGAAGAAAAAGAAAAAGAAGCATTAGATGCTTTAGAAGAACAAGTTGAAAAAGAAGAAGCTAAAGAAGTTCAACCTTTAAGTTTAAATAAAAATATTAATGTATTAGTATTATGTGTAGGTGCTGGAACATCAGCAATGTTTGCAAATGCCGTTAAAGAAGGAGCAGAAATTGAAAACTTACCAATTGATGCAACCGCAAGTGCATATGGTTCGCATTATGATATTTTGAAAGATTATGACATTGTTGTATTATCACCACAAGTACAATCGCATTTAGAAGAAGTACGACAAGATGCTTCTAAATACGGTACTAAAGTTGTCGCAACAAAAGGTGCACAATATATTAAATTAACGCGTGATCCAAAGGGTGCCGTTGAATTTATTTGTGAACAAGTAAAGGCAGGATAAATGTATGAAATTTTCAGATGATTTTATTTTCGGAGGTGCTACTGCCGCTTATCAATGCGAAGGTAGCACTCTAGAATACGGTAAAGGAAAAGTATCTTGGGATGATTTTCTTGCCAAACAAGGACGTTTTAAAGCGGATCCAGCCAGTGATTTCTATCATCAATATGGACAAGATTTAAAACTATGTAATATGTTTGGTATCAATGGAATTCGTATCTCTATATCTTGGGCTAGAATCTTTCCGGAAGGAACTGGAAGAATCAACCAGGAAGGGGTTGATTTCTATCATAGAGTATTTCAAGAATGTCATAAAAATCATGTAGAGCCATTTGTGACATTGCATCATTTTGATACTCCAGACACACTTTACCAAAAAGGCGATTTTTTAAATCGAGATACAATCGATGCTTTCGTAGAATTTTCAAAATATTGTTTTGAAGAATACAAAAACGAAGTAACATATTGGTTTACATTCAATGAAATCTGGGCTGTGGCCACTAACACATATATTGAGGGAACTTTCCCAAATGGCGAAAAATACAATATGACGAAAGCATTCCAGATCATGCATAATATGATGGTGGCACATGCCTTGGCTGTGTTGGAATACAAAAAGGCAGGATATAATGGAAAGATTAGTGTTGTACAGTCTTTGGAATATAAATATCCATTTGATGAAAACAATTTGGATGATATCCAGGCTGCTAAAAATGAAGATGTGCTTCAAAATCAATTCTTGTTGGATGCAACATTTAAAGGATATTATTCAACAGAAACAATGGAAATTGTGAATCGTTTAGTCAGCATCAATAATGGTACGCTAGAATTGTTAGATGAAGATTTTGATGTATTGAAACAAGCTGCACTATTAAATGACTACATGGGTATGAATTATTATCAATCTCGTTTTATTCAACATTACGAAGGAGAAAATGATATTCATCATAATGGAACAGGAGAGAAGGGAACTTCTAGATTCTGTTTAAAAAATGTAGGACGAAGAATGGAAAAGAAAGGCATTCCACGTACGGACTGGGATTGGTTGATTCATCCAGAAAGTATGTTTGATATGCTAGTACGTATTCGCCAACAATATCCAAACTATAAAGCAATCTATATCACAGAAAATGGTATGGGATATAAAGATGATTTTGAAGATGGAATCATTGATGATGAACCACGTATTGACTTTATTAGAAGACACTTAGAATTCACATTAAAGGCAATTGAAGCTGGAGTTAATGTAAAAGGATATTTTGTCTGGTCACTAATGGACATGTTCTCATGGACAAATGGCTATAATAAGCGTTATGGCTTGTTCTATGTAGATTACGAAACACAGAAGAGATATCCAAAGGCAAGTGCATATTGGTACAAACGTGTTTCTGAAACAAAAGAGGTTTAGTATGAATAAGTATAAAGGGGTAATATTTGATTTTAATGGAACATTGTTTTTTGACAATCCAAAACACATTTTGGCATGGTCAAAAATATCACAAGATATTCGTCATCATGGAATTGATGAAGAAGAACTTCACGAACATATTAATGGTGTACCAAACAATAAAGTTGTTGAATATATGTTTGGTGGAACGTGTGATCCATCCGAAATGGAAAAATATTCGCAGTTAAAAGAAGAATATTATCGTCAATTTTGTAAAGAAGATCAGGCAACATTTCATTTAGTAAAGGGAGCCGAAGAGTATTTTGATTATTTAAAAGAATCAAATATTCCATTCACAATCGCATCTGCATCTATCAAGCCAAATATTGATTTTTTTGTAGAATCGTTTCATCTAGATAAATGGATTGAGCCATCTAGAATTGTCTATGATGATGGAACGTATGAAAATAAGATCGCAATGTTTAAAAAGGCAGCTCATAATATTGGAGTTAAGATTCAAGATTGTTTGATTATCGAAGATAGTGTTAGTGGGATTACAAATGCTTATAAAGCAGGATGTCACAATATAGTCGTTGTGGATTCTGCCAATAAAAAAGAAGAATACGAAAAGCTTCCTGGAGTTGTACAAGTGATTGATTCTTTTGAGAATTTTAAATAAGAGCCATTCATACCAGAATGGCTTTTTGTATAAATAAAACATCAAATAAACAAAAACAAACAAATAATCATTGTTTAAAACCTAAATCCAACATCCATGTTAAAATTGTTGTTTGAATATGTTGACATGGATAAAGAAAACGCTTACACTAAAACTGAATGGGCAAATCTTAAATTTATAACCATATCTGCATAATATTGATGATGAGCCGTATATAAATAAATGAATAATTGATCATTATTTTTGTGGATAGTGTAGCAGGAAAAGGGATTTGGCTGTAATAAAAATGATTGATTTTGTTTATATGGAAGGAGAACAAATGAACACAAAAATTAACCAATTATTAGAGTATGCTTTAAAGAATGGAATGATCGAGAAATACGATTATGATTATTCTGCAAATTTATTGATTGATCTATTTGGCATCCAAGAATTTAAAAGAGAAGAAGTAGAAGACTGTTCTATCTATGAGATTTTAGATTTCATGTTAGATTATGCGGTTGAAAAAGGTATGATTCAGAATACTGTAACTGAAAAAGATTTATTAGATACTCGCATTATGAATTGTGTAATGCCTAGACCTAGTGAAGTCGTGCATACCTTTAAGAGTCTATATTCTTTGAATCCTAAAGATGCAACAGATTACTTCTATAAGTTGAGTATCGATTCAAACTATATCCGTAAATCAAGAATTGATAAGAATATCAGTTTTGAACATTTCTGTAAATATGGCGATATTCAAATTACGATTAACTTGTCAAAACCTGAGAAGGATCCTAAGGAAATCGCTAAAGCTAAAAATGCCGTAAGTACTTCATATCCAGCATGTTTATTATGTAAGGAAAATGTCGGTTTTGCGGGAAACTTAAATCATCCAGCTAGACAAACACATCGTATTATTCCATTGGATTTAAATGGACATACATACAATTTACAATATTCACCATATGTGTACTACAATGAGCACTGTATTGTATTTAATAGTGAACATACGCCAATGAAGATGGATCGTACGACATTTGAGCATTTATTCGCATTTATAGATAAATTTCCACACTATATGATTGGAAGCAATGCAGACTTACCTATCGTTGGTGGATCGATTTTAAGTCATGATCACTATCAAGGTGGAAGACACCATTTCCCAATGGAAGACGCAAAAGTTGTTAAGAGCTATACATATAAGGATGTACAAGTGGATATGCTTTACTGGCCATTATCAACACTTCGATTAACATCAAAATCGAAAGAAAACATATTGGATCTAGCTACTAAAATCTTTGAAACATGGTGTACATATAGTGATGAAAGTTTAGATATTATTGCCAATGAATCTGGCGTTCGTCATAATACGGTGACTCCAATCGTTCGAAAGAAAGATGGCAAATATCAAATGGATGTAGTTTTACGAAATAATCGTACTACAGAAGAATATCCATTAGGTATCTTCCATCCTCACTCAGAACATCACCATATTAAAAAAGAAAATATTGGTTTGATTGAAGTGATGGGATTGGCTATTTTGCCAGCACGATTAAAAACAGAGTTAGAACAAATTAAATTATGTTTATCTGGAAAAGCAGATTTTGATTCTTATCCAGAACTTGAAAAACACAAAGACTGGTATGAACACTTGAAGACATGTTCTTATACAAATGTGGATACATTCATGGAGATGGAAGTCACAAAGAAATTCGTATCTGTATTAGAGAATGCCGGCGTATATAAAATGGATGATGAAGGGATGGACGGCTTTAGCCGTTTTGTAAAGACATTATGGTAGAGGTAAAAGAAAGATTAGAGAATGGAATTGATGTATTATCGATTTCAAATTCACATTTAACTGTAGAAGTTACAAACTTTGGATGTACTCTTTTAAAGATTGTAACGAAAGATAAGAATGATCAAGACTGTGATTGTATTTTAGGATTTGAACATGTTGAAGATTATCAAAAACGAGATGGAACCTATTTAAATGCCTTAGTTGGACGAGTATGTAATCGTATTGAAAAAGGTACATTCACAATGAATGGGACAGAATATCATGTGCCTATTAATAATGGACCAAATTCACTACATGGAGGTATTGAGGGATTCTCTTATAAAGTATTTGATTATTCTTTAATTGAAGATGGCGTTAAATTCCACTATGTATCAAAAGATGGAGAAGAAGGCTATCCTGGAACATTAGATTTCTATGCGATCTATTGGCTAGATGAATCGAGTTTACACATTCAATATAGTGGTGTTAGCGACAAAGATACGTTGATCAATATCACAAACCATGGCTATTTCAATTTAAATGGATATGCATCGAATATTGATGATCATACGTTACGAATTTCAGCATCTAAATTTGGTTGTGTAGATCTAGATGGATTATATACAGGTCAATTAAGAGATGTTAAAGAGACTGCATTTGATTTTAATACAGAAAAAAGAATTGGAGATTTTATTCATTCAGAGGATGAACAATTAATCATCGCAAGAGGTTATGATCATCCATATGTATTTGATACTAAAGAAAATCAAGTGTGTTTATACAGTCCATTAAGTGGTATTGAACTAAAAGTATCCACAACATATCCAACGGCACAAATTTATAGTGCGAACTACTTAGATGGACAGACAGATAAATATGGTAAGATTATGCATCCACAAGATGGATTGTGTATTGAAACAAGCTATATCGCTGATTCGATTCATAAAGAAGAGAATCCAAAAGTTTTATTAAAAGCAGGACAAGTATTTGAAGAAGAAACAACATATACATTCGAGGTAAGAAAATGAAAACAACAGAAATTAAAGAACAAGTAGTATCCGGTAAATATGATGCATTAATTGAAGATCTATATGCAGATCCAAGTTTATTGGACTATCAAAAACAACGTTATGTCGCTGCACTAGATAAATACCAAACATTATTTGGAGATGATGAAGTGAGTATTTATAGTGCTGCTGGAAGAAGTGAAATTTCAGGAAATCATACAGACCACCAACATGGTTGTGTGCTTGCAGGATCAATCAATTTAGATGCGATTGGAATTGTATCTAAACAAGATCATGTAATTAAAGTGATTTCTGATGACTTTGACATCAAACCAATTGATTTGAATGATTTAGATAAAAAAGAAAATGAAATCGGAACAAGTGAAGCCTTGATTCGTGGTGTAGTTTCTAAATTAAAAGAATTAGGTTATAACGTAGGTGGATTCAAAGCTTTCATTACAAGTGATGTATTAATGGGGGCTGGACTATCAAGCTCTGCAGCATTCGAATCTATTATTGGTACAATTATTGATGGATTATACAATGATATGAAGATCGATATGGTAACGATTGCCAAAGTGGGTCAATATGCAGAAAACGTATATTTTGGAAAACCATGTGGATTGATGGATCAATGTGCATGTGCTGTTGGTGGACTTATTTCCATTGACTTTAAAGATACTTCAAATCCAATTGTAAATAGTGTGAATGTTGATTTCTCAAAATATGATCACAGTTTATGCATTGTAGATACAAAGGGAAGTCATGCCGATTTAACAGATGCCTATGGTGCTGTACCACAAGAAATGAAAGAAGTTGCTCACTATTTTGGTAAGGAAGTTCTTCGTGAAGTGGATGAAGATGAGTTCTATGCAAATATCGCAAACTTAAGAACGGCTTTAAATAATGATCGTGCAATCTTAAGAGCTATTCATTTCTTCAATGAAAATAGACGTGTTAATACATGTGTAGAAAGATTGAACAAGGATGATTTTGAAGGTTTCAAGACATTGATTCAAGAATCAGGGAATTCAAGTTACAAATTCCTTCAAAACGTATATGCAGACTTTGACTATAAGAACCAGGCTGTATCTTTAGGTTTAGCTATGTCTGAAATGATTTTAAAAGATCATGGCGTGTGTCGTGTTCATGGTGGAGGTTTTGCCGGAACGATTCAAGCCTTTGTTGAAAATGGCTATGTAGAAACATATAAAGAAGAAATTGAAAAAGTATTTGGAAAGGGAAGCTGCCACATCTTAAAAGTAAGAAAACTAGGTGGCTGCAAGGTTATTGACTAATGAATATTTTAGTTACAGGTGGAACCGGATATATTGGTAGTCATATTTGTGTTGAATTATTAGAAAGTGGTTATGATGTTGTCGTAATTGATGATTTCTCAAATTCAAAACCTGATGTATTGGATTCAATTTATAAAATCACAGGAAAACATGTTAAGTTTTATGAATTTAATGTGTTAGATGAGGAAAAGACGGAATCTGTATTTAAGGAAAATAAATTGGATGCGGTGATTCATTGTGCTGCTTTTAAAGCGGTTGGTGAAAGTGTTCAAAAGCCAATTGAGTATTATACAAACAACTTGATGACTACTTTAGTGGTTGCCAAGATGATGAAGAAATATCATGTTCCAAGTATTGTGTTTAGTTCAAGTGCGACTGTTTATGGAGATCCTGAAGTGGTTCCTTTAACAGAGGATTGCAAGCTTGGTGAAACAACCAATCCTTATGGTTCAACAAAAGCGATGATGGAAAGAATTTTAACGGATGTGCAATTCGCCAACCCAGAAATGAGTGTAACTTTACTTCGTTATTTTAATCCTATTGGAGCGCATGAATCGGGTTTGATTGGTGAAAATCCAAAGGGAATCCCCAATAACTTGATGCCTTATATTATGAAGGTGGCTACTGGTGAACTTCCAGAACTTGGTGTATTTGGAGATGATTATGATACGCCGGATGGAACGGGTGTTCGTGACTATATTCATGTGGTCGACTTGGCTAAAGGACATGTATTAGCGATTGAAAAGTATAATACACCAGGTGTACATATTTGTAACTTGGGAACAGGAAAAGGATATAGTGTATTGGATATTGTACATGCCTTTGAAAGAGTAAATGGAATCAAGATTCCTTATGTCATCAAACCTAGACGTCCAGGTGATATTGCAACATGTTTCGCAGATCCTACAAGAGCTAAGGAACAGCTAGGCTGGGTAGCTGAAAAGAACTTGGATGATATGTGTAGAGATACATGGAATTTTGCAAAACAGTTTATTAAATAAATGAAAACAGGCAGCCAATGATTTGGCTGCCTTATTCAATGAAACATTGATATTGATTTAAGAACGTTTCTACATTGATTCGAACTACTTTATATGTGACTTTCTTATCGATTGTAAGAATGATATAAGATCCGTGCCAATCATCTCTAGGAAGTGTGATTGAACCTGGATTTAAAATCAGGCAATTGTTGTAGATTTGTTCTTTGACTAAATGCGTATGTCCATAAAGATAGATATCGGGATGATGTTGATCGATATCTTTTTTTATTTCATCCAATCCTTCATCTCCATGTGAGAAATGGATACGTTTGTCTAAAACAGTTAATCTTTGGAATTTAGGTAAATCTAATGTATCATTATTTCCTTTAACACATATAAAGTTATTTAAATCATTAATGCTTGTAGTTTGTGAATCTCCTAAATGAATAAATTTCACATTGTCTTTATAGAGTGAAGAATAGATGTGATAAAGAATTTTTAGGATATTTTGATTCCCGTGATTATCCGAAACGATTATGATTCGCATGTGTAAGCATCAAAATAGTCTTCATAAACTTGAAGATTATCTTCACTATGAGCTAGAGCTGCAAAATATGTAGAATCATTGATCACATCTAATTCTACATTTTCCATTGGTTGTTGCAGAGTATATTCACCATTTTTGCCAACTGCCCAGATGTTTTCATTGTGATGATCTACATTTGAGAATTTGTGTAACATCGTCGCGATTGCCATTTCTTCTGGGTATAAACACATTTTAAATGTATTTGAACAATAGGCTAGATTATCTGCCAAAGCTTCAGCACTTTCGTGCGTTAGTATAAACCAAGGATAGCTGATATAGATTGTGTCCTCAATTTCACGTTTCTTAAAGGAATGAACAAGACTGGATGTCATTTTATTCATGGCACGAATGGTTTTTGATTTTTGGAAATCATAAGAGTTTGTAAAGAAGGCATAGTTTTCAAATCTTTTCTTTACTTCTTCATTTTCATCTGAGTTATCCACTTCATAATAGATATCTTCGTCTTCATGTGCCTCTAAATATTCTACAAGTTGTGCTTTTGATTTTGTAGGGATCATACCATCTGTCATTATGATGAAACGATCATAAGTAAAGGAACCGTCTTCTTTTTCATATTCCAAAGCATCTTTCATCAATACAATAAAGCCTCTAGGTAGTGACATATCGGCTGGAAGGGCAGTTTGTTGGTGATGAGCCACATGTAAATTTGGTGTATCACAATAGGATAGAATCAAATCATCACGTAGATCATCGTCGTTTACCATCAAGTAAACATCATCGCCTTGGTTGATTAATATATCTAGGTTTTCTGTTATTTCTTCAAAATTATTTTTCATATAGTGCATTAAATAAGCAATTTTCATGGAATTCACCTCATGAAATATTATAACATTTTAGCATCGTATGATAAAATACATTTATGGAAAAAGCAATATTGATTGGTGTACAAACATACACAAGCCATTCTTTTGAAGAAAGAATGGAGGAAATGAAAGAATTAGCTCTTGCCTGTGATATTGAAATTTGCATGAGTATATCACAGAATTTGGAGCATCCTCATAAAAAGTATTATATGAATCCTGGTAAGATTGAAGAGGTCAAACGCATTCTTGAAGATCAAGAATGTAGTATGGTTCTTGTATTAGAGGCTATTTCGCCTTCGGTACAAAGAAATTTATCAGATTTTTTTGATTGTGAAGTCATGGATAAAAGTGCTTTGATTTTAGAAATCTTTGCGTCTCGTGCTAAGACAAAAGAGAGTATGCTTCAAGTTGAGTGTGCACGATTGAAGTATTTATTGCCAAGACTTCAAGGCAGCTATAAACATATGGATAGACAGCGTGGTGGTTCTAGAAACAAGGGAACAAGAGAAAAGAAAATCGAACTGGATGCGCGAAGAATTGAAGGTAAAATTCATTTTGTGGAAAAAGAATTAGATAAGATTCATACACAAAGAAATGTACAGCGTAATCAGCGTAAAAAAAGTATGGTTAAAAGTGTGGCTCTAACGGGTTATACCAATGCAGGCAAATCGAGTATTATGAATGGGTTTGTGAATGAAGATAAGTCGGTATTTGAAAAGGATATGTTGTTTGCGACTTTGACAACTTCAACACGTCAAATTGAAACAGAGAACCATAATGTATTTACTTTAAGTGATACAGTTGGCTTTATTAGTGATTTACCACACAGTTTAGTACAAGCCTTTCATTCTACACTTGAAGAAGCTGTGGTTTCGGATTTGATTTTAAAAGTCGTGGATATTTCAAATGAACATAAGGATAGCAAACTTCAGGTTTGTGAAGAAACATTAAAAGAGATTGGTTGTGAAAAAGTTCCCTACTTGTATGTCTTTAACAAGTGTGATCAGACAAATATTGAATATCCAAAACGTGTAGAGGATCGTATTTATATTTGTGCTAAGGAAAAGTCGAGCATTGCGTTTTTAAAGCAGGAAATTGAAAAGGAATTATTTCATATGGAAACTTTACATGTCGTGATTCCTTATGAAAAGGTAAGTGTACTTGATTATATTCATACCAATGGTAAGGTGCATAAGCAGGAATATAAAGAGGATGGTGTTGAGGTTGATTTTAGTATTCAACAAGATTTGATTCATCGAGTAGACAGGTTATTACGAATATAAGAAAAGAGGAAGAATCCTATAATAGGTGTTCTTCCTCCATTGTTTTTTCTAGAGCTTTTGCCGCCAATAAACAAGTGTTCATACATTTGATGTTTGGATCTGTACTATGATGTACAGGTTTGATGTGTGCACAATCTAAATTGCCTAATAGTTCTTTAAAGTTACGTGTATGTTTTTGAATCAATGGTCTTAATTCTGGTAACATTTCATGTGCTTTTGTCTTACATACCATTTTTGATAGAGCAGCAATCGATCCGACTAATGCACCGCATGTACTTCCAATAAACATGCCGCCACCAAATCCAGCCATTATTTTCATGTCTTCTTCTGAAATATCTAATTGATACGTTTCATTGCAGGCATGAAGTAGTGTTTCTGAACAGTTATATCCGCTTTGGTAATATTTTTTAACGTTTTCCTCAAGTATAGTCATAAATAGCCTCCTACAAGCTATTTTAACTTTTCTTCCATCCAAAATCCATTAGAATTTCATTTACATCTTCTTCAAATGTCGCAAAATGTATTCCAAGACTTTCTAGTTTTTCACTATCTAAACGATAATCTCTGAATCGATCTTGGTAGCGTTCGTTGTTTGGTAAAATGATTTCTTCAATCAGTTCATCACTTGCACCTAAGGCTTTAGCCACATATTTTGCGGATTCATATGTGGTCATAGTGTTCTTTGATGCCACATGATAAATGCCTGGTTCAAGTTTTGTGATTTTATCAAATTGTGTTGCCAAATGCTTCGCATATGTCATACCACGTTTTTCATTCACAGTAAATAATGTTGGAGTATGGCTGATTAGCGCATTCATGACATTTTTAATGATGCTTGGACTTGCCTTGATGCCTGGATAGCTTAGGCCCATCATCCATGTAAAGCGTAAGATGATCGCATCATCCAATTGTTTTTGAATCAATTCTTCACATTCGATTTTATTTTGTCCATATACAGTCACAGCACTTAATGGTTCGTCTTCTTTAAAAGGACCACGATTTTCTTTTCCATTGAAGGCTTGTTCAGTGGAACAGAAAATCAATTTAGCGCCTTTTTCTTTACAACAATCAATGATCGCTTGTGTACTTTCTACATTGATTTTATGAACTAAATCTGGATGTTCATTACAGAATGCAGTTGTCGCATTGGCAGCAGTGTGAAAACAAATGTCAAAATCTTGAGACGCTACAAATCTTTTTACGTCTTCAGGATTTGTAAGGTCTGCATCCTTTCTTGTCATGCAGATCCAGTTAAAGTTATCTTTTTGATACGCTCTTACTAAGCTTGCGATATAGCCATTGGCTCCGGTAACTAAAATGGTTTTCATAAATTAGTCCTTTCTAGGATTTGACACTAATAGGTGTGCTCCTTGTTTGATTGTGATTTTTTTGGATGCGAATGGTACAAATAGACTATCATATTGTGGTAATACAATTTCTTCATTGTTCCATACGATCGTACAATCTGAATCAATATTGGATAGAATCATGTAATGTTCATCACATGTTAAGGTAATATCAGAATCAGCATAAACTTCATCTACAGTAAAATTAGGACAATCTCCAATTCGGTGTGTTTCATGTTTTTGTGGAACAAAAGTAGGTTTTAAATTGAAGTTTGTGACATCAAAAGATTCTTTAACATGTAAAGGACGTGTTTTTCCATCTTTTCCTTTACGGTTGTAGTCATAGAAACGATAGGTTGTGTTCGAGTTTGTACCTACTTCTAAAGCTAAGATGTCTTTTCCTAAGGCATGAAGCATACCACTAGGAATGATGATGTAGTCTCCTTTATGCACTTCGACTTTATTTAGATATTTTTCAACATTGTTGTTCATTAAGGCATTTTTAATTTCATCTGCATCATTGATTGTTGTTCCGGCAACTAGAGTAGCGCCTGGTTTGGCATCTAGAATATACCAACTTTCATATTTTCCGTAATCATTCGAGTGTTCTAGGGCATAATCATCTTCAGGATGAACTTGAATGCTTAAAGCATCCTTTGTATCTAGATAAGCAAGGCGTAATGTTTCATGAAGCGTATATCCTTTACCTAATACTTCATCCGGATTTTCTTGAATCATTTCCATTAATGTTTTATTAGTTCCAATAATTTTGTTTGAACAATAAGGGTGGGCACTGACTTCCCACCAAGTTCCATAGTCTTCATCGATGCCTCTAGCTTTAGAAATGTGGTTGGTTCCCCATATTGTGTAATCATGAATGGGTTCTAATAAAAATGGTTTCATGTTATTTTGCCTCGGCTTCAAATTCTTCTAAGATTTTTAGGGATGAGCTTGTTCCAATTCTTTGTGCACCTGCATCAATCATGGCTTTACATGTTTTCCAATCGCGAATGCCTCCAGCCGCTTTAACTTTCACTTGTCCTTCGACAGTTTCAACCATTAATTGAACATCTTCTAAAGTGGCTCCGCCAGTTCCAAAGCCTGTGCTTGTTTTAATGAAGTCTGGTTTTACTTCTTTGGCAATTAAAGCAATTTGTTTGATTTCATCTTTTTCTAAGTAGCAATTTTCAAAGATAACTTTTGAAATGACGTTATGTTCTCTACAAATAGAAACAATACTTTCCATTTCTTCTTTAATGTAGTCCCAGTGGTGCATTTTTGCTTGTCCAATATCAATGACATAATCGATTTCGTCAGCTCCTTCTTCAATTGCAATCTTTGTTTCGGCAATTTTAGATGCTAGACCGGCTTGTCCTAAAGGAAAGCTAATGGCAGCTCCTACATGTACGTTTGTTCCTTTTAATTGTTCTTTACAGAATTTCGTCCAAGTTGTATTGATCGCAACCATAGCGGCTCCGATTTCTTTTGCCTCATTACATAATTTAGTAAGATCTGCTTCAGTTGCATAAGCTTTTAAAAATGTGTGGTCAAAATAATTTGCGAGTTGTGTTTTGTTCATAATTGTTTACCTCTCTTTTACGGTTTCATTCTAGAACGAAAAAAAAGAGAAGTCAAGCAAATGTTATAACATTTAAAAAGAAATTGTTATATCATTTCAAATGTACTGCATTATGATATACTTATCTAAGAAATGGAGAATGATATGACAGTATTAGATACAAGTATACCTTATGAAAAAGTATTGATGGTCATGGCACGCAAGACCATTCGTAAAGAAATCGAATTAAATCAAGAATTTCATTATGTTGAATTTGATGAATCATTAAAAGAAGCTTGGTGTAAATTACAGACAGAGGTTTGTTTATTTGAAAATCTAGAAGAGGCAAGGAAGAAATGGGATAGTATGCTTACAAGAGATAAGGATTTCTTTTCGAAGCATTTCTTGTTTGTCGCAAATGAAAATAATGAACTCGTTGGCAGTGCAGGACTTTGGTTTGGAAATGATTTTGAAGAAAGTAGACTTCGCGTACATTATGTGGCGGTAAGTTTATCGGCTCAACATAAAAAGATTGCGCAGGCCATGCTTACAAAACTTTGTATGATGTACGATACAATTCCAGGTAAGTATCCATTGTATTTGGCAACCCAATCGCAAAGTTATGGAGCTATCAAGTTATATTCAAGACTTGGTTTTACACCGTATTTAGGGGCTTATAAGGGTTGTACAGAACAAAAGAGTAAGAATGCGTGGCAAAATGTCACAGAAATTTTGAGGAGTAAGTAATGAAAAGATTAATTAGCGCAAATGCATCCGAAATTTTAAGCATGAATGCGCAAGAATTGAAACAGAGTATTAAGGCAAGTGAGGGGCGTGTCATCTTGTCTGAAAATGTAGCGCCTAGAGAAAGCTTTATTGGGGATATCACAAATGCAGAGATTGCCAGAGCTTTTGGGGCGGATATGATTTTGTTGAATTGTTTAGATGTATTAAATCCATATATTTTTGGCTTAGAACATGATAAAGATAACTTTGTAGATGAACTACATCGTTTAGTAGGACGCCCAATTGGGGTGAACTTAGAACCGGTTGATTTAGAAGCTGAAATGTTAGAGGATCGTTTGGATATTGCGAAGGGTCGTCAATTAAATTTGGAAACAGTCAAAAGATTAGATGAAGTTGGTTTTGATTTTGTATGTCTTACTGGAAATCCAGGTACGGGCGTAACAAATGAACAGATTGAAAAGGCAATCTCATTCACAAAAGAAAATTTCTCCGGATTGATCATTGCAGGAAAAATGCATGGTGCTGGATCGGATGAGCCAGTGGCAGATCTTGAAATCGCAAAACGCTTTGTGAAGGCAGGGGCAGATGTTATCTTAGTTCCTGCTGTTGGAACCGTTCCAGGATTTGATATGGATGATTTAAAGGCAGTATGTAAAGAAGTGCATTCTTGTGGTGGTTTAGTTCTTTCTGCGATTGGAACGAGTCAAGAAGGATCTGATACAGATACAATTAAGGATATTGCGATTATGAATAAGATTTGTGGTGTTGATATTCAGCATATTGGAGATGCAGGATATGGTGGAGTGGCACCTGTTGAAAATATTATGGCAATTAGTAAAGCTGTAAGAGGGGTGCGTCATACCGTATCTATGATGGCTCGTTCAATTAATCGTTAATATGGAACAAAAAGTAATTTTGTTAGCTTGTGCTGCAGGCATGAGTACAAGTCTTTTAGTAACGAAAATGCAGGAAGTTTCAAAGAAAGATAAAATTTTTGCGATTCCTGTATCGAAAGTAGATCAAAAAGTAAATGAAGAGTCTATTGATGTCATTTTAATTGGTCCTCAGATCCGCTACATGGAAAAAAGAATCAAAGAAAAAATGGCAGTAAAACACATTCCTGTTGGTGTCATACCAATGGAAGATTATGGTCGTATGGATGGGACTAAAGTATTAAAGTATGCATATTCATTGATGAACAAGGGCTGAGGAATCAGTCCTTTCGTATAATTTAATGGTATACTATGCACATTCGATAAATTAAGTTTGTAGGAGATCAATCACTATGATTAGAGAATTACAAAAAGCAGATATAAATAAAGTTACAGATATATGGTTGGATACGAATGTGACAGCACATTCTTTTATTTCTTCGCAATATTGGCAAAATAATTTTGAATTAGTGAAGGAATTGCTTTTGCAGGCAACTGTTTATGTTTATGAGCAGAATCAAGAAATACAGGGGTTTATAGGGCTAAATGATGAATATATTGAGGGTATTTTTGTTTCAAATGAAATGCAGTCGCATGGCATAGGAAAAGCTCTTCTAAATTATGCAAAGAATAAACGGAATAAATTATTTTTGAATGTATATCAAAAGAATCTACGGGCAATAGCCTTTTATCAAAGAGAAGGATTTGAGATTCAGAATAGTGGCTTTGATGAAGCTACCAAAGAAAAAGAATATGTAATGGAATGGCAACAGAAATAGAATTAGGGATTTATGGAGAAAATTGTTATGTGCAAAAATATTCAGATTAAAGAGGAGAGAATTTCTACAATTGAATATATTGAATTTTTAAAGCGTACGGATCTAGGATCACAGTATCCGAAGGAACGATTCGAAGAAAGAATAGCAAAGCTGGTTGATCATGTATCAATCAGTCTTGTTGCAAGAAACAAGGATAATCAAATTGTCGGCGTCTTATTTGGATTGACCGACTATGCCTATTGGCTTTATATAACAGATTTAGGTGTAGACAGAGACTATTTACATCAAGGAATTGGTACGGAATTGATTAAGACAGCACATTCTTTAGCAGGTGGTAAAAATGATATTGCGGTATATTTGGTTGCGAATGAAAATGCCATTGCATTTTACGAAAAATTAGGAATGAAAAAAGCAAATGATATGATGGAATATAATCACATAGAATGGACACATTTCACTGTAAAGTAATCAACGTAATGCAATAGATAAATCAGAATTTGTGGAGGAACAAACATGACAAAGAATACTGTGATTTTTATTTTTTTAAACATGCTATACCTACTTATTTGGTATGCAACAAACAAAATAAGAAGCACTAAAGTTGGTAAAGAACTAGACAATGGGTTTGAATTTTACAATAGTTTAAACACTAGTGATAAAGAAAATTATTGGAAAGAAGATACTAAAATTTTAAATCTTTTCTTTGTACTTTTCATAATATCTATGGATATTTCCGCTATTCTTCTTTTTAATGAAAATAATCTTTGGATATTTTCATTAGTTGCAGGATTAATTATTTCATCAGTTGTTGCAATAATATTGAGTATTAATCTTAAGAAGAAATACAAATAAGCGAATAAATTATAGTTTATGATCGTATAGATTAAGACAAAGCGTATCTATAAATACCAGGCTGAGAGATCAGTCTTTTTGTATAGTTTTCATATTTAATGGTATACTTTAAAAAATAGATAAAACCAAATTTAAGGAGTAATTATGGCTTTTGATTTTAAGAAAGAATATAAAGAATTTTATATGCCTAAAAATAAACCTGTGATTGTAAATGTTCCTGAAGCAAATTACATTGCGGTCAGAGGTGAGGGCAATCCAAATGAAGAAGGTGGAGCATATCAGCAGGCAATTGGCGTATTGTATGCGATTGCTTATACTTTGAGAATGAGTTACAAAACAGATTATAAAATTGAAGGATTCTTTGAATATGTAGTTCCACCATTAGAAGGATTTTGGTGGCAGGATGATATAGATGGTGTGAATTATGCAGATAAAGATTCATTTCATTGGATTTCAGTCATTCGATTGCCTGATTTTGTGAATGAAAAAGATTTTGAATGGGCTATTGAAACAGCAACTAAAAAGAAAAAAATAGATTGTTCATCAGCAGAGTTTTTGACGGTTGATGAAGGTTTATGTGTTCAAATCATGCACTTAGGATCTTTTGATGATGAACCAGCTACAGTTGCACTTATGGATGAATATTTAAAACTAAATGGATATGCGAATGATATGAATAGTCAAAGACTACATCATGAAATATATTTGTCGGATGCAAGAAAGGTTGCACCGGAAAAATGGAAAACAGTCATTCGACATCCTATAAGAAAGATTTAGATAAATTGGAATTTGGAGGGAATAAATTCATGGCATTAAAATTAATGAAAGGCAGTTTGCAATACAAAAATCAAATTATAGAAATGATTAAAGAATGGAAATCGTATAACGATACCCATAACGCAAATACTTCGCCATGGGCTATATTTAAAAATGATTATGATGATTTTGAATATTATCTAAATAATTTAGAAATATCAACTGCGGATGATGGGTTTGTTCCTGATTCTACTTTCTTTTGCTTAGATGAAGACCGGGATACCATGGTTGGTGCTGTTAATATCAGACATTACTTAAATGAATATTTATTGAAATATGGTGGTCATATTGGAGATGGTATAAGACCAAGCGAAAGAAGAAAAGGTTACGCAACCAAAATGATCAGCTTGGCTTTAGAAGAATGCAAGAAACTTGGTATGGATAAAGTTTTATTGGTTTGTGATAAAGACAACATTGGTTCTGTCAAATCAATTATCAATAATGGCGGAGTATTAGAAAACGAAGTTTTAAAAGAGGGTAAGCTAATACAAAGATATTGGATCATGTTGTAAATGTAAATTCCTGTTTGCATACTTATGGCTGATATATTTTAAAGGCCGAATTCGCAAAGTTCGTTGTAAAAAGTGTAGATGTACAACAAAAGATCGTTGTAAAAAGTGTGGTTTGATAGCGAAAATTCACTGCATTTTTTGTGATTCAGTGGTATGCTATTTTCGAATATTGTGAGATTTATCTTCGATAACTTCCAGTTTGATATTGTAGATGGTTTTGAAAGGAAGAGCATGTATGGATTGTAATGTTGCAGAAAATATAAATATACTCGCAAAGTTTTTGGGAACAAGAGATATTGATGCGTTAAATCAAGAAGAATTGTTTAATCGATATGGAATTCATCAGGTGGATGTGATGGTTCTATTTGGTGGAAGTATTCTTGAAGGTGGCGATGTTTTAGCTAGTGGAATTAAAAACTTTGTTGCGAAAAAATATATTATTGTTGGTGGAGCAGGACATACAACAGATACACTGCGTCAGGTTGTTCATTTAGAATATCCGGATATTGAGACAACGGATTTGTCAGAAGCAGAAATATTTCAAAAGTATATTAAACATGTATATGGATGCATGGCGGATTATCTTGAAACAAAGTCTACAAATTGTGGCAATAATATTACGTATCTTTTGGATTTATTGAAAGAAAACAATATTTCGTTTAAAAGTATCATTCTAAGTCAGGATGCTTCTATGCAAAGGCGTATGGCGGCAGGATTAAAAAAATATGTCAAGGAGGATGTGACAATCATTAATTATGCTACTTATTGTGCTAAAGTATTGAATCAGGATGAAGATTTGGTTTTTGAAGATAATATACATGGCATGTGGTCAATTAATAGATATGTCAACTTGTTGATGGGAGAAATTCCTAGACTTTCAGATGATGCGAATGGCTATGGTCCGAATGGAAAGAATTATATTGCACATGTGGATATACCTGAAAATGTTATGATAGCTTTTGAAGAATTGAAGTTGGTTTTTGGAAGTGAAACAAGAGAAGCCAATCCATTGTATGCATCAAAAGTAATTAAAAAATAGTTAACAGTATTATTTGAAAAATGTGTAAAGAAGCTAAGAATTCGTTTAGTCGAATTCTTTTTTTGCGTTTAGCACACAGGTGTTGACACTGCTAAAAAGGTGTTGTATAGTATTAGCAGGCAAAATATTAGAGTGCTAATGAAGGAGTGGTATTATGGCTAAGAAAAAACAGTTTAAAGCGGAGTCAAAACGTTTATTGGATTTGATGATCAATTCCATTTATACACACAAGGAAATCTTCTTACGTGAACTTGTATCGAATGCGAGTGATGCGATTGATAAATATTATTATGAAAGTCAAGGTCATGCAGATGCAAGCCAATTTGAGATTCGTATAGAACCAAATAAGGAAGCTCGTACTTTAACAATTTCGGACACTGGTATTGGTATGTCAAAGGAAGAGTTAGAGGAAAACTTGGGTACAATTGCGAAGAGTGGTTCTTTGGCTTTTAAAGAGGAAATGAAGAAAAAAGAAGAAAACAACAATGAAGATGTCGATATCATTGGTCAATTTGGTGTTGGATTCTATTCTGCATTTATGGTCGCAAAAGATGTTCGTGTTATTACGAAAAAAGCAGGTAGTGATGAAGCTTATGAATGGGTAAGTGCTGGTGAAGATGGTTATGAAATCACACCTTGTACAAAGGAAACAAATGGTACAACAATCATTTTAACTTTAAAAGAAGATACAGATGAAGAAAACTATTCTAAATATTTGGAAACTTATGAATTAAAAGAATTGATTAAGAAATATTCAGATTATATTCGTTATCCAATCAAGATGAATGTAGAAACTCAGAAGATGAAAGAGGGTACTGAGGAAAGTGAAAAGCCTGAATATGAAACAGTGGTTGAAGATCAGACTTTAAACTCAATGGTTCCTTTATGGAAACGTCAAAAATCGAAGATTACAGATGAAGAATACAATCAATTCTACAAGGATCATTTCTATGATTATCAAGATCCTCAAAAAGTGATTCACTTTAGTGTTGAGGGAAATACTAGCTTTACAGCCTTACTTTATATTCCATCACACTTACCTCAAGGATTCTATTCACAAGACTATAAGAAAGGTCTTCAATTATATTGTAGAGGCGTATTCATTATGGATCATGCCGAAGAATTGTTGCCAGATTCATTGCGTTTTGTGAAAGGTCTAGTGGATTCTCAAGATTTATCTTTAAATATTTCTCGTGAAATGCTTCAACATGATCATCAATTAAAATTGATTGCGGGTCGTATTGAAAAGAAAGTATTGAATGAACTTGGAAATATGCTTGCCAAAGATCGTGAAGCATATGAAAAATTCTTTGAAGAATTTGGTGTAAACTTGAAGTTTGGTGTCTACAACAACTATGGTATGGATAAAGAAAAATTCCAAGATTTATTGTTGTTCTACTCTTCAAGAGAAAAGAAATATGTTACTTTAAGTGAATATGTTTCTCGTATGAAAGAGGATCAAAAAGATATTTACTTTGTATCTGGTAAAGATGTTGAATTGATTGATAAGATGCCAGTTGTTCAAACATTGAAGAATAAAGAATTTGAAGTTCTTTATTTAACAGATGAAGTGGATGAATTTGTGATGCAGACATTGATGAACTACAAAGAAAAGACGTTCAGAAATGCAGCTCAAGGAGATTTAGATTTAGATTCTGAGGAAGAAAAGGAAGCTTTAAATAAATCAAAAGAAGAAAATAAAGATTTATTGACATTTATGAAAGAAGCTTTAGGCGATGAGGTTGCTGAAGTGAAATTGTCAAATAAATTAACAGAGGATCCAGTATGCTTAACGGCTGGCGAAGGTATTTCTTTTGAGATGGAAAAGGTCTTCGCAAATATGCCTAACCAAAGTCCAATGCCTATGAAGGCAACGCGTATTTTGGAAATCAATCCAAATCATCCAATCTTTGAAACATTGAAGACTTTATACGCTTCTGATAAAGATAAAGTTAAAGAAGTTGCTGAAGTATTATATGATCAGGCTTGTTTAATTGAAGGCTTCGCAATCAAAGATCCAATCGCATATTCAAAGAAGATCTGTGAATTGTTAGTGAAATAATTCTAGGCACAAACTTTCGAGTTTGTGCTTTTTTTTCATTCGTGATACATTTAGTTTAGGTGAAGATTATGAAGTATCAAAAATTAGTGAAAGAAGTAGAAGGTGTTGGAAAACTAAAGTTAAGTGAGCAGGAAAACTTTTATCGTGATGTATTAAATGAAAGTTCAAATGATTTAGAAGTTATGGTTGCGGCCACTTTTTATTTGGGCATGGCCTATTATTATGAAGGAAATTTTAATAAGGCAAAAGAGATTATTGAACCCATTATTTTGCAGTATCAAAGTATGCCATTTGTAAGAGAACTCATTTCAGCATTTAATCTAATGGGTGTCATGCTCTATTATGATGGGGCAAATGTTTCAAGTCGTTACTATTATGAAAAAGCTTTACAGATTGCGATGGAACATGATGATGTGGGGCATTATTGTTATGAGTATAATAATATTTCAATTACGTATGAAAAGCAGGAAAAGTATGAAGAGGCTTTAGATAGTATTTTAAAAGCTAAAGAATACATGCCTTGTTGCGTTGAAGATATGGGTGCCTATGTCTATTTGAATTTAGCTTTGGCTTACAATCATTTAAATCAAGTGGACAAGGCTTTAGAAGCTTTTTATACTGGTTTAGATGAACATGATGGAAAGCATATTATTTTAGAAAATTATTTGAATTGTGGTATTGAATTGTTTAGTAAATCTGGTATGGATTTTGAATTAAAAAGATGTGCCGATGAACTTGAAAAACGTATTGAGACTATGTATGCAGTAGAATATATCGATGCTTGCATTGCTTTATTTGATTATTATTTAGAGCAGAAGATGTTTGCTCAAGTCAAAGCCATCTTACGATATATGGATTCATATATGGCTAAACATCCGGATGAGATTCGTTTAGGTTTGATGGTTGAATCTTCTCGATATAAATATGGCAAAGTTATTTGTGATTTGGATGTCATAATTTTGGCATTAGAGAAAAAGAATGCATATTATGAGAGGATTTTTGAGGAGGAACAAGTTCGTCGTTGTCATGATACAGAGCGTTATTTTGATATGAATAGAAAGCTTCAACTCGCCTTAGAAAATGAAACAAAGGCTAATCAAGTTAAGATGCGTTTCTTGGCAAGCATGAGCCATGATATTCGTACACCAATCAATGGGATTATAGGAATGCTTCAAGTGATTCAAAGATGTGGTGATGATAAACAACGCATCAAAGATGCCTATGATAAGATGTGGATATCAAGTACGCACTTGTTGTCTTTGGTAAATGACATTTTAGATATACGAACATTAGAAACGGATTCGGTTGTGTTGGAAAATAAATCGTTTGAATTAAGTCAATTATTAGGTAGGGTTCAAACTATTATTGATCTACAGGCATCGAATTATAAGATTGAATTATTTATGAAGACTCAAATAGAACATGATCATTTGATGGGTAGTCCTACACATATTGAGAAGGTCTTGTTGAATCTTTTAAGCAATGCAATCAAATACAATAAGCCAAATGGTAAAGTGTATTTGTCTGTTAAAGAAAAAGCGGATTGTTTTGAATTTGTTGTAGAAGATACAGGAATCGGAATGAGTGAAGAATTCATTCAAAACAAATTGTTCAAACCTTTTGTTCAAAAAAATACACGTATAGATGGTGCCGGTTTAGGTATGAGTATTGTGCAAGAGCTTGTAAAGAAGATGGATGGCACAATCAAGGTGGAAAGTAAAATTGATGAAGGTACTCAATTTATTGTTCAACTTCCTTTAGAGATTGATTTGAATCCTGTTGAGAATAAATCTTTAAAAAATCAAACAATGTCCATTGAAAATCTATCTATACTTGTCGTGGAAGATAATGAGATCAATATGGAAGTGATAGAGTTTATGCTTCAAAGTGAAGGGGCTATTGTGTATAAGGCTAAAAATGGTAAAGAGGCTGTAGAACAGTTTGATCAAATCAAGAATTTAGATTTGATTTTAATGGATCTTATGATGCCTATTATGGATGGGTATGAGGCGACTATACAAATTCGAAAAAAAGATAAAAAGATTCCAATCCTTGCGATGAGTGCCAATGCGTATATGCAAGATATACAGAAATGTTACAAGGCTGGTATGAATGGGCATATCAGTAAACCTTTATATTTAGAGGATCTAAAAGATCGAATTATTCAAATTCTATAAAAAGCCAGGTTTTTCCTGGCTTTATTAAATGATGATACCGTTGCAGTGATCAATTTCATGTTGAATGATTTGAGCAACAAAACCAGAATAGGCTTGTTTGCATTTTTTAAAAGATTCATCTTGATATTCAACAGTAATATTTTCATAACGAGTTGTATTTCTTTCACCATCTAGTGATAAACATCCTTCTTTGACTTTGTAAGGTCTAGACTTTTTCGTGATTTTTGGATTATACATCACAATTTGTGCAGGTCCAATCGCAAAGATAATAATATTTTTAGAAACACCAATCATATTGGCAGCCATGCCTACACATTGATCACTATAAGCTTGTAATGTATCTTTTAAATCTTGAGCCACTTGTGTATCCATTTTTGTAGCTGGAACTGACTTAATAGCTAAGAAAGCTTCATCTTTCATTATTGGTTTAATCATAACATACCTCTTTTCTTCAAAAATCATATTTGTTTTAGATGTTTTTTTCAAGTATAATTGGCATATGCTGAAAAATATAGTATTTGATTTAGGAAATGTATTGGTTAAATTTGATTCAAATGAATTGATTTATAGCTTCTTTAATGAAAGACAAGAGGAAGTGAAATCATTCTATTTTGATTCTTTATGGGATGAGTATGATCAAGGACTCTATTCAGTGGAAGAAATGATTGAAAAGGGAGTAAAACAATTTCCTGAGTTAGAGTTAAATATTAAAGAATTGATGTATCATTGGACAGAATTTGTGATTCCATTAAAAGATAATGTTGCGTATATCAAAGATTTAAAACGATTCGGATACAAAGTATATATTCTTTCAAATATTCCAGAAGATGACACAAAGTATTTGAGAAGTTGTGGTGTGTTTGATAATATAGATGGCGGTGTTTTTTCTTATGAATATAAGAAAATTAAACCGGATCCAGAAATATTTCATATATTATTAAAAAAATATGATCTTAAGGCATCTGAATGCTTATTTTTAGATGATCGAAAAGATAATGTAGTTGCAGCAAGTAATTTGGGATTTGAAACAATTGAAGTTAAAGATTCAAGTAAGGTTATTGACTTAATAAAGGAGAAAATTAGTGAAGTGTAAAGTAGAAAAAATATGCGGTGGATGTTCACTTTTAAAACTGAAGCCGAGTATGCAGGCAGATAAAAAGAAAAAAGATGTGGAAGAATTGGTTGAAAAAGCACATTTAAAAGTTCGTGTTGGCGATGTGCATATGGCTAAAAACGATACGCATTATCGTAATAAAGTCATTGTTGGTTTTGCGAAAGATAAAGGAAAAGTATATTCAGGTTTATATGCTTCGCATTCGCATCGTGTTGTGAAGACTGAAAATTGTATAATGCAGCCAAAATTGGTAAATGAAATTATCAACAAGATTACAGAACTTGTTGGTTCTATGAAATTAGAATTATATAACGAAAGAACAGGGACGGGTTTATTGCGTCATGTATTGATTCGTTGGGGACACAAGACAGATGAAGTGATGGTTGTATTTGTCACAAGTCAAAAGATGTTTCCTTCAAGAAAAAATATGGTTCGTGTATTAACGAGCGAATTTCCACAAATTAAAACAATCGTACAAAATATTAATCCTAGAAAGACAAGTATTGTTTTGCAGGATGAAGCCATTGTTTTATATGGAAATGGTATGATTCATGATGAACTTTGTGGTTTAGACATTGCGTTCTCGCACAATTCGTTCTATCAGATTCATTCTGAACAATGCGAAGTATTGTATGGTTTAGCTAAGAAAATGTTAGATTTAAAGGAAACGGATACAGTACTAGATACATATTGTGGTGTTGGTACAATTGGTTTAACGATGACAGATTCTTGTAAGAAAGTCATGGGTGTGGAAGTCAATCCGGATGCGATTGAAAACGCAAAATATAATGCGAAACAAAATAAAATTAAAAATATTGAATTTGTTGCGATGGATTCAACAGAATTTATGCGCCAGGCAAGAAAATATCACAATCATTATGATGCGATCATTTTAGATCCACCTCGTGCAGGTACAACTAAGGATTTTATTGAGTGTGCAACCGCTTTAAATCCAAGAAAGATTCTGTACATTTCTTGCGATCCAAGAACACAGGTTCGTGATTTAAACCAATTTAGAAAACAAGGCTATGTTACGAATAAACTAGAATTAGTGGATTTATTCCCTTATACAGATCATATTGAAAGTGTTTGTGTATTAGAAAAGAAACAATTCAACCTAAAGCCTACAAAAAAAGCGCAAAGACAAGCTCAATTTAGATCAAGTAAAATGAGTAAGAAAAAACGTTAGGAAGCAAGTATGATTTCTTGTGTAGGTACAACAAAAGACTTAATTGGGAAGGAAGAATCAGAAGCTTAGGTATTTCTAATTTCTATGTGGATTACTCTCTTTTCTTTTTCGCACTTTCTATAGAAAATGTTATAAAAGTCATAACACATAATTTGAATAGATTTTATTCAAACTTGTGCTATGACTTTTTCATTTGATATGATTCGATTATTCATTTTCATACTCAAATAATTTGGCAATCAACAAGTACTTTTCCACTAAGTATTGTCAGATCGACTGATCTTATCATATTAATGAATTGACATTATTCCAAATAGAACGTATAAATTAAATAATCAATGATCCTAAAAGCAAAAAACAGTCACAATATACTAAAATATCTTTTTGAGATTGAAAAACAGGCTTATATGCGGTATTCTAAAAGAAAAAAAAGGAATAATATACCAGAATATCTTTTAGAGGTGAGCGTATGAATATAGAAATAAACAGAGATTATTACTTAGAACAACTCATTAGCCGCATGGATAATGGTTTAATTAAGATTGTTACAGGAATACGCAGATGTGGAAAGTCATATCTTTTGCGTACGCTATTTAAGAAGTATTTGCTTGAACAAGGTGTTTCAGAGGATCATATCATTGAAATGGCATTTGATCTATATGACAACATTGAGTTTAGAAATCCAAAAGTATTTTATCCTTGGGTGAAAGAAAAACTGCAAGATGGAGAAAAATACTATATTTTGTTGGATGAAGTTCAGATGTTAGATGAGTTTGTGAGTGTGTTGAATGGACTTGCAGATAAAAAGAACTGTGATGTATTCGTAACAGGAAGTAATGCCAAGTTTTTGTCCAGGGATATAGTCACGGAATTTGGTGGGCGTAGTGATGAAATACACATGTACCCATTAAGCTTTTCTGAGTTTATGAGTGCATATGATGGGCATTATTATGATGGCTGGAATGAATATATTACTTATGGAGGCATTCCGATTGTTGTTTTGGCAGATACTGATGAGCAGAAGATGGCACTATTAGATAATTTATTTAAAGAAACATATATCCGTGACATTGTTGTTAGAAACAAGATCAGAAATGTAGGAGAAATGGAAATGCTTCTCAACATTCTTTCATCAGCTATAGGATCACTAACAAATCCGAATAAACTGCAAAAAACTTTCAAAAGCGTGAACCAGTCAAAGATTACAGCTACAACAATTACAAAGTATATAGAATATCTTGAGGATTCCTTCTTGATTGAAGAAGCAAAAAGGTTTGATATTAGGGGGAAATCATATATAGGCACTCCTATGAAATATTACTTTATGGATATGGGGCTTCGCAATGCTAGACTTAACTTTAGGCAGATGGAAGTAACCCATTCTATGGAAAATGTGATATATAATGAACTCAGAAAAAGAGGATACAGCGTTGATGTAGGAAATATAATGATTGTTGAACCTGGTAAAAATGGAAAAACTGTGAAGAAGCAATTAGAAGTTGATTTCGTTTGCAGTAAAGGATCAAAAAAGTATTATATTCAGTCTGCATATTCATTAGAAACGGAAGAAAAAATGATACAAGAAATCAGACCGTTTACCAAAATCAATGATTTCTTCAAAAAGATTGTCATTACATCAAATACACCGAAACCTTTCTATAATGATGATGGAATTTTGATAATGAGCGTATTTGACTTTTTACTAAAACAAGAGTCACTGGAACTTTGATTTGTAAAAGATATTTATGGATGTAATACCGAAAATATCTTTTACAATGAGTGCAACAGTGTTAAACACTTTTTGTGTTAGAAAAGAAACGGTTTAATGTAAAGGCTACAAGAAAAGCGCAAAGACAAGCACAATTCAGATCGAGTAAAATGAGTAAGAAAAAACGTTAGGAAGCAAGTATGCTTCCTTTTGTGCATATGGGTATGCTTAAATTGCTTGAAATGCTATAATCTGTTTAACAGAACGGAGAATACATATGTTAGAAATTGGAATTCAAGCACCTGATTTTGAACTGCCTGATCAAGATGGTGTGATGCACAAATTAAGTGATTATAAAGGTAAAAAGGTTATCTTATATTTTTATCCAAAGGATAATACGGCTGGGTGTACAAAACAGGCTTGTGGTTTTTCTGAAAGATATCCACAATTCTTAGAAAAAGGAGCTGTCATTTTAGGGGTAAGTAAAGATACGGTGGCTTCACACAAGAAGTTTCAAGAAAAGTATGGCCTTGCCTTTACTTTGTTGGCAGATCCAGAAAGAAAAGTGATTGAAGCTTATGATGTGTGGAAAGAAAAGAAGAATTATGGAAAGGTATCTATGGGTGTAGTTCGAACAACATACTTAATAGATGAATCTGGAATTATAGTTCGTGCAAATGATAAAGTAAAAGCGGCAAATGATGCTGAAAATATGTTGGAAGTAGTTTAGACGCTGCTTCCTTTTTGTCTTTGTATTAAAGTGGTTAGTGGTATAAAATTTCATTTGGGTGATACTATGTGGATTGTATATGCGATAGGTTCTGCCTTTTTTGCAGGAATCACTTCCATACTCGCAAAATGTGGGATTTCAAAAACAGATTCAGATGTGGCAACCGCCATACGGACCATTGTGGTTTTAGTGTTTTCATGGGTAATGGCTTTAATCACTGGAACACTATCTGGTATTACTGAAATTAGTGAAAAGACATTATTATTTCAAGTGTTATCTGGTATCGCAACAGGGGCTAGCTGGCTATGTTATTTTAAGGCTTTACAAAATGGGAATGTGAATAAGGTGGTTCCTATTGATAAATCCAGTACAATCTTAACGATTCTATTGGCTTGTATTTTCTTTCATGAAGGATTGTCTTTGGTTAAACTAGTATGTGTATGTCTGATCGGTTTGGGTACAATGTTGATGATTAATAGAAAAGAGGGTGTTGAATCTAATACTTCAGATAAAAGCTGGTTGATGTATGCGATTTTGTCAGCTGTATTTGCGAGTCTTACATCGATTTTAGGTAAGGTTGGTATTTCTGGAATTGATTCTAATTTAGGTACGGCCATTCGTACAAGTGTTGTCTTGGTCATGGCTTGGCTTATGGTGTTTGTGAAAAATAAGCAGTCTGAAATAAAAGGTATTGATCGAAAAGAACTCTTGTTTATCATCTTATCTGGTTTTGCGACAGGTGGATCTTGGCTATGTTTCTACCGTGCTTTACAGGAGGGACCAGCCAGTGTGGTGGTTCCCATTGATAAATTGAGTATACTTGTAACAATTGTTTTTTCGGGTGTTGTATTTCATGAAAAGTTATCAAAGAAGGTATTACTTGGTTTAATTTTAATTACAATAGGTACTGTCATTATGGCGATGATGTAGGAGGTTTTATGAAGAAAATTGATTTAGAGAATTGGTGTCGTAAAGAGCATTATTTGTATTATACAAACAGTTTAAATGTTGAAGTGAATATGACGGCCAATATTGATGTGAGTGAGTTATTATCTTTTTGTCATACAAATGGATATAAATTTTATCCAACGTTGATTTATTGTGTGACTAAAGTGTTAAATCGAATTGAGAACTTTAAAATGTTTAAAGATAAAAATGGAGATTTATGTGTGTGGGATTCTTTAGTTCCAAATTATACGATTTTCCATGAAGAAGATCATACATTTTCGGATTGTTGGACGGATTTTACAGACGATTTTGGTTCTTTCTACAAGAATATTACTTCTGATATGGAATTAGGTAAAACCAAAAGAGGCATTAAGGTAAAATCGGGCCAACCAGCTAACTTTTATTGTGTATCATGTACACCATGGACTGCATTTACTGCGGTTTCAAGTCGTATGGTCAATGGTGGTGCTGCC
>UMJI01034952.1_pt1 | contig 39300 bp, 44 predicted proteins | sample 1965991 | NCBI WGS metagenome assembly UMJI01 (sample SAMEA4836140, study PRJEB28245) | human gut metagenome | biome: gut microbiome; material: fecal sample | place: Denmark | collected 2008
TGGTGTTGAAAAATCATCATCAACACCATTTAGTATAGACCCTTTATTTTTTTATTCTCTTACTGCTTTCACGAAAGCGATTCAAGCGTCCGTTCGGCTTCGTCTTCAATTTCTTTGATTGATTTTATTGCAGGCATCGGAACGACATGTTTTGAGATGAACTTCTCCATCCAAATCATGTCATACCACGTGTCAAATTTATAACCGCACTTTTTGAACCTTCCGACGAGTCGATAATCATGCTTTTTGTGAAAATCAACGCTTCCGTGCGTAAGATGCTCATCTTCTTGATCCGCATACGTGATGCAGGCATTGACGTTGGTGATTCCTTGAAGTTTCAGAATCGCTTCAAGCGCGGCATACAACAGCGTACCCGTCCCGAGACCTCGATCGTCTTTTGCAACGTAGATGGACGTTTCAACTGCCCAGTCATAGGCAGCCCTGGATTTAAACGTACCGGCATAAGCATAGCCGATGATTTTGCCATCAATCTCCGCAACGATGTACGGATACTTCTCCCTGGTGTTTTTGATTCTTTTTGAAAATTCGGCTACCGTGGGAACATCATATTCAAACGTGATAGCCGTTTGCTCAACGTACGGAGCATAAATTTGAAGCAGCTCGTTTGCATCATCGATTTCTGCAAATCTTAAAGTTGTTTTCGCCATATCAATCATCCTTTTTGATTTATGCGTCAATTTTATCCAAAAAAAGCGCTCCTGACAATATCAGAAACGCTTTATCTCAAAAATTATTTAGCCAGGCTTTCTTCTTTGAGCAAAATCTGAAGCGAGTTGAGCAATTCGTCAAGCTTGACCTCAAGCGTTTCACCCGTGCGACGCAGCTTGATTTCGACGATGCCTTCAGCAGCCTTTTTGCCGACCGTGATTCTGGCAGGAATTCCAATCAGATCGGAATCGGCAAATTTGACGCCAGGACGTTCCTTGCGATCATCGACGAGGACTTTATACCCTGCATTTTCAAGCAATTCCGTCACCTTTTCGGAAAGTTCGACCTGTTCTTCCTTCTTGACGTTGACCGGGATCACGTGCACGTCAAACGGTGCGATTGAACGCGGCCAAACGATGCCGTTCTCGTCAGAATGCTGTTCAACGATTGCAGAAAGCAAACGGGAAACGCCAATGCCGTAGCAGCCCATGATAATCGGAAGCTGACGTCCGTTTTCGTCAAGCACAACGGCATCCAAATCCTTGGAATAGCGCGTGCCGAGCTTGAAAATATGTCCGATTTCGATTCCGCGCGTGAACTTGAGACGGCCTTTTCCGTCAGGCGAAATTTCCCCTTCTTGAACCGTTCTGAGATCTGCAAAATGAGTTACGCTGAAATCGCGACCAAGGTTGGCATTGAGGTAGTGGAAACCGTCCTCGTTTGCGCCGACGCTGGCATTTGCCATGTTTTCAACGTCAAGATCAGCCAAAATTTCGATTTCTTCGGAAACTCCGACGGGACCGAGCGAACCGAAGCCTGCACCGAGGTATTTTCTTGCCTCGTCTTCTTCGGCAGGACGCAGGAAGTCGCATGACAGATAATTTTTAAGCTTGACTTCATTGACTTCGTCATTTCCGTGCATCAAAACAACGACCGGCTTTTCATCAGCAATGAAAAGCAGCGTCTTGATTTCACGATCGGCTGAAGAACCCAAGAATTCAGCAACCTCATCAATCGTTTTGGCTCCGGGAGTTGCCACCTTCTGCAGTTCTCCCAACGTTTCATGCGACTTTGGCATCGTTCGCTTGTTTTGAGCCATTTCCAAGTTGGCAGCATAGTCGCTTTCATCGGAATAAACAACCGTATCTTCACCAATCGGAGCAATCGCCATGAACTCCTTGGAATTGTTGCCGCCCATTGCTCCGGCATCACCGATAATCGAGCGGAAGTTCAGCCCGACGCGATTGAAAACGTTCGTGTAAGCAGAGTCCATGTCGCGGAACGTCTTATCAAGACTTTCTTCTTCAGCATGGAACGAATATGCGTCTTTCATGATAAATTCACGGCCGCGAAGCAACCCGAAGCGCGGACGATTCTCGTCTCGATACTTCGTTTGAATCTGATAAAGCGTAATCGGCAGCTTCTTGTATGTCTTGACGGCATCGCGCACGATCGTCGTAAAGGTTTCCTCGTGCGTCGGTCCCAAAATGAAGTCACGTTCATGACGATCTTGGAATTTGAAAAGATTCGGGCCATATGTTTCATAACGCCCGGTTTGTTGCCAAAGTTCTGCAGGAAGAGCAGCCGGAACCAGCATTTCAGCCGCATCGATATTCTCCATCTCTTCTCTGATAATTGTTTCAATATTGCGCAAAACGCGATATGCCAACGGAAGATATGCATACATCCCCGCCGTAATTTGCTTGATGTACCCACCGCGAAGCATCAATTGGTGGCTGATTGCTTCAGCATCGCTTGGCACTTCCTTTAAAGTAGGAATCAACAATTTTGACTGTTTCATAGAAAGCAGATACCCCTCTCAAATTTTTTACTTGTAATATTATACACCATCTTAGCGGAAGAAATACCGCTGAATATCGTTCCACGTTACCAAAAACATTAAAATCAGCATAAATGCGAAACCGATCAAAGTCAAAACGACTTCCTTATTCGGATCGATCGGCTTGCCTCTGACAGCTTCAATAACGTTCAGCAAAAGCTTGCCGCCATCCAAAGCAGGAATCGGCAGCAGGTTGACGATTCCAAGGTTGACCGATAGAAACGCGAGCAGCGAAATAACGCTGACAACGCCATACTGAGCCGCTTTTGAAGTATATGAATACATCGCGACGGGGCCGCCGAGATCATTTAAGCTGAATCCGTGAAGCATTGCTCCCAAAGCCGCAAAAATCTGTTTCATGACGTTCCACGTTTGAACGAACCCGTACTCGGCAATCGCAATCGGAGAGCGGTTGACTGCTTGTTTTGCAACCACCCCGATTTTGCCTGATTTTTTGCCTTCTTCCGTCACCGTCTTTGGTTTGAGGCTGATGTTTAGAACCTGATTTTTGCCGCGTTTGACCTTAAAAACAAGTTTTCTGCCCGGATTGGCATCAATTTTTGCAGCCATTTCCGAAAAATCGGCAACCTTTTCGCCGTTGATCGAAACAACCGTGTCGCCCTTTTTCAACCCGGCTTTTTGCGCAACGGAATCGTGCTGCACTTGACCAAGCGTCGTCGTATTGGTAATGACGCCGCCCTGCATTACTGCCACGAGCGCAAACGCAACGATTGCCAACAGAAAGTTGTTCATTGCGCCGGCAAAATTCGTCATCATCCTGTTAGGAAGCGCCGCCGATTGAAATTGAACGTCAAGCGGTGCGATCTGAACCTCGGTTCCGTCTGATTCGATAATCATCGCATCGTGATCGACCTGATAGGTTACCTCTTTTGTTTCGTCACCGTTTTCGTAACCTTTGATCCATAATTCTTGATCAAGATCCCATGCAGACACCTCAAGCGGCACTGCATTTAACAAAGTCATCTTGGAAGATGCGTTGATTTTCCTGACGATGCCGTTATCGTCCAACAACAGCGAAATCGGCTGTCCTTTTTTCAAAGAATCTTCCTCATCTTCAAGTCCGGCCATGCGAACGTATCCGCCAAGAGGCAAGATCCTCAGCGTATAAGTTGTTCCGTTTTTGTGATACGCGTAAATTTTCGGCCCCATGCCGATGGAAAATTCACGCACCAAAATTCCGGAACGCTTGGCGAAGAAATAGTGCCCGAATTCATGTACGAACACCAATACTCCAAAGACGATGATAAAAGTTATTATTGTCGTAATCACGGGCAGATTCCTCTCTGGCCTAAATCAGACCGAACAAATGCATCAATGGCAACACAAACAACAATGAATCGAAGCGATCCAGAATTCCGCCGTGTCCCGGAAGAATTTTACCGGAATCTTTAACGCCATAATGACGTTTGAAAGCAGATTCGATCAAATCTCCGATCTGACCGCCGACAGACAAAACAACCGTCAACAACAGCATGATCGGAAGGCCATAGGCAAATTTGACCGGTGAAAATGCAAGGTAAAGGCCAACGACGATTACGCTCACGAGACTTCCGCCAATTGAGCCTTCCCACGTCTTGTTGGGGCTGACATGCGGCGCAAGTTTGTGCTTGCCGAGCTTTCGGCCGATCAGATAAGCACCAGAGTCGGTAACCCAAACGATCAAAAGCGCATATAAGATGACCCAAACGCTTTGGGCACGAGCCTGCATCATCAAATGAAAGCCCATCCCGGCATAGAGCGCACCCAAAGCCGTAACGCCCGCATCATCGAACGAAATGCGGTTTTTTGAAAAAACGGTGTAGATCAAAAGAGCAAGCATTACGAAATAAAAAGCGTCAAGCGTCGTGACGTTTTTCGGCAAAAACCCTGCACACTGGCCAGGCGCAAGCAGCACCGCAATACCAATAAAACTGAGCAATGCTTCAACGGAAACGATCAGCTCTTTTTTCATGATTAAAAATTCAGACATTCCGACAATGCCCATTGCAAAAACCAAAACATTAAACGGCACGCCGCCAATCAATAATAACGGAATAAAAACGGCCAAAGCCACGACTGCCGTAATGACACGTGTTCTCATTATTTTTTGTCCTCCTCGTTCAGACCGCCGAAACGACGATTTCGTTGTTGAAATTTGCTGATATCTTCCGCCAGATCAGCCGGAGAATAATCAGGCCAAAAAGTATCGGTGAAAACCATCTCGCTGTAAGCAAGCTGCCACAACAAGAAATTGGAAATGCGTTCTTCACCGCTTGTCCGAATTAAAAGCTCCGGATCGTCATACGGATAAACGGATGCCGTCATCAGACTCTTGCGGATTGTTTCTTCATCAATCTCATCTGCAGCAAGCTCGTTATTTTGAACCTTCTCGGCAATTTTTTTGACGCCGGTCACGATCTCTGCTCTGCCACCGTAATTCAAGGCAAAGTTCAAAATCATTCCCGTGCAGTTTTTTGTTTGCTCAATCGCATCAAAAACGGCTTTTTGCGTCTTTTCCGGCAATTGATCCGTATACCCCATCACGTTTACCTTGACGTTGTTTTCAATCAATTCAGGAACAAACGTGTCAAAAAATTTTGAAGGAAGATCCATCAAAAAACTGACTTCAGACTTGGGACGCTTCCAATTTTCAGTTGAAAATGCATAAAGCGTCAAAACTTTGACACCGAGATTGCTTGCTGCTTTGGTAATTTCCTTTACGTTCTCCATCCCCTGCTTATGTCCGGCAACTCTCGGCAAACGTCTCTTTTGCGCCCAGCGTCCGTTGCCGTCCATGATGATAGCAATATGGTTTGGAATCTTATTTTCATCTAAATCGACTTCTTCAGTTTCATTTTCTGAATTCGTCTTAAATAATTTTGAAAACATCTTTTCAAAACCTCCGAATCATGTTTCAGCAGATACAAGAATAACGGGGCAGCTGAGCGCATTCTGCCTGAAATTGCGCCGTTTTGCCCCGTTATTTCGGAAAGCTGACTATTCTGCCAAAATTTCTTTTTCCTTAGCAGCCGTAATTCCATCAATATTCTTGATCGAAGCGTCCGTAATCTTTTGTGCTTCGTCTTCCAGATCATGAAGCACGTCTTCGCTCATGTCGCCGTTCTTTTGTGCCTTTTTTAATGAATCCATCATTTCGCGACGAACGTTTCTGACCGCAACTTTGCCCTTTTCAGCCGCCGCACGAACCTGTTTGGCAAGTTCCTTGCGTCGTTCTTCAGTAAGCTGCGGAATGACCAAACGAATCGCACTGCCATCGTTCATCGGCGTCAAGCCGAGATCTGATGCCAACAAAGCATGTTCGACGTCTTTTAAAGAAGATTTGTCATATGGCGTAACAAGCAAAACTCGTGCTTCAGGGACTGAAATTTGCGCCATTTGGTTAAGCGGAGTCGGAGCACCGTAGTATTCAACCATCACGCGATTGAGCAGGCTGGCATTGGCGACGCCGGCACGAATCCCGCCAAGCTCATGCTGCAAAGCGGCTTCTGCTTTTTGCATCTTTTCTTGATATTTAACTAATTCTGAACTAACACCCATTGTTGTTTCTTCCTTCCTGATTATCGATAAATCATCGATCAAACATTTAAGTATCCGTTGCTTTTTCAAGTCAACCTTTTTGAGGAAATTATCATTGATGTCACGAGATAATTCCAAATTATTACCAAATACTATGTTATCTAACCAAAGTAAATTTGTCAAAAATAATCTGACATCAAAACGAAAAATTAAAAAACATTTTCATCGTCAAAAAAATGCATCAAAAAAGCCGGGAACTGCGCACCCGGCTTTTAAAGCTGTCAATTATTTCGTAACCGTCGTACCGATATTTTCACCGACAACAACTTTCTTGATGTTGCCGTGCTTATTCATATTGAAGACGACAAGCGGAATATCATTATCCATTGAAAGGGAGGATGCCGTCGTATCCATTACGTTAAGACCCTTGTTGATAATATCAAGATGCGTCAAATTGTCATACTTGACTGCATTTTCATCTTGACGAGGATCTGCCGAATATACCCCGTCAACACCGTTTTTGGCCATCAAAATGACGTCAGCGTTGATTTCTGAGGCACGTAACGCAGCAGTCGTATCAGTTGAGAAATATGGAGAACCGGTCCCAGCGGCAAAAATCACGATGCGGCCTTTTTCGAGGTGACGCACGGCTTTTCTTCTGATGTAAGGTTCAGCAACCTGGCGCATTTCAATCGCCGTTTGAACGCGGGTCGGAACCCCGACCGATTCCAAATTATCCTGCAATGCCAACGCGTTCATCACCGTGCCGAGCATGCCGATGTAGTCGGCTTGCGCACGTTCCATGCCCATCGCTGCGCCTGCTTCGCCGCGCCACATATTGCCGCCGCCGACAACGATTGCGATTTCGACTCCGAGATCATGAACTTCCTTGATTTCTTCGGCAACTTTACGGATTTCGGGTGGATTGATGCCATGGCCTGCTTCACCGGCCAATGCCTCACCGCTCAATTTCAAAACAACGCGTTTGTATTTAATATCCGCCATCTAAGTTAATTCCTCCTAAATCTTGATTCATTATAGGCCATAAACCATTCTAAGATATGATACCATTATTTTCATATGCTTTCAAACTGCTTTTCTAAAAAGATTTCCACCGTGAAATTCAGAGTTTTACGACATCATCGTCTTTATGACCCCAACGAAGCGGATCTACCAAATTTTCCAACACGAAATTCTCGGTTTCAGACTCGTATTCAAAAACCGCAATGCCGCAGTTCGGAATTCCATGCTGATTTCTGATCAATTGCATCGTATCCGGTGCGAAGCGATCCAAAAAAGTTCCGATCGTGCATCCGTGCGAGACGATCAAAATATTTTCTCCTTCTTCTTTTTTCATGATTGCCTTAACGCAATTTTCAAATCTTTCAGCCATTTCTTGAACGGACTCGCCTCCGTACGGAACAAACGCATCGGTGTTGTCAACGAACCAATTCTTAGGCTGCGTGAACTCGCGCTGCCCTTCATAAAGTCCGAAATAAATTTCTTTCAATGCCTTGAGTCTAGTATAGGGCTTGTCCGTGATTAATTCCGCAGTATCTGAAGTTCTTTCCGAAGTCGACGTGTAAACTGCTGAAAAATCAACGTTCCTGAGCGATCGCCCCGCTTCTTTTGCCTGTTTTCTGCCAAGTTCGGTCAGCGGCGAATCACACCATCCTTGAGTCATGTGCAATTCGTTAAACAACGTTTGACCGTGGCGCACCAAATATAGTTTTTTCATGTCTCTCACCTCAAAATTTTATCCTGTCTGTTATAGTATGCAAGAATTTTAAAAAAATGAAAAGAACTTCTTATGGATATTTTGCGATTTTTTTCACTGCTTCTTTTAAAATCAAGCATACTCTTGCTATAATTGATAATGTTGAGATATAAAGAAAGGATTGAAATTTCGTTGACTAATCAAACTCGACAAAAAAGGTCTCAGCCTCAAAAGCGAAACCCGTTCTCCAAAAGCAGCCTGTTGCTCATGCTGCTTGTTCTCGGACTCGGTTTCATCTTGGGCTATCGAACCAGGACTTATATGAATCAGATAGTTGTCGAAACAACTGATGCCGTGTTAAAAGAAGGTCCCGGCACTGAATTTCCGCAAAAAAGCTTTCTGAAAAAAGAACAGCGTCTGACCGTCTATTCAAGAAAGAATCACTGGCTTCACGTTAAAACGGACAACGGCAAAACAGGATGGGTCGCTGATTGGATGATTGCCGATGGTTATAAGAACCCGATCGAAAAGCTCAGCGATGCAACAATCGTCATTGATGCCGGTCACGGCGGCGCAGATTCGGGCGCATTGTCAATCAAAAATAAGATGGAAAAGAAGTACACGCTCCTTTATGCCAAAGAACTTGAGCAAAAGCTTGAAGGTTATGGTACCAAGGTCTACATGACGCGTTCTTCAGATAAAACGGTCAGCCTTTCTTCAAGACCGATTCTTGCCCAACAGGTTCATGCCGATGCTTTCATCAGTATTCACTTTGATTCTTGCGATCAGCCGAATGCCGCTTCGGGATTTACGACATATTACTATCACACCGGCAAATCGCTTAAACTCGCACGCTACATCAACCAAAGCTTCGGAGCCCTAGGACTTGAAAATCGCGGTGTTGACAAAGGAGATTTTCTCGTTATCCGGGACAACACTCAGCCGTCCGTTTTGCTTGAAATGGGCTACATCAACACCCAAAAGGATTTCGACAACATCTCCGATCCTTCATATCGCAGCGAAGCAATGGACGACGTCGTCAAAGGCCTAAAGAAGTTTATTGAAAATAACGATTAAAAAAGAGGCTGCCTCAAATTTAAACCCCGGATGAGGCCGGGGGGTGCGGATGCGTGACAATCGCCTGCTATGGCGGAACAACCAAAAAACAAAACGTGTCTGTAAAGTTGAATGAAATCTTGCCTTGAGCAGCACTGTATTTTATAAAATAAATGCCGGACAAAGCCAGTCGCAAATCGACCGTCTTCGTTCGGCATTTCGTTAAATTCAAGCAAAAAGCAGGAATTTTTGCTGTCAACTATTTGTTTTCCGTTCTCAGATACAGTTCTTCCAACTGCTTTTCGGCAACGGTGCTCGGGGCATTCGTCAATGGTTCTGACGCCTTGGAATTCTTAGGGAAGGCAATCACCTCACGAATGTTGTCTTTGCCGGCAAGAAGCATTGCGAAACGGTCAAGGCCAAGAGCCAGTCCGCCATGAGGAGGGAATCCGTAATCAAGTGCTTCCATGAACCAGCCGAATTGTGCTTCAGCGCTTTCCTTCGTAAATCCAAGCGCTTTGAACATCTTTTCCTGGATATCGCGACGATGGATACGAATCGAACCACCGCCAAGCTCATACCCGTTCAAAACGATGTCATAGCTTTGAGCATGACATTTGTGCGGATCCGTTTCAAGCAGATCCAGATCTTCTTCGTTTGGCATCGTGAACGGATGATGAGCTGCGATATAGCGTTCAAATTCCTCGCTGTATTCAAACAACGGCCAGTCGACGACCCAAATGAACGCAAATTTGGAATTATCGATCAAATCAAGTTCCTTTGCGATCGAAACGCGCAAATATCCAAGAGAATCAGCAACGACCTTGCGATTGTCGGCAACGAACAACAACAGGTCGCCAGCTTTGGCACCGGTTGCTTCTTTGACTTCTGCTTCCTTTTCTTTGAAGAACTTGGAAACGGGACCGGCCAAGCCTTCGTCCGTCACTTTCATCCAAGCCAAGCCTTTGGCGCCGAAACGCTTGATGTATTCCTGCTTTTCTTCGATCTTTTTGCGCGAATACTTGTCAGCACCGCCAGGAACGACGATTGCTTTGACCTGACCGCCGTTTTCAAGCGCCGAATCAAAGACCTTAAAGCCGGCACCCTTGACGACTTCTGCCATATCCTGCAATTCCATGCCAAAACGAATGTCCGGCTTGTCTGAACCGAAACGATCCATCGCTTCGTTCCAAGTAATCTGCTTGATCGGCGTTTCAATTTCGATTCCAAGAGTTTCTTTCATGACTGCTTTCAGCAAGCCTTCCGTCATTTCGCGAATTTCATCAGCCGTCATGAATGACATTTCCATATCGATCTGAGTAAATTCAGGCTGACGATCACCGCGCAGATCCTCATCACGGAAGCAGCGCGCAATTTGATAATAGCGATCATAGCCTGCCCCCATCAGCAATTGCTTAAAGAGCTGCGGTGATTGCGGAAGCGCGTAGAAATGTCCCGGATAAACACGCGACGGAACCAGATAATCACGGGCACCTTCAGGAGTCGAGCGCGTCAAATAAGGCGTTTCGATGTCAAGAAAATGGTTTTCATCCAAATAACGATGAACGGTTTGCGTGATTCGATTTCTGATCATCAAAGAACGCTGCATTTCAGGACGACGCAAATCGAGATAACGATAACGCAGACGAGTGTCGTCAGTTGCCGTCGTATCGTCTTCGATGCTGAACGGAGTCGTTTTTGCTTCGTTTAAAATCGTGACCTTGCTTGTTTCAACTTCGATTTTGCCGGTTTTCATATTCGGGTTGACGGCATTTTCAGCACGACTGACGACCTTGCCGACGATTTCGATTACGTATTCGCTTTTAAGCGTTTCGGCAATTCTGAATGCTTCTTCTGAAATTTCATGACTGAAAACAAGCTGAACCAAGCCTTCACGATCGCGAAGGTCTGCAAAAATCAAATTTCCCAAATTGCGGCTTTTTTGTACCCAGCCTTTCAAAACCACTTCTTGACCGAGATACTTTTCATCGACCAATCCAGCGTATGTCGTTCGCTTCATTTAATATCTTCCTTTCCTACTTTGCAAGTTTTGCAAAGTCTTCATAAACATCATTTAAGGAAACGCTTATTTCTTCGCCTGTTTCCATTTTCTTCAAATTAGCTTTTCCTTCGGCAAGTTCCGTTTCGCCGATCGTCAAGGTATACTTGGCGTCAAGCTTGCTTGCCGTCTTGAATTGCGCCTTTGGCTTGCGCGACAGATAATCGCGATCGGCACTGAATCCCTGGCTTCTCAATGACATTGCAATCTTAAGCGTTTCAGCATTCGTGCTTTCACCGATGCCGACAACGTAAACGTCAAGATCGTTTTCGATGTCAAATGCATCCTCTTCTGCCTCCAAGATAAGCAGCAAACGCTCAACGCCAAGAGCAAAGCCGATGCCCGGCGTTTCAGGTCCGCCAAGCTGTTCAACCAGACCGTTGTAGCGTCCGCCGGCACAAACGGTCGTCCACTTGCCTGAAAAGACCTTGGAATCGCTCATGATTTCAAAAATCGTATGGTTGTAGTAATCAAGGCCGCGAACCATGTTTGAATCGATCTCGTATTCGATGCCAAGGTCGTCAAGCAACGATTTAACCGTTTCAAAGTGCTTTTTTGCATCGTCCGTCAAATAATCGAGAATTGACGGTGCTCCTTCAACGATTTTTTGATCGCCTTCATCTTTTGAATCCAATACGCGCAACGGATTTTTGTGAAGACGTTCTTTTGAATCATCTGAAAGTTCTGCTTCAAAAGGTTCGAGATAATCAATCAAAGCTTGTCGATAAGCCGCGCGCGACTCATTGTCGCCAAGCGTGTTCAAAGCAAGCTTAAGACTGTTCAAACCAAAACTCTTGAGAAGTTCGATCGCCATTGCGATGACTTCAACGTCAAGCGTCGGATTGTCGACGCCGAATGCTTCGACGCCGATTTGGTGAAATTCGCGGAAACGTCCGGCTTGCGGGCGTTCATAGCGAAACATCGGTCCGATGTAATATGTCTTGAACGGCTTTTGAATTTCTGGTCCGTAAAGCTTGTTTTCCACATAGCTGCGAACGACTCCAGCAGTTCCTTCAGGACGAAGCGTAACGTGACGATCGCCTTTGTCAAAAAAATCATACATTTCCTTTGTCACAATGTCTGAAGTTTCGCCAGACGTTCTTGAAAAGACCTCAAAGTTTTCAAAAATCGGCGTTCTCATTTCCTGATAGCGAAATTTTTTGAATAATGCACGTGCCTTTTTTTCGATAAATTGCCATTTTTCGGAATCGCCCGGCAAAATATCGGCAGTGCCCTTTGGACGTTGGTACTTCATTTTTAATTCCTCCTGTTGATTTTCCGGCAACAAAAAAGCCCCTATCGATCATCTCTGATCGACAAGGGCGCAAAAGCACGGTACCACCTTGGCTTATAAACTCAGGGATAACGCGCCACGTCGCGGTGCTTTCATCAAGCACGCCTCGAAAGTGTCTTTCGAAAAATCGATCCGTTGGACTTTGCAGCATCCGTCCACTCTCTGTGCGGTCTTCTTTTCTACTCCTCTTTTTCACCGGTTCATTTATGATAAATACAGTGTACTAAATATCAAATGTTAAGTCAAGCGTTGTTACGGCTTGTTTTTATTTGAACAAGCCGACGTCTCTCACCTGATTGGCAACCCTTTAGAGTAATCTTTGCTAGCTTCCGCCAGCATCATTTTATTGGGACCGACGCCAATGTTTTTTTCGCCCGTGTTTTCCCACCCATCATACGCATATTAATGAACATCGCCATTCGACCAAGCAATCAAATTGCAAAAATTCTGAATGAACGACCAAAAAACATATGTTGCGAAAGCAAAAATAAAAAGCCTTTCTTTCAAGGCTTCTTACTCAATATATTTAAGGATAGTACAGGATAGTTAAAGGTTGATATATTAGCATTTGCAAGCAATTAGTGCACGATGTGTGCACATTTTATTGTGTTTATTTATACGCACTATTAATAGAATCTTTTTGATTAGTCGCTTTAGTCAACCACCATTGACTAAAGTCACGGGATTTTCGGCCAATCTTGATAAAAGTGAGCTGGTTACTCACAAACAGTATTGCCTTCTAGTCGATGGAGCTATCGATAATTTTTCTGCTACTTCAGCTTGCGTCATATCTGCATTAACTCGTGCAGCCTTAATCGTAATTTTAGGCACAAAAAATCTCCTCTCTTTCTGTTTAAAGTAGCCAAATTAATAAAATGATTAGCGCGATAATTACAAATGCTAGTAAAATACCGAATTGTAAATTAATACGCATGTCTAGCTTGCCATCTTTTGACTTTCTATGATATTCATAATTGCCAAGTAGTAATTTTTTCCAGTTCATTTTCTTATACCGTTATGATAGAATGTACATTAAAGAGGAGGGGCATCCCCCCTTTCTTTAGTGGGTTTATTAGGTTCTATCGTTTAAACCCAAGTTCTATTTTGATTGAAATTACTGGGAATAATTTCAAATCTACTTTGAAGAAGAAATCTTTAAAAGGTTTCTTCTTTTTTTATCGGCCATCTTTCACCTTGAGTTCCAGTTAAAATGTAATCGCATTTGTGATAATACATCGTGCCTTCAAGCGTTTTAATTCTACCATTTTTTGTTGCCTGTTCTGCCATAAGGACAACTGGCTTTTTCTTCACTTTCATGTAAAATGCTCCTTTTTGTTACATTTCAACATCTTTAACCTCTGACCAAATATCCTTAAGTAACCGTCCATTAATTTTATAGTTAAAAATATCAAAGGTGGCTCCCTTTTTTAAAAGAGAATTTTCACAAACTAAAAGCCATCCATCCTCTAATATCCCAGTTTTGGGATCAGGTAAAATCATGTATTGCTTACCATTTATTTTGAAATAAATTTCAAGATTATAACTCATTGCTTCTTTTAAAGCTTTTAGAGTATTAAGGTTATTTGCGTTCATGGGATTTTAACCACCTTTCTATATTATTTTTCTCGTTCTGGTTTAATTTACGCCACTCTTTTTTCCGCTTATATTTTACAACACCACCATCCTTAATGGCAAGCCAGTCATGCGCATGCGGTACTATTGGGTGATGCTTTGGTGCGCCTTGATTAGTTAAATCATAATCGACCTTTGGTTTACCTAAAGAATCATAAACACGGTATTGAACAGGCTTACCATCTGCTAATTTAAGTACAACTGAAGATGGATTATAAGAAAAAGGAATGCTATGTTCGAGACTTAAACTCGGCTCAATGTTGTTCAAAAAATTATTTTTTAGTTCATCAACCCAATAAGCCGCCTTACTGCACCGGCAACGTGGATGTTCTGGAATCAACGGCACATCGTCTAAAGAGTAAACCCCAATTCCATATTCATTATTGCGCTCAGCAATTTCGCGACACCTTTTACACGCTGTTGGTTCGGCAATCCATTTGCAAAATTTAATTCCGTTACGTTTAAATGAATTCATTTGTGCTACATCTTGCACACGAGCAGTTTCAGTAATTACTAAGTTTTCAATAACAGATGTAGCGTTTGTAATCTCTTTAGCCACATTCTGTTTTAAATTAGCTATCATCTGTTTAGGATTAGTACCTTGTACCATTGCACAGCTAATCAATGTATCCAGTTTAGCTTTTAGCACGTCCTGATTAATCCATAATCTGCTTGACCACGTCGCTCCATGAAAACTAGCTTCAGCGACACTTTGAGCTTGCTCTTTTATCTCATTGCTTTTGTGGTACCCTAATATACCTGATTGACGCTTTACTTCATTTTGGTAAGATGCTAGCAAATATTTATTGAATTCTTTTTCTTCTTTGCTGGTAACCTTAGTAATCTCCAAGCCTAGCATTGCTTTTAAATGCTCTAACCGGTTAATCTTCATAGTCGCATTATAAATTTTCAAGCGGTCATTAGCATATTTACTAAAATCTTTTTGTGCGACCATTCGAGCAGCCGTTTTTTCAAAAGATTTCACTTTTAAAACGATCGAAATTAATAAGGCTTGGTATAAGCCTACTAAAAAATTAAAGATACAAAAAACGAATCTAGCAAAAGATTTATACGAATAAATGACGAAATGCTAAATATACTAAAAGAATTACAATCAAACAAAAAATGGTATTTATTAATCAATATGGCACCATCCCTACTTCTTCAGCAGTTAATAAAACGTTAAGAGATTGTCTTAGCAAAATCAATATAAATAAGCACGGTTTTCATTTTCATAGTTTAAGGCACACTCATGTTGCTTACTTATTATCAGAAGGAATTGACATTTATGCCATTGCAAAAAGATTAGGTCATTCAGATATAACTACCACAACCAGAATTTACTCATATTTAATTGATGAATTTAAGACACAAACCGATGATTTGATTTCATCTAGTTTAGATAAATTAAACACGGAGCGTGCACAAAAATTTTTAAAACATACTAAAACATACGATTCATAAAAAATAAAAACGCCTATTTTTAGGCGTTTTTGCGTGTTATATTAAAGCATATGATTCATTAAAAAGGAGAGTACAGGATTTGAACCTGCGCGCCGGTACTACCGGTTCGCCGGATTTCGAGTCCGGTGCATTACCACTCTGCCAACTCTCCACAACAGTATTAATTATATCAACTAATATTGCTATTGGCAAGAGAAAAATTCATTATCTCTTAAATAATTCTTTTCTTATGCCATGATTGACAAGATAAGCCACTTTTTTGGCACGAGATTGATGCTTGAAAGCATATTCTGCTTTCAACGCACTGGATTTGTCAGAAAATTCTTCGTGATATATCAGCTTGACAGGCCGCCTGTTTCGCGTATATTTGGCTCCTTCGCCGCTGTTGTGCTTTGCTGTACGAACTTTCAAATCGGTCGTAAACCCTCCGTAAAGCGTTTTGTCAGAACAAAGAAGAACGTAAAAATAATATTTTTTATCCATATACGATCTTCCTGACTTCTTCCGTGTACTCCCCGTTTTCTTCGTAGACGAAAAGCGGCGGCATAAAGCGAAGTCCACCCGGCTTGCCGTCTTTTATGGCTTCAACGAGCACCATGTTTGCTTCGCGATTCCTTTTTGGATAGACGAACTGCACTCGTTTCGGCTCCAAACGATGCTTCTTCATCAATTCGATCATTTCGATCAAGCGTTCCGGACGATGAACGTACGAAACCCTTCCGTTCATTTTGAGCAAACCGCTGGCCTGTTCAATCGTCTGCTCAAGCGTCACCGCAAGCTCATGCCGAGCCAATGCCAAATACTGATTGGGATTTTTCTTGCTGTCGGGCTGATCTTCAAAATACGGAGGGTTGCAGGTCACCGTATCGATCGAGTCCTTTGCCAAATAGTCAAAAACATTGTTCAAATCATCGTTGATCACCGTTACGCGTTCTTCCAAACCGTTTAGGTCAATGCTTCTTTTCGCCATGTCGGCCAAACGCGGCTGAATTTCGACTTCGTAGATTTGCGCACTGGATTTTGGCGTCAAAAAAAGACCGACCGCACCGTTTCCTGCACATAAATCAACTATTTTCTGCTCCTTTTTCTTAGCCGGGTTGACAAAATCAGCCAATAAAACGGCATCTAATGAAAACGAAAATACCTCGCTGCTTTGAATAATCTTTATGCCGTTTGAAAAAAGCGCATCGACGCGCTCATTTTCATGAATTTCAACATCCATTTCTGTTCCCTCGTTCACTTGTTTAGGATATCTGTATATTATACCATTTCCCGGTCAGCTTTTCGAAAAACTTGTAATTTATGTCGTTTCATTTTAATATTAGGTATGAATACATTTTGAAAAGGAGAAAAAATTTGTTCTATTCTTTTATCAGAGTCGTTGCGCGATTCATCGTCTTCGTTTTAAACGGCAACGCTCATTATGAAAATAAAGATAAACTTCCAAAGGGAAACTATATCCTGGTTGCGCCGCACCGTGCTTGGTTTGACATGATTTATTTCGCCTTGGCGGCGGCACCGAAAAAATTTTGTTTCATGGCCAAAAAGGAACTTTTTAAAAATCCAATCCTGAAATTCATCTTGGTTCATGCCAATGCTTTTCCGGTCGATCGAGAAAATCCAGGGGCATCAGCCATCAAAAAGCCTGTCAAACTGCTAAAAAGCGCCGATTTGTCGCTCATAATCTTTCCGTCCGGCACGCGTCACAGCCAAAACCTCAAAGGCGGTGCCGTTTTGATTTCAAAACTTTCCGGAGTTCCACTTGTTCCCGTCGTCTACCAAGGACCCGTAACCTTTAAAGATTTATGCAAACGCCAAAAATTAACGGTTCGTTTCGGAGATCCGATTGAAGTCGATCGTAAAATGAAACTGACGGATGAAAATCAGGCTGAAATTCTTGAAAAAATGAATCAGGCATTCGATAAGCTCGATAAAGAAATCGATCCGAATTACCATTATGTCGATCCGCATCCGAAAAAATAACCGAGACCGTCAGTTTCTCTGGCGTTTTTTGCTTTATTCGCAAATAGTTTCAAAGCTAAAAAATACCTGCTGCAATCGCTGAAGATGCAACAGGTATTTTTCTTTGATTCGAATTAATTTTTATGCGCCTTGCCCTTGTGTTTGCGCACTTTGCATGCGATAAAGCTCAGCATAGCGTCCGTTCAAAGCAAGCAGGCTTTCGTGATTGCCGCGTTCAACGATATTGCCCTTGTCAAGAACGAGAATCAAATCGGCATCCTTGATCGTTGACAGACGGTGGGCAATCGCAATCGTCGTTCTGCCCTTTCGCATCTGATTCATCCCGTGCTGAATCATCATTTCAGTCTGGGTGTCGATATTTGCCGTTGCTTCATCTAAAATCAAAATTTTAGGATCTCTGACGATCGTTCGCGCAAATGAAAGAAGCTGCCTCTGTCCGGCTGAAAAAGCTCCTCCTCGTTCAAAGACCTTTGAATCATATTTTTGAGGAAGTTTTTCGATAAATGACGAAGCATTGACAAATTCAGCTGCTTCTTTGACTTGTTCATCGGTAATCGATTTGTCATACATCCTGATATTCGTCTTGATGTCGCCATAAAACAAGAACGGCTCTTGCAAAACAAGTCCCAGCTTGCTCCTCAGTTCGGCAGTCGAATAATCTCTGATGTCATGTCCGTCGATTAAAATCTGACCGCTCGAAAACTCATAAAAGCGCATCAAAACATTGATGATCGAACTTTTGCCGCTGCCGGTATGTCCGACCAAAGCAACGGTCTGCCCTGGTTCAACGGTAAAATTGATGTTTTTCAAAACCGGATTGTCTTCATCGTAGCCAAAAACAACATCCTTAAACTCGATTCGCCCGGCAGTAATTTCAGCATCAGACTCTTCATTTTGCTTAGGGGCGTACGTTTTTTCGTCCATGATTTTCAAAATGCGGCTTCCGGCAACGATTCCGTCCTGAAAAACGGACATGTAATCCATCACGTTCGTCATCGGATTGAAGAAGTTTTGCACATACGACAGGAACGCATAGATAACGCCTGCCTTGACGAAATTATCCAATCCTTGCACGCCAAAATATGTCAAAGTTACCAACTCAGCCAAATTGAACAATAACGTAACAATCGGAAAGAGCAGCAATGAGTTGATCTTGATCATCTTGAAACGCATCTGCATATATGCTTCGTTTTCATCTTCAAATTCATGCGTGATCCGTTTTTGTTGCCTGAATTGCTGAATAATGCTGATTCCCATCAAGGATTCGTTCAGTTTCGTGTTGATTCGACTGAGATATTCGCGCAGGCGCCGATAAATTTTTGAACTTAATTTTTCATAAAGATAAGTCGTCGCAAAAATCACCGGCAAAAAAATCAGAGTCAGACAAGCTAATGAAACGCTCACGCTTGCCATTGCGAAAAATGCTGAAATAACCGAAAAACTTGCGACAAAAATCGTCAAAAAAAGCGTCCAAAAATCAAATAACGTTTTCGTATCGTTCGTAACCCTTGAAACGATGGAACCCGCAGGCACGTTATCAAAATATTTGAGTCCTAACGTATGAAGCTTTTTAAAAAGTTCAACGCGAATTCTTTCAAGCGTTCGTTCAGCACCCATTCCAAAGGCAAACTGTTGTATGAACTGAGTTGCCGCCTTAATGATCGTTCCTAAAAAATACAGTCCGGCAAATGCCCAAATCATGTTCATCGTCGTGTTCGAATTCGTCAGGTAATGATCAAGGTAGTATTGCAATGAACGAGGCAATGCGATATTGATCAGACTCAAAATAAGCGCAAACACGATTGCCGTAATGAACTGCCCTTTAAATTCCATTGCGTAAGGAATCAGGCGTTTAATAATCGTTTTTTGCTCTTTTCTTGTAAATGATCTTGCCCAAACCGACTCATGTTTCATTATGCCTCATCCCCCTTTCCGATATTTTGCTCAAGTCGCTGCATCTCAAACGTTTTTTGGTACCAGCCGCCGTTTTGGGCAAGTTGCTCATGCGTTCCTCGTTCAACGACCGTCCCATGATCGATTACGATAATTTCATCGGCTCCCATAACCGAGCTCAAACGGCTGGCAACCATGATTGTCGTGCGATCCGCACGATTTTTCTTGATTCGTTCAAGAATGTGCTTTTCCGTTTTTGCGTCGATAGCAGAAAGCGAATCGTCCAAAATCAACAGTTCGGGCGAAACCATCAGTGCTCTGGCAATGGCCAAGCGTTGTTTTTGCCCTCCTGAAAGAGAGACGCCCATTTCCCCGACTTCAGTATCATAACCTTTCTGCATCTGAACGATGTCTTCATCAAGATCGGCAGCATAGGCAGCTTCTTCGACTTCTTTTTGATCGGCCAAAGGCTTGGCAAACCGAATGTTTTCACGAATGCTCGTTGAAAATAAGAAGCTTGTCTGCGGAACATAACCGATTTGCGTCAGAAAATCCTGCATTTGATAATCGCGAATATCATGACTGCCAAACGTGATCTTACCGTCATAGCTATCAAATTCACGCATCAAAAGACGTAAAATCGTGGATTTTCCGGCACCGGTTCGGCCAACGATTCCAAGTACTTTGCCAGGTTTTACCTCAAATTTGACATTTTGCAAATTGACGCCGCGATCTTTTTGATCAGGATACTTAAATTCCTTAATGTCAAATGCAAGCTCTCCTTCAACATCTGAATGTTCTTCAAGTTTCGGCTGAACCCAGTGATTCTTTTCTCCAAGAAGCAGCATGATTCGATCGTAGCTGGCGGTGCCGCGTTCAAGAATGTTGAACAAACGTCCGATAGCAAACATCGGCCAAATCAATTCAGACAGATAAGAAACAAACGATACGAGCTGCCCGATTGAAATCGTTCCGTTCAAAACCGAACTGCCTCCGTAAACAATCGTCATAATATATGAAAAGCCCAAAATAATCGTCGTTGCCGGATCAAACAAGGAATCAATCACGATCGATTTTTTGTCGGCAGCAATCGTCTTGTCAACATGACGTTCAAAATCTTCAATGTCCTGCTTTTCCTGTCCGAGCGTTTTAATAACCTTGACACCTGTAATGCTTTCTTGCGTCTTATTGTTCAGATCTGAAAATGCAGCCTGGGCATCACTGAACGCATCATGAATCTTTTTGCCAAGATATGTTGCTTCCAAAGCTAAAAAAGGCAAAGGAATGATTGCTAAAATAGTCAAGCGCCAGTCAACGAAGATGCACATCGCAATCAAAGTCGAACAGCCCGTCATCAACGAATCTGCCAAAGTCAAAATTCCTGAACCTGCGACTTCTCTGACCGCATCAACGTCATTGGTCGCATGCGCCATCAAATCACCGACGCGATGGTTGGCATAAAACGTCTGATCCATCTTCATAAAATGCTGAAAAAGACGACTTCTGATTTGCCTTTCTAAAATAAATGACGTGCCAAATATGTATTTTCTCCAAACATAACGCATCAGATATCGCATAACGGAACTTAAAAGAAAAATCAAAAGCATTAGACACAAAAAGTCTGGTTTCAAGTTTCTCTGCGAAATGGCATCAACGATGCTTCCGATCACCTTAGGAGGAACGATCGTCATGATTGCCGTCACGAACAGAGCTAAAACGCCGATAACGTAACGTTTTTTCTGTTCTTTGAAAAACCAGTCCAAACGTTTAAAAATACCCAAAATAAGCACCCCTTTTCTAAAAAATAAAAAAGCCAGGCACGCAGAAATCGCATCCCTGGCTTGATTTCAGCAAGATTTAAACATATGATTATTTCTTATCCATGTTTGCTTTCATTGCTGCCATCATTTGGTGAAGTTTCTTTTCGGAAGGCTTTTGGCCCATTTGGACCATCATCGTCCTTAACATTTGCTCATTGATAGGAGGATTCTTCTTTAAATAATCTTCCATATACTTGCGAGCTGCAAAAAAACCACCTGCAAAGCAAGCCAAGCCCACTAATACGATGATCAGCACTAAGACTGGTGTCGACATACTAACGCCTCCTTCTGATTAAAACTAAGTCTCAACAAATAATTTTACACAATATCAAATAAAAAATAAAGTGAAACCTTAAGAAACTTTACCTTGTCTGCTAATCATCACGCAATCCGCGTTTTCTTTGGATGTTTTTAACCTTCTCGGGCGTGACTTCCTTACCGTCTTTATCATAAATTTGAAGCATTTCAATTCGATTTCTGAATCCTTCGCGAAAAATAGACAAGTATGTCTCGCGAAGGCTTTTTTGTTCTTCTTTTTCTTCCGGAGTCAGACCGACAGTCTTTTTCTTGTTGGCCAACTCATTGATTCGATCGATGAGATTTTGCGGAATTTGACCATTATCCATCAATGGAGCCTCCTATTTTTAAATTCAACATGGCTAATGATATCTGAAATTTAAGAAAAAAACAAGTTTTTTGCTCACAAGTTCGGAAAAGTTTTTGAACGAACTTTAGTTTGATTATCGATTGATTTATGTTATAATGATAACAAAATATAAAAGGGGGTGTACCCATGCCAAAAAAGCCATCAGAAAAACGCCAAATCAAGGTTTTGCGCTACATCTACGACACGGTTCAAGAGAAAGGCTATCCTCCAACCGTTCGCGAAATTTGCAAAGCAGTGGAACTTTCTTCCACTTCAACGGTTCACGGTCATTTGGCACGTTTAGCCAAACGCGGCTATCTCAAAAAAGACCCGACCAAGCCGCGTGCAATGGAAATTACGCCAGAAGGCCTGGAAGCCATCGGTGAGACTCCCAAGAAAACGAAAATTCCGGTTATCGGTACCGTCACTGCCGGTGCGCCAATTCTTGCCGTTGAAGAAACAACCGAGTATTTTCCGCTTCCTCCGGAATTTGAAAGCGCAGATGACTTGTTCATGTTGACAATTCGTGGCGAAAGCATGATCAATGCCGGAATTTTAAACAGTGATCAGGTTATTGTCCGCAAGCAGAACTATGCTGATAACGGGGACATCGTTATTGCGATGACCGAAGATAACGAAGCAACTTGCAAACGATTCTTTAAAGAAAGTGACCATTACCGCTTGCAACCGGAAAATGATACGATGGCACCGATTATTTTAAACAGCGTCAGCATCGTTGGCAAAGTAATCGGTCTGTATCGTAATATGATTCGATGACTCAAATAATAAATGCGATTGCCCCATGAAAAGAAGGCAATCGCTTTTTTTACGAACAAAGGTCGCTGCCTTGCCCTAAGGTTTGACAACAACCTTTGTTTTAATTTTTTCTTATCTCTTTGGCCATCTTGAAAAGTTCCTGCGCATGCTCCAAAGTCAATTCCGTAATCTTTGATCCGGACAGCATTCTTGCCAACTCTTGGACCCTTTCGCTATTATTCAAGAACTTGACGTGCGTTTCGGTTCTTCCGTCGATGACGTGCTTTGCAATAAAGTAATGGTGATCAGCAATTGCCGCAACCTGAGGCAGATGCGTAATGCAGAGAACTTGCGAATTACGAGAAATCAGACTGATTTTTTCAGCAATTGCCTGAGCAACGCGTCCGCTGACGCCGGTATCGACCTCGTCAAAAATAATGCTTGTTACGCCTTGTTTTTGTGCAAAAATAGTTTTCAAGGCCAGCATGATTCGCGATAATTCACCACCGGATGCGATTTTCGCCAGTGCGCCCATTTCTTCGCCAGGATTCGTTTGAATGTAAAATTCAACCCGATCAATCCCGTCTTCATTCAATTCAGCTTCATTTTCCTTAAGAAACTTGACTTCAAAAACGGCTTTATCCATGCAAAGTTCAGCAAGCTGATGATGAATCGCTTTTTCCAGGCCTTTAGCCACGGCTTTTCTTCTTTCGCTAAGCTTTGCGGCTAAAGACATCGCCTCAGACCGTGCCTTTTTGACGCTTTCTTCTTGTTCGCTTGAGTCGCTGTCGACTTGCTGCATTTCGTCAAGTTCGGCAGAAATTTTCTCAAAATATGCCAAAATCTGCGGAATCGAGTCTCCGTATTTGCGCTTTAACTGATGAATCGTTTCAAGTCTTGCTTCGATTTCATCCAAGCGATTTTCATCCCACTCCATCGTATCAAGCTCATTTGAAACGTCTCTGCCGACATCCTGCAGGCCGTAAAAAGCCTCTGAAATTTTATCGGCTATCGAACTCAGTTTGTCGCTGATTCCTGCAACCTTGTTCATTTCCTCCATGACGTTTCCAAGCACGCCCAAAACATCGAATTCTTCGCCGTTAAAGGCTTCATAGCCCGTTTCAAGCGCATCATGAATCATTTGATAATTGTCAAGCTCTTCTTTTTCCGAAAGAAGTTTTTCTTCTTCGTCAGAGACCAGATTGGCCGACTTGATTTCCTGAACCTGAAACTGCAGCATATCCATCCTTTGCGCCCACTGCTTTTCGTTCGTCTCTCTTTTTTCAAGTGCCTTTTTCTTTTTCAAAAAGTCCGCATATCGTTCATGATACTCGTTTAAAAGCGGAGCAAGAGAATTGTCGAATCCATCGAGCAGCTTGATGTGATTTTCAGGATGCATCAATTCCTGATGTTCGTTTTGACCATGAATATCAATCAGCGTTTCGCCAACGCGACGAAGCGTGGTCAAGTTGACCATCGCCCCGTTGATTCGACAAATATTTTTACCGCTTCGATAAATGTCGCGCTGCAAAATAAGGCCGTCGCTTTCAACGTCAATTCCGAATTCATCGAGAACGTCATTTGTCTTTGAATCTCCGGGAACGTCAAATAATCCTTGAATCACGGCTTTGTTTGCACCTTTTCTGATAAAATCGACCGAACCTCGTCCACCGGAAAGCAATCCCAAGGCATCAATTATAATTGATTTTCCAGCACCGGTTTCACCGGTCAGGACCGTCATCTGGCTTTGAAACTCCAGATCCATTTTCTCAATGATTGCAAAATCACGAATCGTCAACTCTTGAAGCAAAATATGACCCCCTGAAACTATTCTTCGCCAATCATGTCAAGGAGCTTGTGGTGTATCTTTTGCGCATCCTCGTCCGACTTGGCAAACAGCATCACCGTATCGTCATCACCCATGGCCGCAAATACCTCATCATATGCCATCTGCGTAATCAAACTGGTAATGACCGGGCCGTTTCCGGGCAAAACCTTAAACACGCACATGTCGCGCAAGAAATCTGACGATACGTATGCCTCTTTCAAAATGCGATTGAGCTTCTTTTCAGTACTTGTCTTGACAGAAGGAGGAACGCTGTAACGATACTCTCCATTTGGCGTTGGTACCTTCAAAAGCTGCATGTCTTTAACGTCGCGCGAAATCGTTGCTTGAGTTACTTCGATTCCCTTAGCTTGCAGAATCGCAACCAAATCTTCCTGACGATAAATGGCATTTTCCTGCAGGATCCTTCGAATGATGCGCTGTCTGTCTATTTTCCTCATTTATCTCACCTTTCTCTACTTATGTTCAAGAACGGCATGTGCCTGTTTAACGACTGCCGCTGCATCAACTTCGGGCATGATTTTTCCCTCTCCGTCAACGGATTTCAGGTGTATTAGAAATTCGATGTTTCCCTGACCACCGGTGATCGGCGAAAAATCTAATTCGCAAACATCGTAACCGACGCTTGCGGAAAAGGCCATTATGTCTTGAACGACTTCCAAATGAGTTTTAGGATCATGCACGATTCCGTGCTTGCCGACTTTTTCTCTTCCCGCTTCAAATTGAGGCTTGATCAAAGCAACGACGCTCCCGCCCTCTTTGATGATTGAGTGCAGATTCGGCAAAATCAAATGCAGAGAAATAAACGAAACGTCAATCGTGGCAAAGTCAGGCTGACCGCTTGTAAAATCATCTTTCTTTGAATATCTGAAATTGGTATTCTCCATTACGACGACCCGATCATCTTGTCTCAATTTCCACGCAAGCTGATTGGTGCCAACGTCAAGCGCATAACTCATCTTGGCACCCTTTTGCAAAGCTACGTCGGTAAATCCTCCGGTTGAAGAACCGATATCCAAAACGGTCTTGTCCTTAATCGAAAGATGAAAGACTTTAAGCGCTTTTTCAAGCTTCAATCCGCCTCGACTGACGTACGGCATTTTAGTGCCCTTAAAATGAAGCCTCGTTTCAGGATCAACCTTCATTCCCGGCTTGTCCAAACGTTCTTCATTTTCTCCGAGAATCTCCCCGGCCATAACCGCACGTTTGGCCTGCTCGCGCGTTTCAAATAAGCCTTGTTGAACCAACAAGACGTCAATTCTTTCTTTTTTCATCTAATTCTTACCTGCTTTAAAATAATTCAATAACTCTTCAAGCAACGTCGTTTTTGCGCCAAATTCTTCTGCCAGCACTTCCAGATGCGTTTTGGCACTCGCTTTTGCTTTTTCAAGTTCCTCGTATGCTCCGTCAAGACCCAACAGTCCCGGATAGGTATTCTTATGCTCTGACTGGTCTTTATGCGTGGCCTTTCCCATTTCTTCCGGAGTCGAAACGACATCCATGATATCGTCATAAATTTGGAATGCCAGTCCAAAACAATTTCCAAGTTCTTTAAGTTCACCCAAAGCCCGGTCAGACACGCCGGCAAGTATTCCGCCTGATTCAAATGCATATCTGAGCAAAGCTCCGGTTTTTTGCGCATGAACGTTTCTAAGCTGAGGCAACGTGAGCTTGACTCCTTCATTTTCGATATCCCCGACCTGTCCGTTGACCATGCCTTGAGGTCCGGCTGCGAACGCCAACATGCTCATGAGCGTGCACTTCGTCTTTGCAGAAATGCTTGTTTGTCCCAAGCATTCAAAGGCTGTCGTCAATAATCCGTCACCAGCCAAAATCGCCATCGATTCGCCAAAGACTACGTGATTCGTTGCCTTTCCGCGCCGAAGCTCATCATTGTCCATTACCGGCAGATCATCATGTATCAACGAATAAGTATGCACGAATTCAAGCGATGCGCAAACGTCTAAAACGTCCTGATCGATTTTTTTCTTGAAAGAATCGCAAACCAGCATGATAATCATCGGTCTGATGCGCTTTCCACCGGCATCAACCGAATAAGACATCGAATCATGAAGAGTTTTGCGCGTATTGAGCTGTTGCAGATAAACGTCCATTCTTTCATTTAACAAAGGCAAAAATTTTGCTTGAAAATTATCCAGTTCAGAATTATTCATTGTCATCAGCTCGTTCGTAAATTTCTTCTTCTCCGTTCGAATTGATAACTTTCGTCAATGTTTCTTCAGCATCGTTCAGCGTCTTTTGCAAGGTATTGCTGAGATCGATTCCTTCTTTAAACTGAGCCATCGCTTCTTCCAAAGGAACGTTGCCTTTTTCAAGATTGTTTACGATCTGTTCTAATTCCTGCAGCTGTTGTTCGAATGTTTTTTCATTGTTCATTTGTCTCATTCCTTTTCTGTTTCAATAATTGACGCATTTGCATATCCGTCTTGCAAATGCAGTTTGATCTCTTCTCCGACGCTAAGCTCATTGACGCTTTTGATCACGTGATCTTCTTGAGTCACATAGGTAAAGCCGCGGCCCATCACCCTCAGCGGACTCAACATATCAAGCGCATTTTTTGCTTTAATGAAACGATTCTCTGAATTTTTAAGTAGGCTTATTCCTGCGCTTTCAAGCTGTCTTCTGTCTTGTTTCAATTCGCTTTGCAGCAAGCTTATCCTGTCAGGCATGATTCGGCCATACAAAACTTTGTTTGCAACCGTCAAGCGATTTTTTTCCTGACTGATTTTATTTTGCGTCAAACCGATCAGTTCATTTTGCATTCTGTCAAGTTTTTGAAGATATCCTTCATACAAGCGTTCCGGCTGCATGAAAATGTAGGAATTTTTACATTTTTCAAACCGTTGCTTAAGATACTCGATTCGATTTCTCATGCTCTTGACCAGGCGATAGCGCAGCTGATCAATCATTGCCAAATCATCGCTTAAAACTGAGGTTGCAAGTTCGGCAGCCGCAGTCGGTGTTGCAGCTCTGACGTCTGCCACAAGATCAGCAATCGTCGTATCGGTTTCATGTCCGACCGAAGAAATAACCGGAATCTTGCTGTCAAAAATCGCCCGCGCGACTTTTTCTTCGTTAAACGGCCATAAATCTTCAATCGAACCGCCCCCTCGTCCGATGATAATCGTGTCAAAATCTCCTCTTGCGTTGACTTCCTTCAAACGTGCGACCAACGTATCAGCAGCTTGCGTGCCTTGCACGACTGCCGGAAACAGCACTACTTGGGCGATCGGATATCTTCTGCGAATCGTCGTCCTGATATCTTGAATCACGGCTCCGGAACGGCTGGTAATAACGGCGATACGCTTAGGAAATCTATTGATCGGCTTTTTCGGTGCAGAGAACAAACCTTCTGCCGAAAGCTTTTGCTGAAGTTCTTTGAATGCCTGGTACAGTGCACCGATTCCTTCAGGCTCCATTGTTTCAACGTAAAATTGATACTTTCCGCTTCCTTCATAAACGTCGACACGACCGCTGACGATGACTTTCATCCCTTCTTCAGGCCTGAACTTGACCTTTGAGAAATCACTTGCAAACATTACGACGTCAATCACTGCATTTTCATCTTTTAAAGAAAAGTATTGATGTTTGGGCCGCATTCGAAAATTGGAAATTTCGCCTGTCAAATACACTCTGCGCATATACGGATCGGCCGTAAATTTTCGTTTGATGTAACGCGTGAGCGCCGTAACCGTCAGATACTTTTTTTCATCAGACATTCGCAACACTTCTTTCTGCAAATTCAACCGTTTGCTTCATCAGCATCGCAACCGTCATCGGACCTACTCCGCCTGGGACGGGCGTCAAAAACGCAGCCTTGCCCATAACGTCTTTTGCATCAACATCACCGCAAAGCTTTCCTTCAGCCGTCCGGTTGATGCCGACGTCGATAACGACCGCTCCTTCCTTGATGTAGTCCTTGTTGAACATTTTGGCTTTGCCAACGGCAGCAACCAAAATATCTGCTTTTTTCGTGACGCTTTGCAAATCATGCGTTACGCTATGCGCCACGGTTACGGTTGCGCTCGAGTTAATCATCAGGGCCGCCAGCGGTCTTCCGACAAGATTGCTGCGCCCGACGATCACGACCTCTTGTCCTCTGACGTCAATATCATATTCTTTAAGCAGTTCCATGATTCCCCTTGGCGTGCATGGAAGCGCTTGGGGCTCATTCATGAACAGACGCCCCATGTTTTCAGGATGAGATCCGTCAACGTCTTTTTTAGGATCGATCGCATCAATAATCGCCTTTTCATCAATATGCTTTGGAAGCGGCATCTGCACCAGAATTCCATGCACGTCAGGATCGTTGTTGTACTTTTCAATCATCTTGATCACGTCTTCTTGTTTGGAATCTGCAGGCATTGTTTCATCAATCGTTTTGATTCCGATTTTTTCTGCTGCGCGATGCTTGTTTCTGACGTAAACCTTGCTTGCTTCGTCGTCACCAACCAAAATTACTGCAAGCGCGGGCGTTACCCCAACCTTTTTTAATCCCTCAACGCTTTTTTTCAAATTCATTTTGACCTTTGCTGAAAGGTCACGTCCGTTCATTATTTCCGTCATCAAAAACACCCCAATGAATATATATTCTGTCTGTTACAAATATTTTACCATAGCAACGCCCAAATACAGAAATTATTTCAGGCTTTTTTGAAAACAAAAACAGCCGTCACCCGCAAACGGACGACAGCTGTATTGTTTAGATCAAATTGGACAAAACGCCATTGATGAAACGACGTGAAGTCTCATCGCTGAATTCTTTTGAAAGTTCCAAAGCTTCATTAAGAGATACCTTGTTCGGAACCTCTTCAACGAACTTAATCTCATAAACGGCAATGCGCATTAAAATCAAATCGGTTTTATTCAAGCGGGAGATCGGCCATCCCTTTTTCAAATGAGCCGAAATGGCTTCGTCGATTTCCGCAAGATGTTCATTTACGCCGTCAACCAGTTGAGTCAAATACTCGGGAGCTTCAATATCCTTGCCCAATACTGTTTGATACACGTCAGTCGCAACGGCATCAGGGTTGCTGCTCATTGCAAACAGCGTCTGAAATGCCAAGCGCCGAATATCATGTCTAGACATACTCAATTTTCTTCACCATTCTCTTCGCCGAAAGGATTATTAGGATCGATTGCCGGAATTTCCTTTTCAGGGATGATTCCGCAAACGTGAACGTCGACTTCTGCAATTTCAAGGCCAGTCATGAACAGAACTTGTTGACGAACCTTGTCTTGAATCTCGCAGGCAACCTTTGGCACGGAGACCCCGTAATTTAAAAAGACATAGACGTCAACTAGCAAACCGTCTTCCGTGTTTCCCAATTTAACGCCGCGACCGCGATTTTTACGTCCGATGAGTTCAGTCAGACTGTTAGCCAAAGAACCGCGCATTGAGCATACGCCTTCAACCTGGCTTGCGGCAATTCCGATAATTACTTCGATTACTTCAGGAGCAATGCGAACCTCGCCCAGGCCTTGTTCCTTTGTTGCCAAGACAATGTTGTTATCTTCAGCCATTTAAAAGACCCCCTTGAGTGTCGTTGTGTCGACCAATTTAGTTGGCACGTGAAATATATGAACCATCAACCGTGTTGATCGTCAACACGTCGCCTTCGTTAACAAAGAACGGCACTTGAACAACCAAGCCGGTTTCCATCGTTGCAGGCTTTGAACCACCGGAAGCAGTATCGCCTTTGATTCCAGGTTCGGTTGCTTGAACAGTCAGGTCAACCGTGTTCGGAAGTTCGATTCCGAGCGTTTCGGCACCGTACATAATAACGCTGACAACCATGTTTTCCTTCAAGTATTTCAATTCTTCCGTCAATTCTTCGCCGGGAAGTTCAAGTTGTTCGTATGTTTCAGTATCCATGAAGACGTAGTTGTTGCCGTCTGCATACAAGTACTGCATCTTGCGACGATCGATTTGTGCTTGTTCAACTTTTTCGCCGGCACGGAACGTTTTTTCTTGAACGGCACCCGTACGAAGGTTCTTAAGCTTTGAACGAACAAATGCTGAACCCTTCCCTGGCTTAACATGCTGAAATTCGACAACACGCCATAATTCACCATCAACCGTGATGGTCAAACCATTTTTAAATTCATTAACAGAAATCATCTGATGATCCTCCTCTGATTTATGGACAAGAAGAAATTCTTTGCATACTCGTCCAAATATAACGTACACTCTATAATACCAAAAGAACACGCTATTATGCAAGGGGATTGGCAATAATCATCTCAGACTTCTGTATAGTCGCGTGAAAAATCAGTCAATATTTCGTAACCGTTCTTCGTGACCAGAACATCATCTTCAATTCTGACTCCTCCGACTCCAGGAACATAGATTCCAGGCTCAATCGTGATGATTTGTCCTGCTTTCATGTATTCTTCGTACGTGCGCCCGACATTCGGGAGCTCGTGGATATCAAGACCGATGCCGTGCCCCATGCCGTGATTGAAATACTTTCCGTAACCGGCATCTTCGATATATCCGCGGCCGATTCGATCAAGTTCCTGACCATTGACCCCTTCTTTAACTGCTTCAATCGTCTTTTGCTGAGCTTCAAGAACGATCTGATAAATTTTTTTGGCTTCATCGCTTTGCTTGCCTATTGAAAATGTTCTTGTCACGTCGGACGTATAACCATCTGCATAGTACCCAAAATCAAGCGTAACCAAATCGCCTGCTTCGATTTTCTTAGTTGTTGCCGTCCCGTGAGGCCAGGTCGTGCGCTCCCCTGAAGCAACGATTGTTTCAAAAGAACGTTCTTCAGAACCGTTTTTCTTCATATAGTAGTCAAGTTCGTTTGAAACCTCCAATTCGGTCATCTGAGGCCTGATCGTTTCCAAAACGTATTGATAGCCTTTTCCAGACATCTTGCAGGCACGTTTGATCGCATCAATTTCTTCAGGTGATTTGACCGAACGGATATCTTCGATTACGCCTGACAACGGAACGATGTCGCATTCGCACGATTCATCGATAAAATCGTATTCCGCATATGAAATCGTATTTTCAAAAGCCATTGCCGCCACATGGTTTTTGACGCAAAGATCACATGCGGTTTTCAGGTAATTTCTTGTAATGGCTGCCTCCCAAGAAGGCTGATCATGAGAAATTTGCTCTTCGAAGCGAGAATCAGTAATCAAATAGCGATGGTTTTCAGTCACAAGCAAAACACCGTCGTCTCCGGTAAATCCGCTCAAATAGTATCTGTTTGAGGGATTGGTCACAAGATACGCATCAACGCTCATTTCATTCATCTTGCGCCTCAATTTGCCAACACGCTTAAGGGACATTTCATCAGTTACAAACATCATTCAAAATCACCATCCAAATTTTCTCATCATTAATTATGGTAATTATTTGATGCCCTATCAATCAATGTTTTTAGTGTTTGAAGACAACAAACGGACAACAATGTGTCATAATAGAGCTGCAAATAATTTTATTTGTTCTTTTTTAGGATAACACAAAAACGTGCGGCTGTCGTGAGTTGTAACTGAAAAGGCCTCCTATGATGTGATATAAAAGACTCTTGGCTTTCACCAAGGGTCTTTTTTTACACAAAAAACACCCCCGAAAAAAACGGGGACTGACTAACCTTACTTCGTATCATTCATTTTCTCGTATCTAATTTTAATCATTTCTTCTAAGTCTTCCAAATCTTCCTTAGTCGCAAACTCATTGATGAATTTCTTCGCCTGCGAACGGTATCGATATATCTTCTGCTTCTCCTTGTTAGCAGCCTTCCATTTTTCGTTCGCACGTTTTTGTGCTTCTGATGTCATCGCTTTTTCAACTCCTCATCAAGACGCCGGTTCTCTCTTTCAGCATAATTATATCTTTTCCTAACCTGATAGTCTTTAAAAAAAGAAATACCTACCGCTATTACTGAAATCACAACTATAAAAACCCAGCTTTCATCCATAATATATGTTATGATGAAGGTGCACCAAACTAAGGGAATCGGCTCCCTCGGTTTGGTTGAACAATTGCTTGTTGAGTTCTTGTTCAATTCTTTGATTTTCTAGCTCTGGTTTTCTCGCTTTTGCTCTTTCGATGCGTCGTTTAACTTGTCGGTCGAGCAAGTAGCTGATTACTAGGGCTATTGTAATTGCCTTCGCCATATCTTTCCTCCTTCCTACATTATTTTTATACCTCCTAACCTATACAAAGTCGACCTTTTTCTTCAAAAATTCCTACTTTTTTGTATAAAAAATATCCCCCGTTCGGCACGGGGGATTACGAAGCTATATACGATTGTGGCTATGTTATACCACAGAAATCGTCAGTATTCCAAACGCCAACCAATAAAAAAAGCAGATGTTGGACCGCTTGCTGCCACATCTGCTTTCTTGAATCTGAATCAATTTACAAAGATTAACTTTTTCGATTGAAGCGATTCTTAATCTTATCTGAAATCAAATCAGATATAACGTTAGTTAATATGGTTGTTACTAACGATATTAAAGCCGGTATCAAGGTTTTCACCTCGATTCTGGCACACTTTCCAAGATGGTTGGTCTTGGACGTGCCAACTTTAATTTTATCGAATTATTGACACTATCACAATACTAAATGTATAATGTAGTTGGTATCAAGGTTTTATATCTCGATTGGAGACCGGTTATCTCCATTAAATACGGTTGGTTACCGTGATTTGCCCGCCTTTCTGCTCTTCAAGCTGAAAGGCTTTTTTTGGCGCAAAAAAGGCTCACCAGTCATTACCAGACCAGTGAGTCTTCCTTAATGTCAGATATTTAATTTTTGTCCCAGATAAATCCAGTTAGGATTGCTCAAACTGTCCATCTTCTGTAATTTTTGCCAGGTTGTGCCATAGCGATTTGCAATGCTGGATAGCGTATCCCCAAGTCTGACAGTGTAGGCACGTGTGGCGGTGACGGTCTGTCCACTGATGGTCAGACGGTCGCCCGGGTGGATAACAGTGTAAATCGTCTTTCCGTTACGACTAGCTAACGCATACATAGACAGTCCATGCTTAGCCGCGATGCTCCACCACGAATCGCCAGGCCGAATAGTATAGTAACTTCCGGAAACAGTAACAGTCGGCTTAACCGCCACGGCGTTTTTAACATCTCCTTTAATAACAGAAACAAGTTCCACGTTTCCATCAGTACCATGCCAGTTATCCGCAAATTGCCACATCGCTACATAGTTCATTGACGGGAAATAAGCAAAATCCGGAGCTAACTGTAACCCGGTTGTCTTATAGCTAGCAACCCACAGGCACGTTCCAAACTGCTTGCCAATGCGCTCAATATCTACATATCTTTTCATATAATAAGCACCGCTATAGGGATCCTATCAAAGTATACTAAAGCCTGGGGGATTTCTCCCCTGACTTTAGTATTTGTTCTAGAAGAACCAAGAATGAATCTTGTCAATCACTTCTAGAGTGAATGTTCCGACCGTTATTCGAAACATCCGTTCTTTCTGACAATTTTCTTTCTCTTGGTTCTTTTTTTCTGTCCTTTTAAAGAGCTGTTTCTGCCGGAACCGATGAATGGCTGACAAGAGAGCAGCACGAAGAAGTGTCCGTTAATAACGAACCTCCTGAATATGATTTTGCAGTGCGTGTTAACGGTGACTCCATAACTTCGCTTTTTTCAGACGGGCAAATCATTTACGTAACCAGAGTATTTGAAACCAGTGAAGCAAGAAACAATCAGTTCGTCATTGCAGAATTAAACGGAGATGCTTACGTTAAGAAGATTGTATTTTCCGACAACAGACGCAGCGCCGTTTGATCTCGTTGAATAAGAACTATGATGACATCGTCATTACTGTCGATGATGACTTCGAAGTTGTCGGCGTGGTTGTGATTTAGTATAACTGAAAAGTCCGAAACTATGTTATTTGACTGTATTTTCGGGCTTACTCCCATAAAAAAAGGGATAGATGTCAAATACCTGCATCTGACATCTATCCACTGTTACATGATTTTCCACTTTTTAAGTCCTTCTTCGATAGGAATTAACAAATATAATCCACCTAATGATTAATTAACCATGCTATTAAAGCAATGATTGCAATTATTGCCAAAATCCCACCCTGAATATCAATCTTAACATCATACCTTCCGTTGGACCTTACTGTAATCAATCTTGCCTAATAAAAACTTTTTCCAGTTCATATTTTTATAGCGTTATGATAAAATGTACACTAAAGATAAGGGTTATCACCCCTTTCTTTAGTTGAGAGTTTGTAATTAACGTTTAAACCCAAACTCTATTTTGTTTGAAATTACTGGAAATAATTTCAAGTCTATTTTTAAGAAGAAATCTTTAAATGGTTTCTTCTTTTTTGTACATTCTTCATAACTTTCCTCCTTTCCTTGTTAAGGTCTCAATCAACCTTACAACATCATTATAACAACTGAACTCGATAAGACCAAGGAGATTAACCGATTTTTTTTATAAATAATCCATTGCTCTTTATTTTTTATAAAGTGGAATATATAATTTATATAGAGAACTTAATATTAGATTTGGAGGCATAAATATGAGCATCGGAACGAAGATAAGAGACTTACGCAAACAAGCACATCTTTCGCAAACTGAGTTAGGCAAAAAAGTTAGTGTTTCTCAGCAAACCGTAACAGCATGGGAAAATAACAAAGCAGAACCAGCTAGTGGTGCTATCGTTAAATTATCTGAAATTTTTAACGTCACCACCGACTACCTGCTGGGCTGTCCCAACAAGCAGGAAACTAAAAAAGATGATGTCGAGCTGTCCGATGATGACGTAATTATGACATGGCGAGGGAAGCCGTTGTCTGATGAAGACAGAGAGCTAATTAGACGGATCATGAACGGGAAATAGTGAAGTGTTGAGGTGACTAAATTTTGGATACAAGTCAACAGGGTTGCAATCGGCTTGATCAGACGCTATGCAGAATCTAAAGGCGACAGCTCTTGCAGCTACATAAAGTTTGCCGAGACTTGGTGCATCCCTTCTGACCTATACGAGAACGTCAAGGAAGAATTCAACAGATATTGAGAAAAAAACAGAACTCCTATTAATTATAACACGATATCGTGTTATAATTAATATAGAAATGAGGTTGACTAATGGAAAAAGAAAAAATAAGTTTTGGATGCAAGATAATCATTGTTTTGCAGATAGTTACAATTGTCGTTCAGCTTTTGAACTTGCTTAAATAGGTGGTGTTAGCATGATTAATCTAGATAGCCCTGATATTTTGACCGCACAGGAAGCTGCCAAAATATGGGGCAAGAACGAAGCTTACGTTAGAACTGCTCTTAAACAGAATCCTGATAAGTTCCCTGACGGCTCTGTAAGACGCTTCGGCAAGGTAATCCTTGTAACGACACAGGGAATGGAAGCAGCGACAGGAATAAAGGACCCTAGAAAACTTAAAAATCGTCGTGGAAGTTTTGACATGTCCTAGCCTCTTGCCTATAGTGTCAACTACCACCGATTAAAATCGGTGGCTTGTAGCTCACAAGCCTAATGACTTAGAAGTAGTATCGCACGAATGTGCTTCTTCACGAAGTGGCTACGTTTGGGTGGTTGATAGCACCCTCTATTGCCAACGTATCAGTCGGCAACGTTATTTAATTCAAACTTAGGATGCTCGTTTCCAGTAAGATATTGCTTGCCCAGTTCGTACAGATTCATTGCGCCAACACGGTCATCATTAGTTTTAAAACCGCAGTATGCACAATCATAGCGATGTAGTGCATGATTGCGGTTTTCTTTGCAAATTTGACCGCATTTAGGGCATCTTTGACTGGTGTATTTGGCTGATACAATCAATACTTGTGATTGATTAGCCTGTGACTTATATGTCAGCTTAACTTGCAAATCGTAGAACGACCATGAATGCAAATCACGATTACGGTCACGAGCGCCTTGGTTTTTCTCATCAAATGATACGTTGGTCAAGTCTTCTAAAACGAACAGAGTATTTGCTCCGTAGTGTTGTACGAGTGTCTTAGACAGTCGATGATTAACATCTTCCATCCAACGGTTCTCTCGTCCAGCCAATCGTTTCAGATGACGTTTTGCTGATTTGGTATTGGCAGACTGCAGGCGTTTACGCAGGTAGGCATATTTCTTTCGACGATGGGCAACTTGCTTGCCGTTAAAAAACTTAGTTTTTCCTTTTTCATCATAGATGGTCATAATTTGTCGTAAACCACGGTCAATACCCACAATATGCTGATTGCGAAGTTGTTTCCATTCACTGACTTCAATTATAACAGGAACATGTAAGAACCAATGCTTTTTAAGCTGTACCAGTTTAGCCGTTCCCAATTTTGCATTAGCAGAAAACAAATATGCTAGATAATCAGCTTTGAACGGTACCTTAATTCGCTTTCCTAAAACATTAAGCGAAATCATGGTACGATTCTTGACAAAAGAATAGTTAGAACCGTGTACATAGTCTGCCTGTGGACGTTTGAAGTGAATTGGCTTCCATAACCAATCTAAGGTTCGGGGAACGGATTTCCAAATATGTCTGCCAGTTTTTTCATCAATCACTTCAGTATCATAACGATAAGGACGTTGATACAATTGAGTTCTCACCGTATCATATCGTGCCTTAACCGTTCGATAAGTCGACTGTACCATTTGTGAATTAAGATTTGGTGATTCATTTCGCAGATAGCGATACATATCTTTCTGAAAGACCTTTTGGTTTGCATTAAAATGTCCGTCAAAATACCATTGACTGACAATATTGCATAGACGTTGATATTCCCTGGTTATTGCCTTAAACGAAACTATTTGTTCGTTTGTCGGATACAGTCGAATCTTAGCAGTCAGTGTTTGTTGCATTGTATTCGCCTCCTTTCTTTTAATCATATTTATATTATATCACAATGATTAAAAAAGAACGCCTCATAGTGTTCACAGTGGTCTTATATCCCATGACTAAAGTCACGGGTATTACGACCTAACCATCAATAAAAGTGCATTACCATTTCTGACTTTGGATAATACACTGTCTTCAACCTTGAAGAACTTGGCATAGACATAGAATACTTTTACACGAGTAACGAACCCGCTCAGAGATGCGGGTTTAATAATACGTCTAAACGAACATAAGTTTTATAGAGAATCCTAGAGTTGTAGGACCAGACGAAATGTCAAATAAAATAAAGAATGCTGAGCAAATCAACTATAAAACAAACAATATTGAGGTGATTGATGAAAAAGAATTTATTCAGTTTATCTCAAAATAATAATCAATTCTCAATGTTATTATGGTAATTATATTAAATCTGAGAGTTCGATTCAAGAGTATTTGCCGGTAAAATACAGTGCTCTTGCTTTGACTTTTAGCATGATCAAATCTAAAAAAACAGTCAGAACCGATTAAACTGCCGCTCTGACTGTCCATATTCTGATTTGAAGCTTTTTTTCTTTTTTATCTTACCGTTTACTAATCATTTAACCACATATCCTTTGGACGGCTTGCCATTTTCAAGCTTAACGATTGTGATTGCTTTTTTCGGATTGTGCTTTGCATCCATCGTCGTATCGCCCGTCACGCCCTTAAAGTTTTTGATTTTTGCCAATCCTTGCTGAATCTTGACGGAATCAGCAGATTTTTCAGTTTCGATTGCCTGTTTGATCATATAAACGGAATCGTATGACAATGCCGCAAACGTTGGCGAATCTTCACCGTACTTGTCCTTGTAAGCTTTGTTGTAAGATGCGACTTTCGGATTAGAGTTTGCAGTAAGTACCGTGAATGCCGTCGTGTAATAAATGTCCGTTGCATTCTCTGCACCGGAGATTTTGACCATCTTGTCATCAGACATTCCGTCAGCGCCCATAATCGGCTGCTTGATTCCTGCTTCACGCGCCTGCTTGATGATTGCTCCGCATTCCGTGTAGTATGCCGGAACGTATAAAACGTCAAACTTCTTGCTCTTGATTGAAGTTAAAACCGAATTGAAGTTTTTGTCTCCGGCTTGGAAGTACTGAGTATCAACAACTGTCCCTTTGAAGTATTGCTTAAAGGCTTTGGCAATCCCGATGCCGTAGTCGCTTGAATTATCGGCTAAAATTGCTGCACGTTTGGCTTTAAGCGTTTCATATGCAAATTTTGCTGCAGAACTTCCTTGATAATCACCTTTGAAATATGCTCGAAAGACATACGGATGAACTTTGCCGTTCTTATCAAGCGTAAAGTCAGGAGCAGTGGCTGATGCCGACAAAAACGGTACGCACGTCTTATTTGCGGTCGGAATCGTTGCCGTTCCGTCATTTGTAGTTGCAGGACCGATCGTTGCGACAACCTTGTCCTGCGTTGTCAATTGCGTTGCAACCGAGGAACTGGTCGATGTCGAACTCTTGTTGTCACGATAAATCGCCTTGATCTTCTTCTTTTTTCCGTTGACGTTGACTCCCCCCTTAGCGTTGATTTCATCAACAGCAAGCTGAATGCCGTTTTTTTCCTGTTGCCCGTATCCGCCGGCTGCACCTGAAAGTTCCATGTTAACGCCTATTTTGATCGTATCGCCTGCCTGATTGCCTTTGGTTGCGGCCGACGTTTTCGAAGTACATCCTGCCATAAAAGCCGAACACATCATAATTGCTGCTGCAAAGCCTGTCATTTTCTTAATTTTCATATGGAACCAAACCCCTTCATAAGTTGTACTCTGATTAATTAATTTTCGAATCGGCGGGAATAAAAAAAGCCCTCGTTCCGACAAGCTGGAACGAAGGCTTTTTAAACCCCGGGAGCCCTCATTCCAAGCGTACTCAAACAAGGACTCACCAACATAAGATGTCAATCTCTTACGTCAACGAATCCTTGCGAATAGTAGGAGGGCACGAGAAGAAGCGCCTTGAAACATATTTGATTTTTTAAATTTGATAAATTCCATTTCAATCGCTCCTTTCATAATTAATTTCCTGTATCGATTTGAATAATGTCATTATAATTACAAACGAATTAATTGTCAATGTGTTTTTTGTAATTTTATGTGATTATTTACATCGTTTATTTTAACAGGCGTGAACTACTCGGCCATAAATGACCGAGCTTCTGGGAACACG